>Ga0209101_1000012_pt1 | contig 168777 bp, 125 predicted proteins | sample ConPoolayeCmetaG_FD_185481 | JGI IMG/M metagenome (GOLD analysis project Ga0209101, IMG submission 185481) | Hot spring microbial mat communities from California, USA to study Microbial Dark Matter (Phase II) - Cone Pool mat layer C metaG... ... | reverse complement strand
CATGTAGGTAGCGCCCGAAATGCCCACTTTCCCGGTCAGGAAAAGGATCAGGTCTTTCGGAGTGGCGTCCGCCCGTAGTTGTCCGTGGCATCGTATACGCAAAGTAGCCGGAGTTTTGAGCCATATCTTACCGGTTAGCAAGACGGCAGCCAAATCGGTAGCGCCGACCCCACAGGCAAAGGCATTGAGCGCGCCGTAAGTAGGCGTGTGGCTGTCGGCTCCAATGAACAGATAGCCCGGCCGCACGTAGCCTTGCTCCACCATCACTTGGTGGCAGATGCCTTCGCCGATATCGAAGAGGCGAACGCCCTGCTCTTGGGCAAACTCGCGCATGAGGCGGTGTAAGTTGGCAATGCGTTCGTTGGGCGCCGGTGCGGCGTGGTCTATTATGAGGGCAAATCGCTCCGGGGCCCAAATGCGCTTGCCGCCCATTTTTTCAAATGCCTTCAATGCTCCGGGAGCCGTCGTATCGGTTGCCATTGCGCCATCGACGGGAGCAATGACGATATCGCCCGGGCGCACCTTCTTGCCCGTCTTTTGGAAGAGGATTTTTTCCGCCGTCGTCAGATTTGCCATAAGAGCAGCCTTAAAAAGTCTGGTGTATGTGTAAATACCGGACTAAGCCACCGGCCTGTAGGATGCGCAACATGATTTCCGGCAGAGGCTTGGCGAGGTAGATTTTTCCCGTCGTACGGTTTTGAATCACTCCTGTGGCCAGATCTACTTGCAGCTCATCGCCGGGAGCGATATCGTGGTCGGGCACCTCGAGCGCCGGCAGGCCGATGTTGATGGCATTTCGGAAAAAGATACGGGCAAAATAGCGGGCGATGACAGCCGAGACGCCCGCCGTTTGCAGTGCTACGGGCGCTTGCTCGCGCGAGGAGCCGCAACCGAAGTTATTGCCGGCCACCAAAAAGTCGCCGGGCTGTAGCCGCCGCCGAAAGTCGGCATCAAGGTCTTCCAGCACATGCTCCGCCAGGGCCTGTGCGTCAAGTGTCTTGGTGTATTTGCCGGGTATGATGCGGTCGGTGTCGATGTTGTCGCCGTAAACGTGGGCACGCCCACTTAATATACTGCCCGTCATAAGTACAGATTAAGGTTTTATCCACCGCGTTGGAGAATTTGTTCTACGGCATAGGCCGCGCTTTCACAGGCGGCTTCTACGCCGTTGTTCTTTAGCCCCATGTGTTCGCCGGCCCAATAGACGCGCCCTACCGGCCGGCGCAAGGCCGGAAAGAAGCGGTACACCTGTCCGGGGGCGAGATGGAAGTAAGCGCCTTTGGCCAGAGGATTTTTCCCCCAAGAGTTAATCTTGAGCACTTCGAGTTGTCCTTCGGAAGCCGGGCGAAGCGTTTTCATTTCCTGAAGGAAAGCCGCTACTATTTCGCCCTCTGAAAGGCGGTCTAAAGCAGCGGCCTGGCTTCCGTTCACCCAGCAGATGAGCCCCTGTTGGCCGTTTCGGCCGGGGTTAAGAAAAATGCGGCCGAAGGGTCCATCGGTCCACATATTGACCGGCCCACCGTCTTCCTCCCAGAAAGGCCGGCGGAAGGCTACGTGCAGTTGCGTGATATAGGTGTAGGGTAGCGTTTGGGCTGCCTGTTGGTGTAAGGAAGTCAGGCCGCGCGTAAAGCGAATGGTAGAAAGCACCGACAGGGGTACGGTTACGATGACATAGCGCGCTTGGTAGTGAGCGCCGTCGTCGCAATGCACGCTTACGCGCCGACCGCGATCGTGAATGCGAACAACCCTTTTACCCGTCTCTACCTTCCGAGACAAGCGCGCGGCTATCGCTTCAGGGAGGCGTTGGCTACCACCGGCGATGCGCAGCGCCTTTCGGCTGCCGCCGCACCGGCGAAACGTCAGCGAGCGAAAGATGTGTAGAGCCGATGTGGTAGCTAAATCGTTCGTATTGGCGTTGGCATTAATAAGGCGAATGGCTTCCTCTGATACTCCCTTTTGGCGCAGCAGCTCCGACACGGCTATGTCGTACTCGGCAAAGCGCGGGTCGTACCAGTCCTCCAGCGTTTGCAAAGGGTTAAGAGGCCCTAACAAGGCACTTTCTAAAAGCGCTGGCGCATGTTTTTTCTCTTGCTCGTACAGCCGATTGTGTGGAGAGGTAGGCCAATCCTTGTCCAGGACACGATGCCCTCGTATGACGTACAAAACCGGCATTCCGCGCACATCACCTCCTTCGGGCTCCACTGTTGCTACTCCTACCTTCTCTGCCAAACCCAACAACAACCGATAGCCATCTCCAATCTCCGTGCCGCCCGTCTCCGGACGCCAGGGCAGGTCGTCGAGGGTGTACAGACGACCGCCTACGCGCGAAGAGGCCTCCAAAACCCGCACCGTTAGCCCTTTCTCTTGCAAGGTATATGCCGCATATAGACCCGAAATACCGCCTCCTACTACCAACACATCGGTAGTCCCCTCACCCGAAAAGGCGAAGCGGCCCATTAATAGCGAGCCTGAGGCCAGCGCCGTTTGTCGAACAAAATCACGTCGTCTCATAAGAGAATGCTATTCATTGATAAAATCCAGGCGCTTGTGGAAAGTCTCTTCTAAATGACCAAAGGCCCAAAAGGCCAGACTGATGGAGCAAACACCGGTAATGCCGGCGGCAGTAGCGGCGCCCAAAGCAGGAGTTAGGGCGCTAAAGAGGAGCGACTGCGGAATGACAGAAGCGCGCAGCAGGTTGAGCGCCGAAGTAGTTACCGTCGAACGGATATTGGTACCGAACATTTCGGCAGCATTTGTCAGCAAGACGATGGTGTAGCCAACACTTACCCCCATCAACAAGAACAGCGCGTAGTACACATGGAGAGAAAGTCGCCCTACGGCGAAATAAGCCAGCATCAAGATGGTAAAGGCAGACAGGTACAGCCGAATAGCGCGCTTTCGACTTTTCAGCCACTGGCTCACCAAACCGCAGGAAAGGTCGCCAAACGTGAACCCCAGAAAGAACACAGTAAAGACCGTCGCCACCGACGGTATGGCGCCCATGCCCATGCTTTGAGCAATTTCGGGTGTAAACGTCATGACAATGCCGTTAACGAACCAGCCGGGAAAGCCCATCAATACGACGGCCACATATCGCCTCAGATGGTAGGGGTTTCCAAAAATCAGCGCCAGGTTCCCGCGCATGGAAGTATGGTGAGTCTTCTTCAGTTCTTCAAATAAGCCGCTCTCCAGAACACCCAAGCGCAAAAACAACAGTGCAAACCCCATATACCCGCCGAGCTGATAGGTAAACTGCCACGAATAGCGCCCGCCTACCCAAGCGCCGACCAGCGCCCCCAACATCCCACAGGAGCCGATGATGGCCGGGCCCAACCCGCGCTTTTGTTGGGGCATTTGTTCACTTACTAAGGTGATGCCTGCTCCCAGTTCACCCGCCAATCCTATGCCGGCCAACAGGCGCAGGAACAGAAAAGTCTCGTAATTGGGCGCGTAAGCTGCAGCCCAAGTCGTTACAGAATAGAGAAAGATCGACCCGAAAAGCACCGAAAGCCGCCCTTTTTTGTCGCCTAAAATACCCCATAAGAAGCCACCTATGAGCATACCCGCCATTTGTGTGTTGAGCAGCCAGACACCTTTGGTCAACAGCTCCTCTTTCGGCACACCCACTCCCAACAGACTGCTCTGGCGGACGACACTCACGATGATGATGTCGTAAAGGTCTACGAAAAAGCCCAGCGAGGCCGCCGCAATCCCTATGAGGTAGCTTTGCTTTTTCATCATGCCGTCAGAGCACGTTGAGGGAGTTTGTAAAGAGCGCCGCTGAGAGGGGCTCCTGTTAAGGACTCTACTTCGCGACTGATGAGAGCTACTTTTTCCCAATCGATGCCCGTCTCGATGCCCATTTGGCGGAAGAAATGGACGGTATCTTCTGTGGCGATATTGCCGGTAGCGCCGGGGATAAAGGGGCATCCGCCCAATCCTCCCAGCGCCGTGTCGAACTGCCTGACGCCCACTTCGTAAGCGGCAAAGAGGTTGGCCAATCCCTTGTTTTCGGTGTTGTGCAAATGGAGCGACAAGGGTACCGGGCCGCACAGTTCGAGGGCTTGCTGCACCAAATGGCGTACCTGCACCGGATGGGCCATGCCGGTAGAGTCGGCCAGAGCGATCTCGTCGGCCCCGGCGTCGAGGTGGTGTTTGATGAGGTCCATAACCTTCTGAGCCGGTATAGAGCCTTCGTAACGACATCCGAAAGCGCATTGGATGCCGGCGCGCACCCGAATGCCGTGCCGACGGGCCAGCCGCACGCTGGCGCGGAAGTCAGCCTTGGCTTCCTCTACGGTCATGCGCGTGTTCTTTTGGCTGTGGGTATCGCTGGCCGATAGGGATATGGCCAAATACTCTACTCCTACCGATAAGGCGCGCTCTACTCCTTTCTGGTTGAGCACCAGAGCCGAATACACCACATCGGAGCGCTTTCTCAGTCGCGTGAACAAGGCTTCGGCATCAGCCATCTGAGGCACCAGGCGAGGATGTACAAAAGAGGCTACTTGTATCCGGCGCACACCGGCAGACACTAATTGCTCAATCCATTCTAATTTTTGCTCCGTGGGCACGACGACCTTTAGCGTTTGAAGGCCATCGCGCAGTCCTTGCTCTTCTATGATAACTTCCGGCGTCATTTCAGCGAGGTGTTTTTTGAAAAACTTCTACCGCAAAGCCGTTAGGGTCCAGCATCGTCATAACGGTTATTTGCCCCAGGTCCGGGCTATCTAAACGGAGGGGCGGATGAAGAACAGGCGTACGGGCTTCTTGGGCTCGACGCCTTATTTCTCGGAGGTTGTGCGTTTCAAAAGTCCACATGCCGATGCCTCGATAGGGGAGCCGAGGCGGGTGTGCAGAGGGTCTCTCGCGTTCGTCTTCAAAATCCAAGAAAAGCAACTGCCCGCTGCGCGCTCCTTGTGGGTAGACGATAGAGAAGCGGAAAGGTATGCCCTCGGGTATGCCCAGGGCCGAGTTGGCAGAGGAACGCCATTGTCGGTCGGAGCGCAGCTCTAAGCCCAGCACCTGAGTGTAGAAAGCCAGTACTTCCTCTGCGTTGTGGACGACTTGAGCCGAGTATCCCGGGCCGCCGTGTCCGGTGGCCGAGTCTACCGGAGCCATCTGGCGCATACCGTCTCCTCGGGTAATGCCCACGCAGTGTGTGAAGTCAGGGGCATTAAAGATGGTTTCGTAGATAGTGTACAATTGGCCATCCGGGCGGGCAATACGACCACTCTCCAAACGAGATAAAGCGCCAAATCCCAAGCTTCGGATGTGGCCGTCTAATTTCGTTTGGTCGAGGTTGGGAAAGCCTATGGACAGTGGCCCCAGCTCAAGAGGGTCGTATCCGGAGTGGATGGCGGGTACCGGCTTGTCGAAGACCAGCAATCGGATCTCAATCTCCCCCTCGACTTCCGGGCGGTGTAGGCGATACTGATACCAGTTCAAGCTGTCGGGTATGCCCCACAGCCGGCGCTGGCGTTTTTGGGTACGCCGATCTGCCTTCAGCGGGCCTTCCAGTGTCATTCCCATACCCTGGACGTAAAAAAGGCGGACGCTGTCTAAATGGTTGGTAGACAGGGTTATGACACACAACCGTTGGGTCAGCGCCTCCTCCGGCTTCGAGCGCGGAGCTAACCAGTCCTGTTCTATCCAGCGCGGGTCATCCGGCGGTAATTGTTGGGCCGGGGAATACCCCGCTGCGCCGGCTATCCCTCCGAAAAGTAGGAGCAAGACCTTCGCTCGAAGCAAATAGGCCGTCGTGCTCACTGCTTTTTCTCCTTTATTTTTTTGTAGTACGTCCAGCTGGTCTCGTTGGGGGTTTGAAAGGTGTCAGGAGCGTGGGCAAACTCCGGGTGGTGCTGCAGAACGTAATCGCGCATCTGCTTGGGCAGCTTTTCCCAAGCGTTGGGCCCCATTACCTTGTAACCCCGACACTGGTACACTAGGTTGCCCAGGCGCTGGCCCATGCGCATCCAGGGTAAGAACGGCCCTACACGCGTCCAAGCGACCTCCACGGGTATGGTTTTCAGCGCCGGGTTGACCAGGTCGGCTTTAGAGAAGAAGAACTGAAACAGCTCGGCAGCCTCGTACATATCCGAGGCCGAGTTTTCCGGATATTCGGCTACTTTAAGCGGCGAGGGGTAATGCAAAAACACGTCGGTGTACATAACCACCCGACCGTCGTGTTCGGTGTAGGGAACACCCCATTTGCCGCGCTCCGACTCTAAAAGAAACTTCTGGTTGACCGGGTCGTTCCACACTTGAACGACCTCGCAAGTATCCTTTATCCAGGGGTTGTACCATTTTTCCACAATTTGACCTGTCTTAAGGTCCTTGTAAAAACCCACCTCTCGCGTGAGTAAGTGATACCCTCCTTCTACCTTCTTCAGTTTGCCCACATTGTACATTTCAAAGCCCAAAATGGGCACATCGCGCTCACCGGGTATGAAGGAGTAGATCGTGCCGGAAGCATAAAAGAAGATTTCCTCGTTTTCGTCGGTAGAGCCCCTCACGCGGGCGAAGGCGGCCAAATTATCTTCCGGCTTCGACAGGTCGTATGAAAGTGTCGATGTAGGAGGCTTGATGGACCTCTGAGCGCTTTCGCAACCGGCGAAGGCGAGCAACAGTGCAGCAATGAATAGTGGTTTGGTAAACATATCACTCCAGGCATTTGATGCTATCAAAGCAAGGCGGAAGAGCCGTGGCCCTTCCGCCCTTGCCGGTATCGGTTTTCAGAAGCGATACTCCGCTATGAACAGGAAGCGACGCGGTTGGGCCGGTAAGCCTGTAAAATAGGTGGTTTCAGGGTTCACTATCCCTGCATCTACCCGCTGGCGCAACACCAGGGCACTGTCGTTGTCTAACAGGTAAAGAGCACGTAAGGCCTCTTGTCGATTGAGCAGGTTTTTGCCTTGTAAACCTATGCGCACCGTGTGTGAGCCTTTCAGAGGCACTTTGAACAGTACGCCGGCATTGACCAAAAGGAAGTCCTCGATTTTAAATACGTTAGTGGCATCGGCATATATGCCGCCGTTCCATGTGCCGTTCAAGCTGAGGTTGAAAAACTTGTGGTCGTAGTTGGCCGTGAAGTTGAAAATGGACGAGGGCACGGTGGGCAGTTGTTTGCCTCTCAAGTCTATGGAATATACCTTTACCGTATCGTTCTGAATACCTTCTAAGTTTACTTTGTTGCCGTATAGCGGCCCGTCTACGTTCAGGTTGGGCTTTCTGGTGGTGGCGTTTAAGGCTACAGGGATTTTGAAGTCCACAAAGGTAGCCTTTTGGAGGGTATAAGAGGCCTGTAGCAGCAGTCCGCGTATGGCGCGGGGGGCGTAGACGAGGCTAATTTCTGTGCCGAGGATTTGGTTGGTTCCCAGGGGCCGGACGGTAGCGATGGGCCCCTCGTAAATGGTGGCCAGGCGGTTGTTGATGCGCGTATGGAAAAGCGCGAGGTCGGCACTGAGGTCGCCGATACCCGTTCGATAGCCTAATTCGTAATTGTAAACGATCTCGTTTTTCGCAATTCGCGGGTTGGTGTTGAGCGAGTTGGCTCGGGCGGGTGAGTACGAGTCGTAGTCGGGCATGCGGTAGGCGCGCACTACGCTGCCGTATACGGCCGCGCGGCCGGAGAGGAGGTAATTAGCGCCCAACGAAGCGCTCCAGTCGGAGTGTTTCTCGTCGCGATTGATGTTAGGTGTCGGTGGGTTGGTAGTGTAAAAGCCTTGAATGTTCATGTCGATCTGGTCGTATCGAACACCGGCATTTACGGTCAGTCGTTCTCCGAATTTCATTTCATCTCCAAAGAAGGCGGCGAGTACCGTAACATCGTATTCATCTATGCGCGCTTGGCTTCCCGTGGAGGGTGCCGGCAGCGTGTTGGACGGCCCCAAACGGCGGAAGGTCAGACTGTCCTTGACGGTGTTGCTCCACCCCGTTAGGCTGTAAGTAGTTGGAGTATATAAGCCGTGGGTATAGAAACCACCCAAGGTAAGGCGATGGCGCATTCGCTCACCTTCAAAGGTCTTCGTGAGGCGCAGCTCGTTCATCAGTTCGGTGTCGTTGCCGTCGCCGTCTACCAGCACGCGCACTTGGCTGCGCGGAACATCTGTATAAGTGGTCGATACGCCGAGATTAAACTTGGTGCCGTGGTCGTAGTTCTGATAGCGTAGGTGATTGTTGAGAGCCCAGCCTTTGCCAAAATCAAGACTGATCTCTATTCCGGCATTGCCCCCACGGGCGTAATTGCCTTCCTCGTGCGACTTGCGGATGCTGCGCGTCTCCGAGTCGCCCTTTTTGTTGGTAACGGTGTAAAATATCGTATCCAGGGCCGGATGATAGTACGAGTCGGTAATCTTCCACCCGGCTCGCGGCTTGTGGTCTTTGACGCGGTAGGGAATATCGATGTTGTTTTGAATGGTAACGTCCATTCTCTGACCGTACACGCGAATGCGACCCAATTTTTTAGGCAAAAAGTAATCGAAGTTGGCCCGGAACTGGTAGCCTTTGTCCGGAGCGCCCATATCGCGGAAGCCGTTGTCTAACAGGTAAAAGCCCCCGATATTGAAGCGGAGATTTTTGGCCTTGCCTATGGGGCCGTTTAGGTTAATCTCTGTCTTAAAATCGGCACCGGGTTGAGCAGGGGTGTTGTCGTTGTAGAACGTCTGGCGCACGGTACCGCTCAGTCGCGTACCGCCGGTGCGTGTAATGACGTTGACTACTCCTGCAGCGGCAGCTCGACCGAAAAGGGTAGCAGCGTTACCCCGCACAATTTCGATACGTTCGACGTTGGGGTCCATGCCGAAAGCAAAGTCCGGCGGCCGAGAGGTAGAGGCTAAGGCAGGTAATCCGTCGATCATGATCCCCGTGTAAACCAGACCATTCCCGGTGCCGTCCGGAAAACCGCGGGTATAAATAGCGCCCCGGAAACGCCCTTGAATGAAGGAGGAGTACACTCCCGGAGTGCCGAATACGGCTTCGGCTATCCCTTCCGGGCGAACCGCCTCTAATTGTCTAGGCCCTAAGGTAGTGATGGCCGTAATGGTCTCTATTTTCCGAACCGGCACGCGCGTGGTCGAAACTACGACATCAGAAAGGGAGCTCAGGTCTTCCTCCATAGCAATGGTCATAGCGCTACCAACCGAAACAGGAACTTCTTGACGCAGATAACCGGTGTAGGAGACAATCAAAACGGCATTGCCGTTGGCCACCGAAAGCGAGAACGATCCGTTCAAATCGGCTACCGTCCCGTTGCGGGTGCCTTTTTCTTGGATACTTGCTCCGGGCAAAGGAGTACCGTCGCCTGCCGATACTACAGAGCCGGTTACCGTAACTTGTGCCCTCAGGAGGGTACTCATCAGCAGCAAGGAGCACCACAAGAACGTGCGATGGACAAGGGTAGAGTTGGTCATAGCTGTACTTTTTTATGGTTACGGATAAAAAATACGGCCTAATTATTTTCAAAATAAAATTCTGAACATGCGGAGCTTTATACCTTTAGCCCGCGAATATTCGGCGACATGCCGGTGACAATAATTTTTTTGCGAAGGTAATTTCATTAACTGAGTTAATTGTATTTTTGCCTTGAAAATTTTTTTACCATGGAATTGAGACTTTTTCCAAAGCACACCGGCATCTGGGAGGGTACCTACATCCGCATTGATGCTCAGGGCAAAATGGTCGATCGCTGGAAGAGCCGGCTGACCATTCGGCTCTTCGACGGCAACCACTACCATCAAGTCAACCAGTACTTCTGGGACGACGGTCACAGCGAATGCCACGACTTCGGCATCTGCCGATTCAACGACGAAGGAGTGCTTATCTTCGACACGCCCCGTATCCGAGGACACGCCTGGGAGACCCGCGACTCGGTGTGCTTGGTATGGACTTACCTGAACCGCCCTACCTCCAAGCTTTTTGAGATGATCGACCTCATCGGCGACGGCACTCACCGAATACGCAACTGGCGTTGGTCAGAAGGAGACGAGTTCCAAGGCATCACTATGATCGAAGAGCGACGCGTGGCCACTCAAGAGGAAATTGACCCGAAATTCTGGGAGGACCTGCCTAAACTGCGAACCACCGGGCCCTCGCGTAGCGACCATTGAGGCCGATACGAGCCGCTCTTTTTAACCATAATAATAATAAGGTATCTTCGGCCATGCCAGGAATGACCATAACCGAAAAAATCATCGCTCGCAACAGTGGCAGAACGCGCGTCGTGCCCGGCGAATTGGTCTGGGCAAACATCCATACGGTTATGACCATGGATTATCTGGGTGCCCAGACCTTTGCCAAGCTGCATGAGCTCGGAGTGAGAGAGGTCTTCGACCGACGCCGCGTCATCTGCGTGTCGGACCATCTCGTGCCGCCGCCCAACGAAAAGTTTGCCACCATGCTCAACGAGTGGCGGCGCATCGTGCGGGAACACCATATTGAACACTTTTACGATTTGGGCAACCAGGGCATTGCCCATCAGATTATGGTGGAAAAAGGTCATGTCTTGCCCGGCACCATCAGCATAGGCACCGATAGCCACGCCAATACATATGGCGCCGTAGGTGCGCTGGGCAACGCCGTAGGCGTTACCGATGCCGCCGTGGCCATGGCCACGGGCAAGTGCTGGTTGCGCGTACCCGAAAGCGTCAAGTTTGTCGTGCGCGGTGAATGGCATCCCTATGTCATGGCTAAGGATTTGAGCTTGCACGTCATGGGTATGATGCACTGGAACGGCCACCTCATATATAAGGCTATCGAATACACCGGAGAAGCCATCTCCAAATTGGGCATGGCCGGTCGCATGACGTTGTGTAATATGACGGTGGACTTGGGAGCTAAAAACGGCATCATCGCTCCTGACGCCGTCACGCGTCGGTACCTGCGCGGTCGAACAGATGCCGAATACGCGGCCCTGCAAAGTGACCCGGATGCCGAATACGAACAAGTTTACGAGATCGACCTCGGTCGGGTCGGTCCCACGGTAGCGCGGCCTCACCGACTGGATGACGTCGTGCCGGTGGAGGAAGTGGAGGGGACACCCTTCAACAAGGCCTTCGTGGGTACCTGTACCAACGGACGCGTGGAAGACCTCGAGATCATGGCCCGCATCCTGCGTGGCAAGCGCATCCACCCTGATGTGAATATGCTTGTAGTGCCGGCCAGCCAGGCCGTCTATTTGGAAGCCATGAAGAAAGGCTATTTGGCTACCTTAGTGGAGGCCGGTGCCGCCATCGATACGCCCTCTTGTGCTGCCTGCGCCGGCATTCATACCGGCGTAGCAGGAGATGGCGACGTCATCCTAAGCGCCGGCAACCGCAACATGCAGGGTCGCATGGGAAGCAAAAAAGCCGAAATATACCTAACCAGTCCGGCCGTGGTGGCTGCCAGTGTTTTGTTTGGAAAGATAACCGATCCTCGCAAACTTTAATCTTTTAGTCGTCGCTCTCCGTCTATGAAAATCACCGGAAAATGTTGGGTAGCGCCGGGCTACGTGATGGCTTACGATATCATTGTACAGCGATTCTGGACCTCTCCCATAGACCCTAAAGAAAATGCCCGATGGGTTATGGCCGGCGTTTCAGAGGAGTTCAACTGCGAGAACGGCTTTGCCGGTCGCGGTTATAGTTTTATTGTGGCCGGCCACAACTTTGCCGGTGGGGGTAAGAGCATAGAGCACGTCATTACCGGCCTCATGGGTGCCGGCATAAAGGCCGTTTTTGCCGACAGCTTCGCGCGCCTGCAATTTCGCAATGCCATTAACTACGGATTACCCTTTGTCACCTGTAAGGGAATGGTTAACGGCTGTCAGACAGGAGACCTACTCGAATGGGACACGGAGACAGGTGTCATCCAAAACCTCACGAATGGTCGCTCTTTTCAATCCGTACCCATAGCACCTTTTGTAATAGAGATCGCTCAAGAGGGCGGGCTTGTGAATTTCATTAAAAAACGCATTGCCGAAGGTGGGATACACGAATTGCGTTAAAGCATTTCTTTCATGAAGGAAAACAAACTCAAGCAGCGGTTACTTGGGCGCCAAGCGTGCTACGGCGTCATCTCTCCGACCACAGACCCTATCGTGTGCGAATACGTGGGTTTGAGCGGCTTTGACTTTTATGTCATCGATGCCGAGCACGGCTTTCCGAGCCCTAACGAGGTACAGCATATGGTGCGCGCTTTAGAAGGCGTAGGGTGTACACCCTTAGCCCGCGTGGGCGACCTAAACGAAAAACTCCTTCTGCAATATTTAGACTGCGGCGTGATGGGGGTGCTCATGCCCGGATGTTCGACAACCGAAGAGCTGCAACAACTCGTGGCCGCCGTGAAATACCCGCCCTCAGGACGCCGCGGGCTTGGTCCGGTGCGAGCGGCAGACTACATGATGAAAATGCCACAAGCACAGTACGTCCGCTTTGCCAATGAACAAACCCTGGTATTTCCTCAAATAGAAGACCCTCGAGCGGTGGAAAACCTCGACCACCTGCTCGCCGTAGAGGGGGTAGACGGCTTTGTCGTCGGACCGCGCGACTTGGCTTTAGCCATGGGATTTTACGACGGTCCGGCGCACCCTGAAGTACAAGCACTGATGCAAGAGGTCTTTGAGAAAATACGCGCCGCCGGTAAAATCGCCGGCACCGTGGCCGCCACTCGCGAACAAGCGCAGCAGCTCGTTGCGAAAGGCATTTTGTTGGTAATGAACTCCGTACAAGGGCTGCTCTCCGCCGGCGCTCGCTCCTTTCTCACCCCTTAGTCCGAAAAACGACTCTCACTATCGTGTAACGCTTTAACTCTCTAAACGGCTATGCCTACGCTAATTGTATTGTTCAACTTGAAAAACCCGGACACGGCAGTCCAGCAATATGAAGAGTGGGCCAAAACCGTAGACATTCCTACGGTCAAACGGCTGCCCTCGGTAGATGACTTCCGACTGTTTCGGTGCGGCAACTTACTGGGCAGCGATCGGGCAGCACCTTACAAGTATTGTGAGGTCATCGAGGTTAACAGTATGGACGGACTTTTCGCCGACATCGCTACGGACGCGATGAGAGAAGTGGCCGCCCAGTTTCAAGCCTTTGCCGACAATCCCATCTTCATCGTGGCCGAACAAATTGCCTGACCTAAAAACCGCATAGTACCATGTATAACTTGCAGGGAAAGAGCGCCATCGTTACCGGCAGTGGCCGGCACAAAGGAATAGGAGAGGCCATCGTACTGCGCCTGGCGGCCGAAGGCTGCCGAGTGGTCGTCAGCGACATAGGAAAACCACAGGGAGAAGCCTTCTCAAAGGAGCATATCGGCACTACAGAAGAAATGGAGGAAATCGCTGTCGAAGCACGACGGCTCGGCGCAGAGGTGATCACCGTCGCTTGCGATGTGCGCGATGAGCAGCAGGTAGAAAATCTCCTTGCGCGCACTGTGGAAGCCTTTGGACGTGTCGATATCTTGGTCAACAACGCCGGTGTAGGCTACCTGATGGAGCCCTTCACGGAATTCAAGGAGAGCAGCTGGGATGCCGTGTTAGACGTAAACTTAAAAGGTGCCTTTCTCTGCTCAAAACACGCGGCCCGGCAAATGATTAAGCAGGGCAGCGGAGGGGTTATCATCAACATCGCCAGCCAAGCGGCCAAGTCCGGCTTTCCCTACGCTGCAGCTTACACCGCCTCAAAACATGGTTTGGTAGGTCTTACCCGCTCCAATGCCGTTGAATTAGGTAAGTATAAAATTCGCGTCAATGCGGTGTGTCCCAACCACATCACTACAGGTTTAGGGCACTGGCAGAATCAGTTCTTCAGCGAGAAATTCGGCTTAGACTACGACACGTATGTGCAGGGCATTCGAGAGCGAAACCCATTAGGTCGCACCGGCCTGGTGGAAGATATTGCCAACGCAGTAGCCTTTTTAGTCTCTGACCAGGCCGCCTACATCACCGGCGAAGCCATGAACGTAAGCGGTGGGGAAGAATACCACTGAGCGTTCCAGGAAAAATCCTCTTGCAACATGATAAAGCTAGGTGTAGATATCGGCGGGACATTTACCGATGTGGTCTTGCTGGACGAGCGCACCGAGCGCGTGTCGTTCGGCAAGACGCTGACCACATATCCCGACCCGTTGAACGGAATCCTTACAGGGGTCGATCAAATCTTGCAAGAGAACGGGCTTTCACTCTCGGCTGTGCAAACGGTGGTTCATGGGACGACCCTGGTCACCAACGCCGTTATCGAGCGCAAAGGGGTACGCACTGCTTTGCTAACGACTAAGGGGTTTGAAGACGTGCTCGAAATCGGGCGCGAGATGCGCTACGACATATACGACCTGTTTATCACCATGCCCCGCCCCTTGGTCCCGCGTTCGCTGCGCATAGGCATCGAAGAGCGCGTAGACAAGAGCGGGAATGTCTTGTGTCCGCTAAATGCCGCACAGGTAGAGCAGGCCGCGGATAAGCTGGTTCGCAAGGGTGTCCAAAGCGTAGCGATCTCCTTTCTGCACGCCTTCGCCAATCCCGCTCACGAGCGGTTAGCGGCGGAGCTGATTCGCCGCAGGCACCCTCATTTGGCCGTTTCCCTTAGCTCTGAGGTGTTGCCGGAAATCCGAGAGTACGAGCGCACCTCTGCCACGGCGATGAATGCCTACGTGCAGCCGCTCACCGAAGATTACCTGAAACGGCTCAGAGCGGCCCTGGAGGAGCGCGGTTTCGACGGCGATATTTTCATCATGGACTCGGCCGGTCGGTTGACGACACTCCAAGGCGCTCGGCGCCTTCCGATTTTGCTGCTCGAAAGCGGTCCGGCAGGCGGTGCTATGGCCGGCGTCTTCATTCAGAAGCAGTTGAGCCGGACACTCAACGGAGCGGGGCAGCTGCTGGCCTTCGACATGGGCGGCACTACGGCCAAGGCCAGTATTATCCAAAACGGCCGGCCCGAAATCACGCATCAGTTCGAGGCGGCGCGCGAACGGCGCTTCAAAAAAGGCAGCGGTCTACCGGTGCGCATCCCGGTTATCGACCTCATCGAAATCGGCGCAGGCGGCGGCAGCATTGCCCGGTTGGACTCGCTGGGGCTGCTCACCGTAGGGCCCCTAAGCGCCGCCTCTCAACCCGGACCGGCCTGTTACGACCGAGGAGGGCGGCTGCCCACCGTGACCGATGCCGACCTGGTATTGGGTTTTTTGAACGAGCACTATTTCCTGGGCGGCACGCTGCCGCTGCGAAGAGAGCGCGCCGTTCAGGCTATCGAAGAACACATCGCCCATCCTCTGGGCATTAGCGTAGAAGAGGCAGCCTGGGGTATCTATCGCATCGTGAACGAGAACATGGCCAACGCTGCCCGAGTCCATATTCTGGAAAAGGGCCTTGACCCGCGTCCCTTCTCTATGCTGGCCTTCGGCGGTGCCGGACCTGTACATGCTTTTGCCGTAGCCCGCCTCTTAGGTCTGTGTCGACTCATTATCCCCGGCGGCGCCGGTGTACTAAGCGCTTTGGGCTTTCTCGTAAGCCCGGTGGCCAAAGAGGAAGTCTTCAGCGAGGTATGCCGGCTTGACCAAATCGACTGGCCAAGTCTTAACGCTCGATTGGCCGAAAAAGAAAAAAGCGGGCGCGCTTTCCTGCAAGAGGCCGGTGTGGGCGATTATCCAATGACGGTGCGCCGAACGGCGGAAATGCGCTATGCCGGACAAGGACACGAAATCGGCGTAGCCCTTCCCGAAGGTACCCTGTCGGCAGAGTCGCTATCCGAGCTCACCTGCCGATTCGAGCAAGAGTACACGCGCCGATACGGCCGAACGGTGGCCAACTCGCCCATCGAGTCGGTTACCTGGCGCGTACTGGTCAGCGGCCCGGCTCCTGAGTTGTCGTTAAAACAGCAGGTAAAAGGTTCGGTGAGCAGGGAGGTAGTCAAAGGGAAACGCCCCGTCTTTTTCGGACAAGGCTGGCAGGAAGTACCGGTGCTCGACCGCTATGCCCTGCCCGAAGGTACCCACTTCAGAGGCCCCTGTGTCATCGAAGAGTACGAAAGCACCACCGTCGTTGGACCCGGAGGAATCGCCTGGCGCGACGACTTTGGCAACATCATTATCGAAATAACAGATAAAAATGAGTAGCCCAGACCTCTCTTTTGTTGGATTCCTCTCAATTGGTGGGCGCCTTCTTTGGGCGCTAGGGCTGTTTTCTTTAATCGGCGCCTGCCGAACGGCCGATCGAAGGCCAGCTGCTACCACCCAGCCGGACAACTCCTTGCTGCTCAAACGCATAACGCTCGTAGTGGCAGATATCGACCGATCGCTCACCGTTTACCGAGATATCCTGGGTTTTTCGCTCCATGCTCCCGTATCGGAGTCCTCCTCCGACTCGTATTCCTACCCCGTTTTTCGCCTACCAGCCGAAGCCAAGATACGCTTTGCCACGCTCGACTCGCGCACCCAGGAAAGAGCCCTCGGGCTCACAGAAGTAAAGGGTATTTCATTGCCCACAACCTCCGCCCCGCTCATGAGCGCCGCCGTGATTCGCGTGCCTAATCTCGGCGAAACTATGCAGAAAATTCGCGCCCTGGGGTTGCAGACTACCGAGTCCAAAACGGTTCGCTCCACCGACGGCAAGTTTTCCTTTGTAGAACAGGCCTTTGTGGACTACGATGGCCACCTTATCGTGCTTTATCAAGTACTGAACTGATGGCCGAGAGGCCTTAAATCTTCCCTTCCACCTAAATAAGTGTCGGAACTGTGACGACTACCGCTCCTGTCTCTGCTCCCATTCCTCGCGCCTTTGACGCGATAGACCTTTCCATCCTATGGTCGAGGCTCATTTCGATTGTCGATGAGGCCGGCACTACGCTGCAACGGACAGCCTTCTCTTCCGTCACCCGCGAGAGTGCCGACTTTGCCGTGGTACTCATGGACACGAAGGGGCAGTCATTGGCCCAAAGTTCGGTCAGCGTGCCCTCTTTTCTGGGAGTACTGCCCTTCCTGGTAAAAGCCCTGCTGCGCAACTACTTTCCCGTCGAAAGTTGGGCGCCCGGCGATGTGGTCATCACAAACGACCCTTGGCTATGTGCCGGCCACAAACCCGACATCGGCATCGTGTCGCCCATTTTCTACGGAAAGCACCCCGAAGGACATCCTCGACTGGTAGGGTTTATCGGTTGTATCGCTCATAGCCCCGATATCGGCGGCACATTGTGGGGGGCCAATGCCCGCGACTTCTACGAGGAAGGGCTATACCTGCCGCCGATGAAGCTATACGAGGGTGGTCGGCCCAATGAGACGCTCTTCCGCCTTATCGAAACGAATGTGCGCGCTCCGGAGCAGACAATAGGCGATATCCTGGCTCAAGTGGCGGCGAACGAACAGGGCACCCGCGCCCTTCACCGACTCATGGAGGAATACGGCCTTGAGGAGATCGATACACTGGGCGCCCAAATCATTGCCGCCTCAGAAAAAGCCATGCGCGACGCTATTCGTCAGGCACCCGACGGTGTCTACCGAGCTGAATACGAGGCCGACGGGGACGGCTTGGGCGACTCGGTTTGGATTAGGTGTACCCTCACCATTCGAGGCGATGAAATCTGGGTAGATTACACCGGAAGCTCCGGAATACATCGCCTGGCCATTAATGCCGTGCTCAACTATGTGTTCGCTTACACGGCCTATCCTATCAAATGCGTGTTCAGCCCGGAGGTGCCCAACAATGAAGGCAGTTTCCGACCCATACACGTTTGGGCTCCGCAGGGTAGCCTGCTCAATGCTCAAAAGCCGGCGCCGCTGGGAGCGCGCAACGTTACGGGCAACCTGCTGTATGCTCCGGTAATGTTAGCCCTCAGCCAAGCGGTACCCGATCGCGTACAGGCCGACTGCGGCGCTGCCGTTTGGGTCATGGTACTAAGCGGGCGGCACGCCGACGGTCGCGAGTTTGTCGAGTACCTTTTCTTGGCCGGCGGCTACGGTGGGCGAAAAGGGTTGCCCGGAGCGCCTACGCTGTGTTACCCAACCAACGTGGCCAATGTGCCTATAGAAGTGTTTGAAAATGACGCTCCTGTCTTAGTTTCGGAAAAACGCCTCATCCGCGGCAGCGGTGGTGCCGGTCAATACCCAGGAGGAGAGGGCCAGCGCTTTGCTTACCAAAATATCGGGCCTTATCCCATTCACATCAGCAACGTCACAGAGAAAATTCGGCACCGGGCCTATGGCCTTTTTGGTGGCCAACCCGGGCGCCGAGGGCAGGTGTATGTGCGAACGGTAGAAGGGCGGCGCCGCTTCACACCGCCTAAAGGGCACGATATCCTGCTGCCCGGGGAGACCCTGGTCATGGAACTGCCCGGTGGCGGCGGGTACGGTGCGCCCCGCCGGCGCGCAGGGTCTGCACGCGCTCGTCGTTCATCCATGGATTCGATAAAAACGGAGTGACGTGAAAGAGAATCGCCGCATTCTACTGGTCTCTCGCCCCGTGGGCATGCCCACGGCCGACAACTTTCGGCTGGTTGACGCCCCCATACCGGCACCTGCCGAAGGCGAGGTGTTGGTACGGGTAGAGATGATTTCGCTCGACCCGGCGATGCGCGGCTGGATGAATGAGGGCACCACCTATATTCGGGGAGTAGCATTGGGTGAAGTAATGCGCGCCTTTGCCGCCGGTCGTGTGGTGGCGTCGCGCTCTTCTGCCTTCTCCGAAGGGGAGTACGTCAGCGGCCTGCTCGGCGCTCAGATGTTTGCAGCCGTAGCGGCAAAAGACCTCACCCGTTTAGACCTTTCCTTCGGCCCGCCGGAGTGGCACCTGGGCATCCTAGGTATGCCGGGCATGACGGCTTACTTCGGCCTCCTGGAGCGCGGAAAGCCGCAAGCCGGCGAAACGGTTTTCATTTCCGGTGCCGCAGGCATCGTCGGCGCCACCGCCGGGCAAATCGCCCGAATAAAAGGTTGTCGCGTCGTAGGCACCGCCGGAACGGAGGAAAAGTGCCGATACTTGGTGGAAACATGCGGCTTCGATGGTGCTATTAACTATAGGACGGAGGACGTATCCGAGCGCATAAAGACACTGTGCCCTAACGGCATCGACGTACTCTTCGACAATGTCGGTGGGCCCATTCTTGACTTGGGTCTGTGCCATCTGGCGCGCGGCGCCCGCGTCGTTATCTGCGGAGCCATTTCGCAGTACAACGAACCTCAGATGTACGGCCCGCGCAACTATATGAAAATCGTCACCGCGCGTGGCACGCTGACGGGTATTATCGTGTTCGATTTTCAAGAGCGCTATCCAGAGGCCGTCGCCCAGTTGTCGCAGTGGCTAAAAAGCGGACAGCTGCATACGCAGACAGATTTCGTCGAGGGGATAGAGCATTTCTATCCTGCTCTGATGAAGCTGTATTCCGGTACCAATTTCGGTAAAGTCGTTTTGAAAGTTTGAAACGAAGGGAGATAGGATGAAAAAGCGCTTCATTCGCTTGAAAACCGGCGAGGTGTTCTACCGACACTTTGGTCGCTCAACAGGGCAGGCCCCCATCGTCTTGCTCCATCCCTCTCCTTTGTCTTCGGCTTTCATGGAGCGCTTGGCTACCCTTCTGGCCGATGCATTTGAGGTATATGCCATTGATCTGCCGGGATACGGCCTGTCGGAGCCCCTCGATCCCCCACCTCGTCGAATGGGCGATTATGTGCCGTCTTTGCTGAACTTTCTGAAAAAAAAGCGCCTGGAGCAGGTCTGTCTTTACGGCACGGCCACAGGCTGTCAGCTGGCCATCGCCTTTGCTTTAGCCCATCCGGAGAAAGTAAAGGTGCTTGTCGGAGAGAACGCCTGCCACTTTGAGAACGAGGAGCGCGAGGCATTGTTTCGCACGTATTTCCCCGATCTTTCCATCAAGGCTGACGGTAGTCACCTACTGCGGCTGTGGACAATGTGTTACAAGACCTGTGTGGGCTTTCCGTGGACGGATGTCCCCGACGGAGCCCCGCTGCCTGCAGGGATATCGTTGGCACAAGTGCAACTCATGGTACGTGAGGCCCTGTTGGCCGGCGAGCGTTATGACACGGCGTATCGGGCAGCTTTTGAGCACGAGCGCGCCGAGTACGTTCAGGCTTTGCGTGTGCCGGCTACCTTTATCGTCTGGCAGCATAGCCCCGTACGCCCCTACATGGAGCGTTTGGCGGCCTTTCCCATGCCGCCGAACGTGCGCTTCCTGTACTGCTCCGGCGACATCGGCGAGCGCTATGACCTGGTGAAGACGCTGCTATTGTCCCAGATATCTCCATCGGTAGAGGCTGTGCCCTCCAACAATGCAAAAGAGGTTGACAAATGATGTGGGATGTTGTCGTTATCGGAGCCGGAGCTGCCGGCATGAGTTGCGCTATTGAAGCGTCGCGCTGCGGTCGGCGTGTGTTGGTCATCGAGCGCTCAGACCGCGTGGGTGGAGCGCTGCATTGGTCGGGTGGTCACTTGAGTGCTGCCGGCTGCCGACTTCAGCAAAGAGCGGGTATACAGGATTCCCCTGAGCAGCATTTTCGGGACATTCTCGAAATCAACGGACACACCGGCGACGAGGAGCTGATTCGCCTGTCCGTCGAGGAGGCACCTAAGACCGTTGATTGGCTGGAGGACAACGGCTTTGAGTTCGCTCCCGAATGTCCGCGCATTGTCTACGGGCACGTGCCCTATCGCGTTGCCCGAACGGTTTACGGGGTGAGAAAAGGGCTGTCGGTGCTGGACGTCTTGTTGCACCGCTGGGAAGATTGCCTGAGCAAAGGTCGTCTGAGAGTGCTCCCCTCTACGGCCGTGGTAGATGTGCTGGCCTCTGAAGGCAAACGCTACGATACGGTGTTGGCTCGAAGCGAAGGCGCCCCAGAGCTTCTCCGCTTTCAGGCCCACCATATCGTTTTTGCCACGGGCGGCTACGGAGCTTCTCGAGCGTTTTTTAACCACAAGCACCCGCAGGTGCCGTTGGTCAGCGCAGCCTATCCTACGGCAGACGGTAACGGGATAGCGCTGTTGGAGCAAAAGGGGGCCGCTTTTCGATTTGCCGAGTACCACCTGCCCAGTTTAGGTGGTTTGGAAACGCCGCCCGGCAGTGGGCTGACGGATTTCAACAACGCCTGGGCTATGGTGCTGACCGGTGTTTACCGCCCGCCCCGGGAAATTTATCTCAACGCCGAGGGCCGGCGTTTCATGGCCGAAGACGAGCCCAATGCCGACACGCGCGAGCGCCGAGTAGCGGCACAGCCGGGTTGGTTTTTTTGGGCCGTTTTTGACCAAGCGGCCCTCGACGAGCGGCTCCTTGATGGCTCAGAAAGCCCCCTGCTTATCGGATGGTCGCGCGAGCGCTTCATAGATGCCGTCGGACAACACCCCGGCCTGCGCCGAGCCGACACTATAGCGGACCTCGCCCGCTCCTGCGGCTTGCCCGTCGCCTCCGTGGTCGAGGAGGTGAAGCATTTCAACAGCGCCGTAGCCCAAGGCGTAGACGAGCGCTTCGGCCGCACCTATCTCAAAAACGCCCTTACCCAACCGCCATTCTACGGAGTGAAAATTCACGCCGCCACCTTGGTAACCTTCGGAGGAGTCCGGGTAAATAACCGGCTGGAAGTATTGGATACGGCCGGCAAGCCCCTAAAAGGTATATACGCTATTGGAGAAATTTTAGGCCTGGGGGCTACCAGCGGAAACGCCTTTTGCAGCGGGATGGCCCTCACCCCGGCCTTGAGCTTGGGCAGGTGGCTCGGACAACGACTTCAAACCTGAAAACCTCTCTGTTGCATTGCCGTATGGATGTTTTAAACGATGTTTTGGTTTTAGATTGTACTCATGCCGTTATGGGCCCCGTTGCCGGCCTTTTGTTGGCCGACATGGGCGCGGAGGTTATCCACGTTGAGCCCCCGGAGGGCGACCCCACTCGCCGTTTGAAGGGCTTCGGAACCGGTTACTTCACCTTTTTTAACCGAAACAAGAAAAGCTTGACCGTAGACCTCAAATCGTCCGAAGGAAAAGAGACCTTTTTACGCTTAGCCCAAAAGGCCGATGTAGTGGTGGAAAACTTTGGCCCCGGCACCATGGAACGCCTGGGCCTAGGATACGAAGTGCTTTCCGCACACAACCCTCGCTTGATTTTTTGCTCGTTAAAGGGCTTTTTGCCAGGGCCTTACGAAAACCGCCACGCTATGGACGAAGTGGTGCAAATGATGGGTGGCTTGGCCTACATGACGGGGCGTCCGGGTGACCCCCTTCGGGCCGGCACCTCGATAGTAGACATCACCGGTGGTATGTTTGGGGTAATAGGCATTCTGGTGGCACTCATAGAACGTCAAAAGACGGGTCGAGGTAAATTTGTGCAGGCCTCTTTATTTGAAACCACCGCCTTTCTCATGGGTCAGCACATGGCGTGTGGGGCCATCACTCAAGAACCCGTGCCACCCATGCCCGCCCGCGTGAGCGCTTGGAGCATATACTCCATCTTTGAAACGGCCGACGCAGAGCGCGTATTTATCGGAGTTATCAGCGATAAACACTGGGAAAAGCTCTGCCGCGCCTTCGGTTGGACGGACTGGCTCGAAGACCCGCGCTTGGCCACCAACAACCAACGCATCGCCGAAAGAGAATGGTTTCAGCCGGCCCTTAAAGAGCGCTTCCGGCAATGGACTAAAGAGGAAATTCTCGAGCGGTGCGAGGCAGCGGGTATTCCCTTTGCCCCTATCGCCCGCCCGGAAGACCTCTTTAGCGACCCTCACTTGCAACAAGGAGAAAACCTTCTGCCCGTGCGCTTGCCCGACGGCCGAACGGCTTCATTGCCTAATCTGCCTCTGCTGTACGGGAAGCAGCGCGCAAAAAAACGCTTAGACCCTCCCGCTATAGGAGAACATAACGAGGAGATTTTGTCAAAAGCAGCGGAGTGATTGCACTGCTGGAAAATATTAATTCTGACCATGGACCTGATTATTAAGAATGCCCGAGTAGTCCGGCCCAAGAAGACGGCAGTAGATTTGCTCGATATCGGCATTGCCGACGGCAAAATTGTCCGACTGGCGCCCGATCTTCCTGCTTCGGAGGCCCTCGAGGTGTTCGATGCCAAAGGCTTACTGGCTTTCCCCGGGCTGACGGACGCACACATGCACACGGGCATCTACAGCCCACTAGACCGAGATGCTCGCACGGAAAGCCGCGCCGCTGCTATGGGCGGCGTAACCAGCAGCCTTAACTACATCCGAACCGGCCGATATTATCTGAACAAGAGCGGCCCGTATGCAACCTTCTTTCCAGAAGTACTGCGTCTATCAGAGGGTAATTTTTATGTGGACTACGGTTACCACATTGCTCCCATTCAGTACAGCCACATCGACGAAATCGACCTCCTTATCGAGCGGTTCGGTGTAACGTCGTTCAAAATCTTCATGTTTTACGGCTCGCACGGTCTGCACGGTAAAGCCACCAAAGGCAGCCAAAACGAGTTTCTCATGACGCCGGAGGGCGAGCACTACGACATCGCGCACTTTGAGTTCATTATGCGCGGCGTTCAGCGTGCCATGGAGCGCTTTGCCGATAAGCGCGACGCCATCAGCCTAAGCCTGCATTGCGAGACGGCCGAGATCATGCGGGCATACACCGAAATCGTCGAGCGCGAAGGTAAGCTCAAGGGCCTTCGCGCCTACTCCGCCAGTCGCCCTCCGCACTCGGAGGGGTTGGCCATTTTCATCGCTTCTTACCTGGCCCACGAAACCGCTTGCGCCAACATCAACCTACTGCACCTGACCTCTCGAAAAGCGGTAGAAGCGGCTCTAATGATGCAAGAGGTGTTTCCGCACATAGACTTCCGCCGTGAGGTAACAATCGGTCATCTGCTGCTCGATTACGACGCCCCTGCAGGGGGATACGCCAAAGTAAATCCGCCTATCCGCTCGCGCGAGGATGTGGAGTACCTCTGGGAGTGCCTCCTCGACCGAAAAATAGATTGGGTGGTCAGCGACCATGCCTGCTGCTCGCACGAGTTCAAGCTGGACAAGCAACAGCCGGATAACATTTTTCTGGCAAAATCCGGCTTCGGTGGCACGGAGTACCTTTTGTCGGGCCTCTTCTCCGAAGGCAGCAAGCGCGGGATGAGCTACCATCACATGGCCGAGCTGGTCTGCTGGAACCCAGCCCGGCGCTTTGGTCTCTATCAAAAGGGAGATTTGGCGCCGGGCTACGACGCCGATGTCGTCTTACTCGACCCCAACGAAACTTTTACCGTGCGCGCCAAAGAGTCGGAGAGCGCGCAGGGCTATACGCCCTTTGAGGGAATGACGCTAACCGGCCGGGTAAAACACACTTTCCTGCGCGGCATGCACATCTACAACAACGGCAATATCCAAGGGCCGCCCCGCGGACAATACCTGCACCGGTAAGGCGGCTTTGCCGTGCTTCAAGAATATTTCGCAACTAAAAACATTCTCAGCCATGAAACTCAACGATATCGTAATGGCCGGCGAGAAAGCCAAGGGCGCTCGCCCCTATTTTTTCGATGACCCTATGAGCGAGCGGGTCATGAACATCGCCATGGCGGTGGCCACCGAAGTGGCCGTGTTGCGCGAGCGTATAGATACACTGGAGCGCTTATTAGAGGCTAAAGGCGTGCTCACCCGGTCGGAAATAGAGGCATTTGTTCCCGACGACCAACAAGCCGAGGAGCGACAGCTATGGCACGCCCGCTATGCCGCCCGCATTTTGCGCATCGTGCAGCAAGAACTGGACGCCGTTGCTCGTCCGGAAAACAACAAGCCCATGCACCAAATTGCCGACGAGATCAACGAGATGTAGGGATTATGATCAAAAACCGTTTTTCCTTTATCGGTATGGCTCTGCTGTCTGCTTGTTCATCGGCCGTTTCGCCTCCAAAGAGGCCGGCAGCCATCGAGGTATTCAAAAGCTACATTGTTGGTGATTTCGACAACCGCCATCAAGTAGAGGCGGAAAAAGCAGCAGGCCGGCAGATTCACCCGCTGGCCCGCCACGTCAACCGAATAGCCGACCACCGCATTCGGAACGCGCCGCAGCGGCCGGGTTTTTGGCTCATTGAAGAAAGCTATTACGATATGCCCGACGAGTCGCACAAAATCAACCATCACCTCTTCTTCTTCGAGGCCGTAGACGAGCGAACGGTGCGCCTATATGCCTACCAACTGCCCGAGTACCTGCCCATGGAGCAGCTGACCAACGACAATCGCGATTTGACCATTGACTACCGCGACCTGCGCATCAGCCCCCGCTTCCGGCCCGCCGATTACACCTTCGACGGCAAGGAGACCTTCACCATACACGCGCCCAACGATTGGGGTGACGGCATGCGCTTCACCCTTATCGAAAAGTTCACTCCCGGCCGCTTAGAGGTAATGGAGTTGTTGGAGAAGAACGGACAACGCCTTACGCCCTATGAAACACCTATAATTTATCTCCGAATCCAACAATGAGAAAAGACTTCTTCAAATAACACGTAAAAAAGCAAAAAAATGGGAGATAATAAGCAGTCAACCGTCGGTTATTCGCTTCCTCCGGTATGGACGAAGCTGAAACAGCACGCCGTCTTTCCCCACTTTACCCACGACGAGCGCGCGCGCTATAATTTCCTGGCTAACCTGAACCGCTTTTTATCCACCGTCATCGCCCCGGGTGTCCAGGTGGCTTACGAGCGCCGGGTAGAGCCGGAGTTTAAGGCCCAAAACGGCCGCTCCTTTCGCGACCGACACGAGCTGCGCGAAAGCATTAGCCGCGACCCGTACTACCAGTTGTGGGCAGCACTGCGTCGCTGCACCATGGAGATGCGCCAGCAAAACGGCAGGGCCGTTGTGCTTCGCCAGGCCGAGGAGCTGGCCCAACGCGTAGCCCAGACGCTCGAAGGGCATGAGGACATTCTGCGCTTGAAGCCCGGCTTCAAAGTACCGGATTATTTGCTTCACGTAGACAATCACCTCATGCCCGGCAGTTATCACGCAGAATACTTTGAAGGCGACGTGTCAAATGCGGCTAACTACGACAGCGGTCTCTTCGTCACCAGTGGCGGCATGTTGGGCAGCCTGACCGATGGCGGTGGGCGTGCCATCGCTAAATGGGTGCGCGAGAACTACCCGGATTTCAAGCCTAGGCGTATCCTCGACGTGGGCTGTGGCTTAGGGCACAACACGCTGCCCATTGCAGAGGCATTTCCGGAGGCCGAAGTGTGGGCCATCGACGCAGCAGCGCCCATGCTTCGCTACGGAGCGGCTCGCGCCGTAGCCCTGGGCGTAAAGAATGTTCGCTTCGTGCAAATGGACGCCGCCGACATGAGCGAGTTCCCCGACGGCTACTTCGACTGGGTGCAAACCACCATGTTCTTACACGAAACAGGGGGTAAGGCCATCCATCAAATCTTCCGGGAAATCGGCCGCGTGCTGGCGCCCGGCGGACTGAATCTGCACATCGAACAGCCGCAGTATACGCCGGAGATGAGCCACTTCGAGCAGTTCATGCGCGACTGGGATGCTTACTATAATGCCGAACCTTACTGGGGTCACATGCACGACCTGCAGCCCGAAGACCTCATGGAAGAGGCCGGCATCCCGCGCAGCCACTTCATGCAAATCGGCGTGCGCGCCGTCAACGATTTGGACCCTGCCGACGGCAACAACGTGCGTGAAGACTACGGCCGCTCGCCTATATGGAACGTTTTCGGAGGATGGAAACCTAAGGCTTAACACGCCCAAACCTGCCCTATGCCCGCCCGATCTTCTGTGTTGGACGTTATTGCCGGCCATTACCAAGCCATTGTGGATAAGAATCTCCCTGCTATTTTAGAAAAGTACGTCCCTTCCGAGGATACATATGTCATTTTAGAAGGGCCGCGCCTGACTACCGTGGGTTTTGAAAAAATTAAAAAGGGTTGGACGGATTTTTGTCACTCGGCCATTTGCCTGTTGGGGATTGAATGGTTGGAAGGGCCCTTTTATCAACAAACGCCGGCCATGGCTTGGGTGGCCGGCATTATTCGTCTGCGCGTGTCGGTTGAGGAGCGGGCTTTTGAAAACACTTTTCGGGCAACTTTCGTGCTGGTGCCGGATGCCGACGGCTACTGGCGCATTCGGCACGAACACGTATCCGGCGCGCTGCCCGACCCCTACGGCATAGGGGACTGGTTGAAGAAGATTTAGCCCTACAGCCAGCGCACCAGCCAGCGGGCAAGCACCCTCACTAGAGCAGAGTGGTACGGCGGCAAAAACAAACCGGTCGTAGGCCAAGGGCTGTGTTGGCGGGCCACGGCACGCGCATGGCTAAACTCTAAAAAGCCCCATCTTCCATGATAGCGCCCAATGCCGCTGTTGTTCTGCCCGCCGAAAGGCAATTCGTGGTTGAAAAACTGCAACCCACACTCGTTAATGCACGCCCCTCCGCTGCGCGTCTCTCGCAGAAGGTATTGCCAATTGTCGCGTCTTCGGCTAAACACATAAAGCGCCAGCGGCTTGGGGCGTTCGTTGACGAAGGCTACCGCCTCTTCCAACGTGCGAAACGGGCGAACAGGCAGTAAGGGACCGAAAATTTCAGCCTCCCAAATTTCGGCCTGCTCGGGAACCTGCACCAGCACGGTAGGCTCGATATAGCGCTCTTCGGCGGCCATCTGACCTCCGAAGCGAACCACGGCGCCGTGCTGAATGGCATCTTCTAAAAGCCTTTTGACAGAGACAAAATGGCGGTCGTGGATGAGGCGCGGAAAGTCGGGCGAGTGCCGACGCGCCTCCGGAGTCGCCCCGTAGTAGCGCTCGAAATAATGCCCTATTCGCTCGACCAGGGCATCGTGAATGGCCTCGTGCACCAACACATAGTCGGGCGCAATGCATATTTGGCCGGCGTTCATGCCTTTTAGCCACGCAATGCGCGAGGCTGCGCGGTTAATATCCGCCGTCTCATCTACGATTACCGGACTTTTACCACCTAATTCCAAGGTTACCGAGGATAGGTGTCGGGCAGCAGCAGCCATGACCAAGCGCCCTACGGCCGGGCTTCCGGTAAAAAAGATGTGGTCAAAAGGCAACTCCAATAGTGCCTGGGCTACAGAGACCTCTCCCTCTACCACAGCCACTTCGTCTTCCGAGAAGCATTCGCTCACCATAGCGCGGATAAGGCGGCTGCTGTTGGGAGCATGCTCGGAGGGCTTAATAATGGCGCAATTGCCTGCAGCAACGGCTGAAACCAGGGGAGTGAGGCATAAGTTAAAGGGAAAGTTCCACGGCCCCATGATTAAGCACACGCCCTTAGGCTCGTAGTGTATCCAAGCGCTCGAACCGAGGAGCGACCAGTCTACCCCTACCGGCTGCGGCGCCATCCATCTGGAGAGATGGCGAAGGGCATAGCGGATTTCTCGAGCAATTACCGCCGTTTCGCTTACATCCACCTCCAGAGGAGGCTTCCTAAAGTCGGCCCAAAGCGCTTCGCGGATGGCTTTTTCATTTTTGAGGAGCACAGCGTGCAAAGCGCGCAGTTTGCTTTTGCGCTCGCGCGCAGTGGTGCGCCCTACGACGTGTTGATTTAGTCGCTGGCGTTCAAAGAGTTTGACCAATTCCTCTTGCAAAACGCTCGGATGCGGCAAAGTCGAGTCCATTTTTTTGCGTTTTGGCTAATGCTTAGCAAAACTGCAAAACTTTTTACAAGTTCAAGGCGCAAATTTTAAGTCTTGTGCGTTTTGTAATAGATGTTGTTTGGAGATTGGGCAGGTGGCTCCCTATTGCCTTTCGCCTTAAATAAAAAAATCATCCATTAGGCTTGATATAAGTCGTTTGTGTTGTAATATTGCTTCAAATAAGAAGATTAGACCTTTTGGAAATCATAAGTCAAAACATACATTTGCCGTTTTTGATTTATTCATTCAAAAAAATCGACGCTTATATGAACATCAAGGTGAAAGCCCTGCATTGTCAGGCAGACGAGCGGTTAGTTAATCTCATCCACGCCAAGCTGCAGCGATTATACAAAATATATCATCGAATTGAGGGGATAGACGTTTATCTAATAGAAGAAAGTAAGGGGAGCCGCCCTCAGAAAGTGACGGAGGTACAGATGCACGTCCCGGGCGGATGGCTAATAGACCGAAAGAGCAGCACCACGTTCGAGGGTGCGATAAATGCCTCCATGGACACCTTGCGTCGGCAATTGACGCGCTACAAGGAGAAGCGATACGCTTATGAGCCGGAGCGGTTGAGCGACCTCAACCCACACGCGTGATGAATCGAAGCCGCGGGCGAGTACTTCGAGTGGTTGAGAAGGGCGCCATTGTGTGCCGTTGGCTATTCGTCCACCTTTAGTTTGAAGCGCTGGAGAAGCTCTAAGACGTGTGGATTTGTTTGTGCCATTTGGTCGAGCTTCTCTTTAGGGGTGAGTATCTGCCGCATTTTAGGCGGAGGGGGAGGTCCTTGCGGGTTGAGCACTACCTGAATGTTGGCCTTTGGAGCATGCAGGTTTTTGCGAAGTGTATCGCGCAAGTGATTGAGCTCAGTTCGGATGAGATCGCAGTGAACGGAGGAGCTCACCGTGACAACGAGTGTTTCGCCGTCTAAGGCGAGCTCCGCGGCGCCCATGGCCTGGCGTAGAGAGGGGGAGGGGGTACTGTCCATGAAGGCCTGCCACTCGGCCCGGGCATTTTCTAAAGAGAGGCGACTTTCAAGGCGGGCGAGTTGGTCGGCCTCTTCGGCTATGGCACTGTCGTACTCTTCCAGGCGGAGCGGGATGCGCTCGACGCGTTTTCGCCCCAGTCGGATATCGGTTCGGAGGACTTGCATGGCTTCGCCGCTTAGCTCGGTGGCGGTGGAGGGGGGCAAGGGTTTTTGCTCGCCGGGCGTATGGGCAGCGGCTCCTGAGTGTTCTTTATGAGCAGCCGAAGGAGTAGCGATGCCGTCCACAGACCTCGGGAGTGGAGCGCCGGGTGGTGCAGAGCTCGGCACGCTGTCGGGCTCAGAGTGATGAGGTGTTTTTTTTTCCGGTTGAGGCGCGGTGAGTGTGGCTACGGCGCGATTGAGGTAGCACATTTTAAGCAGTGCCACCTCTACATGTAAGCGCTTGTGACGCGCGGTTTTGAGGTGGACATCGCACTCATTGGCCAGGTTCAGCGCGTTTAGCAAGAACGACAGCGGCGCCAGGCGAGCCTGCTGTTGGTAGCGTTCGCGCAGGTTTTCGCTTACCTCGAGCAGAGGCAACGTGGCCGGGTCGCGACACACCAGTAAGTCTCGAAGATGTTCGGCCAAGCCCAGCAGGAAGACTTCTGGCTCGAAGCCTTGGCGCAAGATTGCGTCGAAGAGATGGAGTACTGCAGGAGCATCTTCTGCCAGAAGGGCCTCGGTGAGCCGGAAATAATAGTCGTAATCGAGTAGGTTGAGGTTTTCCGCTACGGTCTGGTAGCGGATAGGGCCACCGGCTGCCGCGCTGCGAATGCGGTCAAAGATAGAGAGTGCATCGCGCAGGGCGCCGTCGGCCTTTTGGGCGATGACGCGCAGCGCCTCCGGCTCTGCCTCTATGCCTTCTCGTTGGCAAATGCGGTTGAGGTGTTGCGCAATATCGGTTACCTCGATGCGTCGGAAGTCGAACACCTGGCAGCGCGACAAGATGGTGGGAATAATTTTGTGTTTTTCGGTAGTGGCCAGGATAAATATTGCGTAAGAGGGCGGCTCTTCGAGCGTCTTGAGAAAGGCGTTGAAGGCGCCTTGAGAGAGCATGTGCACCTCGTCGATAATGTACACTTTGTACCGGCCGTGCTGGGGCGGGATGCGCACCTGCTCGACAAGAGAGCGGATATGGTCTACGCCGTTGTTAGAAGCGGCGTCGAGCTCGAAGATATTCCACGAGGCGTCTTCCTGAAACGCCCGGCAGGAGCCACAGTTTTGGCAGGCCTCGAAGTCGGCAGTGCGGTTTTCGCAATTGAGCACGCGAGCCAGGATGCGTGCGCAGGTCGTCTTACCTACCCCTCGCGGGCCACAGAACAGAAAAGCATGTGCTACTTGCCCTGTGGCCAACGCATTCTTTAGCGTTTGGGCTACATGTTGCTGCCCGACCACATCGTCGAATCGCAAAGGGCGGTACTTCCGAGCGGAAACGAGGAAGGTGCTCATTTGGAGCAAAAGTAGGGCTTTCCGATGGCCTTTAGACGAACCCGCGATGGGCTTCAGACATTTTTCTTTAACTCAGGCGTAAGCACCTGTTTCGTTAGCGCGAACTGCAGCTGGAGGTCGGAGCACCGTTTTATCTTTGAGGCATGACGGCAGAGCAAGCGCACGCCTTTTACGAAGAAGCCATTCGCTTTTTGTCGCATCCCGGTTGGTCGGCCCGCGAGCGGGTGCTGGCCTTGGCCGATTTACAAGAACGCCTGTTCAGAGAGGTGACGCAAGAGGAGCAGCTGTTCTTCAGCACACCGTTCGCTCTTATCAGTTACGCCGGACATAAATTTCGCTTTCCGGGCAAAACGCTGCGCATCCTCCATCATTTTCGGCGCGTGGCGGCCGATGTGCGCGCCGGGCGCTACCCCGGCGAATGTGCGCGCAGAGAAGTGGCCCTGGGCGCCTGGGCTATAGCAGAAGCCGTAAAAGCGCTCTCCGGCTTCCCTACCCCTAAGGAGTTGGCGGCCCACCTACCTCAGAACGGTGATTGGAACTTTAAGACGCCAAAAGTGGTCAGAGGAAAGGCGCTTGCCCGAGTCGTGGTCGTATCCGACATACCCGAAGAGCAGTGCCTTTTAGCCTATGACGAGGATAACCCCGGTGAACCCGTTCGCATCCGCTATCATCTGGCAGAGCACAACGAAAACTTCACCCCTACCATTCGACTGCTCCGAGGAGTATTTCCCCTGCCCGTAACGGTCAACTTAGTGGACGTAGATGTAGAGGAGTCCGGCGAGTATCGACCGCGCGCTTTGGTCATCGAACCCGATTACTTGATCGACGTGTCGGCCGTTGCCGAGCGCTTTCAGCCCGAAGGCGTAGAGCCGCTGGGGTTTTTGGTTAAAAAATTCTTGCCTTACGAGACTTCTTCGGCGGCCCTGGTGGGCCATTTGGCCAACGACTTTCTCGACCGGCTGATGAACGAGCCGGAAGCCGATTTCACCGCTCTATTGAAAGATACTTTTCGCCTTTTCCCTCTCGTATATGCGCCCATGAGCGATGCTGAAGTAAGAGATGTGTGCACAAAGGCTCAAAAGCATTACCAAAACCTTCAGCACATGGTCAAGGAGGGCTTTCGGCGAGCGGGCATCGAACCTGAGCATTGCGTTTTGGAGCCGTCGTTTCTCAGCCCGCAATACGGGCTACAAGGGCGCCTCGACCTGCTTTATCGCTGCGGAGGACGTACCGCTATTGTGGAGTTAAAAACCGGCCGTGCCTATCGGCCGAACAGTTACGGCCTTTCGCGAAGCCACTTTACGCAGACGTTGCTTTACGACCTGCTAGTGCGCTCCGTTTTCGGAGCGGCCGTCCGACCGGAAAAGTACATCCTCTACTCCGGTGCCGAGGAAAATCCGCTGCGCTTTGCGCCTACGGTGGAGGCCGAGCAGAGGGAGGCGCTCCAAGTGCGCAATCAGCTGGTCGCTATTGACCGCTTGCTGACGCGCATACGTCCCGGGCAGCTGGAGGTACCTCTGCTTGACCGCATATTGAAAACTGCCGCTTCTGTGGAGGGAAGCCATCACTTTGTCGCCCGAGAATTGGCCCAGTTTGCCGCTGTATACTCGAGCTTGAGCGCGGTGGAAAAGAAATATTTTAATGCCTTTGTCGGCTTTATCGCACGCGAACATTGGTTGGCCAAATTGGGTACCGACGCAGCCGACGGCCGAGGAGGCAGTGCGACCCTTTGGCGCAGCAGCCTGGCGGAAAAAGAGGATGCCTTTTCGGTATTGGCACATCTGGAAATAGCCGAAAATCGAGCCGACCAGACCGAGCCGGTCATCGTCTTTCGCCGAACCGAGCGGACACAACCTCTGGCCAATTTTCGCGCAGGCGACCTGGCGGTGCTTTATCCGGCCGACGAAAAGGGTGCGTCGCACCATCAGGTGATTAAATGCACCGTCGTCGCCCTGGATGCGCACCGCGTGACGGTGCAACTGCGCGCGCGGCAGTTTAATCTCAAACCCTTCGACGAGTACCCGCAGTGGAACCTGGAGCCCGATGTGCTGGAAAGCGGCTTCTTATCACTCTACCGAGGCCTGTTTGAATGGGCAAAAGCGCCTGCTGATTTGCGCCGATTTTGGCTTTGCCCGGATGCTCCGGAAGCTCTTGCAGAGCCGCGCTCCCCTGTTGGTGCGGCAGATATCGCTGCAACGCCCAGGTTCTTCCTACTTTGGGGGCCGCCGGGAACCGGCAAAACCAGTGTCCTGCTGCGCGATTTGGTACAGTGGACGTTGCAAAATACTGCCGACAGTGTAGTGCTTTTGGCCTACACCAATCGGGCGGTGGACGAAATCTGCGAAGTGCTGGAGGGTCTGGGAGAAGATTACATCCGCCTAGGGACGCTCTTTAGCACCGCCGAGCGCTTCCACAACCGCCTGTTGAGCTGCCGTATCGGCTCCGCTCGAACCAGGGCGGACCTACTGGCCACTTTACAACCCATTCGGCTGTTCGTCAGCACGATATCGTCTTTTTCACAAAACGAAAATCTACTGAAAATCAAAACATTTCAGCGACTCATCGTGGATGAGGCGTCTCAAATCTTGGAGCCGCAGCTCATCGGCGTACTGACGCGATTTGAGCATGTGGTACTCATCGGAGACCATCGGCAACTGCCCGCAGTGGTAGGGCAACCGGCGGAACACACCCGCGTAACAGATGAGGACTTGCGCGCCATAGAGCTGGTAGACATGCGGGATGCCTATTTCGACCGGCTCTATCGGTACTGCCGGCGAAAGGGCCTGCATCGGCATTACGGACAACTTTACCACCAGGGCCGCATGCATGCCGACGTCATGGCGTTTCCCAATAAACACTTTTACGAAGGCCGACTGCACACTTTACCCCCGCCCGAGGGCCACTGGCAATACCAGCCCTTACCTTACGAGGACTCGCTCTTTCCACAGCGCGTGTACTTCTTGCCGGTGATTTCAAAAGATGCAGCGCCTTTTCGGCGCGTATGTGTCGAGGAGGCGCGCTGGGTGGCGCGTTTGAGCAGCTATTTCCGATGGCGGGCACAGGAAAGCGGCCAGCCGTGGTCTCCTCATCAGAGTTTGGGCATCATCACGCCCTGGCGTGCGCAAATCGCTCAAATCCGCCAGGCTCTCCAGGCAGAGGGACTCGACCCCGAAGAGCTCACCATTGACACCGTCGAACGCTATCAAGGCAGTGCGCGCGACATCATCCTCCTTTCCTGCTGCGTACACGCCAAAGAGCAGCTTCGACGCCTCGTCTGTCCCTCGGCCGAAGGAGTAGACCGAAAGCTCAACGTAGCCCTCACCCGGGCCCGACAGCGCGTAATCGTATTGGGCAATCCACACGTATTGCAGCACGATGCCAATTACCGAACTTTCATACAGAAATACGCCTTGTCTGTTGAAGAATTGGACTTCCTGACGGAAAAAATATTTTTCAACTCTATTTCCGAAACACTGCCATAAAACATTTTTTATAACCAGAATACGTATTTTTATGTTACGCAGCAAGATTGCCGGAATGGGTTTCTACGTGCCGGAGCGCAGGGTGACCAACGAGGAGCTCACGCGGCTGATGGACACTTCCGATGAGTGGATACGCGAGCGCACCGGAATTGAAGAGCGGCGCTACGGCAAAAAGCACGAAGAAAGCACCGCCTCTATGGCCGCCATTGCCACGCGCATTGCCTGCGAGCGGGCCGGTATCGAGCCAGAGGAGATAGATTTCATCATTTTCGCTACTCTCAGCCCGGACTATTATTTTCCGGGTTGTGGGGTATTGATGCAGCGCGAACTGGGCATCACGCACCGCGAAGTAGGGGCTCTGGACATCCGCAATCAGTGCAGCGGATTCATCTACGGCCTCTCCGTAGCCGACCAGTACGTGCGCACCGGAATGTACCGCAACGTCTTGGTGGTGGGTTCTGAAATGCACTCTATGGGCTTAGATTTCAGCACACGCGGGCGCAACGTGACCGTCATCTTCGGCGACGGCGCCGGCGCTGCCGTAGTACAGCCCTCCGACGACCCGGAGCGCGGCATATTGGTCACCCGTTTGCATGCCGATGGCACCTATGCCGAAAAACTCGCCCTTATTAATCCCGGCGCCCACGGCGGCTACTACCACAAAAAGATGGGCGAAGATGTGGACTTTGGCTATCCACCTCCCGACACCTACGGCGAAATCTTCTTTACGCCGAAAATGCTGCAGGAAGGCATGCATTACCCGTACATGGACGGGCAATTTGTGTTCAAATTAGCCGTTCAGAAATTTCCAGAGGTGATCTTGGAAGCCTTAGAGCACGTGCGCCTGCAACCGTCCGACATCGACCTGCTGGTCCCTCACCAGGCAAATTTGCGCATCAGCCAGATGGTGCAAAAACGCTTAGGCCTGCGCGACGACCAGGTGTGGAACAACATCCAGCGCTACGGAAACACCACGGCCGCCTCCATACCCATAGCGCTGTGCGAAGCTTGGGAAGCAGGAAAGGTACAGCCCGGCCATCTGGTGTGCCTGGCTGCCTTCGGCTCCGGCTTTACCTGGGGCAGCGCTCTTATTCGCTGGTAAGTGCATAGCGATCATTGCAAACGAAGCCAACGGCAAACCCCGAGCAACCGGCTGCTTCTCCTCAACTGTGGCTCAAGTTAGCTGGATTTACGTAGACGATTTCGGCGGAAAACACCGCGTCGGCCTCTACCACGGAGACCACAGCGGCCATTTGCTCATTCATTGTGATGCGCGCATCGTGCAAGTAGACTTTTCGGTAAAGGAGTCGCGCATCTATTCCTTTTTTATCGAAGACGAACTGTGCGAGATCGGTGTACACAAAGAGGCCGAAGGCTTTTCCTACGACTTTCGCATCAACCGACAGGTAGACACCCCTCGCAATCGCCAACGGCGCGCCGTCGAACGCCGCAACTGGTGGGGCGTCGGTGCCGTACTACTTGCCCTCATCGCCGTCATTTCCGCCGCGGTTTTCTTCTTGCTGCGCTGGGACAGGCAGCAAAAACAGGAGCGTTGGGCCCAAGCTTTCGTCTTTTACCTCTCTCCCGGACAAGAACGCCGCCTACTCACCGAAGGGCACACCTCCATCGCCCAACTCTTCGTAGCCTACGAAAACCAACGGCGGGTAGTCTACTACAGTTTCCTTACCCAAGATAATCGGCGCATCACAGGCCGTTTTGAAGTGCCCGATACCGGTCTTATTCTCCTGCCCAACGGCTTTCCCGTACACGACCGACACGCCTTCACCGTTCGGTACGTAGCGGGCGAACCCGGCATACATCGCCTCCTCTTCGAAGAGCCTACAACGGAAACCATCGCCCACTACCTAGAGCAAGCCGCCCGCGCCCAGCAAGCGGCAAACCCAGACGACAGTCCCGGCCGTAGCCGCTGCGTGGCGCAATTGACCTTACAAGAAAAAGGCTGGACCTACTTGGCCGATCTTATCTTTCAAACGGCTTCTGCTCGGCAGAATCCACAGCACAATCGCGATTCCTACCTCCGACTCATTCGCGACCCGGCGCTGGCGCAAAAAATCCAACAGCATTGCTGGGACCAATAGCCCGCCTGGGCTAATAGCGAACAACGTGGTCGAAGAGCAACTCATTCTGCACGCCTCGTACTTCCATCCCTACAATGGGCCGGTGGCCTTCCCAGCCGATGCGCAGCACTCCGAAGTTGCGCTTCGCAATCATGGGCCCTACGCGCATCCGATTGGGCTCCTCTTGGCTATTGCGTACATGGGTCAGCCCGCTGGAAGAGAAATCATACAGCGGATACGGCAGGCCTTGCAAATCCATCCTGGTGATTTCCGCCATGTGCCGGTCTCCGGACAGGATGAGCAGGTTAGCCGGCTTTGTCTTGGCGATGAGCTGCAAAAGGCGCTTGCGCGCGTTGGGAAAATTCCCCCATTTCTCGTATCCGTGCTCGTTGGCCAAGACTTGAATGCTCGAGACCAAAATGTGCAGCTGCGCCGGACTATTCGTCAGCTCCTTCTCTAACCACGCCCATTGTTCCTCGCCCAAGATATCGCCCTCGTAGTTGGGCAAATAGCGCCGTCGGGAGTCTGGGTCGGGCAGAAGAGTGTCGCGGAAGTAGCGCGTATCCAGAATAATAATTTTAATCTGGCGCGGCGGCTTACCGAACAAATAAGACTGGTAGGCGCCTTCGCGTTTGCGCACGGGGTCCGAGTAAGGCACGTCGAGAAAATCGAGCAAGCATTTTTTAGTGGCTTGCTTGTTACGCAGACCTTTTCCGGCATCGTTAGCCCCGTAATCGTGGTCGTCGTAAATGCCGATGACCGGTGTCTTGTCGCGCAATTTGCGGTATTCGGGGTGCATTTTTAGGCGCTTATAATGGGCCGCCAGCACCCGAGTGTCCGTCGTATCGGCGTAGATAATGTCTCCTAACCAAATCCACAGATCTGGGCGATTGGCTACTACGTCCGACCAGATGTTCTGTGGTAGGTCAATCTTATTACACGAGCCAAAAGCAATGACGCTCAGGTCCTTAGACAAATCCAGCACCCGAGGTTGAAAAGCGTCTATGTCCACTCCTCTTTCAAGGGGAGCCTCCTTGTCCGGTGATTGTCCGCGAAGAGTAGGCAAAACAAAACAGCCGAGCACCATAGCCCCCAGCAGCAACCTGTGAAGAAAACGTATTGCGCGCATATCGTAACGGTTAGGTTGGTCAAGCAAATAAAAAGGCAATAACGAGGCTCAAAAGCGGGATCGTATGCAAAAAGTACACTCCTTATCGGCAAACCCCCTCGCATTTAATTTGGATTATACAATACCACATCGAATAATATTCGTAAAATCGCCCTCAATCCGCTACAGGAGGATAACTCATACTCGAAGGACATAGTACCATCACCCAACTGCTCGCCGAAACTTATCAGGCGATTATCCGGTTTTGTGTTGCCATACGGCGCGGTTCTTAGCCCCGGTGCTTGCCGTAAATCCGGCTCTGAGCATGTAGCGAAAAACGGTTCGAACGATTCCGAAAACGCAAAATGCCGCCATTCTCGGAGCGACATTGTCAAAACTTCTACCTTGGACGACGCCAAACGGTATCTTAAGAAGGGCATTAATAGGAGCAAAAGGTTTCGGCAGCGAGGAACGATGGCGCACATGGGTAATTTGAGCGACAACAAACCGAAAAAGTTAGGCAGAGAAGAGTGGCCTTCGGCGCGTTGAGTGGAGCCAAAAGACGCCTCTTTGCAACTTTTCGTCGCCAAACTTTACGGCAAAAGCGATAACCTCGAGTAAGGCCCTTTGGCTCGGGCTACCGCCAATGGAGAGTGCCGGCGGCTTGCTTATCTCATTTTTGCACCGCAAGCCCTCTTTGCTGCAGCCACTCGTGGCAATGAGTTCCGGGCAAAAAGTGAATGTGTCGTCCAAAGCGGCCTTTGCCCTTTAGGTGTAGGGTAGCGCGTCGTCGGCCGACTACTACGTGCGATACATCGGCCCAAGGGTAGCGCACGGTCGTCCAGTAGTCCGTGACGTACACGTAGGCGTCGTCGGCATCCAGGCGCTTTAAAGGCCAAAGGGATGTCTTTACATACCACAGCCACAGAAACCATAAACCCAGGGCGATACCGCGAGGCCACCATATGGAGTAAGACCGGTATACCTCATCGGCCGGCGTGAGCCAGAATAATAACGCGAAACCGCCGAGAAAGACGGTGCCGAAAACCGGCATGAACACGCGCCAGAACAGCGTCCACTGGGAAGACAAGAGTACCATGGACGAGCGGCCGTTTCTGGGCAGCTCGGAGGTATCCGAAACAATGGGCGGTTGCTCTTCCATAAGCGCTTGTTAAACCGTTTTGGTAACCCGCCGGTTGTCGTAGCGGTTGCTCGCAGGTGCGGCAAAGATGGCCATAAAGGCGAGTAGACGGGCGAGCCTTTCGAGGGTTATTCCTCGTTCTTTTCCTTTTCTTTCTTCTCCCGGCGTATTCGGCTGCCGGATTTTAGCTTCCGAGCAATGGCACTGTAAGGGCCTGTTACGACCCATTCGCCTTCCTGTAGGCCCGATATGATTTCGATGTAGTCGTTGTCCTGTATACCGGTCTTGACTTCGCGCATGGCTACGGTATCGCCAACGGCTACGAAGACGACTTCGCGGACCACTCGGTTGGGAGTATCCGTTTTCCCGGCACGGTTACCGTCCTTTTCCGCTGCGCCGGAGCCCACCTTGTCGTCCGTTCGGGCGGTGACCGCCACGATGGGTACGCTCAGGGCGTTCTCCACGGTATGCGTGTAGATATCTACCGATGCCGACATGCCCGGCCGGAAAGGGTAGCGGCGGCCGTCGGCGAGGAGATCGGCGTAAGAGGTAGGGTCTATGCGTACTTTGACGATGAAGTTTGTCACCTGGTCGGTGTTCAACGAGGCCGCTGCAGTGCCCACGTTGGCGGTTATGTTGCTGGCGCTGCTGGAGATCTCAGAGACCTTTCCCTTGAAGATGCGTCCGAGGTAGGCGTCCACCTCTATGTCGGCCTCATCCCCGACGGCGACCTTCAGGATGTCGTTTTCGCTGACTTCTACTTGCACTTCCATGGAGTGCAGGTTAGCAATGCGCATCATTTCCGTGCCGGCCATTTGGAGGGTGCCTACCACGCGTTCGCCTTTTTCGACGTTGAGCCGGCTGATGATACCGCTGACAGGAGCCGTAATGACGGTTTTCTGCAGGCTGGTGCGCAGTTCTTTGAGCGTGGCCTGGGCGCTGGAGATGCCGAACTCGGCCACGCGTATGTTTTCGCGCGCGCTGGCGAAGTTTTTTTCGGCGGCTTTCAAGGCGGCTTCAGCAGCGGCATGGGCGCTCTCCAGGGTGCGCAGGTTACTCAGAGAGTTCTCAAACTCCTGTTGCGAGATGACGCCTTCGCGGTGCAGCTGCTCGTTGCGGCGGTGGGCGCTCTGGGCGGCCTCTAACTGAGCGGCTACGCGGCTCTTCTCGGCCCGCAGCTGCTCAATTTGAGCAGCGGTGCTTTCGGCACCGGCGGCAGAGATTTGACGCTGGGCCTGGGCGCTGTTCAAGGCGGCCTGACCCCGTTCCACGGCACTCTGGTATTCATCGGGCCGTATTTTGGCCAGTATTTGGCCGGCGACCACGGAGTCGCCTTCGCGCACGAAGAGCTCGACTACTTCTCCGGATACGTCAGAGCTGATCTTGACCTCGGTCTCAGGGAAGATCTTGCCGCTGGCACTGACAACTTCGCGAATGGTGCGCCGCTGCACTTTTTCTACCGCGACAGGTTCGCCCTTCGGCGTCCGGCGAGCCTTTGCCAAAGCGGCGACGAGGAGCACCACCAAGGCGGCTAAAGCGATGTAGAGCAGTCGCTTATTTTTTTGCTGCAAGAGGTTGGCCATAATCTGGTGAATACAAGCATTTAGCGTGAAATAGGGGAGTATAAGGGCTTAGAATTGGATTTCTTTGCCGAGGTAAAAGTCCACTATTTTTAATCGAAAGAGGTAGTCGTAGCGGGCGATAATCAGGTCGTTTTCGGCGTTGTCGCGGTTATTTCGGGCCGTGGTGAGTTCGAGCAAGTTGGCGGCGCCGAGCTGATAACGCCTTTCGGTGTTGGTGAAGGCAGCTTGAGTCGCCTCGTAGGTCTTCTGGGTGGCCTCCAATTGCAGGCGCGCTGCGCGGGCATTGGCTATGGCGGTTTGAATGTCGCTTTTGAGCTGTTGTCGGGCTTGGTTTTCCTGCAGCTGGGCGTTCACGACGGCCAGCTTGGCGCGCTCGACGCTGAGGCGCGTACGTCCGTTTTGGTAGATGGGTACGCTGATCTGCACACCGAACCCTTGGCCGAAGTTGCGCTCTATCTGCTCGAAGTAAGAGAGGCGCGGAAACTCCAAAACGCTGAGGTATTGCTGGATGGATACATCCACTTCGTTGATGCGAACCGTAACCGGCGGGCTGAGTTCCGTGCCGACGATGCGCGGGTTGGAGAAGTCGCGAAACTGGGAGGAGTAGTTGGTATTGAGGCTGGCAAAAAGAGATATAGTGGGGTAATAGGCTGCTCGCGCTACGGCCACGCCGCTTTCGGCGCTTTTTAATCGAAAATGAGCAGCCCGCACACTCGGCTGGGTCTGTTGGGCAAGGGCGTATACGGACGATAGAGATAGGTTCTCGGGGTTGGGTTCCGTCGGCATATCGATGCGCGGACGTTCAAGGCGCAGCTCGTAGTCCGGTTCCAGTTGGAGCAGCTGTTTGAGGGTGAGCAGGGCCAGGTCTACGCTGTTTTGTGCTTGTACGAGCAGTTGCTCCTCGCGGGCTACCTGAGCTTGGGCATTGAATCGGTCGGCTACCGGGCTGCTTCCCGCTTCGACGAGTTTGAGCGTGGTCTCTTGTTGCAGGCGGGCTTGCTCTACTCGGCGCCGAGCGATCTCGCGTTGCTCCTCGGCCAGCAAGACACCCAAGTACGCCTGTACGACCTGCAGGGCCAAGGTGTTGGCCGTCTGCTCGGCGTCGCTTTGGGCTGCCAGGGCATTCCAATGGGCCTGGCGAATGCCCTGATGTACCTGTCCGCCGGTAAAGAGCGGCAGGGCGGCGCTCAGGCTCATGCTGTTGAAGGTGATGCCCGAGGTAACAAACTGGTTGGTTGCCGGGTCAATGGTACGCCCGAACTGCTCCCCTAAGTTGGAGACCAAGTTCACCGCAGGCAACCGATTGGCCTTGGCCTGCCGCTCGGACAGCAACGCCACGCGGGCATTCGTCTGGGCCTGTCGAACCGTCCAGTTGGCCTCTTGGGCGTGGCGAATGCAGCGCGCCAAGCTCCAGACCTCCTGGGCAATCGAGCGAGAAAGGCTCTGGACAGCAAACCCCATAAGCAGCAAGAGACGGAGAAATGGCCGAACGGATAATTGCTTCATAGAGGAATGGCTATTCTCTTGAAAAGATGGAGCAAGATTAATGGCCGCCACGGCGAGCGCCGAGTTTTTTATATCAAAAAAGGCAAAACATGGATAAAGGAGGCTTCTTTATTGACCCAGGAAGGGCGGAGCATTCTCGGCAGGCAAACTACTCCGGCCGAGCGCGCCATAGTCACCGGGCAGGAAGTGATGCCGCCGAAAGGGAGAGGAAATACCGAACACCGGCCGGCAACAGGTCTCCCGACGTCATCCCATTACCCATTGGCGGGAGGATTTAAGCCTCTTCGCGCTCGAAGTTGAGCTTAAAGCCGATGCGTTGGTTTTCGTCGGGGCGGTCGTCGTCGTAATCTTCCCAAAACGTAATTTCCGAAATAAAGGCCTCTAAGTGTCGGATAATATAGGGCTCCTTTATTTCTTCAGGGCGATAGATGGCCAGGGTTTTAGGCGGCTGAGGCTGACCATAGCGCTCGATGTAGGGATAATTAACCATGACCATGATCTTGCCGTTAAAGAGCTGCTGGTATACTAACGACCCGTTGTGTTTAATGAGGTCGCGGTGTACTCCCTGTCCCAGGGGTTCGCCCAAACCGCTTTGGCTGTGGCCGAGCGACAGCACTACCGCCTCGAGGTTTTGGATTTCGGCGCGCTCCTCCACGCTGCAAGCCAGCCCGACGAACTCGGCCGCCCGGCGCAGATGGGCGATAAGGTTGGGCTTTAGGTGCTCTCGCCAGAATTTCCGGTAGTGATCCGTGTTTTCGAGCACCTCTTTGTAGCGCTCTACTTTTCGCCTAAAGCTGAAATAATCTTGTTCGGTGAAAGACATAAGGCTGGAACGTTGTAGACGACGCCCCAAAATTGCTTGAAATTCTGCAGAATGCTGCCGTAATAAGCCCTGCCTCTCAGAAAGGCGACACCTACAGGAGCTAAAAAGCGGGTGTGCGGCAGCATCGGCTCACACACCCGCTTTTAGATAGCGTTATGCGTTGTTTAGAAGAAGCGACTTCGATAGTCGTCGATGTCGGAATATTTGCGCCACACATTGAGCCAGTTCATACGCACGGATGTGGAAGCGGCAGAGGTCACTTGTCGACGGAACATAGCCAGATCAGGCGGGAGGGCAAGCTGAGGGATATCTTCCGTCAGGCGGGCTACGTAGACGCCGCTATTTCCGGCAATCGGCTTTGTAACGGCATCTTTTTTGGCCAGATTGAACACGGCACCCACTACTCGCGGTTCCGCACCTGCCGACGGGAGAAAAGCTTGGATCATCGTAACGTTCTGGGCTGTATCTACGGGTATGCCCCATTCTGCAGACAGAGCGTTGAGGTCGCGGTTATTGCCTATTTTGTTTTTTATCGCCTCTGCTTTCTTTCGGTTGCGCACTTCTGTTTCGGCGCGTGGGTTGTCCCTCAGGGTAGCTACAGTAGCAGGGCCCTTGGGCACGATGCTCCTGAGCGCTACCAGGACATATTTGCTGTCGAAATAGCCGCCGTTGGGATCGCGGAAGGAAAAGATCTCCTGGGCGACGGCATCCAACTTGGTTTTAGCGTCGTATGCCCAGCGAACGATTTCGCGCGCTTCCTCACCGCCGGAGCCAAAGGCGTTGAGCGAGTAATCGTTTGCTTTCAGCGGCTGACTGACTAAAAGCGCGTAGCCCTCTTTTTTAGCGAGCTCAACCAATTGTTGGCGGGTTTTAGCCTGTTGAAGCAACTCCAGCGCCTTGTCCTTTACTCGCTGCTGGGTTTCTTTACCGGGCTCAATAGGCTGTTTCAGCTGGATGAGCCGCACGCCGACTTGGTTGTCGAGAAATTTCTTGCCCGTCACTTCGATAAGGTGCCAGCCGAACTGGGTGGACACTTTATAGTACTTGCCGATCTCAGAGTCGTAGAAGCATGCAGCGTTGAACTCCGGCACCATGACGCCTTCGGCAAACCAGCCTAAATCACCGCCTTTACCGGCAGAACCGGGGTCTTGGCTGTGCACGCGCGCTAGGGAGTCAAAGCTCACCTTCTTATCGATGAGCAGCTGCTTGAGACTGTCTATTTTCTTCTCGTTTTCAGCAGTAGTATCGCGCAGCAGGATATGGCGTGCTTTCACGGAATCAGGCACTACCTTTCGGCCGTAAATTTTGGCCACTACCCACGCTCCTTGGTCGAAGAAGGGGCCTACGATGGTGCCTACCGGCGCGGTGGCGAGCGAGTCTGCCGCAGCGGCCGGCAGATCGTCTTTTTTGCGGTAGCGCGAGTCTACCGTGCCGCGGTTGGTGACGGCGTAAAGGGAGTCGTTTTCCGCTGCGCGCAACCCCTCCCACAACTTCCAGGCTGCCTCATAGGCAGCCGCGCTATCGGTGGCGCTGGGGTAGACGTTTAGCTCGACGTATTCCACCGTTCGCGTCTCCTCAAATTGGTAGTACAAACGCGGATTTTCTTTCAAGTAGGCCTTGAAATCCTCATCCGTGAGCGATACTTCAGCGTCGGCTACTTTATCATAAGGCACGCGCACAAAAACAAAGTTAGCGCGTTGGTTACTTTCACGATACGACATTTCCGCCTGCCACGTGGGAGCGTATATCGCTTTTGTAATTAGCGCACCTATCTTCTCTTGCAAGCGCTCGGTAATGATTTCCTTTTCCTGCGTGGCCCAATAAGCGCGATTGAGCGGGTCGGTAAACGCACCGGACTCGATGGCGTTTTTGATGTTGTTGAGCTGCTCACGATTCGGCTGCCCATCGGCCCCGGCGAAGCGCTGCAGGATGACCGGGCTGAGGTTTTGACCAAACTGTAAGTCCATCAGTTCTTCCTTGCTCACCCCCAAGCCAATGACTTCCGCTTCTTTTTCGAGCAAGGTGCGCTCCACGAAGTAATCCCACACTTGTTGACGGATCTGGTATCCGGTGCCGGGTTGAGGGTTCGAGTAGATGAGCTTCTCGTAAGTGTCGAACTCCGAACGCTTGATCTCCTGCCCCTTCACCTTTCCAATGGTGTTGATATCGCCGGCGCCGTAGCGTTGAGCATTGGAAATGATGTCCATCAGGATGAACCCGCCCAAGGCGAGCACCATGAGGACGATGAGTATCCACCCATTTTTTCGAATCGTTCCAATTAAGGCCATTTTGTCACAAAAAATTGGTATTCAATTTTTTAAAGCCAAAAGAATAGAGCAGTATAAAAAAAAGCAGGTGCAAAGGTAGCGGGACAAGTAGGAAAAAAGGAAAAATTTTGGAAAATGCTGCTTTCCGGCCCCTGGAATGGGGCTGTGGAAAGCCGATTTGCATGGAAAAAGCGGAGCGAAGTGCTCGCTTGGTGGGAGATGCTCTTGCACCTTTGCAGCATGCGCCTGTCGGTAATCATTGTCAGTTACAACGTCAGCGCCTTTCTGGAGCAATGCCTGCTATCTGTGCGTCGCGCTTTGCAGGGGATAGACGGAGAGGTATGGGTAGTGGACAACTGCTCGAGCGACGACTCGGTAGATATGGTCCGGCGGCGTTTTCCGGAGGTGCAGCTTATCGCCAATGATAAAAACGCGGGCTTTGCGGTGGCCAACAATCAGGCTATTCGCCGCAGCAAAGGGGAATACGTGCTGTTGCTCAATCCCGACACTCTGTTGGAAGAAGACGTGCTTCAGCAGTGCCTTTGTTTCATGGACGAGCATCCGGAGGCCGGAGCCATGGGCGTTCGACTGGTGGACGGTAGCGGACGCTATTTGCCCGAGAGTAAGCGCGGCTTTCCTACCCTTTGGGTATCTTTTTGCAAGATGACCGGCCTGAGCGCGCTTTTTCCGCGCAGCGCTTACTTCAACGGCTACTACTTGGGACATTTAGACACCGAACAAACACACGCGGTAGAGGTGTTGGCCGGCTGCTTTATGTTTATTCGCCGTCGGGCACTGGAGCGCGCGGGGTTGCTCGACGAGGCCTTTTTCATGTACGGAGAAGACATTGACCTGTCGTACCGCATCCGTCAGGCCGGCTTTCAAAACTATTACTACCCGTCGGTGCGCGTCCTGCACTACAAGGGTGAAAGTACGCAGAAGGACAGCTTCCGCTATGTCAAACGCTTCTACGAGGCCATGGTCATCTTCGCCCGCAAGCATTTCCAACGGCGCGGGGCAGGCATACTGGTATTTTGGCTGCAAACAGCCATTGCACTGCGCGCCGTAGCGGCTCTGCTGGCCCAAGCGGCCCATCGCGCATGGCTGCCGCTGTTGGACGCCGGTCTTCTATACGGCGGTTTGCTGTTGCTCAAGGATTTCTGGGCGAACTATTACTATAAGGACCCGGACTATTTCGAGCCTTCGATACTGTGGTTCAATTTTCCGCTCTATACCCTGGTCTGGCTATCGGTACTCTGGCTAGGCGGCAGTTATGACAGGCGCTGTCGGTACGACGTGTTGCGCCTGCTGCGAAACGTCGGGGTCGGCACCTTGCTATTAGGAGCGATTTACGGACTGTTGGACCAAGCTTTTCGACCCTCGCGGGCGCTGTTGCTGTTGGGTGCAATATGGGCGGCCGCAGCCTTGTCTGCATTGCGCGTCTTGTTGCACGTAGTCGAGTACCGGAACCTGCGCATTGGGCAGCTCAGACGCCCAAACATGCTCATCGTCGGCACTCCAGCCGAGTGCGAGCGGGCTCAGCAGCTGCTTCGCCAGGCAGAGGTGGCCTACGAATACACCACCGCCTTGCCTCCGGAAGAATTAGACCGATTGCCCGCCCTGGTAAGGGCTTTTAGCGTAGACGAGATAATTTTCTGCACACGAGACATCTTGGTGCGCGATATGCTCGGCATCATGCAGACTTTGGGGCCGCACATTTCTTATAAAACATTGCCCCAGGACGGCCAGCACATTATCGGTAGTAGCAGCAGAGACCGCCCTGGCGAGCTGTACTCCGAAACGCCCTACCGGCTGGCTCAACCCGAACGGCGACGCTCTAAGCGAGCCTTAGACCTCGTCGTTTGCCTTTTCCTCATCCTAAGCGGCCCGTTATGGCTGCTTTTTTCCAAAAGCAAAGGTGCTCTGCTGCGCAACTGGTGGCCTGTGCTCATCGGGCGCAAAACGTGGGTAGGGTACGTCCCGACAGTTCGGACGAGTGGGATTCCTCCTCTGGCTCCGGCGGTTTTTCACGCCCTTAGCGGAAACGCGCAAAGTCGGCTAACGGATGCAGAAAAGGAGCGCCTTAATTTCCTGTACGCTAAAAACTGGAGTCCTTGGAACGATCTCGCCCTGTTCGGCCACTTGTGGCTATCGTCTCTGTTGCCGGGTGAGCGCGCTATTTTTTAAAACCTTTTGTTTGGAAAAAGGGCGCTTGTCGTACCTTTGTTGAACCGTTTTCTAAGCGAAAAAAAGCAGCCTATGGCGCGTTCCAAAAAAGATACCTCTGTACCGCCGACAAGCACGGGAAGGGAAGGAGAGCAGCTGCTGTCTCTTTCCGGCATGTACCAAAACTATTTTTTGGACTACGCCTCCTATGTTATACTCGAGCGGGCTGTGCCGGCCGTAGAGGACGGGCTGAAGCCGGTACAACGGCGTATTCTGCACGCCATGTACGAACAGCACGACGGACGCTATCACAAGGTGGCCAACCTCATCGGTCAGACCATGCAGTACCACCCGCACGGCGATGCCGCCATTGGCGAGGCGTTGGTCAATTTGGGTCAAAGGGACTTGCTCATCGATTGCCAAGGGAATTGGGGCGACTACCGCACCGGTGACCCGGCAGCGGCCCCGCGCTACATTGAGGCGCGCCTGACCAAATTTGCCCTCGAGATCGCCTTCAACCCTAAGACGACGCGCTGGCAGATGTCGTACGACGGGCGAAAGCGCGAACCGGTCGTTTTGCCCATGAAGTTCCCCTTGCTGCTGGCTCAAGGCGTTGAGGGCATTGCAGTGGGCTTAAGCACGCGCGTGCTGCCGCATAACTTTATCGAGCTATGCGAGGCCAGCATAGCAGCCCTGAAGGGGCGAGAAGTGAATTTGTATCCCGATTTTCCTACCGGAGGTTTAGTGGATGTCGGCCAATACAACGGCGGCGCTCGCGGCGGGAGGGTGCGAGTGCGAGCACGCATTCAAGAGATAGACAAAAAGACTTTGCGCATCACCGAGCTGCCCTACGGCGTGTTCGTGGGCGACCTTATCGAGTCCATCCTCAAGGCGAACGAAAAAGGCCAAATCAAGGTCAAGCGGGTTACGGATAAGACCGCCGCCGAAGTGGACATCGAAATCGAGCTACAGCCCGGCGTAAGCCCCGACGTGACGATAGATGCGCTCTACGCCTTCACCGATTGTGAGGTCAGCATCAGCCCCAACTGCTGCGTCATCCAAGGTCAGCGGCCGCTGTTTACCGATGTCAACGAACTGCTCCGGATTTCTACCGAAAATACGAAAGACCTGCTGAGGCAAGAGCTGGAGATTGAGCGCCGCGAGCTGGAGGAGCAACTGCACTTTGCCTCTTTGGAAAAGATTTTCATCGAAAAACGCATTTACCGCGACATAGAAGAATGCGAGACCTGGGAGGACGTGCTGCACACCATCGAGGCCGGCCTGCGCAGATACGTGCTCACGCCCGACGACCCGGCCTACGCCCAACCTGCCACCGATAAAATTCGCCTGTTGCGCGCGCTCACCACCGATGACCTCGTTCGCCTCACCGAAATCCGCATTAAACGCATTTCTAAATATAACACTTTCAAGGCCGATGAGGCGATCGCTCATTTGCAGGAACAGCTGCGCCAAACAACACACCATTTAGAACATCTCACGGAATACGCCATAGCCTATTTTCGCCGCCTCATAGAGAAATACGGCGCCGGGCGCGAGCGCAGGACGGAAATAGCCGTCTTCGACGATATCCGCGCCGCAGAAGTGGTGGCCAACAACGCCAAACTCTATGTGGACCGAGCGGGAGGATTTATTGGTTTTGGCCTGAAGAAAGACGAATTCGTGCAGGATTGTTCCGACATAGACGACGTCATTGTATTCCGCCGCGACGGTACCATGAAGGTGGTGCGCATCGGTGAGAAAGTCTTCGTAGGCAAAGACATTGTGCACGTAGCGGTGTGGAAAAAAGGCGATGAGCGCACCACCTATAACATGGTTTATTTGGACGGCAAGACGGGGCGCACCATGGTTAAGCGCTTCAACGTGACGGCCATCACGCGCGACAAGGAATACGCCGTGGGTGGCACGGCCAAAGGTTCGCGCATTCTCTATCTAACCGCCAACCCTAACGGAGAAAGCGAGGTGGTTACCGTTACGCTTAGCCCCAACTGCCCGGCGAAGATCAAGGTCTTCGATTACGATTTTGGGGAGCTGGCCATAAAAGGACGCGACGCCCAAGGCAACATTCTGACCAAATATCCGGTCAAGAGCATTCGCCAAAAAGAAGTGGGTAAAAGCACCATCGGCGCTCAAAAAATTTGGTACGACGACATCACCGGCCGCCTCAACACACAGGAACGCGGCCGACTCCTGGGCGAGTTTGATACCGGCGACCAACTGCTCGTGCTCTACCGCGACGGCTCCTACGAGCTGACCGATACCGACCTGTTGCAGCGCCTCGAGCCCAAAGAGGTGCTCGAGGTGAGCAAATTTAGCCCTGACCTGGTGGTCAGCGCCGTGCACTTTGAAGGCCATAAGGGCTGGACGATGGTCAAGCGCTTCCACATCGAAACTACGCGTCTACGCGAGCGCTATTCCTATATCAGCAACCACCCTAAATCGAAGCTGCTCTTTGCCAGCACTAAGCCCAATGCGCACATCCGATATTCTTTAAAAGTAAAAGGAAAAGTCTTAAGCGGCGAAATCCGTCTGGGCGATTTTGTAGACGTCAAAGGGTGGAAAGCCATGGGCAATAAATTGAGCGATACGCCTCTGTCGGACATACAGGAAATAAACGGCGCCGCTCTGCCTGCCGACGATGTCCCTCCTGCGGAGCCTCTTGCCCGGCAGACCTCTCTCTTTGAGGCGCCCGCAGAAGCCTCGTCTTCCGCTCATCGGGAAAAAAAGACCTACAAAGCCGGCGATACCCTGGAATTTGATTAATGCACGACAAGTGGAAAAACAGCTATGGAAACCTCGCAAAAATTCGATGCCGAACACGCCCCTAGGCCCGTAGGGCTGTATCCGCACGCTCGACGGGTGGGCAATTTGCTTTTCCTCTCCGGCATAGGCCCACGCGACCCCGAAACAGATGAAGTGCCGGGGCTTAAGCGCAGTGCCGGCGGCAATTACATTGAGTTCGACTTTGAGGCGCAGGTGCACTCCGTCTTCCGCAACGTGCGCACCGTGTTGGAAGCCAGCGGCGCTCGCTGGGAAGATTTGATAGATATCACGGTCTTCCTGACCAACTTAGAGCGAGATTTTCACACCTTCAACCGCTTGTACGCCGAATATTTTCGCGACAACCAACCCTGCCGCACGACGGTGGGCATTGACCGCCTGCCCACCCCGATCGCCATAGAGCTAAAGTGCATTGCCTTCGTGCCGGATAAGGGTTAAGGCCCCGCCGCACTACCAACGCCATTCTTCCGCTTGGTCACTCACTCGCGGTTTCATCGTGCGCCGCGTGTGGAGGCGCTGTTTCTGGCGCTCCACAATGAGGCGGGCCAAAGCCACCGGTATGGGTTCTGCACTTCGACCGCGCATGACGGGCACGATCTTTTCCTCCAACACGTCTAACCGATAGAGCAGGCTCATCAAATACTCGGGTTGCCGTTCGAGCAATTCCGCTACACGCTCCGCTACTAAAGCCACCAGGGCCGCTTCATCGGCAAAGGAGTAGCCCTCCAAGGCCAGCACCTGTTCCAGCTCACCTGCTGGAGGTGTGACGTCCTTTTCATCTGCGGTGTTTTTCGACTGATGCGGTTCCATTTTTAGCAGCTGCCTTCGGCCAAAAGGTGCATCGGCAGAGGAGCTAAGGTCGGTAAAACGCCTCTTTAGCACTTAAAAACTTAGCGGTGCGGGCCGGCTTCTGTAAGGACGTTAGGGACGCTCCTCAACCGGAGGACGATGAAATGAGGATATCGCCGCCGTCGAGGGAAAACCGCTATTAACGGCTCCCAATGAGCGCACATGCCCTTCACGCTATCAGTGACAACCCTTGTCACGGCATTTTTATTTTTCGGAAAAAGTAAAATGCCGTTTTAATTATTTCTCTCGGGCGCCGGCTCTCATCCAGGCGCCCTCTAAAGGGAGCATTTCCGTGCGGTAAAAACTCAGCCCGGCCATAAGCGTTTGAGAGGGGGGTGATAAAGCGGTCAAAGCTGCGTGTGGCAAAAGAATAGCCCTCTCGGAGGAACCGAGCTGCTCAAGTTTGGAGAGCGACCCGAAAAGGGATTAGGGCGGATGGTTGCGTGTGGTTTTATCTATTTTCGCCGCCGACCGGTGCATTCAAGCGGTCGGGCCAATCATGAGTGTCCATTTTTATCTCTATTATACAACCCAGTTTGGCGAAAACCTGTATGTGGTCACCCATATTCAGCGCGGATCGGGCTCTTTGGAAGAGGTACACATCCTTCATTATCTGAACGATAGTCTATGGCACGGCATGGTGTCGTTTGACGTAGAGCCGGGGGCGGTGCTGCGCTATCACTATGAGTGGCGCGACGGCTACGGGAACCGGCGCTTAGAATGGTGCGACCGCGAGCTGACGGTGGGAGAGCCGGATGAGCTGGTGGAGGTGTATGACTACTGGGAACCCATGGGAGCCATAGAGAACGTTTTTGAGACCCAGGCGTTCAAGGTGTTGGTCCCCCCGCCGGCACCCTCGGCGCGCTCGCGCAAGAACATTCGATACACCCACCTATTCCGCGTAAAGGCTCCCTTGCTCTCGTCCGACGAGGTGGTCTGCTTATTGGGCCATGGGCGCGCGCTGCGCAACTGGGATACACAAGCGCCCATCTTGCTGCATCCCGACGAGCAGGGCTGGTCGGTAGGGCTCGACTTATCAGAGGAGGCCTTTCCGCTGGGTTACAAGTACGGCGTGTGGAACACTCGCAGCAGGACCTTCCGCCGTTTTGAGGAGGGGAGCAATCGGGTGCTGTACCAACCTCACCCAACTACGCGCTATACGGTGCTCCACGACGGGTTTGTTCGCCTGCCGGTGACACACTGGCGCGGCACGGGAGTAGCCATACCCGTTTTTAGTCTCAGAAGTGAGCACAGCTTCGGCACGGGAGAGTTTACAGACTTACTGCCGCTCATCGACTGGGCCAGTCAGGTGGGCATTCGCCTTATCCAGCTGCTGCCCGTCAACGACACGTCGGCCACGGGCACTTGGATGGACTCCTATCCCTACTCGGCCATTTCGGCTTTCGCCTTACATCCGCTCTATCTCAACTTATCGGAAGTAGCCGGCGAGCGGTATGCTACCCTACTGGAGCCTTACGCCGAGCAGCAGAGAGCCCTCAACGGGGCAGAAAGTGTAGACTACGAGGCCGTCATGCAGCTGAAGTGGACGATTATTCGCCAACTATTCGCGGCTCAAAAGGAGGAGTTTCTCCAAGACCCTGCCTTTAAACGCTACTTTGCCGAGCATCGCAGCTGGTTGGTACCCTATGCGGCTTTTTGCTTCTTGCGCGACAAGTACGGCACCAGCGACTTTTCTCGGTGGAAGGAGTACGCCCAATATCGCCCGGCGAGCATAGGGCGGCTCACGGCCCCCACTTCAAAGCACTACGACGCCATAGCCATTCACTACTTTGTGCAGTGGCATCTGCATCGCCAACTGCGCACGGCGGCGGATTACGCGCACGCGCGAGGGGTGGTGCTCAAAGGCGATATTCCCATCGGTATCTACCGCCATAGCTGCGATGCCTGGGTAGCGCCGGAACTGTACCACATGGATATGCAAGCGGGAGCACCGCCCGATGACTTTGCCGTCAGCGGGCAAAACTGGGGCTTTCCCACCTACAATTGGGCGCGCATGAAAGAGGATGATTACTCGTGGTGGCGCCAGCGCCTGGAGCATATGAGCCGCTACTTCGACGCCTTTCGCATCGACCACATCTTGGGCTTCTTTCGCATTTGGAGCATACCTATGCACGCCACGCAGGGCATTCTAGGGCATTTTGTCCCCGCCGTCCCGCTTCGGGAAGAGGAGTTTCACCGAGCCGGCGTGGGCTTTAATTACGAGCGGCTGTGCAAGCCTTACATTACAGACGCCGTATTGCGGCACTTCTTCGGTGAGTACGCCGAGGCGGTGCGGGATGCTTTTCTGGAGCGCACACCGGATGCAGGGCACTGGTCGGGAGGAAGCCCTTACGTCTTCAAGGCTGCTTTCGACACACAGCGCAAATTGGAGGAGTTCTGGTCTCTGGCCGAGGCATCTGCCTCGAATAAGCGCGCAGGGCGCGCAAAGCCCGACTTGACAGCCTTGCCGCCTATAGTGCGCGAGGGCTTATTGGCTCTGCATGCCAACGTCATCTTAATAGATGTTACACCGCCGGAGGCCTCCGAAAAAGCCTACGCTTTTCGGATCGACATGGAAAAGACGGCTTCCTTTCATCTGCTACCCGACGGCGTGAAGAGTGCCCTGAGAGAGTTGTACGTCGATTATTTCTACCGCCGACAAGATGCGCTGTGGACGCGCGAGGCAATGGAGAAGCTGCCCGCCCTCAAGCGCGCTACGCGCATGCTGGTGTGCGGAGAGGATTTGGGCATGGTGCCCCATTGCGTACCCGACGTCATGCGCGAACTGGGCATTCTAAGCCTGGAGGTGCAGCGCATGCCCAAGACTGCCGGGCAGCGCTTCTTTCACCCCAAAGATGCCCCCTATCTGTCGGTGGTGACTCCCTCCACGCACGACATGAGCACCTTGCGCGGGTGGTGGGAGGAAAATCGAGCCTTAACTCAGCTGTTCTTCAACGAAGTGCTGGGCTACGAAGGAGTAGCTCCCTACTTCTGCGAGCCCTGGGTGTGCCGCCTTTTGCTCAAGCAACACTTACATGCTCCCGCCTTGTGGGCCATCTTCCAGCTGCAAGATTTACTCGGCATGAGCCACTCTTTGCGCCGCGAAAATCCTCACGACGAGCGCATCAACGTGCCCGCCAACGCGCGCCACTACTGGCGCTATCGCATGCACCTGACCTTGGAGGAGCTGCAAAAGGCAGATACCTTCAACGCCGAACTGCACCGGCTAATCGTCGAAAGTGGGCGGGCGCACTGAAGAAGTTCTTCTCAAGAGCTTCCAGACGGCCGGAAATGTTCGACCCAGCCTGCCTGTGGCTCGGTAAACCGGACCCGTCCTTTGCCCGCTGTTGGCTTCGACAAATCGCCAGATCCCGTTTGTTTGCAAAACCTTCGCTCAGATGATCTATCTCGTACTGGCCATCGCCTGCTCGGTGATGCTGGGCTTTATCTTCAAGCTGTTCGACCGCTTCGGTGTTCATCCTTTTCAGGCAATCGTGGTCAATTACTTCACCTGCGTGTGTTGCGGTTGGGTTCATGCCGGCATCTTGCCTTTTGGCGAGGGAGACCGATCGGCAGCATGGATGCCTTATGCTTTAGTCTTGGGGTTGGTGTTCATTTCGGGATTTAACGCCGCCGCTCAGACGGTGCGCTATTTCGGAGTTACCGTCAGCCAGGTTATGCAAAAGATGTCCATTCTGATGACGGTGCCCTTTGCTATATGGGTGTACGAGGAGAGCTCCGGGATGGCCAAGTGGCTAGGCTTTGGTCTGGCGCTGGCGGCCATCGTACTGGTGAACGGGCGCCATGAGTCGTTGCGCGGTGCTCATGCAAGACCGGGCATGGGCCTGCTGTGGATACCGTTGCTGACATGGGTATTGTCGGGGATTATCGAAATGGTATTGGTGATGGTGCAGCGCGAACAGTTGGCCGACACGAGCAGCCCGCGGTTTATCACCACCGTTTTCGGCACGGCCGGCATTTTAGGAGGGCTTATATCTATAGTGGGGTGGGCATTGGGCCGCCTGCGTTTTTCCTGGAGAAACGCGCTGGGAGGAGTGGCATTGGGCATACCCAATTACGGAAGTATGTGGTTTCTCCTCCGCGCCTTAGACGGCGGTTTAGAGGCCTCCGTAACGTTCCCTTTGATGAATATCGGCATCATTTTGACGACAACTATCGGGGCGATTGGGTTGTTTAACGAACCGCTAAGCCGCCAACAGCGCTGGGGCATTTTGTTGGCCGTAGCCGCTATTGTGCTCATTTCCGTTTGAACGCCTATGGAGGAAAAAGAACCGCGCGCCTTAGAAGAGAACCTCACCTTCCACCCTCATAATGTGATGTTGTTTTTGCTCCTGTTCGGGCTCACGCTTCTGTTTTTGGCCCTAACGGTGAGCTACCTATACATTCGGGTTACCATGAACGTCCCGCCGGTTCGGCTGCCGTGGCTGTTTTTGGCTAACACCTTACTTCTCATAGGAAGCAGCTACACGCTGACACAAGCGAAGAAGGCCTACCAAAATGACGATACGGTCGGTTACCAGCGACATCTGAAGCGCACCATCGGGCTTTCGGTGCTGTTTCTGTTCATGCAGGGCGCGGCGTGGCTCTGGCTGTTTAACATCAATCAAATCAGTATGCAGAGCTCTACCACGGCCGGGTTTTTGTATGTGCTTTCGCTAGCCCATTTTGCTCACGTGGTGGCCGGCTTACCTTTTTTGGTCGCTTTTTACCGCACGGCCCGCAAGCGCATGGTAGACCCTATCACAGTGTTGATTTATTTTTCCGATCCGGAAAAACGTCTCAAGTTGCGCTTGTTGACCATCTATTGGCACTTTCTGGACTTGCTGTGGATATACCTGGTGCTTTTCTTAGGCGTCAACTGGTTGATTTGAAGACCATCGGTGTTTGAGTGGCAATTTGTGCGGGACTTTGGCGTTTAGGTTAGCGCTTGAGGGTAAAACAAGTAATATGCGGAGTTTTCTGTGGTTAAGCAAGGAGAAGAGGGCCGACCTTCAAATGGCCGCTCCGAAGGCAGGCCTCGTCTTGCGGTGCGCTGCGGCGATGGTGCTTTGGGGAACTCAGGGCGCTCCGTTTGCCGTGGCGCAAAGGGACGGGCGAGCCGCCCCGTTGAGCCCGGAGGCGTACGAGCGCTTGCGGCAGGCGGAAGATACGCTGGCCGTTTTCTCTTTCGCCATCACCAACGACACATCGTCCGAGATGCGTTTTTTGGCCTGCAAAAGCTTGATTTCCGGCTTGGTGCGGGCCTTGAAGACGGAGAACTCCTTTCGATATCCGTTCAGCCGCCTCGGCAGTGTTTCTATTCTAACCCCTCCGGACAGCAATTTTCGGGTTTTTACCTGGCAGCTGTTTGTGAACGACTCCACTTATTGGCACTACGGCGCCATCCAGATGAATCGGCGGGAGCTGACGCTCTTCCCCCTCATAGACCGACGCATAGAATTACCCGACAAACCGACACACCAGGTGTTGCCGCCCAATCGCTGGTATGGAGCAGTCTATTACCACCTTTTGCCTTTCGAGACCCATCAGGGGCGTATGTATCTGCTGTTTGGCCTCGATGGGTATTCGTTTTTTGAAAAGCGAAAGGTGATAGAAGTGCTTTCGTTCAATGCGGCGGGCGAGCCGGTCCTGGGTGCTCCGGTATTTGAGCGCAACGGCCAGACGGGAGAGCATCGCCTAATCTTTCAATACTATGCGGAAGCAAAAGTGAGGGTTAACTGGGATGATTATTACAAAATGATCCTCTTCGACCACCTTGTGCCGTGGCCGCTTCCGGAAGACAGGGGGACGACTTACGTGCCCGACGGGAGTTACGACGGTTTTCGGTATGAGCGCGGGCGCTGGGTATTTGTGGAAAAAGTCTTTCGCGATAGTCAGGAAGAACCTCCTGTACCCTACCCCGTTTTTCGGGAAAAGGAGCGCAAAGACCTTTTAGGTCGCCCCCAAAAGGCCAAATCGACGCGGGGGAATCGCTAACCGGCTTCAATTGCGCTGCGAGCGAGCGGTCTCGAGCGGGACAGAGAAGGAGAATTCGCTTTGCCAGTTAGGGCGAAGGGCCTCCAGCTTCTTGGAGAAGATGCGTTCGGGTTGTCGGCCGGAGAAGTAATCGCCGCCATCCCAGCGGCGGTTGCGGTTGCCGTCCTCGATGAGCTGAACGGTATAGGCCACGGGAGCCAAGTCGGTAAAGAGTTCGCGGTGCTTCGTCCCCTGGGCGATGAAGCACCGCTCCTCCTCCAAGGTATTGCCGTTGAGCAGTCTCAGAATATAGGCTTCGCCGGAGGTGAGGTTTTCGAGCGCCAGTGCGAGGGTAGCGACCAGGTTTTCGGGTGGTACGGAAAACAGGCGCACCAAAGTATCGGCATTTACCGCGCCCCAAAAGTCGGTCAGGGCACCGGGAAACAGCGTCAGTGTGTAGCGCTGCCCGCGGCTCCAGGGTAAAGAGAGGTTGAGATTCAGGAAAGAGGCGCTATCAACGGTCAGGGAGAAATTGCGCGTTTCGACGCTGTCGGCGAGCAAGCGTAGGCGCTGTGTGTCTACCTGCACCAAAGGAGCGTTAAAAGGGATGCTCACCGGGCGGCCCATGCGCACGGCCACGGTTCGCGGCGGAGGTAGGGCTGCAGATGTTGCCGGCTGGACAGGTCGGCGGCCGGGGGGGGGCGTCAACCGCTCGTCTCCGAAAAACAGGCGGTGTTGCTTGATAAAGGCGCTCTTCGACAGGGCGCGCACCGGCACCGTATCCGAGTCGGCGAAAAGCGTCCAACCAATCGAGTCGGGGTTGTCGTACCATACCACCAAGGTATCTTGCTCGCGGGTAACCAGCCGGCGCAGCCCGGAAGGCTCTGTGCGCACGGCGATAGTGTCGGGCAGCTGCCCGTAGCCTAAGCGCACCCTGCCGTATTGGCTGCTCTGGCGCATCAGCAAGCGTCCTTTAGGGGCGGGCGCACTTAGGCGCAAAATGGGAACCGTCACCAGCGTATCTGTAGGTTTTACGGCGACAAATGCATCTAAGAACCCGATGCGCTCTACGTCCGGCCGCCAGCGCAGATTCTGGTCTGCATCTTCTATGGCTATGCAGCGATAGGTGCCGGGGCGTATATTGGGAAGGCGAAAGTGCCCGCTCTTGTCCGTACGCGCTAAGTAGTACGGGCGTTCGCGGATAATCGCGCTGTCTTCCAGGTTGTCGTACAACATGACCGCCACGCCTTCTATGAGTTCTTCGCTGAAAGCATCTACGACAACACCGCTCACCGTCGCCGAATCTAAGTGGTCTCCTGTAGAGAAAATAAAGCGCAAATCCTGTGCGATGTTGCCCTCGTGAAGGTCGCGCACCGCCGAGCCGAAGTAGATGGTATAGGTGGTGTTGGGCCGCAAGACCTCTTCTTTGTCGAAGCGAAACTCGAGAGTTCGCCCTTTCAGAGTAACTTCTGGGCGGCGGGCCAAAGGAGGAGAGACCAGCACTTGTGTGTTGGCCTCTTGCAGGGTTACCCACTCGTCGAAGGTCAGGTAAATGACCCGTTCGTTGAAGCGCAGCACTCCATTGGGGGTGCTTTTTTGAGGCACTACTTTGGGTGGCGTTGTGTCTTTGGGCCCGCCTTCAGGTGCCACCGGACGCGCACATGCTCCCACTAAAAGCACGCCTGCGAGCAAAATCGAGTAGCTTTTCATGCCAAGCGACCGCAAAAGTAGACATCGGTGCTACCAACCCGGCAGGATGTTAAATCCCCAGCGCCATTCTTTCACTTCAGGCCTCACAGATAGGGGCAGTGCATAAAACGGCTCTACTATTATGGCTCCGAAAAGGTTAATGCGAATAGAGGCACCGACACTAAAGATGGGCTCGTGTACCAGTCCGGTTTGCTGTGAGGGCCGCTCCAAGTCGCTGAAGTTATACGCCGCCACACCGGCGTCGGCGAAAAGCGCCAAATCTACCGGCAGGAAGAAGTTCACCACGCTGAGCGGCTTTCGTCCGAAAAAGGGTAGACGAAGTTCGGCATTTGCCACCGACATCTTGCTGCCGACCATGCGGTTGGCCAACTGTGGGTCGGCCGTATACAAGTCGTTGCTCCCATAGCCGCGCACAAACCAGGGATTGCCTAAGAAGAAGGGGAAAACTCGGTCGGAGTTGCCCCCAAAGCGACCGTATGACATGCTGCGAAAGGCCACCGTAAAAGGCCGGAGGCGCAGATAGTATCGCCCGTCTAAGAGCAGGGTAGAAAACTGGAAGTCGCCGAAGAACTGCTCTACCCCTATTCGGTAGCGCCAGCCCTGAAGCGGAGCGGTAAAGCCGAAGAAAGAGTTATCGCCGACCAGGGCTGTGTTGAGGCTAAACAGCGACAGCCGAGCAGAGCCGGGCACGCGCTGACGCCGCGTGCCGACGGCGAAGAGTCCAAATCGGTCGTAAAAGGTTGAGTACTCCGTCGTGCGCGTACTGTAGAGCTCAAAGGCGCCGCCAAACTCGACCCGCCGGGTGACAGAAAAGGGGTACATGACAAAAGCGCTGAGCCGCTCTTGGAAGAGCCGCTGCACCCCCAGCACCTCCTCTAAAAAGGTGTCTACCACGCCGGGGCGCACCTCCAGGGGTGTGAAGCGATAGCCGTAGTAGGCTATCGAGCGAAAGGGTATGTGGGAAAAGGCCCCGCCCCAAGACCATCGGCTTTTGTTGTTGATATAGGAAAAAATGCCGGCGGCATCCTGTATCTCTCCGTTGACGGCCAGTCCTACATACATCTGATTGTTGCCCAGTATATCATCGAAGAGCATATCCACGCCTCCGGCTAAGCCGGTAGTAGCGCCGAAAGAGGTGTTGCCGGTAGTTACTCCGATGCCACCACCACCGCCCAAATAAGAGAGACTGAATTGGGCTCTATAAGGCTCCTTGCGCAAGGTAATGGTGTCGAGGACTTCCCTAAAGTTGGCATCCATGAGCCGCAAGTTGGTGTTCACCACGTCGCGCTTGCCCGGAGAGAAGGGCGGCAGAGCCGCCGGCGACATGTCCACGGCTGTGGAACTGAGCGGCTTTTTTTCCAAATTTTCGAGGCGCGCCTGGTGAATCTCGTACTTTGCCGCCGAATAATGGGTGTACAATAGGCGATCGCCGGCAATAGCAATAGCCGGAGCATAGGGCGTTATACCGCTAATACCCGTCTCTAATTGCGTCGCTTGGAAGACTTGCTTGGTGCTCCGGTCGTAATAGTACAGGTTTCGGAAGCCGTCTCTGTTACTCAGGAAGTACAGATTGCCCTGGGCATCGAACTGCGGGTTGAGATTGTCCGCTCCGGGAAAGACGTCGATCATTTCGGTATACCCGTTGGCCATATCCATGAGGGCCAAATTCATTCGCCATGCGCCATCCGAACGGCCGCGCTCCATGCTGAGCTGGTCGGTTGCGTAGGCCAGCAAAGAGCCGTCTCGGCTCCAGGTAGGGTGAATCTCGGCGTATCGATCGTTGGTTAGTCGGCGCACTTTCTTCGTCCTTAGGTCGTAGGCGTATAAGTCCGTCTGACCGTTGACCAAGCCGCTGACCACGAGCGTCCTTCCATCAGGGCTCCAAGCCGGATGGCTAAACTCCGGAACGCCGGGTATGGTGATGCGGTCTACGGTTTTACCCGAGAAAACATTTTTAACGATGAGGGCACTGCGCCCCTGCTCATACACATCGAAGGCGAAGCGCTCGCCGTCGGGGGCCCAGGTGCCGCTGCTTTCGATGAAATCGAAGTGATCGATGTGACCGTCTTGGGCGCTGCTGGCCACCTTTCGCAGCACCTTTCCCGTGCGCGCGTCGGCCAGATAGAGGTCTATGGAAAAGAGGTTACGCTCCGATAGAAAGGTAAAATACTTGCCGTTAGGGCTAATCGACGGGGCGATATTCATGGCGCCGAAATTCTCCTCCGATAATAGGCGCTTGCCCGGCAAACGCTCCTTTTTGCCCTTTTCTACCCATTGCCCGTAATAGTTTCGGAGGGTGCGCGTCCAGGCGGACGAGAGGGAGTCGGCCGTGGTGTTTAGGGTCAATTGCACCGCTGCTTCTAGGCCAAAGCGAGCGGTGTTGACAAAAAGCGGTTGAATGACGGCATCGCCGTAAACACCCGTTACGAAAGCCCAAAAGGCTTGGCCCCAGCGATAAGGAAAGTAATTTCCGATGTCCAAGTCCCGGAGATTTCTAGGTAGGGCGTCGTTCTTGACTGCGTCGCGCATCCACATGGCGGTATGGGCGTCTATGCGGCCGATAGACAGATACTCGGCCAGCCCTTCCACCATCCAAAGCGGCAGATTGCCTAAGTTGCGCATACTGGTGGTATCGCCCTCCAATATTAATTTGTACTGAAAAGCGTGCACCAGTTCGTGGCCGAGGACGTGGTGCGTTTGTTGGTTGGTCTGGGCTACGGGAAAAACTACCCGGTTGCGCAGGGCCTCCGTCACACCGCCCGTACCGACGCCAATGCTGCCCATGATGGTGTTCGTCTGTTGAAAGCCGGCGTGGTCGTTATAGATAATAAGCGGGTTCTTCTCCGTAAAAGTGTCCAGCAGAACGGCTTGGTGCATGCGGTACCACAGCTCTGCGGCGGCGGCCAGCTCCCGCAGCTTTTCCGGGTTATTGAGGTAGTCGTATATGCGGAAATGCGCCGTTTCATGGACCTGAAAGTTGTGCTTCTGATAGCGCGGCTTGTTGCGCCCGAAATACTGAGCCTGCGCGGCAGTGCAGCACAAACCTGTGAAAGCCACTATAAACAATGTATATCGCATAGTACGAAACGGTTAGCCTTTTAAACGAGGACAACCTCTGCAACAATAAGTACGCATGACCTAACTACACAAAGGTTGCTCTTGTTTTACCATTTCTGTCAAAAGTACGCCTAAAGGCCGAAATGGCTATCGCCTGCAGCACCTCCGTCACGGAAACGACTCCTGGCCGGCCAAGCCTGCCTTTTGCTTTCGAGGGTGTACAGGTTTGGAAGCCCGATTGTTCTACCTTTGTGGCAACGAAATGTTTATCGAGCTTTTGCACACATGGCGCGAGTAGAACTTGTCATGCCCAAAATGGGCGAGAGTATCATGGAAGCCACCATCCTCAAATGGCGGAAAAAGCCGGGCGACCGAATAGCACTGGATGAGCCCGTTCTGGACATCGCCACCGATAAAGTGGACAGCGAGGTACCCTCTCCGGTAGAAGGAGTACTCGCGGAGGTCCTGTTCAAAGAGAACGATGTGGTTCCCATCAACACCGTTATCGCCATCATCGAGACCGATGCGACAGCCGCCGCCCCGGCCGTCGGCGAGCCCGCCGGCAACGTCCGGCGCCCGAGTGCTGCCGCCGCTGCCACTGCCGTACCTTATGTGCCGGCCGCCGCAGAAGTGCCGCATCAAAGCGCATCCACCACAGGTCGCTTTTACTCGCCGTTGGTGCGTACTATCGCCCGTCAAGAAGGCATTAGCCAAGCAGAGCTCGACCGAATACCCGGCACCGGCCAAGAAGGACGGGTGACGAAGAAAGATATTCTCGCCTATTTGGAGCAGCGAAAGGCCGCACCAAGGGCCGAAGCCACGCCCTCTTCCGTTCCCGCCGCTCCTCCAACACCACCGGCGCCCGAAACCGCAATACCCGTCGAAATGGGCAACGTGGAAATCATCGAAATGGACCGCATGCGCCGCCTCATCGCCGAGCACATGGTTATGAGCAAGCGCACCAGCCCACACGTGACCTCTTTCGTAGAGGCCGACGTCACTCACCTGGTCCTGTGGAGAAACCGAGTTAAGGATGAGTTCCGAAAAAAATACGGTGAAAACCTCACTTTCACCCCCCTATTCATCGAGGCCATCGTTCGGGCCATTCGCGATTTCCCACTCATCAACTCCTCCGTAGACGGCACGCGCATTCTGGTCAAAAAAGATATCCACATCGGAATGGCTGCCGCCTTGCCCAACGGCAACCTCATCGTACCGGTTATTCGACATGCCGACCACCTCAACCTGGTGGGGCTGACCAAGGCGGTCAACGACCTGGCCAACCGCGCCCGCCAAAACCAGCTCAAACCGGAGGAAATACAGGGCGGCACCTTTACCCTGACCAACGTGGGCACCTTCGGCAACGTCATGGGCACACCCATCATCAATCAACCTCAGGTAGCCATCATGGCCACCGGTGCTATCCGCAAAAAGCCGGCCGTGTTGGAAACCGAATACGGCGACGTGATCGCCATCCGCCACATGATGTTCCTCTCGTTATCCTACGACCACCGCATCGTTGACGGCATGCTAGGCGGCTCCTTCTTGCGCCGCGTAGCCGACTATCTGGAGCAGTTCGACCCGCAGCGATCCATATAAACGGCTGCCTCAATGGACGGAGCAGTGGAAAAACGACAGAACCGGTCGGCATAAATCGACCGGTTCTGCTTGCAAAAAGAGGTAGAGATTTGCCCCCTTGTCCTCAAAGGGTACCGCGTAAGGCCTGCTCGCGCTCGATGGCCTCAAAGAGCGCTCTGAAGTTCCCCTTGCCAAAGGACTTGGCACCTCGACGCTGGATGATTTCGTAAAATACCGTAGGTCGATCCTGCACGGGCTTAGTGAACAGCTGGAGCAGATAGCCGTCTTCGTCGCGGTCTACCAAGATATTGAGTCGCCTAAGGTCTTCTAAGTTTTCCTCTATCTTCCCTACGCGCTCCGGCACATCGTCGTAGTAGGTCTCCGGTACATACAGAAAGTCTACGCCGTTAGCGCGCAGTTGGGTTACGGTAGCGATGATATCGTCGGTGGCTACCGCTATGTGCTGCACGCCTGCCGAGCGGTAGAAGTCCAAATATTCTTCTATTTGGCTCTTTTTCAGACCTTTAGCAGGTTCGTTGATGGGAAATTTGATGTAGCCGTTTCCGTTGGACACCACCTTAGACATCAGAGCACTGTATTCCGTGCTGATATCCTTGTCGTCGAAGGTGATGAGCAGTTTAAATCCCATCACGTCCTGGTAAAACTTGACCCACTTATTCATGGCGCCCAGCTCGACATTGCCTACGCAGTGGTCTACGTAGGTCAGTCCTACGGGTCTTACCGGATAGAGACTTTTACGGGGTTGATAGCCGGGCAAGAAGGGGCCTTGATATCGGCTGCGCTCTACCAAGGTGTGGATGGTTTCGCCGTACGTTTTAATACCCGCCAACACCACTTCGCCGTGCTCATCGCGCAGCACTTTGGGCGGGAAGGCGCTCTCGGCGCCTCGCTCCAAGGCAGTATAGTACAGCTTTTCGGCGTCATCTACCCACAGCGCCAAGGACTTCACACCGTCGCCGTGTAGGGCAACGTGCTGCGCAATTTCATGCTCTGGCCACAAGGCCGCCGTTAACACCAGTCGGATTTTGCCCTGCTGGAGTACGTAGCTGACGCGGTCACGCACGCCCGTTTCCGGGCCCAGATACGCTACCCACTCGAAGCCAAAAGCGGCTTGATAGTAGAAAGCGCTCTGCTTGGCATTGCCTACGTAAAACTCGATGTGATCGGTGCCCTTTATCGGGAAAAAATCTTCAGAGGTCTGCGCCAACGGTGCAGTTCCTTTCGTCATCGTGTCCATAGCAGCAAGAATTTAAATTTATGGGTAAAAGTGAAAAAATCACCTCCTTTTTTCAGAAGGGCCGCCGTACAAAAATACGGCGCTGCCGAGGCCACGGAGCGATGATTTTTATCATGTTTACCCACTAAACGACCAAATAGACCCGACCCAGAGCACTCAGCGCTCAGGAGTAAATCTCCATGCCGCTGAAGTGGAATGCACTTTCGATGGCGGCGTTCTCGTCGCTATCGGAGCCGTGCACGGCGTTCTCGCCGACATGGGTACCGTAAAGGTGACGTATGGTTCCGGGCTCTGCCTTGGCGGGGTCGGTGGCGCCGATAAGGCGGCGAAACTCTTCTACGGCATTCTCCTTTTCTAAAATAGCCGCTACGATGGGTCCACTGCTCATGAAGGTGCACAACTCATCGTAGAACGGCCGCTCTCGGTGTACGGCGTAAAACTGACCGGCCCGTTCCTTGGTCATCTGGGTGAGCTTCATGGCCACAATGCGGAAGCCGGCCGCGTTAATCCTTTGTAAAATGTTGCCCGTGTTGCCTGCGCGCACGGCATCAGGCTTAATCATCGCGAATGTCCTATTGCCCATAATTTGGTGTTTTTATTCCCGTCAAAATTAGCCGCCAAGCTGCTCAAGGGAGCTTTTCCGGCAGCGCGCAAAAGTAGAGCGAGATTTTATTTTATAAGGCCCGACAATTTTATTAAATTAAAAAATAAAATCTTGAACAACGAGAAGGGCAAAGAGGAGATGTATCTTTGTCGATTATTCAGAGAGCAAAAAGCAGTGCCTTTCGAGTAATGCGGCCGCATTAAAAAATGCCAGCGCGTATGACCCTTAATGCCGACCGCTTGTTTTTCTTATCGTCGTTGCTCATGGTCATTCCGACATCCCTAAAAGAATTGCTTCATTTCCCACAAAATGTGGCGGTACTTTCGCACCGGAATCCCGATGGTGATGCCATCGGCAGTGCTTTGGCCATGCAACACTACCTGGAACAATATGGTCACACCGTTCACGTATTCTTTCCCTCAGAGTATCCGGCAGAATTTGAGTTTTTGCCGGCAGCCGAGGATATTCTTATCTGGGATGTCCACGGAGAAGAATGCCGCCAGGTGTTGAGCCGTAAAAACGTCTTCCTTTTTTTAGATTTCAACGCCCTAAGTCGGATAGATAAAATGGGCGAGTACATAAAGGATTTACCCGGCGTGCGGGTACTGATAGACCACCATCTTTATCCCGAGCCGATTGCCGACTATATCTTCTCCGAACCGGCGGCAAGCAGCACTTGTGAATTGGTATACCGCTTCATAGAGGCTATGGGTGACGGACAAAAAATAAACCCCACCGTGGGAAAGTGTATTTATACGGGCATAGTAACCGATACGGGCTCGTTCAAGCATGCCACCAATAGCCGCATCTTTCGCATTGCAGCGGATTTGATCGACCGCGGCATGAGCGATATCGACGTGCAGGACAAAATTTTTAATTCCAATAAGGTAAAACACCTTCGCCTGTTGGGCCATTGCTTGGCCAATCGCATGGAGTACCTGCCGCAGTACCGCACAGCCTACATCTGGTTAACGCGAAAAGACTACGAAACGTTCGATATCCAGCGCGGCGACACCGAAGGGATTGTCAACCACTTGCTAACCATTCGCGAGGTGCGGCTGGCAGCCTTTATTCACAATCAGCCCAACATCGTCAAGCTGAGCTTGCGCTCGAAGGGAGACATTGATGTGCAAGAAATCTGCCGCACTCACTTCAACGGCGGAGGCCATAAAAATGCCGCCGGCGCCTATTCACACTTGAGCTTGAAAGCAACCATAGAAAAATTCCTGGCAATTCTTCCCCTTTACCAGGATATTTTGACCCGATAAGGGTTATATGGAATAAAAAAATTGTATAACCGTTAACCATTTTCTACACATTATGCGTTTTTTGCTCCTTCTCTCTCTAATGCCCTTGTTGGTCGCATGTCAAAGCAACGGCATTGAAACGGAACACGGTTACCGTTTTATTAATCACACCAAAAAGAACGGCATCAAGCCTCAACCCGGCGACTATGTGCTTATCCAGCACTACGTCTGGGTGGGCGACTCCATGATGTCGAGCACGGCGCGCAACTTCGGCGGCCCGCGCGAGTATGAGATGTACACCAAAGACAATTTACCGGTACGCGTGCCCGCCATTTACGACGGGCTGCGGCTCATGAGCGAGGGCGATAGCGCCACCGTTTACGAGAAGATCGACACCTTCTTGCAAAAGTTTATCCCTCCGACGCTCAAAGATGCCAAAGAAGTTCGCCACGAGGTCGTGTTGCTCGATGTCATTACGAAACAGGAAAAAGAAAAGGAACGCGCCGAAGTAGCGGCTCGCTTTAGCTCGGTGCGCAACAAAACTCAGGAAATTCTGAATCAATATCGGGCCGGCAAATTACCGGGACTGACGACCACCGCCTCGGGACTCAAAGTCCTCATCGAAGAAAAAGGCAACGGTACGCCGATCAAAGCGGGCGAACAGGTCAAGGTGCATTACTACGGTTGTCTGATGAACGGCACCATGTTTGACAACTCCTACGAGCGGGGCGAGCCCTACGCCTTTCCGGCCAACGTGGGCCAGATGATTCCCGGCTTCGACGAGGGCGTAATGCTGCTCAACCGGGGTGGAAAGGGTGTCTTCTTTATTCCGGCCAAATTGGGCTACGGAGCGCAAGCAGCGGGCCCCATTCCGCCCAACTCCGATTTAGTTTTCTACGTAGAAGTATTTTAACTTTATATCACCACTAAACCTATGACTGCCGAGCAATTAAAGGACTTGAAAGACCGGCTGGCCGTTTTAAGGAGGTATCTTTGACATCGACAACCGCCGCCAAGAAATAGAAGACCTGACGAACCAAACGCTGGATCCGAACTTTTGGCAAGATCCGCAGCGGGCGGAGCGCATTCAGCGCACGCTGGGCATGCACCGAAACTGGGTGGAAGAGTTCCATCGCCTGGCGCGCGAAGTGGACGATTTGGAAGTGCTGTACGAATTTCACAAGGAAGGCATGGCCACCGAAGAGGAGCTGGATGCCCACTACGCCAAAGCCGCCGAGCTCATAGCCGACGCGGAGTTTCGCAGCACGCTCAATCAAAAAGAAGACCCGATGAATGCCGTGCTCACCATTAATGCCGGCGCCGGAGGCACAGAGGCTTGCGATTGGGCAGCCATGTTGCTGCGCATGTACCGCATGTGGGCGGAAAAATCGGGCTTCAAAGTCAACGATATCTTCGAGCAGCCGGGCGAGGCGGCGGGCATCAAATCGGCCAGTATCGAGGTCCGCGGCCCGTATGCCTATGGTTGGCTCAAGGGCGAGAACGGCGTGCACCGCTTGGTACGGGTGAGCCCCTTCAACGCCCAAGGCAAGCGCCAGACCTCTTTCGCCTCCGTATTTGTGTACCCGCTGGTAGAGGACGACAGCATCGAGATCGTCATTCGGCCCGACGACATTGAAATGGACGTCTTCCGCGCCTCGGGAGCCGGAGGGCAGCACGTCAACCGCACCGAATCGGCCGTGCGCCTGCGGCACTTGCCTACCGGCATCGTGGTAGAATGTCAGGCAGAGCGCAGTCAGCATCAAAACCGCGAACGCGCCATGCAAATGCTTAAAAGCCGCCTTTACGAACTCGAGCTGCGCAAACGGCAGGAGGAAAAAGAAAAGATCGAGGCCGGCAAGGCGAAGATCGAATGGGGCAGCCAAATCCGCTCTTATGTCTTAGACGACCGCTGGGTCAAAGATCTGCGCAGTGGATATAAGGTGCACAACCCCGACGCCGTGCTCGACGGAGACCTAGACGGCTTTTTGAAGGCCTACCTAATGTGGAAGAGCCACCCTACCCCCTCTGGGGAACCGCAGTAAACTCCGTCGGCCATTAGCGAAGCCTCGTTGGGCGAGCGCGTACCCCGGCGGAGGCACGCGCTCACTTTTTTAAATCGGCTCTTCGCGCCGATAGCGACGCATCAGGCCTTTTACCGCGGCCAACACCACAACAGGCAGGGCCGTCTCCGGTAGATCCTGTGGAATAACTCCCCAAAGGATTAGGGTTACCAATGCTATGGCACCTACGACGGTAAAATACGTCTCCGTCAGCTCGGTGCGTTTCGTTCGCCAAAAGAAGAGCAGGTGGGTAGGCATGGCCCAAAGCAAGTTCCAGTTGTACTTGGTGGCACCGTGGTCGGTGGCAAACCACAACAAGAAAAGGATTAGGCCGGCTAAGCCGAGCGCAAACCAAAAGAGCACGTCGAAGGCGATTTCGGCGCGGCGACTGAACAAGGACGCCAACCCAATAGCGGCGACGAGGCACATTACCCAAAGCGGATGGCTCCAAGAACCGCCTGCAGCATTGGTCCGTTGAAGCGCCGCATATGGGCCAATGGGATAGCGCTCCTCCATCACCAGCGCAACCGAGTCGCCCACGGTGGCGCGGGCAAAGGCATCGTGCAAGTAATCGGGCAAAAACATAAAGTCCCGCCCTGAGGCGATGCGATCGGCAGGTTGCCCTAAAACCAGGTCAATCCCAAAGCGCGTCCAGGGGTGTCCCTCTAAGTACGGATGCAACAACCGGCGCATCGTTATGCCCAGAGGCAGAAAAGTGGTGTCAAAAGTTATCTGGTAAAAGAGCGCCTTTTCCACCACGTCTCGAATGCGCGTGGCGCAGTTGTCGTAGAAGAAATCGTACAAATAGTATCTGTTTTCCTCGCGAGCATTGTCTTCTAAGAGTTCGAATAACAATTGTCGCTGTTGAGGCGAAAGATGGAGCACTTGCTCTTTCATCGGGCGCTGTTCGAGCCAGTTGCCGTATTCAAAGTAGCGATAAGGCTCCATATCCAAGTAATATCGCAGCCGTCCGCGGCAGAAATTGAGCAAAAAATTGGGGTCTTCAAAATCGAACGTGCCGTAATTGTAGCAGCGGTCTAATTGCCGTATAGGATCGTGCACGCGCAGGGCGCTGTGGCCGAAAAGGCTGTAGAGCATGTTTCCGGGGGCTACCGTCATGAGGCTGATGGTTGCTTGCTCGGAGAGCTCCGTCTGGGCAAACGAGGTAAGGGCCTTGGCGGAGAAGGCAAGAAGGAGCAGACGGCTTTTCATGCGCGGTGAAAGAAAGAGGCGTTTTTCACGTGGTGGGTATCATTGAATGCGCAGCACCTGCCCGACCTGGATTTGGTCGGAGGAAAGCTGGTTGATTTTTTTCAGCTCGGCCACCGAAGTGCCGTAGCGCCGAGAAATGCTGAAGAGGGTATCGCCGCGCTCTACGCGGTGGAAAACGGGGGTAGGCGAGGGCGCAGTAGGAGGTGGTGGGCCGGTGTTTGCCGGAGGAGGCACTACTACCACGGGTAGCGTAGGTGATGGCGCAGGCTCGGGTACGGGGTCTTTCGGATAGGGCACGCCGGTCAGGGCGGGCCTATCGGGCAAGGGCTGCGGAGCGATGGGCGGGGAAGTGCTCGTATCAGGGCGCTCGAAGACGGGCTTATCGTCCGGCATAAGGCTGGGCGAAGGAGTCGGTTTGGGAGAGGGGGTGGTTTGTTGTCCGCGCAGGCGGACCACCTCGTCGGGACGGCGTTTGCCGCGCAGGCGTATCTTCTCGTTTGCCAGCGGTTCTTGCCCATAGCGCATCCCGTTTCGCTCCAACAGGGCTTCCAGTTGTATGCCGTATTGCTGAGCAATGTCGAGCATCGTCTGCCCTTCGCGGACAAAGTGGTGGGTGGTTCGCCCGCGCCAGCTGCGCCGCTTGGGCTGGATGAAAATGCGCGTGCCCGCAGGTAGGCGATCACCGGGAGCGTAGGCGCGGTCGTTATAGTCGGCGACTTCCAAAGGGTTCAGCTGATAAATGCGCGCGATATCGGCAATAGTCTCACCCACCAGAGACCTCACCATTTTCACGTCGTTGACGTACTGTATGCGCTCCTGAGGAGGGATGCGCTCCGGCACGATGGTACCGGGAGCCGGAGGCGCCGTTCCCGGCCGGTCGTACTCATAAAGGCGAAGGTTTTCGATGAGGCTGATGAGCCGATCGGCGTACTCCGGCGAGGTAGCGTATCCGGCCGTTTGCAACCCGCGCGCCCAAGCGCGGTAATCCGTAGGGTCTAAGTTGAACAGAAAGCCGTATCGGGCCGCTTTTCGAGGGTCTCGGATGAATTCGCTGTGGTCGAAAAAGCTCTCCTCGGGCTTTTCGTATCTGCGGAAACAAGACTCAACCGAGTTCCCATCGGCGTCGCGGTCGTCGTCTCTTTTGTGGTAGGTTTTGCCCGTCCAATTGTTGCCGCACTTGATGCCAAAGTGGTTATTCGCTCGGACGGCCAGTTCGCTGCGTCCCGAACCGCTCTCCAAAATACCCTGGGCTAACTTGATAGAGGCCGGAATGCCGGTGCGTTGCATTTCCGATATGGCCACGTCTTTATAGCGCTGCACATAGTCCAGTTGAACATTTCCGGTAGATTTTACGGCGGGTGGCTCGGCCGCCCGCAAAGGGCGCTCGGGCTGAATGGGTCTGGGGCTTTTGCAGGCAAACCAACTCCACAAGGACAGGGCAAACCCGAGTAAGCGCAGAAATTTCATGGTAGCCGATGAGCGTTAAGGTGACGGGTTGATGCAAAGATGCAAGCTTTGCATACAAACGCCCCTATTGTACGCGCAGTGTTTGCCCCGGGCGTATAACCTCCTTCAGGTCGGGGTTTAGCCGCCTTATCCGCTCTGGAGTGGTCTGATAGCGCCGGGCAATGCTGTACAGCGTGTCGCCGGCACTCACCCTGTGGTATATCTCCACTTCTCCGGTCCGCATGTTGATTGTCGTCGAAGCCGACTCGGAAGAGGTCTTCTCCGCAACCGGCGTGCAAACGGACGACGACGAATGAGCCGCGCCAGCACTTTGCTCCGCTTCGGCCAAAGGAAGGGTGTCGCGCTTCGTCGGAACGCTTTTCAAGGCTAAGGCCGGCCTCTTCTCGAGTGGCGCTGCTTTCAAATACACCAGCCGATTGGCCGGCAAAGGAGCATCGGCAGCGAGCCCGGGATTGAACCGTTGCAACGCGGCCGTGCGCAAACCGTAGCGCTGGGCGATATGCCGCAGCGTCTGGTCTTTCTCCGCCCGATGCACTATCGGAGCCAGGGCCTCCAGAGCTTCGGCCTTGGGTTCGATAAACACCGGGTCACCCACCTGCAAGGAGATGTCGGAGGTGTACAAGCTGTCGTTATACAGCACCAGCGAGTCCACCGGCACCTGGTACAGCTGAGCTATGGCGCGCAAAGTCTCTCCTGCCCGGGCTTGCACCATGCGGGCTCCGTTAACGGTGGCAATGCGCTTCAAAGCGAGCCGGCCTTCTTGTACCAGCCGATCGTACTCGTACAGGCGGTGATGCTCGATGTAAAAAATGAGGCGCTCGGCGTAGTGGCTCACAGGAGAGTATCCTGCCTTCTGCAGCCCCTCCGCCCAACCTCGGTAGTCCAGCGGGTCTAACTCGAAAAGGAAGCCGTAGCGCTGCTTTTTTTCGGGAAGCAGCAAAAAAGCGCTGTGGTCGGCGTAAGAGGCCACCACATGGCCGTACTTGCGAAAACACGACAACACCGGTCGCCCTTTGGCATCGAACTCGTCGTCGTTTTTGGCATATGTCTCCCCCTGCCAGTTTTTGCCGCACTTCAAGCCGAAGTGGTTGTTGGCCTTCTGCGCCAGCTCACTGGTTCCGGCGCGCGTCTCGAGCAGCGCCTGGGCCAACTTGATGCTGGCCGGTATTCCATGGCGCTCCATTTCCTCCATGGCGATGTCTTTGTAGCGACGGATATAGTCCTCGCGCAGTGAGTCCATCAGAGCATCACTGTTTTTTTGAGAAAGCAGCTCCGTGGGCACCGCCCAGCCCAGCAGCACACAAGTAAGTAAACGGACCATTCTCTTATAGCCTTGCAATCGGTTTATGCGTCGGCGAAGGTAAGAGGTTTCGGACGGTTCAGGCGTTGAGCCAGTAAACCACTTTTAGCACAAGGGCGCGATTTTTAGGCGACAGAAAGCGCACCTCCGTATGGCCGATGGGCTGCGCAAAGGAATTGTCCGTATACACCAGGAAGACGTCTGAAACGGGAGCAAAGCGCCATTGCAGGCGGGCATTTACGTTGAAGTTGTTGGCCTGGGTGTTCCACTGAAAAAAGGCGCTGACAAACCATTTTCGCGAAAAGGCCAGCTCTGCTCGAGAACCCAAGATCCACACATCCGCTTGGGCGTATGGAGAGGGCAGGCGAATGCGGTTGTAATTGCAGCTCAGGGCAAAGGTGCCGAAGGGTTGCCAGCGGTAACTGCACTCGCCCGCCACCGACTGGGCTACGCCGTTGAAAAACTGACCCGCCGTCACTTGCACCCACCCTTGAAAGTCGTAGCTGCGACTACTAGAAAAGTAAAGGCCGGCGTTGTTGTACGTGTAGCCCACTCCAGCGGGCAAGGGTAAGGTCCCGGGGCGATAGAGGTTTGTCGGGTCGAAGTCTTCAAACAAATAGGTGTAGTTGTTGCTCCAGTAGGCACCCGCCTCTGCTTGGTTATGTAAGGTCCACTCCAAGCCCCCGCTTACCTCGCGGTCGGTCTCCTGAAAAAAGAGGGAGTAGGTGAATTCTCCGCTCAGGCGGATGAGCCAACTGTTGATTTTTCCGGTCTGGGGGTAAAAGATAAGGCTGCCCCCGGGAAAGAAGCTCTGAAAGCCCTTTCTCGGCACAAAGCCCGCCTCGGCGGTGTAGAAGGAGTCAACCAACAAGTAGCCCATGCGGGCAGTGAAATGTCGGTCAAAATATCCTAAGAATTGGGCTGCCGTATGGCCTCGTCGGCGCAGGTCGGGAGAGAAGGAGCGGTGGTAATACCACTCGCCCTCCCAGCGATTGTCGGCGCTGTAAAGGTTAAATTCTAATCCGGCCACGCGGTTCCAGCGCTGCCAGCCGGCCCTTTGCGGCTCCGTCAAGGGGCCTAAAAAGTTTTCTTTGTTTACCCAGATGGCGCTAATAGCGCTTCGGCTAAACACTTTTCGCTGCAAGGTTGCCACCGTAAAGTTTGCCGCGGGCAATGCGCGCAAGGAGTCCCATGCTATTCGCGCCGTTTGCATGTTGAGCAAGCCTACCCGCCACTCATCGGTTAGCTTTCCGCTCAAGCGGGCGCCGGCAACGATAGGAACAGTCTCGTTTTGGCCCGTAAGTGGGTTTCGCGCTAACCCGACGCGGCGCGAAAAGAAGGGGCGCGTATTAGGAAAGCCGAACATGGCAAACAAATCTCGATTTTCTAAAAAGAATTGCCGTCGCTCAGGGAAGAACAGCTCGAAGCGACTCAGGTTGACTACCTGCCGGTCTACCTCTACCTGGGAAAAATCGGGATTGACGGTCAGGTCGAGGTTGAGCGATGGCGTAAGCCCTATTTTGGCATCGGCACCTATGCCGAAGGTGCTTCGATGCACGCGCTCCGGCGGCGTCCACAGCGGCGCTTGGCGGCGGAAGTCCGTCTCGTGTCGGCCGGTTACGTAGGGAATAATGGCCGCGTTGAGCCCCGGTGGAGGCGGAGGCTCTTCCCAGTATAGTGGGCGGCAAAAGGCCAAGTTGTTCGGGCTATATTGGCGAGGCACGGGATGCCAAGTGCTGACCTCCCAGTTCTTCAGCCGGGCTCGGACGAAATTAATTGCCCAAATGTTCTGCTGCTCGGAGCGAGAATAGCGCAGGGTTTTAAATGGAATGGCAATTTCGGCCACCCAGTGGTCGTCGTGGTTGGCCACTGCAGAATTCCAGCGGTTGTCCCAATCGAGCGAAAGCGTCGAGCCGTTGTCGATAAGCGCTTCGCGCTGCACGTTTAGCGGGTTGACGCCGAAGAGAAATCCGTTCAAGCCGTCTCGCGAAGGGCTGATGAGCACGTTAATCACATCGCTGGTGGCATTGGGAAAATCTCGCTTCAGGGAAAGGACGGTATAATCCTCTCGGCGTTGCCGGCACACCACGCCGACGTAAAGGAAACGGTCGTCGAAGGTGAGCCGAACCTCTGTCTGCATCTCGGCCGGCACCGTGTCTACCGGAAACTGCTGGGTAAAATCTACGGCTACCTCTGCCACGGCCCAAGCCGCTTCGTTAAGATGCCCATCTATGACTATGGGCACCGTTGTCTTTCGGATACGCAGCCCTGTCGGAGAAAACCCGGGCACACGCCGACTTTCTGCCGAAAAGACTTCTGCATGCGGAAAAGCCGGCTGGGCCGGCGACGTCGGCAGCAAAGCGATGAAATACAGCAATAGAAAAGCGCCTATTCTCATTTTTCGGCGACAAAAGTGCTGCTGTTCTCTGGAGTTAGACCGCTCGAATAGATAAGAGGAGGAGAAAATCGACAAAAGAAGCGCCTAAAGACCAAAAAGGAGTGCTTTCTCGAACCAGCGGGCGGCTCTGGTGTTTCAGCATGGCTTCCTATCCTTTACAGGCGGCCAATAAAGCACTCTCCCATGAAGCGCCGTGCCATTGTCTGGTTTCGACAGGATTTGCGCATACACGACAACGAGGCCCTCACTACGGCCCTTCGCATGGCCGATGAGGTCATCCCTATCTACGTCTTTGACGAACGAGTGTTCTTAGGTAAGACGCGTTTGGGCTTTCCCAAGACCGGTAAGTTTCGCGCTAAGTTTATCATAGAGAGTGTGGCCGACTTGCGGCAGAGTATTCGGCGCTTGGGTTCCGACCTGTTGGTGCGGGTAGGCAAACCCGAATACATCGTGTCGGAGTTAGCTTATCAACTAAAAGCTTCCTGGGTGCTGTGCAATCGCGAGCGCACCTACGAGGAAGAGCTGGTACAGGATGCGCTGGAGCGCAAGCTGTGGTCTTTTGGAGTGGAGCTGCTCTTCACGCGCGGGAAGATGCTTTACCATACGCAAGACCTTCCCGTGCCGGTGCAACATACGCCCGACACGTTTACCCAGTTTCGCAAGGAGAACGAGCACATTACTCCTGTTCGACCGCCCTTTCCCTCGCCCACTTCGCTCCCTCCACTGCCCGGTGGTTTGGAAGCGGCAGAGCTCCCCTCTATAGAGGACTTCGGGCACGAGCCCTTTACCCCTGACCCTCGCAGCGTACTGCCTTTTAAGGGCGGAGAAACGGAGGGATTGGCCCGCTTACGCCATTACTTTTGGGAAACAGATGCGGTGGCCCGATACAAAGAGACGCGCAACGGCCTCATAGGGGCCGACTACTCTTCCAAATTCTCCCCCTGGTTGGCGGCCGGATGCCTATCGCCTAAACTCATCTATCACGAGCTAAAGCGATACGAACACGAGCGCGTGCGCAATGAGAGCACCTACTGGCTCTTCTTTGAGCTGCTGTGGCGAGATTTCTTTCGCCTGATGGGCAAAAAGTATCGAAACCGCATTTTCCTCAAAAGCGGGCCGCAAAACAAAGACATGTCGCACCTCAAAAACGACTGGGAACACTTCTGGGCTTGGGCTGAGGGGCGCACCGGCGTGCCGTTCATCGATGCCAACATGCGCGAGCTGAACGCCACCGGTTGGATGAGCAATCGGGGCCGCCAAAATACCGCTTCCTTCTTGGTGCGCGACCTGAAAGTCAACTGGCAGATGGGGGCGGAGTACTTCGAGTCGCTGTTGATTGACTACGACCCTTGCTCTAATTGGGGCAACTGGAACTATGTGGCCGGAGTGGGAAGCGACCCGCGCGAGGACCGCTATTTCAACATCCTCACCCAAGCCCGCAACTATGACCCCAACGGGGACTACGTGCGCCTGTGGTGCCCGGAGCTGAACGAGGTTCCTAAGGAAAAAATCCACCGGCCCGACCTACTTACCGCCAATGAGCGCCATCAATGGAGAGTGAACGGTTATCCGAAAGCCGTTGTCCGCATCGAAAAGTGGGCCCGCACGTGACGCCCGGCTGCTGAAACCGGCGTGGGGATGATATCTTTGCGCGCAGCCGACTCACCACCTTTCGGCTCTATGGGCTTATGAATACACGAGCGACAGCTGCAGGTGTGCTTTCCCTTTTGCTCATTCTCCTCTCTTGTAGCGATGAAAAAGAACGCGTTCCTGCCTACCTGCGCATAGAGCCCTTTGCCGTAGAGGCTCTGGGCGGCGCCGAATGGCAGCACATCACCGAGGCCTGGGTTTACGTAAACAATCGGTTTCTGGGCGGTTATTCGATCCCTGCCTTGGTGCCCGTATTGGAAGAAGACTCTTGCGATGTCATCGTCTTCCCGGGCGTAAAAGAAAACGGCCGGCTCCTCACGCCGGCGGTATATCCCTTGTTGCAGCGATACCAAGCGAAAAAAATGCTGGTACCCGCTCAGACGACCTCCTTCAAACCGATCACTCGCTATGTCGAGGAGCTCATTTTCCCATGGGCCATTGAGCGCGGCACATTTGATGCGGGCAGTATCGTCTTGCAAGACCGAGACGACAATCCGAGGACCGGCTTCGAGCTCGTCACAGAAAATGCCTTTTCGGGCCGCTCCGTGCGTATGCAAGTAGACACGGCCAATGTGCGTAACGATGTGGCGACCGAGCCGCTGGAAGGGCTCCCTGCAACGGCTGCCCGCCAATGCTGGCTGGAGCTGCACTATCAAAACGATATTCCCTTCGAGTTGTGGCTGCTTGCCGACGGCGGCCCCGGTACCGAGGAAGTCAGTATGCCCGTACACCGTTTTGCGCAGGTAGAGCGCTGGAGCAAAATCTACTTAAACCTCACCGACCCTCTCGTCCGTTTGGGCGAACGCAAGCGCCACCGCCTGCTCTTCCGACTACTCCTGCGCCCCAACAACAGCGGGCAATTCGAGCGAAGCTCCGGTACTTTGCTCTTCGATAACATCCGCCTGGCCCATTTCTAATACCGTTCACCAAAAATAAATTCCATTTTGTCGCGCCAACTTCGCCAACGCGATACTCGATGGTACGCCGCCGCCGACTTCCTGATGGCCACGCTAGCTTGGGTGCTGTTTTTCCTCTATCGAAAAAACACCGAGGGTGTACCCATCCGTCCGGATATCTTTGAAGACCCTAACCTTTGGCTCGGCGTGGGCATTATCCCCTTGGGCTGGTTGCTCTTATATGCCATTTTCGACCATTACTCGCCTGACATCTACCGCCAATCGCGCATCAGTACGCTCAGCCGCACCTTTTTCGCTACTTTTATAGGCGTTTTAGCCCTGTTTTTCACCCTCATTCTGGACGACATCGTGCAAGACTCGCGCACGTACGCGCAATCGTTTGCCGTGCTGTTCGGCCTTCACTTCTCGCTCACCGCCATCCCGCGCATGGTGTTGCTTACCCGCGCCCATCGCCGCGTCCAAAGCGGAGAGGTCGCCTTCAATACTCTGTTGGTGGGCGGCAACCAAAATGCCGTCGAGCTCTACGAAGACATCGCGGGTCGTAAAAAAAGCATCGGCTATCGCTTCGTCGGATACGTAGACACCAACGCCGACTCGTCGCCGGCACCTTTGGCCTGTTACCTGCCTAAGTTGGGTACGTTGGATGAGCTCGCCTCCGTCATTCGCATGTACGATGTCGAAGAGGTCATCATCGCCATCGAAACCCGAGAGCACAATCTGGTGCGCGATATCCTCAGTACGCTGTTTGACTTTAGCGAGCGGGTCTTTATCAAGATCATACCCGATATGTACGACATCCTGCTCGGTTCGGTAAAGATGACCCAGGTGTACGGAGCGGTGCTCATCGACATTCGCCGCGAGCTCATGCCGCGCTGGCAACGGGTACTCAAGCGGGTCATTGACATCGCCGTTAGCCTGACGATGCTCATCCTGCTGGCGCCCTTGCTGGTGTACATTGCCGTGCGCGTTCGACTGTCCTCGCCCGGCCCTATCCTTTATCGTCAAGAGCGCGTCGGGCTCCACGGGCGTCCGTTCTTTCTGTATAAGTTTCGCTCTATGTACGTGGACGCAGAAAAAAACGGCCCACAGCTGTCTCAGGAAAACGACCCGCGCTGCACCCCGTGGGGCGCCGTGATGCGCAAATGGCGGCTGGACGAACTGCCTAACTTTTGGAATGTGTTGCGCGGCGACATGTCGCTCGTTGGCCCCAGACCCGAGCGCCAACATTTCATTGAACAAATCCTAAAGCACAATCCTCACTATCGGCACCTACTCAAGGTGCGCCCCGGCATTACCTCTTGGGGGCAGGTCAAGTACGGCTATGCCTCCTCGGTGGAAGAGATGCTCCAGCGCCTCAAATTCGACCTGTTATACATCGAAAACATGTCGCTGGCCTTGGACTTTAAAATCCTGTTTTACACCGTCTTAGTGCTCTTGCAAGGTCGCGGAAAATAACGTCGGCACATGGGGAAGCCGTTTAACACCGGCAGTACACCCCTCGGAGGGGTGTACCGCCGTAATGTTGTGCAACAGGTGACCTTTCTCGGTCAGAAGCGGAAATTTAGACGTGAAAACAGAAAAGTGCCGTTGAAGCCCATTTGAACGGCATCGTACAGACCTCCGCCCTCCGTCTCTTGGTCTTGACGCGTGGGGTAGGCGTTCAGAATATTGACACCGCCTATCGTCCAGCGTACCCGAGGCGACAGACGGTAAGAACAGCTGAGATCGAGCGTGACTCTGGGGTCGTAGATGTCCATTTCTCCAATGTAGTCCTCTAATTCAATGCGGCCAAAGTAGTTTATACGGGCATTCACGCCCAAGCGCCGCCCGTGAAGGTCGAAAGTCAAGTTGCCTTTGAGCGGCGGCGCAGAGGCCAGTATAAACAGTTTCTCGCGACGGCTCAGGTAAGAATCTTCCTTACCGACCAGCTTGGGGCTGGTATTTACTCGGTCGATGGTCATGTTGTTCCAGTTGCCGGCCAAGGTGAGGGCAAAGCGCTGTTCTTCGCCTAAAGTGCCGCTGTAGGCGGCCACCAAGTCGAGCCCGTGGGTAGTAGTGTTAATGGCGTTGGCAAAAAAGCGGGCACTGCCCACGTTCAACGCGCGCAAAATGCCGCCTATTTGGTCATCGTCGTTGTAGAAGTCGCCCGTGAGCACGATGCGGTCACGGATCTGGATGCGGTAAAAATCGGCAGACAAGCTAAAGCCCTGGCGGCTGTAGGTGAGGCCGGCACCTAAATTGACGGAGGTCTCTTCCTTGAGCGGCTCAATACCTAAGGCCCGGGTGATGGGGCTGTTGTTTTTGGCCAAAAACTTATCGACCGCTACCCCCGACTCGAAGTCGGTGTATACGGAGTTGAAGTACAGCTGGGCCAGCGAAGGCGCACGGAAGCCGGTGCTGGCGGAGCCGCGCACGGCCAGCCCGTCTGTCAGTTTTAACCGGGCCGCCAATTTGCCGTTGAGGGTGTTGCCGAAGTCGGAATAATTCTCAAAGCGGGCCGCAGCGCCTAAGGTGAAGCGCGGAGAGAAGGCCAGCTCGCCGTCTACATAGGCGGCGATGTTGGTACGGCTCTCGTTGACTTCGTTTTGCGGACCAAAGCCCGGAAAGCCCTGTGCGCCGCCGGGGCGCGCGACGCTGTCGCCTTCCGGAGTGACGAAGTACACCGGGCCATAAGTGCGCCAAGAGGCTTCCTCTCCGGCAAAGATTTGGTAGTTTTCAATGCGGTGCTCCGCGCCGAAGGCGATGTTGGTGCCGCCAAGCCATTCCTTGAAAAAACGGCTAAAAGTAAGGTTAGTCGTGTTTTGACTTAGCCGAAAGCCCCCGTCGTCAAACTCGGTGGGAGAGCGCTCTTCCAAGCTGGCGTTGAGTGTTTGGCGGCCGTAGTAGTGGAAGCGGTTCAACCCGGCGGTGTGGTTGAGGTCGGTGTTCCATTGGCCCAGCAGGCCGCGTACGCCTACGCTCACGCTCCGGTCGGTGATGTCGGAAGCGATGATGGGGTCGAAGCCGTTGGGGTAAATGGCGTCCACATTCCGTTCGGTGCCCGGGTCACGGCTCCAAGCATAGGCATTGGTCTTACGGAAGTTAGAGCCGCCAAAGGCGTACAGCGACACCTCTTTGCCTAAAGGCAATGCAGCATTAAAATAGGTGCCGATATTGGTGCCCTGGGCATCGCCGAATTTGCGGCGATAGAGCGAAGGGTCATACCGATTCGTATGTCCGCGCCCCCAGTAGTCTACGGTGAAGTTGGCAAAGCCGCCCTCGCCGAGGCGAAAGCCGTAGTTGCCGTTTACCTGTATGTTCTCCCCATCGAAGGTGCTTCGATCGGGGTTGTCTTTGGCCAGGTGCGCTCCGACATTTACGTTGCCGGTAAACTCGTTTACGTTTTCCTTGAGTACGATATTGATCACGCCGGCGATGGCATCCGAGCCGTACTGGGCAGAGGCGCCGTCGCGCAGGATTTCGATGCGTTCGATGGCAGAGGCCGGAATGGCGTTCAGGTCGGTGCCGGTATTGCCTCGGCCTCGAGTACCGTAAATGTTCACCAGACTCGATTGGTGACGCCGCTTGCCGTTGATGAGCACCAGCGTTTGGTCTGGCCCTAAGCCGCGAAGCGTAGCCGGGTCTACGTGGTCGGCTCCGTCGGCTCCCGTTTGCCGATTGGCGTTAAACGACGGTGCTGCAAACTGGAGCATCTGATTGACGTCTAGCTGGCCTTGTGTGGCCGTCAGCTGGCGCACATCGAGCACATCAATAGGCACCAGGGAATTCGTTACCGAGCGGTTTAGTGCCCGGGAACCGACGATGACCACACCCTCTAACACCAGGCCCTCTCGCATTTGCACCGTTATTTCCGAGCGCCCGTCCAACGGCACCTCCGCGGTGGCATAGCCGGTGTAGGAAAACACTAAGTAGGCATCCGACCGGCTAACGCGCAGCGAAAAGGAGCCGTCCCAGGCCGAAATGGTGCCGTTCGTGGTGCCGCGCTCGTAGATGCTCACGCCTACCAATGCGCTGCCCGACTCGTCGGTCACCTTGCCCTTCACGGTGCCTTGTGCTTGCAAGGCTGCTATCGAAACGACCCACAGGGCGACGAGCCCCGAAAAAATAGCGTAGTACTTCTTCATAAGAATAGAATGGTTTTGATGTGAAACGATAATAAAAACAAATATACCTGTAAAATGCCGGGTGAAAATAAAGGGCGAAATTCATCTGTCTTCTAGCTTACGGGCAAGTCGGCTTTAAAGCCAGAAGAAGGGCCTTCGTCGCTTCCGACAGACCGGTGTCCTAGGGTTGGGCCAAATGCCTATCGAGTGCGCTCGGCTGAACTAAAAGGGCCCATTGAAGTTAAACGAGCGGTTCCACCGAGTGAGGTACTACCTTTACCGCCCTAATCTTTATCGCGCATTGTTTAGAAATGCAAAACTCTGCCCTTCTGGCTTTTATCGCGCTGTATTTGCTCTTCACCTTGGTCATCGGCTGGTGGGCTGCCCGCCGGGTGAAGACGACGGCTGACTTCGTCGTAGCCGGCAAAAACTTACCCATGGTTGTGGCGGCCTGCGCTCTGTTTGCCATGTGGTTCGGTTCTGAAACCATTATGGGCGCCTCTTCGGAGTTTATCGAACACGGCGTCATCGGCGTCATCGAAGACCCTATGGGAGCGGCGTTGTGTCTTTTTCTATCCGGCCTATTGATCGCCCGCCCCTTGTATAAACGCAATTTGTACACGTTCAGCGATTTCTTTCGCCTGCGCTACAATCGCCGTACGGAGCTGGTATCCGCCGTGTTTATGGTGCCCTCCTATTTCAGCTGGATTGCGGCCCAGTTGGTGGCATTATCCATCATCCTGCAGGCCGTCTGCGGTTTGGAGAAGGTCTATGGGGTGCTGATTTGCACGTTGCTGGTATTGGGATACACGTATTTGGGGGGCATGTGGTCGGTAACGGTGACGGAGTTTATCCAAACCATCGTGATCATCATCGGCCTGCTGTTCTTGGCCGTCGATCTGGTAGTGCAGGTAGGCGGTTTTGAGGTGATGATAGCGGCTGCACCGGAGGATTTTTTTCGTTTTTTTCCGGAGCCGCGCACGGTACCTATCTTGCACTGGGTAGCAGCTTGGATGACGATCGGCCTGGGGAGCATTCCTCAGCAGGATGTTTTTCAGCGCGTCATGGCCGCCCGAAGCGAGCGCGCCTCGGTCAATGCCTGCTACACTTCGTCGTTTATGTACTTGAGCGTGGCGGCGCTACCGCTCATCATCGGCTACTGCGGACGCATGCTGTATCCGGAGCTGTCCAAAGGGGATGAAGCTCAGATGATGATTCCACATCTGGTCCTTCAGCACAGCGGCCTGGGCACTCAAGTGCTGTTTTTTGGAGCCTTGTTGTCGGCCATTTTGAGCACGTGCTCCGGAGCGATGTTGGCCCCGGCTACCGTCATCGGCGAAAACCTCATAAAGCCTCTTTACCGAGATTTGACCGACAAGCAATTGCTCCGCGTGATGCGCCTGGCGGTTGTGGGCGTAGCCATCGTCACCGGTGCTATGGCGCTCATGCGCAACAACATTTACGAACTGGTAGGGGAGTCTTCTGCTTTGAGCTTGGTATCACTCTTTACTCCACTTCTCGCCGGGCTATACTGGAAGCGCTCTACGGCAGCCGGAGCTATGGCTTCCATGGTAGCCGGTATTCTCGTCTGGGCAGTTGCCGCTATGTGGAGCGCACCGGACGATACTTCCGGCGAAGGAACTTTCTGGGAACAGGTGATGCAGGTGCCCGCCATGCTCTACGGTTTTGCGGCCAGCATATTGGCTATGGTAGGGGTTTCGCTGCTTACCCGCCATCATCCACAGGACAACCAATGGTATTCCTTGCTACAACAGGAGGAGGTCAGCTCATGACGCAGCGACAGTACTACATGCTCGGCCTGGAAGTAACTTGGTGGTTGCTAACGGCAGTGGTCGTTTGGCTGGTGCTGTGGCCCATTCACAAGGCCATGCACGTGTGGCCCTTCGAGCGTTGGAACATCATCTTCATCGTTGCGCTTATCACCCTTACGCGCTATACTTTTCTGTTGCCGCACACGTTCATCGGTCGAATGCAAGAGGTGAAGGTTGCCCTCATCCTGCTCATGTTTCCGCTGACATTTGTTTTGATTGAGGCGGTCAACGGTTTTATGGTGTATATCGAGGAGAATACCTGGGACGGCCTCACCGGTCACCTGCCTTTGGCCGACAAAAACGCCATCGAGGCGTATATTTGGGGAGAAATGCTGTTTTTCGGCGTCGGCAGTTTTATAGCGGCACCCGTGTTTGCGGTGCGCCTGCTCATATCCGTATGGCGCACGCGCAACCGAGGTACGGTGTAAGAGAGCCCTGCCGCACCAAGGCGGCCGGAAAATACTTATCCGGCGGCCTTCTCTTCGCGCAACAGACGGCGCAGTATTTTGCCCACGTTCGTCTTGGGCAGCTCGGTTCGAAATTCTACGTGCTTGGGCACCTTGTATGCCGTCAACTGTTGGCGGCAGTGCGCTATGATTTCGTCTGCCGTCAGGCTCGGGTCTTTTTTGACAATAAATGCCTTGACGGCCTCTCCGGACTTCTCGTCGGGCACACCCACTACCGCTACTTCGAGCACCTTGGGATGCAGGGCAATGACGTCCTCCACTTCGTTGGGATAGACGTTGAAGCCCGAAACGAGAATCATGTCTTTCTTGCGGTCTACGATGTAAAAAAAGCCATCTTCGCTCATGTAGCCGATATCGCCGGTGCACAGCCAGCCGTCTTTAATCACCTCGGCCGTAGCCTCCGGACGCTGCCAATAGCCTTTCATGATTTGGGGCCCTTTAGCTTGAATCTCTCCTATGCCTCTCGGAGGAAGCACGTTTCCCTGTTCGTCGGCAATTCGCACATCGGTAGAGGGCACCGGTAAGCCTACAGAGCCAACTCGGTTGTTTTCATCCACCGGATTTACGCAAATCACCGGGCTGGACTCCGTCAAACCGTACCCTTCGACCAAAGGACTGCCGGTCACCTGCAACCAGCGCTCCCAAACGGCCCGCTGCACCGCCATGCCTCCGCCTACCGACACCCGCAGGTTGCTGAAGTCCAAAGAGGCGAAATCTGGGTGGTTGAGCAGCGCATTGTACAGAGTGTTGACGCCGACGAACACGTTGGGCTTGTGCTTGGCCCATTCCTTGATGACCGACTTGATGTCTCTTGGGTTGACGATGAGCACATTACACCCTCCCACCGACAGAAAAGCCAGGCAGTTGACCGTAAAGGCGAAGATGTGGTAAAGCGGCAAAGGACACATGGCCATCATCTTGCCTTCCGGCATCACCGGCGCCAACCAAGCCCGAATCTGCTGCATATTCGACACCAAGTTGCGATTGGTCAGCATGGCGCCCTTGGAAACCCCCGTAGTGCCTCCCGTGTACTGGAGAATGATGACATCGTCGGGACCCGACGGATGCGGCTTCACCGAAAAGCGGCGCCCTTGCCGAAGCGCCTCGCTGAAGGTAACCGTGTTCGCCAGGCCATACTTGGGCACCATCTTCTTGACGCGGCGAATGACAAAGTTGACCAGTACGCCCTTCAGTCCCAGCATTTCGCCTATGCTGGTTAAGATGACTGTTTTGATGGACGTCTCCTGAATAATCTGCTCCAGGTTGTGGGCAAAGTTTTCGGCAATTAAAATGGCCTTAGCGCCCGAGTCTATGAATTGATGGCGCATCTCGCGCGGTGTATACAGCGGATTGGTGTTGACTACGATAAGCCCCGCTCGCAGGGCTCCGAACAGCGCGATGGGATACTGCATCAAGTTCGGCATCATGAGGGCAATGCGGTCTCCCGGTTCTAAGCCGCGCGATTGCAGGTAGGCGGCAAAGTCGTTGCTCAACCGATCGACCTCGCCAAAGGTGAGCACTTTACCCATAAAAATAAAGGCCGGCAAGTCGCGGTACTTTTTAAAAGAGTCGTCCAACATGTCCGTCAGGCGCGGATACATGTCGGGGTCGATATTGGCAGGCACGCCTTTGGGATACAGCTTGAGCCAGGGTCGTTCTGTCATAATGCGGCTATTTTTTTAAATAGAGGAAATCCTTGCGCGAAGGTGTTGAAAGATCGGAAATTTCTGTAAAAGATGCAGCAGTTTTTTGGCTTTTGACAAAGCAAAGGCAAAAAAAGCCGGCTGTGGAGCTGCCTATTTACCGTAAAACGGACAAAAGCGCGGCGCACCTTTAAGAAACTATTTGACCGCTTCTAATTACAATAAAACAGCCATCTGCTGTCCCTTACAGTGCCAAAATTCCGACCTTCGCCGCGCACACCGCGCGGAGGGCAGGCGCACTGCCCGTTATTGAAAACCGAACACTTCTTTCTTTATGGCAAAGCACCTTTCTTTAGCCTTGCAAATTGTCCTTCTGCTGGCTGTAGGTTATTTGTACTACCTTCATTTTTCCCAAAAACCGCTCACCTCATCGGCCGAACCTGCTGCCGAGCCGTCTAATGCGTCTGCGTACCGCGGCGTGCGCATTGCTTTTGTCAATGCCGACACCCTGGATGCCAAGTACGAATGGTTAAAGGAGCAGAAAAGGGCCCTTGAGCAGCGCGTGCAAAGCGCCGAGCGCAGCCTGAGCAGCAAGAAGGACGCCCTCATGCGCGATCTGGAGGCCTTTCAAAAGAAATACGAAAGCGGCACGGTCCCGCCGGCCGTGTTGGAAAAAGAGTATGCCGCCTTGGCCGAGCGTCAGCAAAAGCTGGCCCAGGAAGAGCTCCGCTTGAGCCAGCAGCTGGCCGAAGAGCGCGAGAAAGCGCTCAGTGCTCTCACGGCAAACGTGGAAGCACAATTGCGCAGCCTACAAGCCCAAATCGGCTACGACTTCATCCTCTCTTACTCGAGAGGAGGAGGCCAGGTGCTTTATGCCAACGATAGCTTGGACATCACCAATCGGGTGCTCGAGTTGCTCAATGCAAAAAAGGATTGACCTCCGCCTGGCTCTGGCCGCAGACATTCCAACCGTCCAAGGGCTGGCCCATCGCATTTGGTGGAACCACTATCCCGGTATTATCTCTGCAGAGCAGATCGCCTACATGCTCCAAAACATGTACGATACCGAGACGCTCCTGCACCAGATGACGGCCGAAGGAGAACAGTTTTGGCTGATTCAGAGCGCCGCCCGAGAGGACATCGGGTTCATCTCCGTTCGTCAGCAGGCGGCTCAACAGTATTTCATCCAGAAATTCTACATAGACACCGAGCAGCAAGGCAAGGGCATCGGCGCAGAGGCGTTTGAGCGCTTGCTGGAGCACTACGCCGATGCCCGCGAGATACGCCTAACGGTGAACCGCCAGAACTACAAGAGCGTCAATTTCTATTTCAAAATAGGCTTCCGCATTGAGCGCTGCGCGGACTTCGATATCGGCGGTGGTTTCTTCATGAACGACTTCGTCATGTGCTGGAAGCGCCCGGCTTGAGTTGGGCCTACCCTCATAGCGTTAGTTCGGCGTAATCCGCCCCATCGCCGGGTCGTATGGCGAAGCCCTTTCGCTCGAACAGGCGGCGCATGGCAGTGTTCGTCTTGAGAAAGGTAGCGCTAATGCGCCGATATCCCTGGGCGCGGGCGATTTCTATGATATAGTCGGTCAGCACACTGCCGATACCCTGGCCTTGCCAGGCATCGGCTACGAGAATGGCGTATTCGCATTCTTCGCGCCAGGCGTCTCCTACGATGCGCACCACCCCGATAATCTGCGGCTTGTCGCCCGCCTCTAACACCGCTACTATGGCCATTTCACGGTCGTAGTCGATGTGGGTAAAGCGCGCCAGCATTTTGTGGTCTATGCCCGGTGTGAAGCCGAAAAATCGGAAGTATAGACTTTCGCGCGAGGCGTTCTGCACCAGTTCGGCTTCTAGCGGTTCGTCCTCAGGGCGTATGGGACGCAACAAGAGGGTTTGGCCGCTTTTGGGATGCAGCACCTTCCTTATCCACTGCGTCGGATAGGGCTGGATGCACAAGTGCTCGTACGGGTCGCGCTGCAGCGACGGGGTGGCCGTCAGCGAAGCCGCCGCATCCAAGGCGATGCCACCCTCTGGGCCAATGGCGAAAGGGTTAATCTCTACTTCCGCCAAATCGGGAAAGTCCATAAGCAAATAGGCGAAGCGCACCAGAGTCTCGTACAGCTGCTCTACCCGTGCCGGGGGCAGATGCCGAAAGCCGCGCAACAGTTGAGCAATGCGCGTACCGTCCACCAGGTGGCGGGCCAGCGCTAAGTTGAGCGGCGGCAGCCCGATAGTTCGGTCTCGCCAGATTTCCGTGGCAACGCCGCCCAGGCCGAAAACGATGGCCGGGCCAAAGGTGGGGTCTTTGAAAGAGCCGATGAGCAGCTCGTGCTGGACGTTGACCATGCGTTCCACCGTTACTCCGCTGATGCGGGCGTCCGGGCGCTTCTTGCGCACGTCTTCCATCAAAAGGCGAAACACCTGCCGAACGCCGAACTCGGTTTCAATGCCTAAACGCACCCCGTGTACTTCAGACTTGTGCCAGATGTCGGGCGACTCGATTTTCAGCGCCACCGGCCCGCCCAAATTGCGCATGATAGCAGCTGCCTCGTCTTCGGTGTGGGCCAGATAAGTGGCGTTTATAGGAATACCGTAATAGGCCAGCAGGAGGCGCGCCTCAGACTCTTCCAAGTGCACACGGCCGGCGGCACGAACGGTGTTGAGGATGCCCCGGGCTGCTGTACGATTGATGTTGGGCAGGTCAATGGGCAAGTCCGGAGGCGTCTCGTACAGCAGGTCTAAGTTGCGCCGGTAATCCGCCGCGTGTAAAAAGGTGACAACGGCGCGTTCGGGAAAGGGATACCAAGGGATGCCGCCTTGTTCGAGGCGCTCGCGACCTTTCTGAACCGAGCGCTGCCCCATCCAAGCGGCGAAGACGGGCTTGCCCACGGCGTTGCGGCTCTCTTCCACCACCGCAGCGGCGACGGCTTCGGCATCCGTCACCCGCTGAGGTGTGAGGATGAGCAGTAGAGCATCTGTGTGGACGTCTTGCAAGCAAGCGCGGAGGGCTACCCGGTAGTGCTCGGCCGTAGCCAAACCCGACACATCGACCGGATTAGACCTGCTCCAATCGGACGGCAGCTGCCCTTCTAAGGCTTTCAACGTCTCCTGCGACAAAGCAGCCGGCTCCCCACCGCGTTCTTCTAAGGCATCGACGGCTAAGATGCCCGGACCGCCGGCATTGGTCACGACGGCCAAGCGCCTACCGGCCGGCAAGGGCTGTAGCGCTAACGCCTGCGCGCAATCGAATAACTCCTGCACCGTCCGCACTCGGATGGCCCCGGCGCGCCGGAAGGCTGCCTCAAAGACGGCGTCGTTTCCGGCCATTGCCCCCGCGTGCAAGAGCGCAGCCCGCGTGCCCGAAGTACTAACGCCGGCCTTCAGTATGACGATGGGCTTGGTACGAGCAAAAGCCCGGACGGCGCTCATAAAACGACGCGCATGGGTTAGCGTCTCCAGGTAAATCAGGATACACGCCGTTCGACTATCGGCTCCAAAATAGTCTATAAAATGGTCTATCCCGATATCGACCGCGTTGCCCACAGAGACGAAATGGCTAATGCCTACTCGCTTTTCGGCGGCCCAGTCTAAGACAGCAGCTCCCAGGGTACCGCTTTGGGAGATGAAGGCCAATCGCCCTGCCTGAGGCATGGTAGGAGCGTAGGTAGCGTTCAGCCCAAGAGAAGGTGTCATCAGCCCCAGCGCGTCCGGGCCGATAAGGTGTACCTTGTATTCGGCTGCCGCTTCCTTGAGGGCGCGCAAGCGGCGGTGATCTTCATCGGCGCGCCCTAAAAAGCCACCGGAAAGCACCAGTGCGCGTGTAGAACCCACCGCTGCACAATCCTCGAATAAGGTCGGCACATATTCGGCCGGCAAGGCAAAAATCACCAAATCCGGCGGGGCAGGTAACTGCTTAAGTCGCGCGTAGCACCGCACGCCGTGCACTCGGCGATATTTCGGGTTCACCGCGTATACCTCGCCCTTGTATCCTCCCTGAAGAAGATTGCGAAGCACCGCATCTCCTACCTTTCCCTCTTTTTCCGTGGCGCCGAGCACCGCAACGGATTGCGGGAAGAAGAACTTGTCCAGTACCTGCTTCATGCCTCTACAGTTTCCAATACCTTGATAGCAGAGATGCGGCCTGATGCAGGTAGAGCTCGTAATGTTCCCATGTACTTCGGTTGGAAGTAGTGGGCTGCTCGGGTGCAGGGGGCGGCTGGCCGTTTACTCCGGCAACGAAGCTGTACACACTGCCGGGCAACTCATCGGTGTTGTATCCACCTTCTAAGGCGGCAAAAATTTTCACCTGACCAAACGTTTGGCGCAAGAGTCGGCCTATCCGGTAATAGAAATGGTTGGTGGCTCTCATCTGCAGCAAAGGGTCGAAGCGGTGGGCATCGAAACCAGCTGAAACCGCCACCACGTCGGGCTGAAATTGCACGGCTATGGGCAGCAGGTATTCTACGGCATGTTGAAAAATGTCGTCGCCGCTTTGAGCCGGCAAGGGGCAATTTACGGTGAAACCGCAGCCCTTGCCTGCTCCGATTTCTACCGGTGAGCCGTTGCCCGGGTACGCCGGGTACTGGTGTAGCGACCAGTATAGCACTTGAGGCGTTCGGTAAAAGATATCCATTGTCCCGTCGCCCAAATGCCCATCGAAATCGAGAATGAGCACGCGCTTGCCGGCATCCACAGCCTTCTGGGCGGCAATGGCGATGTTGTTGAACAGGCAAAAGCCGCGTCCGCGGTCGGCGTAGGCATGATGCCCCGGAGGCCGCACCAGAGCGAAATCGCCGCCCTCTAACGCCTGCAGCGTCAGTGCCACGGCAGCTAAGGCCGCTTTGTAGCTGCCCGGGGAGGTGCGCGTATCGCCGTCCAGCGGCAAAGCCGCAGCGGCAGCCCGCCGCACCTGCTCGACGTATGCCGGCCGATGAACGCGATACAGTTCTTCCTCTATTTCAGCAGACCACTCTACCGCTTCCACTTCCGTAAAAGCAGTCAGGCGCCCCGCGTGCTCGGGATGGTGCGCACCGGTATCGTGTTCCAGCACAGCAGGTGTGAAAAGAAGGCGCATGTTGCAATAAAAAAAAGAAGCCTATGGCTCACAAAGATAACGCCGGCAGGCAGCGTGCTGCGGCGCCGTGCTCTAAAAGAGATTTAAAAACCGCCGCTTTTAAGCGGACTAAACTTTTTTCGCCTCTTCGGGCATAACCTCACCGCTTCTCTCGGCGTTATGAGCTATGCCGGCTAAGCCGGCCAAAGGCCGCCGAAAAATCTCCTACCTTTGCCCACCATTAAAAAAGTCTTTTTCGTAAGAAGGATGATAAAAACAGCTGTGCATACGGGAATAACGGCAATAGTATGGCTATGGATAACGGCAACCGGATGGGCACAGCCCCACCTAGAGTTGGCCAACCAATACTTCAAAAACGGCGAATACGAAAAGGCGGCGGCGATATACGCTCAACTAATGGAGATAAACAGGAACCACTCAGACCTATACTTCGACCGGTACCTGACCTGCCTGCTCAATTTAGAACGGTACGAAGATGCCGAGAATGCCCTTAAAAAGCAAATTAAGCGCTCGCCGAACAATGCTCGCCTCTACGTATTGTACGGCGGCCTATACGAACGCCTGGGCAAAACAGAAGAGGCGCAAGCCATGTACGAACGCGCCATTGCTAACCTTCCTTCCGACTACTCCGCGATTTACTCCCTGGCGGAAGCCTTTGTCCAGAGTGCTCGCTTTGACTACGCCATACGCACTTACGAGCGAGGCAACCAGCTGGCCAAAGACCCGCGGCGCTTCGCCTACCAGTTGGCCGAAATCTACCGCAGAAAGGGAGAAATGGCCAAGATGATCGAATATTACCTCAACCACGTAGAAGCGGACCCTTCTCGGCTGTCCCTCGTCCAAACCCAGCTGTCCCGTTATCTGCCTGAAGCAGACTATCCCGAGCTGCAACGCCAGCTGTACGCCCGCCTGCAAAACGTCGATAATCCCGACTTCGTCGAGCTGCTGGCGTGGTCGTTCATCCAGCGGAAGGACTACAAAAACGCCATGCGCCAGTACAAAGCTTTGGATAAGCGCCTTAATGAAAACGGCCAACGCGTATTCCAACTGGCCAACGACGCCGCCAACGCCCGTCAGTACGAGACTGCCACTTCTGGTTACGAATACATCGTCCAAGAGAAAGGCCCCCGAAACCCCTTCTTCTTCAGCGCCAAGCGCGAACTGATGAAAACCCGACGGCGCAAGATCACCGAAGGCTATGCCTACATGGAGCAAGACCTCCGGACGCTTGAAGCGGAGTACGAACAACTCATTGCCGAATACGGCCAAAATCGAAACACTGCGGATATCATTATCGAACTGAGCGACCTGGAGGCCTACTACCTCAACGATTTGCCCAAAGCCATCCGACTGCTCGAAACCCTAATTAACACCCCCGGCATTCCCCGCCATCTCGTCGGACGCGCCAAAATTAACCTGGGCGACTATTACCTCATGAGCGGCGACATTTGGGAAAGCACCCTGCTGTACAGTCAGGTGGACAAGGAATTCCGCGAGGAAATGCTCGGCCAAGAGGCGCGTTTCAAGAACGCCCGCCTTTCCTATTTCAACGGCGACTTCGAGTGGGCCCAGGCACAGTTCGATGTTCTCAAGGCGTCTACTTCCAAGCTCATTGCCAACGATGCCATCGACCAGTCGGTCTTCATCATGGATAACCTCAACACCGACGCTACTACCGAAGCCATGGCCATCTACGCCCAAGCCGAACTGCTTGTTTTTCAAAACCGCTTCGCCGAAGCCCTTCGCTTGCTCGACAGCCTGCGCACCACCTTCCCTCAATCCGGCCTTCAAGACGACGTCCTATATCTAAAAGCGCAAATCGCCGAGAAAAAGCGAGATTATGAGCAAGCCGTAGCCTATTATCAAGAAATCGTGGAAAAATTTCCCGACGATATCCGCGCCGATAATGCCCTATACGCTCAGGCCCTGCTCTTTGAAGAGAAACTCGAGCAACCGCAAAAAGCCATGGAACTCTACGAAAAACTCTTCGTAGACTATTCCGACTCCGTCTTCTCCGTGGATGCCCGCAAACGTTACCGCCTGCTTCGAGGAGATAAGGTCCAGTAACAACCGCCTCAATTCGATTACTCGTTGGACTCGATGAGCAGCGGTGGAGACGGTGCCCTCTCCGCTTGCTTCAGATGATAGAGCAAGTACAGTAAAATAAGCAAAACCAGCACCGACAGCAAAACGATGTTGCGCACGGGAAACGACTCGCGGGTATGCCGACGAAACATAGGCTGCGTGTTTTTACACAAGCAAAGAAAAGCAGATTTCGCGGGGTTTCTATCGCTTCCATCGGGCCGACGCATCACCCAGTAAAAGACTGGGTAGCCGATTAGAAGGCAAAAAAGCCTATCGGTTAGTAACCGTTCAAGTGGTCACCGCTAAAAGAGCAAGCGCCAATAATGCAAAATGAAATCCAACTATTTCTAAAAAATGTGAAATCCATTTGTCCTGAATTGACAGAAGGAGAAATCGAAGGATTTTCAAAAAAATTGTCCGTCGTTACTTTAGAAAAAAAGGATTACTTTATCTGTTCAGGGAAAATTCAGAAAGAAGTCGGATTTATAACGAAAGGACTGATACGCTCCTTTTACGTGGACATGAGCGGAAATGAAAAAACCGTGAGGTTTTATGCAGAAAATGATTACGCCACGCATTACACGGCATTCATCACTCAACAACCCACCAAGTATTCCTTTCAATGCCTCGAAAAAACAACTCTGGTATTGGTTAGCCATGAGAACATGCAATGGACATACAAAACCTTTCCAAGGTTTGAAAAATACGGAAGGCTCATCGCCGAGGAAATATTGAAAATACAGCAGCATCGCATTGAGAGCTTCCTATTTCAAACGGCAGAAGAGCGGTACTTAGAGTTCGTTAAACAAAATCCCGACTTATTTAATCGCATCTCGCTTTCGCACCTTTGTAGTTACCTCGGGATAGAAAGGCAGACCCTTACGCGAATTCGCCGGAGAATAGCCCGTAAATAATTTTGACGCATTTGCGTCAAGTAGCGACCTTCATCGCCCGCCACCTTTGCAGTATTAAAACAACTGCAAGGGCAATAAAAAATTTGGGGTAAAAAATAAAATAATGAGCACAAACCTAACAATACTGTTTCATTTTGTACTTATGCTTACATTAGAGGCTAAAACACACAGAGAAATGGAAAGAAAAATCATTCAAACAAAAGTCGGACCGATTGCCGTATTTTATAAGCAACCCTATTCGAAAAAAACGCCAATTATTTTTCTTCACGGAGTGTATTTTGATCACCACTTGTGGGATAACCAAGTATCAATGATTACAGACAGGTTTGTTATCGCCGTTGACATGCCACTCCATGGAGAAAGTAAAACGAATATCAAAAAAAACTGGAACCTGGAGGACTGTGCCGGCATGCTCATAGAGATTTTGGACAGCCTGAATGTTAAAAAAGTCGTCGCAGTGGGACATTCTTGGGGAAGCATGACCATTCTTCGGGCTGCGCATAAAAACCCGGATAGGTTTTCGGCCGTGGGGCTGTGCAATATGCCCTTTAAGCAAGCCGGTAAGAGAGAGATACGAAATATTAAGTTGCAGCATTGGGCATTGATATTTAGAAAGCTCTACATGGAGCAAGCCGCTAAGGCGCTGATGGGCAAAGGTTCCTTATCTCAGAACCCTGAGCTTAAGGGTAAACTTACGACTCCTATGGGCACTCTTACCGGCAGAGCGATAAAATACACTGACAAGGCGGTCAGAATGGATGCCGGAGATACTACCTCTTTGATTAAGAGCCTTAATGTGCCGGCTCTTGCTATGGTGGGTAAAGAAGATTATGTAGGAATTCCGCCGACTGTAGAAACCACCCTCGTCGAAGGGGGACACGTAAGTCCGTTGGAAGTGCCGAATGAGGTAAATGCGTTAATCGAGAGCCTGTTTGCTCTGGCGGAGAAAAAATAGCGCCCGGTGCTCTTTTTCATATGATGGCTCAATTTTTTCGTTATGGTCAATAAGCCAACCGTTTGCCACAGGTGTAGCGCCGAGTGTATTGCCGAAAACGGTTTAAAGCCGCAAAACCCAGGCGGATAGTTACAAAGGGTATGCTTCTTCATCCTGCACATTTGTTCTGGGTGCAGATGGCTACATGCGCGACGACGCCCTAACTTTGCGCCCGCTTTTTCGGCGCGCAAGGGTGCGCTATAACTCAACGGTACAGACATGGCTCTTCAGTGCGGCATCGTCGGCCTGCCCAATGTGGGCAAGTCTACGCTCTTTAATGCGCTCACCCGCGGAAAGGCTCTTGCGGCCAACTACCCTTTTGCGACAAAAGACCCTAACGTAGGAGTAATCACCGTGCCCGACGAGCGCCTTGACCACTTGGCCCGGCTGGTACAGCCGCAGCGCGTAGTGCCCACCACGGTGGAGATCGTAGACATCGCCGGACTCATCAAGGGGGCCAGCAAAGGCGAGGGTTTAGGCAACCAGTTCCTGGCCAACATCCGCGAGGTGGATGCCATCGTCCACGTGGTGCGCTGCTTTGAAGACGACAACATCGTGCACGTAGACGGCAGCATCAACCCGGTGCGCGATAAAGAGGTCATCGACCTAGAACTGGGACTAAAAGACCTGGAGACCGTCGAAAAACGCCTCGATCGCGTGAGCCGGGCCGCCAAGGCCGGCAACAAAGAGGAGGCGCGCACGGCAGAGACCCTTCAAAGGCTTAAGACGCACCTCGAAAGTGGACGACCGGCCCGCTCTCTGCTGGCAGAAATGGACGACGATGACCGCCGCTTGCTGACCAAGGAGCTATCCCTGCTTACGGCCAAGCCGGTGCTCTACGTGTGCAACGTAGACGAAGCCTCGGTACTAACGGGAAATGCCCACACCCAGGCACTGAGCGCAGCAGTAGCCGTTGAAAACGCTCACGTCCTCCTCCTTTGTGCCGACATAGAAGCGCAAATTGCCGACATGGACTCGCCCGAAGAGCAGGCCGAATTTCTGCAGATGATGGGCCTCAAAGAGCCTGGGCGTAACGCCCTCATCCGCCATTGCTACGCTTTGCTCGACCTCATCACCTATTTCACCGCCGGCGAAAAAGAAGTGCGCGCTTGGACCGTCCGCCGCGGCGCCAAAGCGCCGGAGGCCGCCGGCGTCATCCATTCCGACTTTGAACGAGGCTTCATCCGAGCGGAGGTCATCAAGTACGAAGACTTTATCCACTACGGCTCAGAAGCCAAAGTAAAAGAGGCCGGTAAAATGTCGGTAGAAGGCAAGGACTACGTGGTGCAAGATGGCGACATCATGCACTTCCGCTTCAATGTTTAAGGTATCGGCCTTTCTTGGCGGAGGTGCGGAGCGAGGGCGACAAATTGCTGTGTCGCCAGTAGGTCGTCGAGCGTCTCTCGGCGCCGGATGAGGTGCGCTTGTCCGTTATAGATCAGCACTTCCGCCGGGCGCGGGCGCGAGTTGTAATTAGAGGCCATCATCCAGCCGTAGGCACCGGCATTAAAGAAGCACAGAATATCGCCCTCCACTACTTCGGGGATGCGGCGATCCGCAGCAAAGGTGTCTGTTTCGCAAATATTGCCGACCACTGTGTAAATACGCGGCTTAAAATTGGGCTCCGTCACGTTTACGATGCGATGGTAGGCCCCGTAGAACATCGGCCGAATAAGGTGATTAAAGCCCGTGTCCAAACCCACAAACACCGTAGAAGTGGTCTGCTTGACCAGAGTACAGCGCGCAAAAAGGTAGCCCGCTTCGCTGACCAAAAACTTGCCCGGCTCCAGCATCAAGGTCAACTCCCGGCCGTACTCGCGACAAAAGTCGCCAAACCGTCGGCTGAGCTTGTCGCCCAACTCTTCTATATCCGTTTCGATATCGTCCGGCTTATAAGGCACTTTGAAGCCGCTGCCCAAGTCAATAAAGTGCAGGTCGGGAAACCTTCGAGCGGCCTCAAAGAGGATTTCCGCGCCGCGCAAGAACACATCCACGTCTAAGATGTCGGAACCGGTGTGCATGTGCAGTCCTTCGACGCAAAGCCCCTGGCTTTCGACCACGCGCAGCACATGGGGCAGCTGGTGGATGCTGATGCCGAACTTAGAGTCAATGTGTCCAACACTGATGTTTTGATGCCCGCCCGCCATCAGATGCGGGTTGATACGGATGCAAATGGGGACATCAGGATGGTGCAATCCCCAGTTTTCGAGCATGGGAATGGCGTCGATGTTGACGCGCACGCCGAGCCGAGCGGCTTCCTCGTATTCCTCTAGGGCCGCAAAATTGGGCGTGTAGACGATGTCGGCCGGAGCAAAGCCGGCGCGCAAACCTAAGTGGACCTCCTGAATGGAAACACAGTCTAAGCCGGCGCCGAGCCGCTGAAAGAAGTGCATCACCGATAGGTTGGTCAGCGCCTTGCAGGCGTAGTGGATGCGCACCTTCGGGTAGGCAAATGCCGATACCAGTCGGAGGTATTGGCGCTCCATGGTGTTAGCGTCGTACACATACAACGGCGTGCCGTATTGCCGACACAGCTCCAAAGGGTCTATGCTGCCGCCCAGGCGATATTTTCCGTCTACTAATTCCACCAAGTAAAGTATTTTTGAAAAATCGGTGGCGAAAGTAGTGCGCATCGGGCAAGTATAGGTGCCCCAAACCGAGGGTTCGCCCACCAGATTACCCTTTTTGGGCATCTTAGTCGGGGATTATGGACGAACAGACTTTGCTGGAACGCTTAAAGGCCGAAGATCCCAAGGCGCAGAAGTGGCTCTACGACCGCTACTCGCCTATGCTGTTTGCCCTTTGCCGGCGCTACTTGAGCTCCAAACATGACGCCGAGGAAGCGCTGCTCAGCGGTTTTTACAAAATTTTTTCCCACATAGACACCTATCAGGGCAGCGGTAGCTTCGAGGGTTGGATGCGGCGGATAATGGTCAATGAAGCCCTTATGCGCTTGCGCAAAGCACAGCCAATGGTGTTTCCCGGAGAGGACCTGCGCGCAGAGAACACCGCAGATGATTTTTCGATAGAGGCCGAGCTGTCGGCCAAGGAAATCATAGCCCTTTTAACCCAGTTGCCTCCGGGATATCGCACCGTGTTCAACTTGTATGTCATCGAAGGCTACAAGCACCAAGAGATTGCCGAACTGCTTGGCATTAGTATAAACACCAGCAAGTCTCAGTTGCTGTTGGCGCGGGCCAAATTGCAGCAGCTGCTTCAAGCAAAGGGAATTTATCGGAGCTGAGCCATGAACATGTCAGAATTTTTCCAAAAACAAATGCGCGACTTCTATGAGGCACCTCCGGAGCGCGTGTGGAAGCGTTTAGAGGCATACTTAGAGCAACGACGCAAACGGCGCAAGCGGCAGAGCATACGGTTTTTGCAAACAGGCGTCGTCGTCGTTCTGTTGCTTTTACTACTGTTGGTGGCCGTTTTGGGCTGGTATTTCGCCCATAGCAGTGGGCTGTAAAAGACCGTTCGGGCAATTATTGCTACCTTGCAGCCGTCTTGGGCCTTTTGTCGCACCGAACACTCTCGTTATATGTCAAAAGCGCGAAAACAACTGCCGAAAAAGCCCGCTCCTCGCAAGCCGTCGGCTCCGGTAAAAGCCCCTGCGCCATCGCTCGTGCGCGACTTGCTGGAACGCCCCGACGTGAGCACTGCGGCCGATGGCCGCCTGCGCCGTTGGTTTTGGAGCATCGCGCTGGTAGGGCTGTTCGGCCTGTGTACTTTGGCCTTAGGAGCCGGTATCAATGCCGACGACAAATTTCAGAACGCCTACTGCACTAAATTGCTTGCCTATTACGCCACGTTAGGGCGCGACACCTCGGCCCTCAACGTCCCCGACGGCAATATGCACCTGTACGGCGGTTTTTTCGAGATACTCACCGGTGTAACCAACAAGGCCCTGGGTTTCGAGGAGTCAGACGCGGGCTATCACCACGTGCGGCACGTGTTCAGCGCGGCCTTCGGTTGGATAGCGGTAGTGTGTGCGGCGCTGTTGGCCCGCCTCATTGCCGGTTGGCGGGCGGGATTGCTTACCCTACTGCTCTTACTACTCTCGCCGCGCTTCGTAGGAGACGCTTTGGTCAACCCCAAGGATATCCCTTTTGCCGCCGGCTACATGCTCACTCTGTACCACATAGCTGCGCTGTTGCAACGGATGCCGCGCCTTTCGCGCGTACACTGGGCCGGGCTGGTGGCCGGGCTGGCCATATCTCTGGGCGTGCGAGCCGGCGGCCTGCTCAATTTCGCCTATTTGTTCCTCTTCACCGCGTTGTTTATCGGGCTAAAACACGGCCGGCAAGCCTTGTTCGACATATCGCTGTTGCGCCGGTACGGTTTTGCCGTCGGCAGCGCTGCTATAGCCGGCTACTTGTTGGCGCTACTCTTTTGGCCCTTCGCCCTACAAGCTCCGCTGAGCAACCCCTGGCTGGCGCTCACCAAGTTTTCGGACCTCGAAATCGCCATCCGCGTCTTGTACGACGGCACTAACGTGAAATCCAACCTGACTCCTTGGCATTATCCGGTCAAATGGATTGCCCTAACCATCCCGTTAGCCGTCCTGGCCGGCTTTATCGGCTGCTGGGTCCTGCTGCCGCGCCTACTGCGGCGCTACCAACCCTTGTGGATAGGCTTGGTCCTGTTTGCCGCCGTCTTCCCAGTGGCTTATGTCCTTTACAAAAACGCCACCTTACACGATGGCTGGCGTCACTTGACGTTTGCCTATCCACCTATTGTTATAGCTGCCGCTCTTTTCTGGAGCGAATCGCTGCAGTACTTCTCCAACAAGCGCCTGGCACCTTATCTCGTCGGCGCAGCCTTAACCCTGCTCATGGCCGACGCCGCAGCTTTCTTGGTGCGCTATCCGCGCATTTCCTACATCTACTTTAACCCCCTCATTGGCGGCGTGAAAGGTGCTTATGGCCAATATGAAACCGATTATTGGGGCATTAGCGTGCGCCAGGGCATCGAGTGGCTCGAAAAGCAAGGCATCCTGCGACCCGATATGAGCGAAGTGGTGGTTATTGCCACCAATATGTATTACCCTGCCCAGCAGTATTTGGCCAAATACGGTGATAAAGTTTCCCTCAAGTACCTCAAGTGGGAGCGCCGCTGCGACGATGCCTGGGACTACGCCCTTTATCCCACCCGCTTCATTAACGGCCACACCCTGCGGCGCGGCCTATGGCCGCCCGATAACGCCGTACATGTTGTCGAAGTAGACGGCGCACCGATACTGGCCATACTCAAAGACACCACGCGCAACTGCGCACTGGCAACGGCTGCGCTTAAACTGCAGGACTGGCTCGGCGCCGTAGAGCGGTTTCGCCAAGAAGTCAATGACGTACCCGACAACGAACTGGCTTGGGGCGGATTGGCCCAGGCTTACTTCAACAGCGGCCAAGTCGAAGAGGCCAAAGCCGCGGCCGAAAAAGCCTTGGATATCAGCCCTGCCGACGAAACGGCCAACAACCTCCTGGGCCTCTATTGGCTCAATAAAGGCGATGTCGAACAGGCCAAAAACCAGTTCCAACGCACCATAAAAATCGAACCCGGTGCTCCGACTCCGTACTACTACCTCGCCGTCATCGCCCAGCAGCAGGGCAACACTGCCGAGGCACTGCGTTACCTCAATCAGCTGATCCAGCTGGCTCCCAACTTTCGCCCGGCTTACGAGCTGGGCGCTCGGCTATACGACGCCCTCGGCAATGCCCAGGCAGCCCAGCAGTTTCGCGACGCAGCTCAGCAACTGCAATGACGTTACTCTTTCATGCCTCTTAACCACACCGTTTGTCGCGCTGAACAGGCGGACAAGTAACGGTGCCGTAGCTGCAAAACACGCAGCAGTCTCCCTTTTTGGGTCTTAGGACTTGCCCACAATGCTCACATGTATAAAAATATTGGCACGCATCCTCCGGCATGCTCTCTTCTTTCCGATGCCCACAGAACGGGCAGATGAGGGTGGACTTCAGTACGACCTTTTTCATCTCACTCCAAAAGTTCTCGATACGTCGCAGTATATCCGGTAGAGCGTACGGCCGCTTCGATGTCGGACAGGCCGATGATCTCCGGATTAAATGTCACCACGGCCAATCCCTTTTGATAAGAGACCTCTGCCTCGGCCACTCCCTCCACCCGATGCAGCGCCTGGCTAATGGCCCTCTCGCAGCCGAAGCAAGTCATTCCCTCCACCAAAAACACCGCCTTCTGGAGGGCTACCTTTTCGTCGAGCGCTAGCGCTTTTTCATGGGTATCGAAGTACAGGTAGCCGACGGAGTAGGGCAAGGTAAAGGAGGCTATGCAAAATAGGGTGGCTATTGTTAGGAACCAGAATGACCCTGTGAATCTAATTCTCTTTACCGGCTCACATCCACAGGCATCCGCCTTCCTGCGGCTAAAATGTTGATACCATGCCACCCCCAACATCAGGACCGCAACACCGACCAAATAAGGCCTAAACGGTTCTAAAGGTGCAAAAGCCGAAGCCGCCCCGCCAACTCCCGCCAACAAGGCAAATAGTGGCGCGATACAACACAGGGAGGCCGCCAGCGCGGCCAATAAGCCTAAACCGATGAATTTACGGTTGCCCACCATAGCAGGTAGAGGAAAAGATATTTGACCAAAGCGTTTATGGCCGATAAGAATTGGCACGCAAAGTTAATTACAATACCGGCACTCCTTATCACCTGAAAAATTGGGCCATCTGGCCCGCCGCGAAACGACCATCTTCTCGATGTTTCGCCGTTGCTCAGAGGAAGCAGCCCAAATAACGAAGGACGTAAGACGGCACCATTCGCCCACCGGGCGTTACTTTGGTCGCCGAAAAAACGTTTATATGCGACGCTCGACCCTCGCCCTTGCTGCCGGACCGCTGAGTTTCCTCCTGCTGGCCACCGTGCCCGTCTTCGACAGTATGGCGCCCTCTGCCCGCTTGGCCCTTGGGGTGACGGCCTGGATGTCTATATGGTGGATAGGCGAGGTTGTCCCTATCACCGTGACCGCTTTGCTGCCGCTGGTGCTGTTTCCGTTGTGCGGCATTTTACCGCTCAAGAAGGTATCGGCCGAGTTCGGCAACGAGATCATCTTTTTGTTTTTTTCAGGTTTGCTGTTCGGAAAGGCTATCGAGCGCTGGAACTTGCACACGCGCATCGCTCTGCATTTGGTGCGGTGGATGGGCAACCGGCCGGGGCGCATTGTGCTGGGTTTCATGACGGCCACGGCTTTTTTGTCTATGTGGATTTCCAACACCGCTACTGCCGTTATGATGACACCGGTGGCCATAGCCGTCTCCCAAAGCGGGCTTGAGGGAGCGGCTACCGGCAGCAGCAACTTTCGCAAGTCGCTCATGTTAGGCTTAGCCTATGCCTGTTCCATCGGCGGGGTGGCCACGCTCATCGGCACACCTACTAACGCCGTTTTTTTGAGCTATGCGAAAAGTGAGCTGAACGCAAATGTGAATTTTTGGCAGTGGTTCGTCTTTGCCTTTCCCTTCGCGGCCTTGTTGTTGGTGCTCTGTTGGTGGTTGCTCACCCGCCTCTATCCTACGGCTTCAGGCGAGCTGGACCCAGCCGCCTATCGGCGGCTTTTAAAGGACTATCTGCAGCGCTTAGGGCCGCCGACGGCAGCCGAGTGGCGGTTGGCGATACTCTTTGGCGTAGTCATCTTATGTTGGCTGACGGGTTCACTCTCGTGGTACCACTGGGTACCCAACAGCAACGACGTCACCGTAGCCGTTTTCGGAGCCATCCTGCTGTTCATCGTTCCGGCGGGTAAAGGAGCTGCTCGCGAAGCCCTACTCGATTGGCCTGCCGCCTCGACTATTCCTTGGGGAGTGTTGTTCTTTTTCGGGGGTGGACTGGCGTTGGCTCGCGGCTTTGAAGCTAGTGGCTTGGCCGGTTGGCTGGGCGGGCAAATGCAAGCCTTGCGCGGATGGCACCCGCTGCTGCTGGCCTTAGCGGTGTTTACTGTCGTCTCGTTTATCAGCGAAGTAGCCTCTAACGTCGCCACCGCCTCCATCATGATGCCCGTACTGGCTACGCTGGCCCGGGCTATTGGATCAGACCCCTTCGGCATGCTGCTCGGCGCGGCCATTGCGGCGTCCTTTGGCTTCGCCTTGCCCATTGCCACCGCGCCGAACACCGTCGTATTCAGCTCCGGCTACCTCCGCCCGCGCGACATGGCCCGTGCCGGCCTCTTGCTCGACTTCATCGCCGTGGTCCTGCTGCTGGGCTTTGCTTACTTTGCCCTGCCGCTCGTGTGGGGCTTTCGCCTGGGTCACTGAGTGCGACCGAGCCCTCAGTCGTACGCCAACAAGGCATACACGGGCAGATGGTCGGACGGATAGCGACAGTTCTTCGAGTCACTCAAAATTGCGTATTTGCGCACGCGCAAATCGGGAGTGATGAAAATATAATCTATGCGCAGCTCCACCGGCTCGTAAAAGCGAAAGCCGTTGAACGTCCCTTCCGGTCCAAAGGGCGGCTCCTGAGAGCGCGCACGCGCGTCGTACAACTCGCGCAAGAGTATCTGAATAGGTTCGGTGTTCGGTCCGGCATTGAAATCGCCCATGAGCACCACCGGATAGCGCTGCCGGTTCATCTCCCACAGGCGCAACAACAACAGCGAAGCCGACATTCGCCGCGCCTCTCGGCCCACGTGGTCAAAATGCGTGTTGAACACCCACACATGACGACCGGCTGCCTTGTCCTCTAGCAACGCCCACGTACAGATGCGCGGCAAGGCAGCGTCCCAACCTTTTGAAACCCGCTCCGGCGTGGGCGACAGCCAAAACGTACCACTCTGCTGCACCGAAAAGCGGCTCTTGCGAAAAAAAACGGCCGAATACTCTCCACCTGCTTCGCCGTCGTCGCGCCCCACACCTACCCACGAGTAGGCCGGCAATTGCTCTTCCAAAAAGGCCAACTGATGCCGCAGCGCTTCCTGAACGCCGAAAATATCCGGCGCATAAAAGCGCAGTTGCCCGACCAAAAAATGCCTTCGCTCCGACCATGCGTTCTCGCCATCCGCCGGGTTGTCGTAGCGAATGTTGTACGTAAGCACCGAAAACGAGGCCTCCTGTGCTTTGCCCCCGGCCAAGCCCGCAAAAGTGCTTGCCCAAGCAAATAGTACCACCTGATAGCCCTGCATAAGGCAATAAGACGACCGCTTTTTTCCTTTTCAGACGGCTCTTAGGCAAAAATAGCGGCGATAGGGCAAATGCGCCCTCGCCAATGAGAAAACTTCTGCCGCCATAGCCATGCGCCGGCCCCAAGCGAACCGCAACGGGTCGGCTAAAGCTTCAGTGGGCCGCAAGCCGGGCTGCCCAAGCCGCCAGCGCCCGAATGTGCTCCGGCGTAGTGCGACAACAGCCGCCGATGAGCCGCGCTCCGGCAGCATACCACTGCTCAGCCTGCGCAACGAAGTCGTCTACGTCGGCGACCCCTACCCAGCAGTGCTTAAGCGGGTCGTAGGTCTCTCCCGAGTTGGGATACACAACAATAGGCTTTTCGGTAACCGACCGAATGGCCGATATCAGGCCGGGCAAGAAGCGCGGAGCCGTGCAGTTTACCCCTATCGCCACCACTTGAGGGTGGGCAGCCATCTCGGCGGCGCATTTGCCGATAGGCTCGCCCTGGGCCGTTTGACTTTCGTTGTGGGCCGAGAAGGAAATCCACGCCCTCATTTCGGGAAACTCGGCTAAAAGCGCCGCCAAAGCACGTGCCTCGTCTAAGCAAGGTATGGTCTCACAAGCAAACAGGTCGGGCCGGGCAGCGGCCAATGCCGCTATGCGAGGGCGGTGAAAGACCATCAACTCTGACACCGACAGGCCGTAGTTACCTCGGTACTCGGAGCCGTCGTGCAAATACGCCCCGTAGGGACCTATCGAAGCCGCAATGAGCGGATATATTCGCCCCGACGGGTGGGATTGCCAAAACTTGTCGCGGGCGAGCCGCGCCAGCGCCACCGAGCGCTGCAAAAGCGCGATGGCCTCCTTTTCAGACAGACCGCGGGCCACAAAACCGGGTATCGTAGCCTGATAGCTGGCCGTGACGGCAACATCGGCTCCCGCGGCAAAGTAGTCGGCGTGAACGGCCTCTATGAGCGCAGGATTCTCCACGAGCACCTTCGCCGACCACAACGGGTCTGCCAAACAACACCCCCTCCGCTCTAACTCAGTGGCCAATGCTCCGTCGAGCACCACTACCGGCCGCTGGGCAAGGGCGCGGGCAAGGGGATGGTCAGCCATTGTTCAATAGTTGCGAATTTTGCCATCAAGTGTCCAATCTCAGGGCAAATTTGTCTATCTTAATGCCATCTTGCGGTCAACGAAGAGATGAAAAACGGCCAAAACAGAGTCGTCCAACCGGACTCCGCAGGCAAGGCCATTTGAATAACGGTGGGTTCAACAGGCCACTTTTAATCAACACTAAAATGAAATTTCACGCACTCGCATTAAAAAACTGGAAGAATTTCGCCCAAGTTGAGGTCTCGATTCCAGACCGCCTGTTTTTAGTGGGTCCTAATGCTTCCGGTAAGTCTAACTTATTGGACGCTTTTCGCTTCCTGCGCGATCTCGCCTCCACAGGTGGCGGTTTTCAAGAAGCAGTAGCCCGCCGCGGCGGAGTAACGGCCATTCGCTGTCTGGCTGCTCGGCGCCAACCGGCCATCGAAATCCGAGTTGATTTGAAAGCTAACGATGGTAACGAGTGGAGCTACGAAATAGCCTTCAACCAAGACCCTCAACGGCGGCCGCATTTGAAGAAAGAGCGGGTGCTACACGGTGGACAAATCCTGCTCGAACGCCCCAATGAAGAAGACCAAGCCGACCCGGCGCGGCTAACCCAAACTTATCTGGAGCAGGTGAATGTTAACCGCGACTTTCGCGAAATTGCGGCGTTTTTCGCTTCTATCCGCTACTTGCACATCGTGCCTCAGCTCGTGCGAGAGCCGGATCGCTCGGTAGGCCGTATCAACGACCCATTTGGCGGCGACTTTCTGGAACAGCTCGCCAAAACATCGGAAAAAACCCGGAAAGCGCGGCTACGACGTATTCAAGAGGCGCTTCGCGTCGCCGTGCCCCAGCTTCAAGAAATCGAGCTTTGGCGAGATGTTCGCGGTATCCCGCACTTGCGAGGTAAGTATGAACACTGGCGACCGCAGGGCGCATGGCAAACCGAGGAACAATTCTCCGACGGTACGCTTCGGCTGATGGGCCTGCTGTGGGTGGCAATGGACAAGGACGGGCCCCTATTGCTGGAAGAGCCAGAGCTGTCCCTGCATCCGGAAATCGTGCGCGTGCTACCGCAAATGTTGGCAAGGGCAGTGCACCGCACAGGGCGCCAGATTTTTCTGAGCACACACTCGCCCGATCTCTTGCGGGACGAGGGAATCGGACTCGACGAGGTGCTGCTGCTCCTACCCGGAAAGGAAGGAACAGCAGTGAAGACGGCAGCTGCGCTCGAAGATGTCTGTCATTTACTTGAAGGTGGACTTTCGCTGGCGGATGCCGTAATTCCTAAAACCAAGCCAGAACAAGCCACACAGTTAGCGGTATTTGGCGAATGAATCAAGATGCCTAACCAAGTGATCATAAACGCTGCCGTCGAGGGTATAGTAGATGAAGCCGTGGCCCGCCGCCTTATAGCTCATATAGGTGGTAGCGTAGGCTCGGTTTACGGCAAAAGCGGCAAGACCGATCTGCGCAAGAAAATAAAGGGCTACAACAAGGCCGCTCAGCACGCACCTTGGCTGGTGCTCGTAGACCTCAACGGCGAATCCTGCGCTCCCTTCCTTTGTAAAAGCTGGCTACCGGATCCGGCACCTTACTTATGCTTTCGAGTGGTCGTGCGTCAGGTCGAAGCCTGGCTCATGGCGGATGCCGAAGCTTTAGCCGATTATCTCCGGGTGGCGAGAAGAGCCATACCGGATAACCCGGAGATGCTGGAGAATGCGAAAGCCGACATGACGAAGCTCGCCGCCAAGTCAAGGCGACGCGACATTCGACTGGATATGGTCCCTCGCGAGGGCAGCGGCCGAATGGTCGGCCCGGCCTATGCGTCGAGACTCATCGAGTTTACCGAAAACCTCTGGCGGCCAGAGCGGGCGGCGCAACGCGCTTGTAGCCTTCGGCGGTCGATTGCATGTCTAGAGCGCCTGGTGCAGTAGTCGCCGTGGCGCGCCTTGCGCGGACGATAGCGGCATATTTCACTCCTCTTCCTCTATAAATCGGACGCCGAGCGCGGCCAGTTCGGCGAGGATGGGCTCGTAGGTATCCGGGTCTGTAGGAATGCGCACGCCGGTAAGTGTGGGTTGGCCGTTTAGGATTCGCCGGGCAAAGATGGCCGCGGGCAGCCCTACCAAGCGCGCCATGGCGGTGTGCGTGGCGTTTTCGCCTTTGGCGATGAGCGTAGAGGTGAGGCGCCTGTCTTTTCCCCGCAGCGTGTACTCGAAGCGGTGCTGCATGATGACCATATCGCGATCGTCGGGCCGGAGGGCCCATTTTTCCAACAGCAGCTGTTCGAGGGCTAAGGCGGGAGAAGCATTCTTTAGGCCTATGGGGCGATGCTCAAACAGACCTAACCACTCCAGCTGTCGCATGACGGCTCCGTCGGGGTTTATGCTCAGCAGTTGGGCTACCCGTTGCTGCAAGGTCCCGGCGGAGCGGTAGGTGCCCAGGAGCGCTTCCACCAGGTCGGCATACGAAAGGTTTTCGCCGTCGGGAATGACGAACTGCGCATCGGTGAGTCCCAGGTGCACCAGCGCGTTCCAGCCGTCGCAAAAGCCGGTGTGGCGTATGGTGCCGCGAAAGAGCGTATGGGCCTGCTGCAGGCCGTAGGCTTGCCGGTACTGCAGCGAGTCGCGGTTGGCGTATACTTCCCATTCGCCCATACCGGGTACGCGAATGGTGCGATGCTGCTCGAAGAGGCGGTGATAAGGGATGAGGCGCAGGCGCCCTTCTTCGAGATACTGAGCAGTGCCCTGGCCGGCCAGCACGACGTTGCGCGGGTTCCAGCTGAACTTGTAGTGCCAGGGGTTGTCGTCGCTCTCCGGAGCGACCAAGCCACCGGTGGCGGAGAAGAACGCTTTGACCTGACCACCTTGGTGCTGAATGTGCCGGATGCGCTCCACGGCACTCATATGGTCTATGCCCGGGTCGAGGCCCAGTTCGTTCATGAACAACAGGCCGCGCCGGCGCACCTCGGCATCGAGAGCGCGGATGGCCTCCGAGGTGTAGCTGGCCGTGATAAGATGTTTACCCAACTCGAGGCAATCTCGGGCCACCTCCACGTGCAGCGCAGGGGGTAAGAGCGAAACGACCACCTCGGCCGAGGCGATGAGCGTGCGTCGCTCCTCCGCTTGTGCAGCGTCCAGGGCAACAGCCTCCCCGTCCGGATGCCCACCCAGCTTCTGATGGGCTTGCTCGCATTGCGCATCGGCCACCACCACCTTGAAACCGTCGGAGCCGGCATATTGCAACAAGTATTCGATCAGCGACACGGAGGAGCGCCCGGCCCCGAGGACAAGAACCTTTTTCATGAGCACTTCGGCAAGTACGCGCCAAAGGTAATCCGGCCAACCATAAAAAGCGGCGGAGCCGTCGAAAAGAGGCTCCGCCGCCAATGCGGAGAAGACTCCTTTAAAAATGCGCACGAAGGGCCAGGATGAAGTTCCGCCCCGGCGCTACCAAACCCGAGCTGTAGGGGCGGTAGCGTTGGTCGGTAATGTTCTCCACCCCGGCACTCAGGGTCCATTGAGGCGAAAAGGAATAGACGGCCTTGGCATTCAGCGTATACCAGCCTGGTGCATAAGGCTTGCCGTTGGCGTCTTGGGCATATTGAAAGGTTTTGTCTCGCTCCTCGGGCGGCATCGCCTCGGCCGACACCTCTCCGCTGTAGGTGATGTAGACGTCCAGACCCAGCGAACCAATTTGGTAGGTGAGCCGGCCGATGCCGAACCACGGAGCCGCATGGCGCAAGGGCGCGGTGGTGCCGTCGTCGAGTTCCTCTTCACCCTTTTGGTAGTTGAACACGCCGGAAAGGCTCAGTCCCTCGCACAAGCGCACCTCGAGGTCGGCCTGAAAGCCGTAAACCGTTGCTCCGGCTGCGTTTTGTATGGCGTAAACCCGGCTCATCTCGCCGGCGTACGGGATGCTGTCCTCGCCGTTCAGGGTAAAGGGTCGGCGCACCAAAGCATCGCTCAGCCGGGTGTAAAAGCCGTTCCACTGCAGGCGTACGCGCCGGCCGAGTTGGCGGGCCACAGATAGCTCGGCGTTGTAGGCGTACTCCGCTCGAAGCGCCGGGTTGGGCACCATCACGGTACCGGGCTGCGAGTCGAACACCTTGCCCAGGTCGTCTACGTTGGGCGCGCGAAAGCCGGTAGCGAGCCGAGCGGAAAACGTCCAGCAAGAGGATGGCCAAAGGACTATTCCCAGCGAGCCCGTGAGCGCACCTCGGTCGAGTGCGGCCGTCGTGAAGGGGAAGGGGTAAAATGTCGTATCGAAGCGTGCGTTTAGCGAAAAATGATTGTACCGTGCACCGACCTGAAACAACCACCGCTCTGCCGGCCTGAACTCGTAGTGGGCAAAAGCCGCTATAGAAGACCACTCCGCCTGCGGATAGCGCGAAGGCCCCGGCACCACCGCACCGGTGAGGATGTTCTGGTCGGTGCCTACAGAGCGCACCTCGTTGAACACCGCTTCGGCGCCGTAATAGAGGGCATGGCGTCCTCGCCATTTTTTAGAAAAATCCACACTAGCCGAATAGGCGTCTACTTTTTCTACCCGAACTCGGCGGACGGCTCCGTTGAAGTCGCGATCTATGCGGCTTTCCTCGAAAAACTGATAGGCCAAACGCCCTACTAACTCGTCGAACAGGGCCGATGGCCGCACATGAGAAGCGCTCAGCTGGTGTAGATTCCACACTTGCGGGCCGTAGTTCCACTCGGCACTGCGAGGCAGCCCGTTAGGGCGCACGCGCAGCAGGCGGTCGTAGCGCGAATAAGGAGTAGTGGTGGAGTAGTGCACATCGTACTGCAGCTGCCAGCGCTCGTTGGCTCGAAAGAGCACCTTTTGCATCAGGTTGATTTGTTCATAGCCGGTGGGCCGCTGCACCAGAGAATCCTCGTTGGTCACTACGACATCGCGGCCGTCTATTCGCTGCACGTAGAAAGGGCGCGTGTAGTTTTTCGTAGGCCCGCGGGTACCCATGCGCACGTCGCCGAAGTGATGGAACGATACACTGCTCAGAGAAGCCCATCTGCGGCCGCCGATGTTTAGGTGTATGTGGCCGGTGCGCTCACCGTTGGCCGAAGACGTCCGCCACACCGCTTCGCCTCGCGTAAGCGTACGCGTGCTGTCGTCGGTTAGTACAGGCCGGCGCGTCTGAAAGTACATCACGCCTCCAAGGGCATCGCTGCCGTAGGCTACCGAGCCCGGGCCCATAAGCACTTCGACCTGCTCCACGGCGAAGGGGTCGAGCGAAATGACGTTTTGCACATTGCCGCTGCGAAAAATAGCTGTGTTCATGCGCACACCGTCCACCACCAGCAAGACGCGATTGGTGGCAAAGCCGCGCAACATGGGGCTGCCACCGGCTTGCTGGCTCTTCTGGATAAGTACCTCTCCCGTCGCACCTAACAGGTCGGCCGCCGTCTGAGGGTTCTGAAAGGCCACCTCTCGAGCCGTCAGCCGGGCAATACGGGCCGGCGTCTGTCGCCGAAACTGTTGCCAACGAAGCGCAGAAACAATCACCTCGCGCCCGAGCGAAAACGCAGCCGGTGTCGCATACACCTTGAAGGCAAGTCGCTCCAATTCTGCCCATGTATAAGCGCGGGGCCAATATTCTTCGCCGCCAATGTATATAGTATCGGCTCCCGCCAAAGGACCTAGATCGGCGCGACCGTGAGCATCCGTAAAAAGGACCACCTCTAAGCCCGAACCGCCGATCCAAACGCCCTCGAGAGGAGTGTGATTTTCTCGGTCTAAGACCATTATGGTTTGAGCAAAGCATAGGGTGCCGCTAATAAAGAGCAGCATCCCCAGAAAGAGTATTCTACTCATGTCCGGTTACAGGTATAGGTGAAAAGATTGGGAAAAACGCGAAAAGACCTTGAACTCGGCTCAAAGCCCATCCGGCGCATAGCAGCACCGCTTATCGCGAGGACGGCTCCGGCGGTGGAGCAAAAGGGGAAATACAGTTTTGATGAACAGCACCCTCAGCCCGCTCGACAGGACAAACCCTCGTCCACCCGCCGCCGCCTATTGAAAAGTTTCCGACGTTTTCCCAAAAAAGGGCACAGCAAAACAACCATAGACGCTCCCAAACCCGCTTTATGGGTGCGTCTCGGGCTAAGCCCTGCGACAGCAGAAACCGATATCGATACTCCAGGCGGCTCTCGGCATAGTCGGGCAGGCACCACAAAAGGAGGGTGTCGCCGCGCCACTGCCGGCGCACGACATCATACCACATATTGCCTTGGCAGAACTCATCCTCTTCGCCGAGTCGGCTGTTGCCGTCCGCCGCCGAAAGACGCCAACAGACCAGGACCGAGTCCGGCAGGTCGGCGCGCATCTGTGAGCGCACTTGCTTGTGTATGCGCCCTTGCTCCCAATAATAATAGCCGCAAGTGAGCACCCAAGGAGCACTCAGTAGGCTGAGCAAACCCACGGCAATACCGGACAGACGCATAGGACAAAGGCCGGCCGGTCGCTGCATCAAATAACTTTCGGCCGATAAGACGCTAAAGATATAGCACCAACGGACGACGGCGTCTTAACGACTACTGGGTCATGCGGTCAAGACCGCGCCTTTCGCAAAGCCTCGGCCCTCTCTTTCTTGCGCCGCCGGTATTCCTGTTCGATGAGCGCCAACTCGCGGCTTACATCGCCGGTGATGGAGGCGTTTTCCTGCGCCCGGCGAATTAGATAGGGAATGACCTCGAACACTTGTCCATAGGGGACGTACTTGGCCACGCGAAAGCCCGCCCGCGCCAAGTTAAAGGTCAGGTTGTCGCTCATGCCAAACAGCTGGCTAAACAAGATGTGCGGATGCTGAGGAGAGATCTTCTTCTGCCGCATTCGCTCTATTTGTAGGCGGGCGCTGTGTGCGTTGTGGCTGGCATTACACAGCGCCACATGCTCTATGTGCTCCAGGCAAAAACTCAGCGCTGCATTGTAGTGATCGTCTACCGTTTGCTTGTCGGCCGAAATAGGGTCGGTATAGCCCATCTTCGCGGCGCGTTCCCGCTCCTTTTCCATGTAGGCTCCGCGCACCAGCTTGGCGCCCAACAGAAAGCCCTCCTTGCGCGAGCGGTCGAAGCTGTCCAGCAAAAATTGCAGGCGGTCGGTTCGGTACATCTGAAAAGTGTTATAGACCACCACCCGTTCCCGATTGTAGCGCTTCATCATCAGCCACACGAAGTGGTCTATCGTATCCTGAATCCAGCTCTCTTCGGCATCCACAAAAACCGAGACGCCTTTCTTCGTGGCATGATGGCAAATGGTGTCCACGCGCTTGAGGGCGTTGCGGTACTCGTTCAGCTCTTCTCGGCCCAGCGAACGGCTGCGCTGGATGTGTTCCAAAAGACCTGTGCGGGCCAGACCCGTCACCTTGATGCTGACCACAGGTATGTGCGCCGACCGCGAGGCAAAGTCAATAGCCCGCAAGTTTTCGTTCATGGTGCGGTTGAAATCGACCTCCGTCTCCTTGCCCTCCGCTCCGTAGTCCAGAATGGTCAACACCCCGTACTGTGCCAACCGCTCGATGTTGGCTGCGCAATCCAGCAGGGTAGTGCCGCCGACAAATTGCGAGAAAATTGTCCTTCGAATGATGGGCTCCAGCCACGAAAAGCGTCGCCGCGCCGCCCACAACATGAGAGGAGAGCCCCAGCGCACCAATCGCGGAGAGCTCATGACTCGGAACAACCAACGCATCCGGCGCAGTTCCTCATCGCTGCGAGAAGAAAAGGCGACCTCCGTGTCGAAAAAATCGATATCCGAGGCCGGCTGCTGGGAAAAATGCTCTGCGGGTTGGACGGTCATTGCGGTGGCTTGTTTTTTGACATGCGCCCTTTAGGCCAAAGTGCTTTTCCAGATGGCCCAAGCCGCCTCTGCCTGCCGATACAACATATCCAGGCCATTAGTAACGTGGGAGCCCTGGCGCTTGGCTTGCTGCAAAAGTAGCGTTTCGGCCGGATTGTACACCAGGTCAAAAACCCAGTGGCGAGGGCTCAGGTGCGAGAACGGCAGGTCGGGACAAGCGTTCACTTCCGGGTACATGCCTAAAGGAGTTGTGTTGACGACAAGGGTGAAATGCACCCATACTTCTGGGTCGTTCAAATCCGCGTAGCCCAGCTGCTCAGAGGATGTGGGCCGCCGAGAGACGAAACTGTGCGCCAAGTCCAGCTGCTCCAAGGCGTAGCCGACAGCGCGCGCGCTGCCTCCTGTACCCAAGATGAGTACTCGCCATTGCCGCCACTCTCGCGGCAACACCTTCTCGGTGGCCCACCAGGCCAATAGCGACTCTCGGAAGCCCTCCACGTCGGTATTGTAGCCCACCAATCGTCCTCCGGGCTCCACTACTACCGTATTGACCGCTCCGACCGCCCGGGCTACCGGGTCGATGGCGTGCAAATAAGGCAAAATCGCCCGCTTGTGCGGTATCGTCACATTGAAACCGCGCAAGCGAGGATAGCGCTTCAACAGCCGAGGAAGGTCTCGGATGTCGGGCAGAGGAAACAGCTCGTAGCCAACGTGCGAGAGCCCTTGCCGGGCAAATTTTTCCGAAAAGTATTGCCGAGAAAAGGAGTGCCCGAGAGGATAACCGACAAGGCCCAGCAAATACATACGTGCCTCCTTACTCTATGATGCGAAACGTCGTGCGCCGATTGGCCTGGTGCTCGGCCTCCGTACACCGGCTGCAAGGGCAGTTGATCGCCGGCTGGCTCTCGCCGTAGCCTACGGCCGTCAGCCGCCCCGCATCGATACCACGAGCAATCAAATAATTAACGGCACTTTGCGCCCGGCGTTGAGAAAGGGTCTGGTTGTACGCTTCATCTCCCCGACAGTCCGTGTGGCTGCCCAACTGGATGCGGATATTCGGGTTTTGACGCAACATTTCCGCCAGGCGGTTTAGCGCCGGCTCGGCATCGGGCCGAATATCCCACTTGTCGAAGTCGTAGTAGATGTCCTCCAACACGATCTCGCGGTCGCGGAAGATTTTGTCCAGCACGATTTCCACCTCGTACACCTGTACCGGCTGGGCGCTGTCGCGCGGCAGGCCGCGAGTACTAAAGCGGGTGCCATTGGTCAAGTAGCCTTCTTTGGTGGCAGTAAAGGAGTAGTCGGTGTTTTCGGCCAGCTCCAGGCGAAACAGGCCGTCTTCGCCCACGCCGACCTGCTGGTTGTTTCCGTTAAAGGCGATGCTCACGCGGGCGCCGGGCAGGGGCTTTCTACCCAAAACACGGCTGTTAGGGTCAGAAGGGTCGGCCCATATCTTCTCCAGTACATAGCCCTCGAGCAGTATTTTGAACACGATAGGCTTGCGCTCGGGCGTGTCGGTCTTGGGCGGCTGAGGAAGAGGGACGCGCTGCTCGAAGTAGTAGATGTCGTCGCCGCCGCGCCCGCCCGCACGATTGGAGGTGAAAAAGCCGGACAACAGCAAATCTCCCGGCTGAAGCGGTCGGCCGCTCGGGGGTTTGTGTGCCGTAGCGATGAGTGCGAAGTCGTCCGCTCCGCTGTTGACGGGCGGTTTGAGGTTTTGAGGCGTGGCCCAAGTGTTGTCGGTCATTCGAAAGGTTCGGAAGATGTCCAGCCCTCCCATGCCGGGCAGGCCGTCGGAGGCGAAGTAGAGGGTGTCGGCGCAAAAGGCTGGAAACACCTCGTTGCCCGCCGTGTTTATGTTGCGGCCCAGGGGCCTGGGTTCCTCCCATCCGTCCTCGGCTTGTTCGTTGCGGCGCATGATCCACAGGTCATAACCGCCCCAGCCATCGGGATCGTTGGAGGCAAAAATTAAGGTACGCCCATCCGCCGACAGCGCCGGATGCACGTAATTGACCCGCTCTTTTTGGAACGGCAGCAAAGAAGGCTCCGACCATGTGCCCTCTCGGCGCACGGAGACGTACATCTTGCAGTACTGGTCTTCGCCCTTGTTGACCTTGGCCGCGCGCGAAAAGTAGATTTCGGTAAAATTCCGATTAAAAGCAGCACTGCCTTCGTTGCCTTCCGTGTTGATCGGCCCCTCAAAAGGCTGGGCTCCTAAGGCATCGGGGTCGGCGACGAACAGATCCATGAACTTATTGCCCGTCCAAGCGTAGCCTTTTTTGCCTTTGCTGGTGGGCCGATCGCTGCTGAACACCAGTCGCCCATCCGTGTAGAAGACCGGAGCAAAATCGTTTTGTGCGCTGTTGAAAGCCACCGGCTGAACCGTCCAGCCGCTCTGTTCGGCCAATTGCAGCCAGCCCATAGCCATGTCGCAGGCCGCCATCTCTTTTCGATACTCGTAGGGGCTGCCGATCTCGATGCCCAACGTGCGGAAAGCCTCCTTTGCCTCTGCATAGCGCTCCAGGCGCTTGAGCATGTACGCCTGACCCTTTAAGGCATCCGAACCGTAGTTGTACTGATAGGCCAAGCCGTACCACCGATGCGCCGAGGCATAGTCTCCTGTGTGTCGATAGGACTCTGCCACCTTGAAAGCCAGTTGGCCCTTCTCGCTGCGGCTCTTGGCCCGCTCAAAGTCGCGTTGCAGCATCGGAATGGCTACGGCATATTGCTTGCGCTCGTAGGCCGTAGGCCCGTCCTTTACCGGCCGAACGGATAGACAAGCCCACCACAGCAAAACATACCCCAGACTGAGTAAGAATAATCGCATAACGGCTCTTTTTTTCTTCACTTCCTCTACACTGCGTTTTCTGTATCCTTTAACGGCGCTGCCTCTGCGCTTGTTTTGGTCTTTCTCTCCTTTCGCCCGCCGTAGCGCAAAAGGCCGTCCCTATTGCCTTTTGGGAGGTGAGCATTACCGATGGCCTTAATGTCGCGGCAGCGAGCGAACCGTTTAACATGCCGACGGGAAGTATACTTTTTCAAGAAAGGAGGATGTTTTGCATGCAAACCGGCCACTGTGTCGCGGCAAAAGGTTGTCTGGGCGCCCTGCGGCAATAACCATGTCGAAAGGCTACTGTCGCATGGATGTAAAATCTGGTGCGGGTTTCCACCACCAAGCCAAAATACCACCCGCGCAAATGTCCTTGGCCTGCACATCTTTGCGAGTTAAAGTTCCTTCAACGTATTAGGTGTCATAGCCTGCCTTTTTTCGGCGGTATGCGGTGTGTCGGTGCGTTCACCTCGGCCTTGTTGCCGTCCCGCAGAACCCGTTCGCACAGGTAAGAGCAGGACAAAAAAAACACAAGCATGGCCTACAAAGACATAAGTCCTCGGCGTCCTCTCATAGAACGCAACGAATCGGTGTGGTTAGAAGGGCCGAAGAGCCGGCGCCATGAGCTGCTCTTCGCCTTTCGCGTGCTGTGGGAATTCCTCCGCGGCATGCGGGCGCTGCATTTCATGGGTCCGGCCGTTACGGTGTTCGGCTCGGCGCGCTTTCGGGAGGGCCATCGCTATTACGAGTTGGCCCGCCGGGTAGGCGCCTTGATCGCTACCGACTTGGGCCTGGTGGTCATGACGGGCGGTGGGCCGGGTATTATGGAGGCGGCCAACCGCGGAGCGCGCGAGGCCGGCGGATGGTCGGTAGGCTGCAATATCGTATTGCCCCAAGAGCAGAAGGAGAATCCGTACCTGGACCGCTTCATCTTGTTGCGCTACTTCTTCGTGCGCAAGGTGTTGTTGGTGAAATACTCGTTTGCCTTCATCATCTTCCCTGGCGGCTTCGGCACGATGGATGAGTTCTTCGAGACGCTCACGCTCATTCAAACCCAGAAAATTGCCAACTTTCCCATCGTCGTCATGGGCACCGACTTTTTCGCGGAGCTGCGCCGCTTCCTGGATACTATGGTGGCGGAAGGGACGATTTCGCCTTCAGACCTCGACTTGTTGCTCTTTACCGACGACCCCATGGAGGCCGTTACCCACATCCGCCGGCACTTGTTTGAGAACTATCGCGTGGTGAAGCGGCGGCCGAAGTGGTGGTTGCTCGAAAAGCGATGAGCGGACGCTCCAGAGTCGAGTTCACCCTTTCTTCTTAAACGCCTCTATGGCCTGTCGAGAGAAATCGGTTAGAGCCAGCCGCCCACTGATGGCGGCCCGTTCGCTCAGCAGGGAGTCCCAGTGCTCGGTGCCTTGCCAAAACACCTTCTTCAGTTCGGCAAGCGCCTCGGGATGGTAAGCGGAGAGGTTTTGAGTAAAGTGTTCCAAGTACGCGTCGAGCTGTTCGACGGTGTCGAATACTTCCTGGAACAGCCCTTTTTCCTTTGCCCAGGCGGCGGTTTGCCATTCGGCGGGGTTGAGGGCCAGCTGGCAGAAAGCCGCCTTACCGATTTTCCGCTCTACGGCCGGGCCGATGACGAAAGGGCCAAAGCCGACGGCCAGCTCGCTCAAGCGCACGGAGGCGTATTGCGTGGCCATGCAGTAATCCGTGCCGGCAGCCAAGCCGACACCGCCGCCGACAGCTCTGCCGTGAACGCGCCCTACAACGATTTTCGGACACCGGCGCATAGCGTTGAGCACGTTGCCGAAGCCGGAAAAGAAGCGGTTTGAGGTTTCGACATCTTTTATGGCCAGCAGCTCGTCGAAGCTGGCACCGGCGCAGAAGGTCTTGTGCTCGTCGCTGCGCAGGACGACAACGCGCACGTCCTTCTCCTCGCCCAGGCGGCAAAAGGCCTCTACCAACTGCTGTAGCAAATAGCCGGGCAGGCTGTTGTGCTGCGGATGAAAAAAAGCTATGTATGCTACGCCGCTCTCTCGAACATCGGTGCGCACGTAGCCTTGCCGGGTTACCTCTTCCATGATACGCCGTAAATAGTCGTTTTAGCGGCAAAAAAACGACTTTAATAGCGCAGACCCAACCGCTGATAGATAAAACTCATCAGCCAAGCCGGCCCGATGAGCAAAAACTGGAGGTCTTTGAAAAAGGAGGGCTTCTTCCCTTCGACCTTGTGCCCCCAAAATTGCCCTATCCAGGCAACGACGAACAATGCCAGGCACACCTGCCACAACACCAGACCGCTGGACTCGATCAGCTGGGCCAACGCCAGGCACACCAGGGCAAAAAGCAACATACCGGCTGCCAAGGGTACAGAAAGCCGCGCATAGTACAGAATGGTCAGCACCAAAAGTACCATGGCGAGGTTGAGCGGCAAGCCGGGCGCGAGGTCTACACCCAACTTCACGCCGTAAAAAAGGCCGACAATGCTGAAAAAAATCACCGGCACGCAGATCCAGTGTACCCGCTTGTTGGTCGGATTTTGGTGGCTCTCGCCGTACTCCGATAGCCATTGGTAAATACTCTTCATAGCGATGCACAGTTTGGTGAACGTTATTGCGGTAGGGTTTGGAGTTTTCGCTCGATTTCCTGCAGCCGCCGATGGCGCAGGGAATCGACGAGCAGCGGAAGTCGGCGTTCGCGCTCTTGAGCACACCAACTGTCCACCTCGGCGCGCACCTGTTGGATGCGCGCAAAGGCCACAGAATCGATCTGAGCGCGCACTTTCGGGTCCAAAGGAGCGCCGGGGCTGGTGCAAGCCGTTAGAAACCAGCTAATGACCGCCGCCCGGCCTATTCGCTTGGTCCAACCGTCCTTGCGCCCTACTTTTGTGGTTCCGATAGTAACGCCGTTCATATAGCCCGTCGGTTTAGCCCTCAAAAATCGGATTTTTCACCCAACCCCTATCCCAAACGGCGGAAAATGCTCGGGGTGTGCTCCAATTCTTCGCCCGTCTCCTATGGTACCCATGCGCATTACTTCTAAGTTGCCCCACGTAGGCACCACCATTTTCACCGTGATGTCGGGTTTGGCTCAAGAGCACGGAGCCATCAACCTATCGCAGGGCTTTCCCAATTTTAACCCTTCGGAGCGCCTACAACGCCTGGTCTTCGAGCATATGCAGCGAGGCGCCAACCAGTACGCTCCCATGCCGGGCTTGCTCTCGCTGCGCGAACGCATCGCCGAAAAAATGGAGCGCCTTTACGGCCGAGCACTAAACCCAGAGACGGAAATCACCGTAACGGCCGGCGGCACACAGGCGATCTTTTGCGCCATAGCGGCGTTCGTCCACCCCGGCGACGAGGTCATCCTTATCGAACCTTGCTACGACTCCTACCGCCCCTCTGTAGAGACCGTGGGCGGAGTAGCCGTTCCGTTTGCGCTCAGCGCTCCAAACTACCGCGTAGATTGGGACGCTCTGCGGCAGCGAATCACCCGGCGCACGCGCATGATCTGCATCAACACACCGAATAACCCCACCGGAACCTTACTGCGGGCAGCCGATATGCAAGCTTTAGCCCACCTGCTTAAGGACACCGACATCCTGGTGATGAGCGACGAGGTGTACGAGCACATTATCTTCGACGGCGAAACACACGCCTCAGCACTGCGCTATCCGGAGCTGTACCAACGCAGTCTGTGCATCTATTCCTTCGGGAAAACGTACCACAACACCGGCTGGAAAACCGGCTACTGCATTGCTCCGCCTGAACTCACGCGCGAATTCCGAAAAGTGCACCAGTTCAACGTGTTTTCCGCCAACCACCCCATCCAAGCCGCCTTGGCCGATTTCATGGCCGATGCCTCTGAATACGGCAGACTTTCGGATTTCTACCAACAAAAACGCGACCGCTTTCAAGATGCCATGGCCGGCACGCGCTTCCGGCCTATCCCCTGCAGCGGCACCTACTTCCAGCTGTACGACTATTCCCGCATCAGCGACGAACCCGACTTGGACTTTTGCAAACGGCTGACACAAGAGTACGGCGTAGCCGCCATCCCGCTGTCCGCCTTTTTCTCGCATCCACCCGACGATAAAATCATTCGCTTTTGCTTTGCCAAAACAGATGACCTCCTCGAACAAGCCGGTGAACGCCTATCCAAAGTATAACCCATTCTCTCGAACTATGGCCGTCTTCTTATACAACCGCTTTAGTCGAAAAGAATTAAAGGGAAAACTCCAACTGAACGCCGAAGCGCGCACTACACTGTCTTTCTACAAATACGCGCGCATTGCCAATCCGGCCTTTTTTCGCGACCACCTGTACGGCTTATTTCAAGAGCTGGGTGTCTTGGGCCGAGTTTACGTAGCTAAAGAGGGTATCAACGCTCAAGTATCCGTGCCTACTCACCGGCTAAAAGCCTTCCGAGATACCCTCGACACGATTACCTTCTTGAAAGGCGTGCGGCTCAACCAAGCCGTAGAAGACGGCGGGAAGTCTTTCTTCGTCCTTACCGTAAAGGTGCGCCCTAAAATCGTGGCCGACGGCATAGAAGACCCGAACTTCGACCCCTCGAATACTGGCACTTATCTGAACGCCGAGGCGTTCAACGCTCTAATAGATGACCCTGAGACCCTTGTGGTGGACATGCGCAACCACTACGAAAGCGAAGTAGGGCACTTCGTAGGAGCCATACGGCCCCTCGTGGATACCTTTCGCGAAGAGCTGCCTTGCGTAGCCGACCTCCTATCGGACAAAAAAGACCGCAACATCGTCTTGTACTGCACCGGCGGTATTCGCTGCGAAAAGGCCAGTGCCTACTTGAAATACCGCGGTTTCAAAAACGTCTTCCAGTTAGAAGGCGGCATTATCGAATACACGCGCCAAGTGCGGGAAAAGAATCTTCCCAACAAGTTCATCGGCAAAAATTTCGTCTTCGACGAGCGCCTGGGCGAACGCATCAGCCCCCACGTCATCGCCCGATGCCATCAATGCGGCGCTCCTTGCGACACGCACACCAACTGCGCCAATGATTTTTGCCACCTCCTCTTCATCCAATGCGACGCTTGCCGCCAAAAGTACAACGCCTGTTGCTCGACTACTTGTCGGGAATTTGCTCAACTGCCGGCAAGCGCGCAAAAAGCACAGGTACATCTGCACGTATTTAACGGACAGAAGTATCCCTGCGCCCATTTCCGCCCCACTCCACAGGCTCCGCTGTTGACCGAAGTCAGCCCTGTTGCTGACGAGAAATGTTGAGCAACGAGCGCTACCCTTTCTTACTTCGCCCACCGTCCCCTCTTAGAACACTCGGCCAGAGAGAAGGACAAAACCCGCTTTCTCTCCTAAACAAGGTCTACTTTTGCGGCGTTTAGATTTTGTCTAAATCACAATTCAGCGTCATGATAAAACGATATCGGACGGTGGCCCACCTAAAAAGCCGCGAATGTGCGCGGGCAATACGCATAGAAGACCCGGCTTTAGCCGGCCGCCTAACTGCCATGGGGGTGTTGCCCGGCAGTCTTATTGAGATGATTCGCCCGGCTCCCTTCGGCCAGACCTACTATATCAAGGCCGACGGTGTGCGACTGGCCTTGCGCAAGGAAGAGGCCCAGAATATCTTAGTGGAAGCATGAAAGCCCCTTCGCCCACCCGAGTGCGCACCATTGCGCTGGTAGGTAATCCGAATAGCGGAAAATCTACGCTGTTCAATTTGTTGACGGGTTTGCGGCAAAAAACCGGCAATTTTCCCGGCATCACGGTTGACCTCAAGGAAGGCCGTCTTCGATTGCCCGGTGGGGCAGAAGTAGTGCTAACCGACTTGCCCGGAGCGTATAGCCTTTACCCCACTTCTACCGATGAGCGAATGGTGGCGGCCATTTTGAGCCATCCCGACAATCCTCACTATCCGGATGCTCTAATCTATGTGGCCGATGTAACGCATCTGGAAAAGCATCTGCTGCTGCTCACGCAATTGCTCGATTTGCAAATTCCTGTCTTATTGGTGCTCAACATGGCCGATACGGCGAACAGCCTGGGCCTCAAAGTTCACCCCAATAAATTGTCCGAACAGTTGGGCATTCCGGTCGTCTCCATAAGCAGTCGCACAGGGGAAAACCTCTCCAAGTTGCTCTCCGAGATAGAAAAGTTGCTCGACGGCGTCAAACTGCCTAGCAAAGGCTTTTATTCGTTGACGGAGGTAGAAAAAAAACTTTCAGATGCTGTCCGCTTGAATACCCAAATAGACAATCCTTATCAAGCGCTGTTGTTGGCTCATCACTACAGCTGGTTGCCGGGTTTGTCGGAGTCGCTGCGCCGGGAGATCGACGCCATTGTGCGCGACAAACAGTTCAATTCGCTGAAGCACCAAGTAGAGGAGACGCTGGATCGATACGACCACTTTACGCCCATTGTCCGAGAGGCCGTGCAATACCCTCCGCGCTTTCCCAGTACGGTAACCGACCGAATAGACGCCGTTCTGACACATCGGTGGATAGGACCTGCCGTATTTGCCGTTGTCATGCTGCTGGTCTTTCAGGCCATTTACGACTGGAGTGCTTTGCCGATGGACCTCATAGAGGCGGCTTTTTCCGAGGGGAGCAATTTTCTAGGTGCTCACCTGCCGGAGCACTGGGCGACGGGTCTGCTGTTGGACGGGATTTTAGCCGGTTTAAGCGGCGTGTTGGTTTTCGTCCCGCAAATCGCCGTTTTGTTCTTCCTCATTACCCTCTTAGAGGAGGTCGGCTACATGGCCCGAGTGGTGTTCATGTTCGACCGCTTCATGCGCCGATTTGGGATGAACGGCCGGAGCATTGTTTCCCTCATCAGCGGTGGCGCCTGCGCAGTGCCGGCTATTATGAGTACTCGAACGATAGGTAATTGGAAGGAACGCCTGATCACCATTCTGGTAACGCCTTTTATCACCTGCAGCGCCCGCATTCCGGTGTACGTTATCTTGATTGGGCTAGTCGTGCCGGCGCAGAAGGTGTGGGGCATCTTTTCGTTGCAGAGCCTGACGTTTGCCGGCATGTACGTCATAGGCATCGCTTCGGCCTTGGGCAGCGGTTATGTGTTAAAGCAGCTCTTTCGCACCCGCGAAAGGTCATATTTGGCCCTCGAACTACCGGTGTACCGGCTGCCTCATTGGCGCAACCTGTGGCTAACGGTATGGGAAAAGGTCAGGGCCTTCGCAATAGAAGCCGGCCGTATTATTTTAGTGATCTCGGTAATTCTGTGGGCCTTGGCTAATTTTGGACCCGGCACCAGTCTCCAAGAGGCCCAAAACAAAGCCTTGGCGGAAGCCCGTCTGCAGGCGCTTTCCCCCGAGCAGACGCAAAATTTGGTGGCCACCTACCGATTAGAAGCCTCCTATGCCGGACAAATCGGTAGGCACTTCGAGCCCCTTATCAGGCCACTGGGCTACGACTGGAAAATAGGCATAGCTCTTTTCTCTTCTCTCGCCGCTCGAGAAGTTTTTACCGGTACCCTTGCCGTGCTGTATCAGTTGGGCGATGCTGAATCGGCCGTAGCCGAACGGGGAGAAAACACGGCCAAGGCAACGCTCCGCCGGCGCATGCAAGCAGAGAAGTTTTCCGATACCGGACGGCCTGTGTACACCTTGGCCACTGCCTTCTCCCTGCTGGTGTTCTATGCCTTGGCCATGCAATGCATGAGCACGCTGGCCGTCGTGCGCCGGGAAACCGGCTCTTGGAAATGGCCTATACTGCAATTCGCCGGCATGACCCTGCTGGCTTATTTAGCGGCCTGGGCGGTGTATAACGTGTTTATTTGAGCCAATAAGTGTGGAAAACCCTCGGAATAAGAAGCCCGTCATCCACACTCGCCAACGGCGAAACGCCCTGCCAACGATTTTTTCACACCACCCTGCCGGATGTGTGCAAAGCCGGCAACCGATTTCCACCCGACCGGCCCGATACAAAAGCCCAACACCTTTGCGACAGGACTTTTGCACACCGATGTAGATATCCTCAAAGATGGCTGAATGTTAAGTCGATATTAAGTCGTTAGTCTGTGTAAAACACCGCTTCGACGGATGACAAAAAAACGAGTTGTCGAAGTTAGGAAGTCATCCACAAATCCACAGCCCTGATGACGAGCGATGCGGAGGAGAGATATTTAAAAATATGAACCATCTATTATCGCTACCCGTTGTGCAAAAAAATCCGGCGCAGAGGTCTTTAACGGTTTTTCTCCTCTGGTCTCTTGCACGACTTCAACTCGAGAAAGCGTAAAGAAACATGAATAGCAATTTACAAGTAACGCGTGCGGTTCGCCTATGGCTGTGGGTCGGTGTCGTCATGGTATTTTTGCAGGTGGTTATCGGTGGCGTTACCCGCTTAACCGGCAGCGGTTTGAGCATTACGCGATGGGAGATAGTAACCGGCACCATCCCCCCGCTGAGCGAGCGGGCGTGGGAGGAGGCCTTTGACTTGTACAAGGCTACTCCTCAGTACGCCAAGATCAATCAGGGTATGAGCATGGGCGAGTTCAAGTTCATTTATTTTTGGGAGTATTTTCATCGCCTGTGGGCGCGATTGATGTTCGTGGTTTTTGCGATTCCCTTTGGCGTGTTCTGGTGGAAAGGCTGGCTGTCCAAAAAGTTGGTCGGCATGCTCCTAGGTGTCGTTTTACTGGCCGGCCTGGAAGGATTTTTTGGCTGGATTATGGTGGCCAGCGGACTCATTCACCGCCCATGGGTGAACGCCTACAATTTGATGTTGCACTTGTGTATGGCGTTGGTCATTTTCTCATACCTGTTGTGGATAGTTTTTTCTACTTACCCCGTCAAAGCAGATGTCGGCTATCGAGCGAACTGGAGGTCAGGTAGTTATGTCGTTCTGGGTCTGACTTTTATCCAAATTGCCTTGGGAGCGCTGATGTCGGGTTCGCGGGCCGGACTGTTCTACCCTACCTGGCCCGACATGCAAGGTGCTTATTTGCCCGCCGTTTTGCTTGACGTAGCGTATTGGCGATGGGAGAGCTTTGCGCAATACGACACAAATCCCTTTATGCCGGCGCTGGTTCAGTTTTTGCACCGAAACACGGCGTATCTTTTGGCGATAACGGGTGGAGTTTTGGCTTGGAGGTTGTGGAGGCAAGCGCAGACACCTCTTCTGCGTCAGAGCGTTGGGCTCTTTTTGGCCGTCTTAAGTGTGCAAGTAGTTTTGGGCATTGTTACCCTTTTGAATTGTCGCGGCAATATTCCGGTAGTATTGGGAGTATTACATCAGGCGGTGGCTGTTGTCCTTCTCGGGCTTGTCGTTTGGATGGTGCACCTCATCGTACGCAGCCGGTTGCTCGGCGCATCTTTAGCGCGGTAGCGCGCGTTTTGCGCCATTTTGGAGACGAAGGCAGGTTAAACAAGAGGTTGTGCCTTCGGATATAATCTCTATTTTTGCCCGGCATCCCTTATTTTCGTAGCGCAATGAATGCTTCTATTCGGGAAGAAGGTGGATTTAAGTACATCGAGTCCGGTGGCCGCAACGGCGAGGTATTGTTGTTGTTGCACGGTTTGTTTGGCGCCTTGAGCAACTTTGAAGCGCTTTATAAGCGCTTTTCAGAGGAATATAACGTGGTCATACCCATGCTTCCCATTTACGAGATGCCCATATTGGAGGTTTCGGTTACGGGGTTAGTTGACTTTGTTACGCGTTTTGTCGAGTATAAGGGATTTGATAAGGTTCACCTGTTGGGAAATTCGTTGGGAGGTCATATCGCTTTGCTGTATGCTTTAGCCCATCCGGAGCGGGTAGCTTCTATCACGCTGACGGGTAGTTCTGGGCTTTTTGAGAGTGCTTTTGGCAGCGCTTTTCCCAAGCGGGGCGATTATGAATACATTCGCAAGAAGACGGAGGACACGTTTTACGATCCGGCCGTGGCGACGAAGGAGCTGGTTGATGAAGTATTTGATATTGTCAACGACCGTTCCAAAGGCCTTCGCATCGTGATGACGGCAAAGTCGGCAGTTCGGCATAATTTAGCCGACAAGCTGAGCCGAATTTCGGTGCCCACATTGCTGGTGTGGGGTAAGCAAGACGCGGTTACTCCGCCTTTTGTGGCGGAGAAGTTTCACGAGCTCATTAGTAACTCGAGGCTGTATTTCTTGGATAAATGCGGCCATGCGCCTATGATGGAGCGACCGGAGGAATTTAACGAGATTCTGGCTGCTTTTCTGAAAGAAGTGAGAGCCGTGCTCAGCAGAGTTTCCGTAAGTTAAAGCTTTGCTTGTCCGTATTCGAGCAGCCATTCTCTGAAATCGGAATAACGGGGCGGAAGGTGCACTTTGTGTTGTTCCTTTTGTAGTAGCTCGGCTAATGCCGTCGGCAGCGGCAGAGGTGCCTGGAGTATTTCGGATACTTCTTCGGAGAATTTCGCAGGGTGGGCAGTGCCTAAGACGATGCCCAGGTCAGAGGAGGAAGTGCGTTGCCGATGAGTTCTCCAGGCCAAATAACCCACGGCCGTGTGCGGGTCTAAGACATATCCGTGTTGTTCAAAGACGGTCTTCACAGCCGTTCGCGTGGAGTGGTCGTCGAAGGCGTATGCCGATAGGTGGGCGCGCACGGTGTTCCACGTGGAACCATACAGGCTTTGTATGCGGGCGAAGTTGGAGGGATTTCCCACATCCATGGCGTTCGACAAGGTGGACACTGAGCGCTTGGGTTCGAATCGGCCGGTGTCGAGGTAGCGGGGCACGGTGTCGTTGCGGTTGGTGGCGGCAATAAAGTGCCGGGCGGGCAGGCCCATGCGCTGGGCGATGAGGCCGGCGGTCAGGTTTCCGAAGTTTCCGGAGGGCACCGAAAAGACGACGGGGCGCTCGTAGGGGCGGGCTTGTTTGTAGGCTTCCCAATAATAGAAAATTTGAGGAATGAGCCGGGCGATGTTGATGCTGTTGGCGGAGCTAAGACGCAGGTTTTGGCGCAGCCTGTCGTCTAGGAAGGCTTGTTTTACCAGTGCTTGGCAGTCGTCGAAGGTGCCTTGTACGGCTACGGCGGTGATGTTTTCGTTAAGGGTGGTCAGTTGCCTTTCCTGCAAGGGGCTTACTTTGCCGGCAGGGTAGAGGATGACGACGCGGATGCCGGGTGTTTGGTGGAAGCCGGCGGCTACGGCTCCCCCCGTGTCGCCGGAAGTGGCCACCAGAATGATGAGCTCGCCGGTGGCATTGCGATTGAAGTAGCTCATCACTTGGGCCATGAAGCGGGCTCCGAAATCCTTAAAAGCCAGCGAAGGCCCGTGGAAAAGCTCGAGTACGGCCGTCTGTTCGTCTAAAGTTACAAGAGGCACCGGAAAGGAAAAGGCTTCTTCGGCAACACTTCGCAGCGCTTGAGGCGGAATTTCGTCGCCGATGAGGGCCTCGGCCAGACGGAAGGCAATTTCCGAGAAGGGCAGTTCCGCTAACTCTTCCACAAAGAGCCGGGGCATCTGAGGGATGTGGAGGGGCATATACAGCCCGTTGTCGGGGGGTAGGCCCTGGAAGAGGGCCTCTCGGAAGGTGCTTCTCAGTTGTGGGTTGTTGGTGCTGTACAGTTGCATGCGCGTGGGTGCGTTGACGGAATGTTCCACGTGGAACACAACCTTATATTCGGGTGATGCGAATTTCCACGCGCCGGTTTTGAGCGCGCAGTTCTTCGGTGCTGTTGTCGTTGACGGGGCGGTCGGCGCCCAAGCCGACGGCTTCGAGGCGGTCGGCACTAATGCCTCTTTGTATGAGAAAATCGCGCACGGCTTGAGCGCGTTGTTCCGACAGCCGCTGCAAATCCTCCGGCCGGCCCAAGTTGTCGGTGTGACCTTCTATGCGTATGGCCAAATCTGGGTTTTGGCGCAACAACTCGGCTAAGCGCTCCAGCTCGCCGAACGATTTTTCTAAAATGACGGGTAGGGATTGTTGGAAATAAATAGGTGCCAGCTCAATAGCAGCGCCTACCTCCAAAGAGTCCATCCACAAGTCTATCCACTGGTACTCTTGAAAATAGTAGTAATTCCAGGGAAAAAAGACGGTGCTAACCGATCCGGACAGCCCCATCTTTTCCGGCGTCAGGGTAAAACGCACGCCTTTGGGAATTTTCAGCGAAAAGAGGCCCGTAGGAACCGACAGGGTATTGGGCGGTTGGTCTTCGGCGCCGTATCGGAGGGTAGCGTCAGAGATGAGTTGGCGGGTTTTTCGGTGAACAATGCGCCCGCGAAGGACGAGCTCGGTGGGTTGAGGAGGGGCTATGCGGACGCGAAAGATATCGCTGCTGCCATCGCGATTAGAGGTAAAATACAAGTAGCCCGAGCTCATGTTGAAGTACGGATGGCCATCGTCGGCCCGGGAATTGACGGGCTCGACGAGGCGCTGCGGCTCAGACCAGTTTTCCCAGTCGTCGCCCAGCCTTTTGCACATAAAAATGTCGTTGCCGCCCAGACCTTCCGGCCGATTGGAGGAGAAGAAAAGCGTGCGATTGTCCTCCGAAAGAAAAGGCGTTGTCTCGCGGTAGCGGGTATTGACTGCAGGCCCTAAGTTCCGCGGAGCACTCCAGCGGTTTTCGGCCTCTTTGAAACACACGTACAAGTCCATATCGCGCGAATCGTGGCGGGTAGCCGATAGGATAAGTACCTTGCCGTCAAAACTCATCGTTAGGTTGACTTCCGACGTCAGGGTGTAATACTCCGTTATGTCTACAGGTCTGGGCGCTTGCCACACACTATCTACCCGCCGAATGAGGGAAAAGCCCTTGGTCATATCTCCCTTAGGGCCGAACTGATTGATGCAGTAAAAAGCATTAGGGTCGGGCGTGATGCAGGCAATGCTGTTGGGCAGGGCGTTGTTGAGCGGAGGGCCGGGATGGTATACGCCGTAGAAGGCAAACGTAGAGTCACTTTCTGCTATCCAGACGTCCTGGTTGAAGGTGGAGGAAGTCGGCTGGTTGACCGGTTTACCTTCTAATTCGCTGTAAATGAGGCGCAAGACGCGCTCGTATCGCTCCGGCGGAAAGCGCTCGTGTAGGTCGATGCTATCCAGAAAAAGATAGCGACAAAATTCGGGATACGCCACGCGGGTAAAGTACAGGGTGCGCCCATCTCGGCCGACCACCGGTGTGATTTCGTCGTAAGGAGAGTTGATAAAGGTCGGCAGCTTTTCCAAGACAAACTCGGAGGCCACCTGCGCCTGTACGACAGACCAGCCCTGGATCCAGAGAAGCGTTAATAGGTATCGCATACCGCCGTGTGAAAAATGCTCGGCAAATATCGGCCCCCTTATCCTGCGAACAGCCGCAACAAAACCTTAATCTTTCCTCAACGGCCGCAGCAGAGATATTTGCCGACAAAAAGAAGAGATGACCACCTTGCGAAACCTCATTTTCGATTTCGGCAACGTTCTCTTTCCACTGGATTTGGACGCAACAGAGCGCTATTTGCGCCGATGCTTAGGCGACCGATTTGAAGCTGCGCGCGAACAATGGCTGGCTGCAGATGCCTTCCATCGCTATGAAACCGGAGCCTTGTCTACCGACGATTTCGTAGAAATACTGCGCCGAGCCGTCAATCCTCCCTTACCCGTAGAAGAGGTGCTGAGCGCGTGGAACGCCATTTTCCTGGACATGCCTAACGTCTATTTAGAGCTCCTAGAACGCCTCAGAGCCCATTACCGCGTTTTTCTCTTGAGCAATATCAACGAGCTGCATGCCCAATGGATAGACCGCTATCTGGCAGAGGTACACAACTGCCGGGATTTTCACCGGCGCTGCTTCGATGCCGTGTATTACTCTTACCGAATAGGGTTGCGAAAACCCGACCAACGCATCTATACCCATGTATTGCAAGACGCCAACCTCCGCCCGGAAGAGACCGTCTTTATCGACGACATAGAGGCCAACGTGCGTGCTGCGGAAAGTCTCGGCATCCGCACCATACTGAAAACGCCGGATGTGGATACCGAGCACTTGATGCGAGCCTTCTTGCCTTCCTGACGGACTTTCCTACGGGCGAAAACGCAGTCTTTCTTCGTCGCTCTCGACATCCGCATACCCGCGAAAATGCTTGAGTCGACCTTTTCTTCGCAAAAAACCGCCGCATCTGTGAAGGGGATAGGCCGATGGTTTTTGTCGCTTCGCCTTACTTTCGCCCCATAACACCGGGGCTATGACAGCATTTTTAGAAAAAAGCAGAAGTAAAATCTCGGGGCTAAAAATGCCGCACTTGCTTTTTTGGTTATTGCCGCTTTTAGCCGTTGCTCAAACACCGACACCGGCGGAGGAGCGCCTGCAGAGTTTTGAACGGCACCAAGCCATGAAGCGGAATACGCTTATGGGTAGCATAAAAGCGCAGAGCATTGGCCCTTCGATCTTTTCTTGCCGGGTAACGGATGTGGAGGTCAATCCGACAGACCCCACAGAAATCTATGTAGCCTATGCTTCGGGCGGCTTATGGCATTCGACCAACAACGGTACTTCGTTCACGCCGATATTCGACCAAGAGGCTTCCATGACCATCGGCGATATCGCCGTAGATTGGCAGCGGCGCATCATTTGGGTTGGTACGGGCGAGAACAACAGCAGTCGCTCTTCGTATGCCGGCACGGGCATATATCGCAGCGCCGACGGCGGAAAGACCTGGGAATGGCGCGGCTTGCCGGAAAGCCACCATATCGGCCGTATCGTGTTGCATCCTACCGATCCGCAGGTGATCTGGGTGGCCGTTTTGGGACACTTGTACTCCTCCAATCCCGAGCGCGGCGTGTACCGCAGCACAGACGGCGGCCGCACTTGGCAGCGCACGCTGTATGTAGATGAGAACACCGGCGCCATCGACCTCTGTTTAGACCCGCAAACGCCCAACACTCTTTACGCCGCTACCTGGCAGCGCGAGCGCCGCGCATGGAATTTCAGCGGCGCCGGTGAAGGCTCGGCCATCTGGAAAAGCACCGACGGAGGCACCACCTGGGGCCGACTGACGGTGCCCGGCAGCGGTTTTCCCACCGGCCCCAGTGTCGGCCGCATCGGCCTGGCAGCCGGTCGAAAAGACGGCAAAACGGTGCTGTATGCTTGCGTGGACAACCAAAATCCCATGCCTAAAAAGGACAAGCGTCCCGCCGGTGTCCTTACCAAAGAGGACTTGCGCACCATGAGCGCTGCTGCTTTTGTGAAGCTGTCCGATGAACAAATAGATGCGTTTTTGAAAGAGCAGTCCTTTCCGGAGAAATACACGGCTAAAAAAATCAGAGAACTCGTCCAGAAAGGGCGAATAACCCCGCAGACGTTAGTCGAATATCTAGAGGATGCCAATGCCCGCCTGACGGAGGTGAATTACATCGGCGCCGAGGTCTACCGCAGCGAGGACGGCGGCCGCACCTGGCGACGTACCCACGAGGACCCTCTCGAAAACATAAATTTCACCTACGGCTACTATTTTTCTAACATTCGCTGCCATCCCACCGAGCCCGACAGGGTTTACCTGCTGGGCTTTTATCTCCTGCGCAGCGAAGATGGTGGCCGCACCTGGCGCAACATTAACGGCGACAACGTACACGTAGACCATCATGCTCTTTGGGTAAATCCCCATCGCCACGGACATCTCGTCAACGGAAACGACGGCGGCCTAAACATCTCTTGGGATGATGGCGCTTCCTGGATTAAGTGTAACCAGCCGCCTGTAGGTCAGTTCTACGCCGTAGCCGTAGACGACGCCGACCCTTATCGCGTTTACGGCGGTACGCAAGACAACGGCGTGTGGGTAGGACCCTCTACCTACAAAGCCTCTTCCGCCTGGCAGCAGACCGGTCAATATCCCTACCAAAGCCTGCTGGGCGGCGACGGCATGCAAACGGCCGTAGATACGCGGACAAACGATATCGTCTACACCGGCTTCCAATTTGGACGCTACTTCCGCATAGACCAAAAAAGCGGCAAGCGCAAACCCATCACTCCCCGCCATGAGCTCGGCGAGCGGCCTCTGCGCTTTAATTGGCAGACTCCCATTCACCTGAGTGTGCATCACTCCGACGTGCTCTACATCGGTGCCCATCGGCTGTATCGCTCCTTCAATCGAGGTGATGATTGGGAGGCGATCTCCGACGACCTAACGAAAGGAGGTCTTGAGGGTAATGTACCGTATGGAACCTTGACGACTATAAGTGAAAGCCCACTTAAATTCGGCCTGATCTATACCGGTTCCGATGACGGTCTCATTTATTGTACGCGCGACGGTGGCGAAAACTGGACTCGCCTTTCCGACTCCTTGCCACCGGACCTTTGGGTATCGCGCATCGTCGCCTCCGCTCACCAAAAAAGCCGCGTCTATGTTAGCCTAAACGGATACCGGTGGGACGACTTCACTCCTTACCTTTATGTTTCCGAAGATTACGGCGCCCATTGGGAGCGCATCGGGACAGACCTGCCCTTAGAACCCATTAACGTCGTGCGCGAAGACCCCGAAAATGAAAACGTGCTCTACGTGGGTACCGACCTGAGCGCCTATGTCTCGCTCGACCGAGGAAAAACTTTTTATACGCTGTGTCCTGACCTACCCAACGTTCCCGTGCACGACATAGCCATACAGAAGCGAGCAAAGGAACTTATCTTGGGCACACACGGCCGCTCCTTATACAAAGTAAATATCGCTCCTATCCAGCAGCTCACTGCAGAGGTACTGCGTGCCGTGGTATATCTGCTGGACACGCCGAAAATCAAGTTTAGTGACGGGTGGGGAAAAAAACAACCCTGGCAAGAGCTCAAAGAACCTGAGCTAACCTTCACTTTTTATACGGCACAGAGTGGAAAAGCCTCCTGGAACGTTAAAACAAAGGAAGGTCTTTTGCTCAACAGCGGACAAATCGCTACCAAAGTCGGTCTAAACGCCTTTACTTATACCTTAGATGTTTCAGAGAATGCGGTGAAACGCTATCAAAAGGCCCTTCAAGAAGCGCAAAAAGACTCTAAGCGTCCCGTTGAATTGGAGAAAGCCGATAGCGGCAAAATTTATTTGCAAAGAGGGACTTATACCTTGGAAATAATAAAAGACGGAACGACGACAACGACTACCTTTGTCGTAGAATAAAAGCAGTAAACCTACTCTTCACCGTTAAAAATGCTTTTTGCAATGCATCATCTGCCCAAAAAGCTGCTGCTATGGCTCACTTTTGCAGTAGCATCTTTTCTGTTTTCCGGTTGCCTGCACATTGTAGAAGAGGTGACCGTCAAGAAAGACGGCTCCGGAACCTATAAACTGACGCTCGACATGAGCGAGATGAAGGCGATGTTAGATGCCTTTAAGGAAATGGGAGAAAATACGGGTGACAAGGAAGAAAACTCCGATGATAATGTAGCGGAAGAGCCTTCCGACGGCGGTGAAGAAGGCAAACAAGACGACTCGGTTGCTCAGTTGGGCACTACGCTAAGTACGGTGGCGCAATCGCTGCGCAGCGTGACGGGCCTGTCCGACATCCAAGAGTTTTCCGATACGGTGGCCTATCTCTTCGGCTATTCTTTCCAGTTCGCCGACATCGAGGCCCTCAACAAGGCCATTCGAGTCATCAACCGGGAAAAATACGAAAACAAGGTGGACGAGACTTTCCGCTTTAAAGGCAGTAATTTTGAACGCCTCAACGCAGCCGACATCGGAGAACAATTCAAATTGATGTTGACCGAGATCGAGGAAGAGGACGACAGCGGCAACACAGAAATGGCTCGAGCCTTCTTTGCTTCGATGACCTACAAACAAGTGTACTTTTTCCCCGATGCCAAGGTGAAAAAGTCCTCTAATCCGCTCTCCGAGTTATCGGGCGACGGTCAGAAGGTGACCATTGTGCTCAAGCCGTTCGACGAGGAGCAACAGAAGAAAAAGCCCTCGGTGGCCACCGCCATCAGGTTGAAGTAATTGCTCTACCGCTGAAACAAGTATATCCTCGACAGAGAGCGCTATGCGACAAAAGGGTATTCCTACGGTGGATTTATCCGAGTACGCGCAAGGCAACGAGGCGCAACGGAAGGCCTTTGTGGAGGCTTTAGGGCGCGCTTTTCGGGAAGTGGGTTTTGTGGCGGTCGTCCACCACGGCATCCCGCGTGCTTGGATAGCGGAGTTCTATGCATCGGCAAAGGCTTTTTTTGCTTTGCCCGAGGAGGTAAAGCGCCGCTACGAGATACCGGGCTTGGCCGGACAGCGAGGCTACACCTCCTTTGGAAAAGAGCACGCCAAACACTCACGGGCTCCCGATTTAAAAGAGTTTTTCCAAATCGGCCAGGAGGTACCTGAGGGTCATCCGCTTCAGCAGGAGTATCCTCCTAACGTAGAGGTGGCCGAAGTACCGGAATTCAATACGCATGGCCGGCGGTTGTATCGGGCCTTTGAGGCCGTAGGAGCGCAGCTCTTGGAGGCTATTTCGATTTTTTTAGATTTGCCCAAAGATTACTTTGTTAAATACGTAACCTACGGCAATTCTATTTTGCGCGCTATCCATTATCCGCCCATTACTCAAGAGCCGGCCAATTCCATTCGAGCCGAACAGCACGAGGATATCAACCTCATCACCTTGCTCGTAGGGGCCAGTGCCGGCGGCTTGCAGTTGCTCAATGCCGAGGGGGAGTGGGTAGATGTGCTTCCGGAAGACGATGAACTGGTCATCAACGTGGGCGACATGCTCCAGCGGTTGACGAACAATTACCTCAAGAGCACGACTCATCGGGTTGTCAATCCGCCGCGGGAAGAGTGGCACCTGCCGCGTTTGAGTATTCCGTTTTTCTTGCACCCTGTCGGCTCCATGCGTCTCGATTGCCTGCCTTCTTGTGTGACGCCGGAAAATCCGCTGCACTATCCGCCCATCACTGCCGGAGAGTACTTGGACGAGCGCCTGCGCGAAATTGGATTGAAGAAGTAAGGTCGCTACTTATCCGGCCCACCCTTCTCGGTCGAGGCTGCGGTAGTGGATGGCTTCGGATAAGTCTTCTAGGCGAATGTGTTCGCTACCGGCCAAGTCGGCTGCGGTGCGCGCCACTTTGAGGATGCGGTCGTAGGCGCGCGCGCTCAATTGCAAGCGTTCCATAGCGGTTTTCAACAACTGAGTACCGGCATCATCTAGGCGACACACTTCGCGCACCAGGCGACTGGGCATCTGAGCATTGCAGTAAATGTGAGGCATTTTTTGGAAACGCTCCGCCTGTACGGCTCGCGCTCGCAGGACGCGCTCACGGATATCCATACTGCTCACGCGCGGCCGCTCTCGAGTCGTCAACTCGTCGTATGACACCGGAACGACTTCTACGTGCAGGTCGATGCGATCGAGCAGGGGGCCTGAAATTCTCGATATATAGCGCTTGACAACGCCCGGCGCACACACGCACTCTTTTTGAGGATGGTTGTAATAGCCACACGGGCAGGGATTCATACTGGCCACTAGGATGAAACTGGCCGGATAGTCTACCGACACCTTGGCCCGGCTGATGGTCACGCGTCGCTCTTCCATAGGCTGGCGCAGCACTTCCAGAACGGTGCGCTTGAACTCGGGCAGCTCATCCAAAAACAGCACTCCGTTGTGAGCGACGCTGATTTCACCGGGTACCGGGTCCGACCCTCCTCCGACCAAGGCGACGTCGCTGATCGTGTGGTGCGGAGCGCGAAAAGGGCGTGTGGTCACCAACGCTTCACCCGACAATAAGCCGGCTACGGAGTGTATTTTGGTGGTCTCTAAAGCCTCTTCGAGGGTCAGCGGAGGCAATATGGTCGGTAGACGGCGGGCCAGCATCGTCTTTCCCGAGCCGGGCGGGCCGATAAGGATGACGTTGTGCCCACCGGCAGCGGCCAGTTCCAAGGCCCGCTTGATGTTTTCTTGACCGCGCACATCGGCAAAGTCTACGTCATAGTGGTTCAGCCGTTCGGCGAACTCCTGCCGGGCATCCACTTCTATGCGGTATGCCTGACCCTCGCCCGCCAGCACTTCGATCGCCTGTCGAAGTGTCTCCACGCCGTACACGTCCAATCCACCTACGATGGCCGCCTCTCGAGCATTGGCTTTGGGCAAAATAAACCCGCGCATTCCTTCCCGGCGCGCCTGTAGCGCAATCGGCAGTGCCCCCCTTATCGGGCGCAACGAGCCGTCCAGCGACAACTCTCCCAAGATAAAAAAATCGCCTAGTCGTTCGGCCGAAATAACCTCACACGCCGCCAACATGCCGATGGTTATGGGCAAGTCAAAAGCCGAACCTTCTTTGCGCACGTCGGCAGGCGCCAGGTTGATGATCGTTTTGTAGCGCGGCAGCCGAAGTCCCGAGTTCTTCAGCGCCGCTTCCATGCGTTGCTGCCCTTCCCGCACGGCATTGTCGGGCAGGCCTACCAAAAAGTAGCCCGGCTTGTCGGCCGTGGTGCCCAAAGCGCCACCCGTGTTTACCTCGATGGTTATGGTCAGGGCATCTATGCCGCGAACAGCCGCCGCGAAGGTCTTCACCAGCATGTGGCGAAGTTCGCAAAAAAAGGAAAAGATTGGAAACTTTACTTCCTTCGGCTTATCGGCGGTCAATGCTTAAACGGTGGAGTCCTTTAAAAGGCCGACCTTTTGTGCCGGCACCGGCCTCGTTGGGTTCGATATCGGGTGCGTTCCTGATGTGGTGGGCCTTTACAGGTGTATCACCTCTCCGTAGGCCGCGGCAGTAGCCTCCATGATGGCCTCGCTCATGGTGGGGTGAGGATGCACGGATTTAAGGATTTCGTGGCCGGTAGTTTCCAGCTTGCGGGCGGCTACGACCTCGGCAATCATTTCGGTGACGTTGGCACCGATAAGGTGTGCGCCCAGCCATTCGCCGTACTTTTTATCAAAAATGACCTTGACAAAACCCTCCGGAGCACCGGCAGCTTTCGCCTTTCCGGAGGCGGTAAAGGGAAACTTGCCCACGAGTACTTCGTAGCCGGCCTCTTTAGCGGCCGCTTCGGTATAGCCCACAGAGGCAATTTCGGGTGAGCAATAGGTGCAACTGGGAATATTGTTGTAGTCTATGGGTTCGGGATGGAGGCCGGCAATCTTTTCTACGCAGGTTATGCCCTCTGCGCTGGCGACGTGAGCGAGGGCCTGAGTAGGCAGCACATCGCCGATGGCATACACGCCGGGCACATTGGTGCGATAGTACTCGTCTACCCGGATGTAGCCGCGGTCGGTAGCAATACCCAACTCTTCCAGGCCGATGTTTTCAGTATTGGGGGTAATGCCGGCAGCGCTGAGCACGACATCGCACGCGAGCGTTTCGGTTTGGCCGTCTTTTCGATTTTTTACGGTAACTTTCACTTCTTTGCCGGAGGTGTCGGCGCTCTCCACCGACCAGCCGGCGTAAATTTTCATGCCTTTTCGGCCGTAAATTTTGGCCAGTTCCTTGGACACATCGGCATCTTCTCGCGGCACCAAGCCTTGCTCGAGGAACTCTACAATGGTGACTTCGGTGCCAATGGTGTGGTAGAAATAGCCGAACTCGACACCGATGGCGCCCGCTCCCACGACAACCATGCGCTTGGGCTGCCGTTCGAGCGACATGGCGCGGCGGTATTCGATGATTTTTTTGCCGTCTATGGGCAAGTTGGGCAATTCCTTCGCTCGCCCGCCGGTGGCGATGATGATGTGCCGGGCCGTGTACTCGCTTTCCTTTCCGTCGGCGTCTCTTACCAGCACCTTAGGGCCGGGCGCCAGTCTGCCCGTGCCGTAAATGACGGTGATCTTGTTTTTTTTCATCAAAAACTGCACGCCTTTGCTCATTCCCTCCGCAACGCTTCGACTGCGTTTGATCATGGCAGAGAAGTCGGCCTGGCTTTTTCCCTCGATATGGATGCCGTAGTCTTGGGCGTGTTGTAGGTATTCGAACACTTGGGCGCTTTTGAGAAGGGCTTTCGTCGGGATACAGCCCCAGTTGAGGCAGATGCCGCCGAGGCTTTCGCGCTCGACGACGGCAGTGTTGAGGCCTAGCTGTGAGGCGCGAATGGCAGCCACGTAGCCCCCTGGGCCACTGCCGATAACAATAAGATCGAAATTCATGGGCGCAACGGATGGAAAGCGTTAACAAAACAGCGCGGCAAAGGTAGGCAAGAGGTGGGTTAAATGTTTTCCATGTAGTTCAGGTCTCGGTCGAAGGTTTCCCGCATGCCTATCAGCGCAGAGAAGGCAATGAGCAGACAGGTGGCACCGACGATGGCGGCGGCGGAGATGACGCTTCCGGTGAGGTTTGGGCTCTTGAGCCACAGGAAAGCAGAGGCAATAGGCACGAGCATGCCTCGGGCAAAGTTGGGCACCGAGGTAGCCACGGTGGCCCGCAGATTGGTGCCGAACTGTTCGGCGCCGATGGTGACGAATATAACCCAAAAGCCCACCGATAGCCCCAACAGGAAGTGAGCGGCGTGAAAAGCAGCTACCGAAGAGAAGGGAGCAGCCAGGTAATAGGCGATTGCCAGGGCATCAAGGGTTAGAAATATCCACATCACCTTTAGCCGGCTGCGCAACAGCTGGCTGAGCACACCCGAGCTGATGTCGCCTATGATCAAGCCGGTGTAACAGGCGGCGATGGCGTTTCCGGCGGAGACAGACTCCAGGCCTTTGGCTTGGCCGAACTCGGGGGCCAAGGTGACCAATACGCCCACCACAAACCAAGTCGGAAAGCCGATGAACAAGCACCGAGCAAAGCGGGTAAAGCGATCCCAATCAGTAAAAAGGGCCAGAAAGTTCCCCCTGCTTAGCCCTTCTCGGGCCTCCATCTGGCGAAATAGACCGGACTCGTTCACGCTAATGCGCAAGACCAGCAACAGTAGTCCCAATACGCCTCCAATGAAGAAACATACCCGCCAGGAGAAGAACATGTCGATTACCCAGGCCAACAGGGCGCCGCTCAGCCCTACAGAGGCGACAATCATGGTGCCGTAGCCTCGCTTGTCTTTGGGCAGGCTTTCTGCCACCAAGGTGATACCCGCGCCCAGCTCGCCGGCCAGTCCAATGCCGGCCAGAAAGCGCAGCACAGCGTAATCGGTAGCCGAGACCACCAGCCCGTTGAGCACATTGGCTACGGAGTAGAGGGCTATGGAGAAATACAGCACGCGCACCCGCCCGCGCTTGTCGCCCAATACGCCCCATAGCACCCCGCCCAGCAGCATGCCGGCCATTTGCCAATTGAGCAAGGCCACGCCGATATCGGTCAGAGCTTGCCCCGAGAAGCCTAAGTCTCGAAGGCTCTTCACCCGAACAAAGCCGAACAACAACAGGTCGTAAATGTCTACAAAATAGCCCAACGCCGCCACGATAACGGCGGCGTTGAGCAAGCGCGGAGAAGCGAGAGCGCTTTCTTTCATGCCCCTTTGCTTGTACTTAGTCTGTACACATTTACATTTTGAAGTACGATGCCGGGTTCTTACCGCCGCCTCGGACGACATCTAAGCGCCGCTTGAATTCATTGGACATCTCCAACTCGTCTTTGCGCGCATAGATTTCCGACAGAGCGATAAGGGTGTTGGTGTCGTTAGGGTTAAGCGCCTCTGCTTTTTGAAAGTAGGGCAGGGCCTCCTCGAAGAGCTGCAGTATTTCCTTTTGCAGCTGCTGATACTTCTTGATGGTGGCCGGTGAATAGTCGTCTTGAGGCAGTTCGTTCAAGTCCTGCACGCGGGCGGCGGCTTTGTTGTAGTAGAGCGCCCCCAACGAATAGTAAGCGTCGGGAGAATTTGGATCTATCTCGATAGACTTTTCATAATACTTCTTGGCCTCCGAAAAGAGCGTTGCGGCTTTATCCATGTTTTTAGCCTGCATTTCGCGTTGAAAGAGGTTGTCGTACACGCTGCCAAGGGTGATGTACAGGCTAAGGTTGTTAGGTTCTTGCTCGATGGCTTGCTTGAGGCGGCTGATGAGGTCTTCGAGTTGTCCTTTTTTGAGATACAGGTTGATTTCCGAAAACAGCAGACCGGAGTCTGTAGGGTACTTTTGGCGACCTTCTTTCAGAATTTGCTCCGCTTTTTCAAGGTCGCCCTTTTCGGTTTTTACTTGGTACAGCCCTTCGTAAACGCCGGAGGGAGCGTTGCCCTTCTCATACAGGAGCGTGTAGTACTTTTCTGCCTCGTCGTTTAGACGCGCCAACTGAGCGCACAGGCCGGCCACGTACAATTGGTTGTTGAATTGCTCGGGGTCGTCCAGCAAGCTCTTGAGTTTTTCGGCATTCAGGATTTGGTGGCTTTTGATAAGGGCGTCAAAAGACCGGAAGGCCTTGTCGTACTGCTGTTGTTCGTATTTCATCAGCCCAATGTTGACGAGGTAGCTCTGGATTTCGGAGATACCTTTGGCGGCGTCGGCCTTTTCGTATTTCTTAGTGGCCAGCTCATAGGCTTTTTGGAATGCCTCGAAGGCTACCAGGGCATCGTTGTCGCCGCTGAGCGGTGTGGCCGGGTTGAGCGAGCGCAGCATCATTTCGCGTTGGACGATGGTGCTATAAATTTCTCCCTTGGTCTGCCAGGCGGAGACCATGCCCTGTACGGCGGGCGCCTCCAAAGCTTTGTCGATTTTTTGTTTGGCTTCGGTCAGCTTATCCGCATTGCTGCCCGGGTCCATATTGTAATTGGTAAGTGCGCGGGCGGCTTGTTTGGACAGTTTTACGGGGTCTTCCTGAGCTTGCGCTTGCGCAAGGCTGCAGGCAAAAGCCATTAAGACAAGAAAGAATTTTTTCATGGTGGTAAAGGAAAATTTTGTTAAGGAACGGTGGACGTCTCTTTGCCACTATGCGCGAGCAGTAAAGCCTTTTTTCATCTGCAGCAAAGGTAGTTTGGTTTGGGCAAAACGCTTTAACGTCTCGTTAAGACATCGGCGGTTAAACGCCGCCTTGAGAAGAGCGTCTATGAAGAGCGATTACCCAAACGCATTATTTCACTAAAAAACAAAATTGCTCAAAAAATGAACAAGTATTTCGTTTTTGCAGGCATGTTGCTCATAGGAGCGCTCGCTTTCTCCTCTTGCAAAAAAGACAACCCTGTCGATGAGGAGGTCGCAACCTCGGAGGACGTGGCGACGGCCGAAGATTTTTCGGCGGAGCTGGACCAGATTGCCGACATGGCCGTTGAAGAACGCGGCGGTGGCGGGGTGTGTCCAAAGGTTACTTTGGCCCAGCCATGGGGGACCTGGCCGAACACCATAACGGTGGATTACGGCACGACCGGCTGCACAGGTCCCAACGGCGAGCATGTTCTAAAAGGCAAGATCATCATCACGCAGACGGCGGAGATGTTTGCAGCAGGTGCTCGGCGCACAAAGACTTTCGAGAACTTTTTCGTAGACGATGTGCGCGTAGAGGGCACAAAAGAGTGGGTTAACAACGGCAAGGACGCCTCCGGTAATTGGTCTTACACGCGAAAGGCTACCGACATGAAGTTGACCTATCCGGACGGAACCTTTAGCACGTGGAATCACACGCACACGGCTACTTTAGTGCAAGGTGGCGCCACGCCTACGCCGCACGACAACGTGTGGAACATCACCGGCAGCACCACGGGAGTTAACCGCAACGGAAAAACTTTCTCGGCGACCATCACCTCGCCGCTGGTTAAGCGCGGCAATTGCCGCTGGATAGTAGAAGGTACGATTTCTTTTTCTCGCGATGGCAAGACCTCGACGTTGGATTTCGGCAACGGCCTTTGCGACCGTTTAGCCCGCCTCACCCTTTCCAACGGCGACGTCGTATTGGTGCGCCTGCGCCGCTAAGCAAGGGGTGCCAACCGAAAGGAGAACAGGATGCGGCAGCGAGAACGTCTCCTCGCTGCCGCATCTACTTTTTTTAGCGACAATGGGGCGGCAGCTCTTGGGTAAGATAGAGGTCTATTTGTTCGCCTACGCGCAGAGTTCCGTTGGGTTCGTAGGCAGGAGATTGCCGCCATACGTAAGCCGACATCTGGTCTACGACGGTGCCGTCGTTAATGACGGCGCCGACGTTCAACTGGTTGCTGGTGATTAAGAAGCGCGCAGCGTCGTAGGTCAAGCAAAGGCAATTCGGAATTTCTACCAGCAAGGCCACCTGTTCGGATACGACGAAATCTATTTCGGCGCCCATTTCCACCTCATAGCCATAGCGGATGGCTTCGGTGATGGTGTCGCCTCGAAACAGTACGGCGACGATGGTGTTGGGAGCGAGTCTGGGGTCGGCCACGCGGGCGATGACGCGCGGTTTTAGACCTAAGCGCAAGCACTTCCGACTGTAGAGTTCGTAGTCGTCGTTGCCCACCAAGTTGGGCAGGCGAACAATGTCGGGATTGCGCTTGGCTACGGTAAAGTAAATGGTGCGACCCTCCTTCACACGACTTTCGGGTTTAGGGTTTTGCAGCAACACAACCCCCGGTGGCTTTTCGGGTACGTAGATAGAGTCGTTGATGACGACTTCAAAGCCGCGGGCTTGGGCCTTAACCATGGCCTCTCGAAAGCCCATACCGACGAAGTTGGGCACCTGAACACTTTCTCCATGGTGGGTGTAACACTTTAGCCACCATAGGGTGAGGACAAGCAAGATGCCCATCGTCGCTATTAACCACATGCAGTTTCTTACCACGTAAGGTGCCGTCAGGAAGCTGTACACTTCCAGACCGATCCGTCTTATGATAAGCCATACCTTTTGCGCCATGGCGAAACGATTGTGGCGGTAGGCCCCGCTCGCGGCAAAAGTAACGCGGCGTTTCGGCATGGCGAGTTCGGCTCCGAGGCCAAGGGAGCGATTATTTTGCGAATCGCGTCGAAAGGTAGGCTCCACCCGAAGTTTGGATCGTCACCTGATAGATACCGGCCGGCCAATGCGGAGGTAATGAGAGCCGGTATCTTTCGTCGGTGGTCGCTTTATGGTCGTCGTAAACTACGCGTCCCCAGGCGTCTATCACTCGTACGCGCATCGCTTGTGCGGGCCGGATGGGTACATCGATGAACAAATGGTCGGTAGCCGGATTCGGAAAGACGCTCCAAACCATCTCTTCAGCCAACGTGTTGCGTTCCGTCGCTTGCTCAGAGGTAGCGTTTTGCACCGGTTGTGGAAGGCAGCGGAAGATGTTCAGATGTGTCTCTACGTAAGTCTGCGGGGCCAGGCGCGCCACGGCGTGGATATACAGCGGGTTGGCCTGTGCCGGCAAGGTGTACTCGAAAATATCGGCCTGGCCTTGCGCTATGCCCGGGCCTATACTGCTGAAGCGGATAGAATGCCGGGGAGAAGCATTGGGGTTGCGTACTAAATACTTGCGCCCGCCGGGCGAGGTGTAGGTCGCCCCGTTGGTCGGCGTCTTAGCAATAATGCCCTGCGGCAGCTCGTAGGCGATGCTGACCAGCTCTGCCGAGCACTTGTTCACCAAGCGCAGGCGGTACGTTCTTTCCTTTTGGGTGTTTTGGACGACACTTAAGACCTCGAAGCGCAGACAAGAGGCCTCTTTGACGTCGCAAGGCTCCTCATCACCGGGTAGAGCGCTTACCCTAACGGTAAAGCAGCAGTCGGCAGACGACCGGCATCCGTCCTCGGCGCTATAACAAACGGTAGTAAGGCCGAGAGGAAAGAGGGCTCCACCGGGCAACCCCTGGGTAAGAACGGCAACGGCGTCGCCGCAAGGGCAGTCGGTGAAGGCGGCGGGCGCGCCGTAATTGACTACTGCGCCACCGGCGCCGGGAGCCGCTACAACGGTGAAATTGGGCGGGCAGGCCACCGAGAGCGCCGAGGAGTAAAACTCCACGGAGAAGGTATCGCGCAAGGAACATCCGAGGGTGTCGGAGGCCCACACGGTGTAAACGGTGGGTTCTGTGGGTCGGACGATGACCTCCGGACAGGTGGAGCAGCTCAGTCCCGTTGCCGGAGCCCACCGGTATTCGTTAAAGCCCGGCAAGGCGTAGACAACGGCTTGACCGGGGCAGATGACGGTATCGCCAAAACGGATGTCGGGCAATAGGCTAAAAGAAAAGAACACGGAGTCGCGCTGACGTATACCGCAAGCGTCGGTAACCTCTACCCAGTAATAAAGCCCCGGCTCGGTAGCCTGGTAAGTTTGCGCCGTGGAGCCGTCTTGCCACAGGTAGGTGATAAAATCGGCGCCGGCATCTAAGAGAGCGCTACTTTTTTCGCACAGAATAATGTCGGGCCCTAAATCGAGCACCGGTGTCGTTGGCCAGCTCGGTTGCAGGCCGGAGAGGTTGTTTTCATAAAAGCACTCCTCTACACCGGTGGTGGGCAGTTCGCTCCACGAAAAGGGCGTGGGCAAAGAGTTGTCGTAGTTGATTACGGCATAGACGGGTTGGGTGCTAAAGGGGTTGAGCCAGCCAGGACCGTCGAGCCGTCCGCTGCGGCATTCGCCCGGGGCCAACGGAGGCGCAAGGCTAAGCAGAGCGCTGCCCAGGGCGAGGGTGTTGCTTTGAGTAGGGTCGGCCGGATAGAACCACACGGGCACTTCGCCGCCCACCTCGGCCGTTCCGGTGTTGCATATCGTATATGTCAATGCCGGTTTGCCGTTGTTGCAGGTGGCGCCGTCAAGGCTAAAGCTGAGGTCAGGGGTATCCACACAATTGCTTTTGGGGCACACCACCGCGGCCGTTGCCGTAAACGGTGAGGGCGGAGCCGTGGGCCAGGGGAGGATGAAAAGCGGGTCATTGGGCACAAGGAGGACGGGCGTCCTGGGGCTCGTTGCGGTCTCTGAGATAGAGAGCGCCGGTGCGGCGCCGAGCCGGTCGCAGCTGCTGAGCACATCGCCTTGCAAATCGATTTTCAACACGAACATGTGCGCCGCTCCCCCTATAAGACCTCTTCCGGTGAGGTATAGCGCATTGCCCTGCAACACGGCGGCAGCGCGCTCCCCAACCGGTTCTACCGGAAACAGCGTCTGATAGGCCCATTGCACCAAGCCGTCTTTGTTCACTTTTACTACATAACCCTCGGTACCGTAGCCGCACAGGAGAAATCCATCGGACAGGGAGAGGAGATTCGTCAGGGGTGGGGCGTCAGGCTGTAGCACTTCTATCTTCTTCAGCCAAAGGAGTACTCCGCCGAGCGTAGACTTTTGCAAATACGTCTGGCGTTTAGTGCCCTGCAGCGAGCCGCTGACCAGTGAGTAAACGGCCCCGTCTTCTACCACCAGATCGGTAGCCTCTATGTCGAGAGGCTCCTGGTTTATCGGCGCAAGAGGGCTGCTCTTGGCCCATATTGTCGTGCCGTTGATCGCCGAGGCGCGAAACAAAAACGGCAAACGGCCCGGATAGTACTGGGGCGAGACCCGCTCGTAGTGAAAACCTGTCGCGAAGACGTCGCCCTGATGGAAGGCTATTTGCCGGGGAAAGGTAAGGCTGTCTAACCGGTAGCCAAAGGCAGAGCCGGGTAGGATGACGCCGTTTTGGCGATGGATCTTGGCGATTTCGAGTGAAAAGGCGGAAAAGCAAACGAGATAAGCGTTTTCGGCCGGCAAGTCAACGGCGCTTCCCGGGCTAAAAAAGTTCTGCTCAGAAATTCGCGCCCATAGGGTTTTGCGCAGGGTTGGGTCGTATCGAAGGATAAAGCTGCGCGCAGTGGGTTGCGTTTGGTGGCGCCCGATGATGAGTAGTTTTCCTTCGGAGTCCAATAGTGCGCCGATCGGATAGACCGGCGAGCCATCGCCCACGCCGAGGTAGTCGGCCGAGAGGATTTGGCCGCCGGGGGTAACGGTTAATAAAACCATTTCATTGTCGCGGGCTCCGATGACAAGGACGTTTCCATCGGGCGCGGCGCATAGCATATATCCGGCCGGTATGCCGGCGACGGTGAGCAGAAACGATTGGTCGGCATTTTTCGCAGAGGGAGGGGGGGGCTGAGTCCAAGAGCACACGGTGCCGAATGTTAACAAGATGAGCAAAACAGCAGAGCGTTTCATGTGTTGGAAAAGAGGGTGGGTGCCGGTGAAAAGTCGGACAAATTTAACCTACGGTCGGGCTCTTTAAGCGTCGCCAAGGCGTCATAGTCGCCTTACCTTCGCCCCTTGATTTATCAGACGCGGTTTTTTAACGATACAACACCCGATTATGGTTGGTAACCTGACCGAGCGTTCGGCCAAGTTGAAGCGTATTTTCGTCGAGCCTACCCTTCCTGCCGCACTGGCACCTTTGCGCGACTTGGCCCACAATTTATGGTGGTCGTGGCACCACGAGGCCATTGACCTGTTCCGACGCATTGACCCTCTTCGTTTTGAGCAGCTGAACTACAATCCGTTGGCGCTTTTAGACAGCTTGAGCATTGAGCAGGCGCAGGAGCTGCTGCAAGATGTGGACTTCATGGCCCAGATGAAGGACGTGCTGGAGGCATTCCACACTTACATGAGCCGGGAGGCCCATAGGACGCACCCCCAGGTAGCCTACTTTTGCATGGAATACGGCCTTCATCAGAGCTTGCGCCTGTATTCCGGAGGGTTAGGGGTTTTGGCTGGCGATTACTTAAAGGAAGCCAGCGACCGCTGTTTTCCGTTGGTAGCCGTGGGGCTCTTGTATCGTTATGGCTATTTTCAGCAAGCCCTTTCCCTGCACGGAGAGCAGATACACCACTTAGAGGCGGCCAAGTTTACGCAGTTGCCTTTGCTGCCGGTGCGCGATGCGCGCGGAGAATGGGTAAAAATACAGGTCAGCCTCGGGCAGCGCACGGTGTGGGCCAAGGCCTGGCAAATCAACGTGGGGCGCATACCCTTGTATTTACTGGATACCGACATAGACGACAACAGCTGGGAAGACCGCAGCATTACCCACCAGCTGTACGGCGGCGACAACGAACACCGGCTCAAGCAAGAAATCCTATTGGGTATAGGTGGCGTGCGCCTTTTGCAAGCCCTCCATCTCCACCCCGATCTGTATCACCTTAACGAAGGGCACGCTGCTTTTTTAGGGCTCGAGCGCCTGCGCTACTATCTTAAAACGGAGCAGTTTACCTTTGACGAAGCTCTCGAGTTGGTGCGCGCTACCCAACTGTTCACCACTCACACGCCGGTACCGGCCGGACACGACACCTTCTCCGAGTCGCTGCTGCGCTCTTATCTGTTCAACTACCTGTACGAGGTAGATGCTTCTTGGGAGCGCTTTATTGCCATGGGGCGTATCTCGCCTAAAGACGGCGCGGAGCCGTTCTCGATGAGCCACTTTGCCTTGCGCACATCCGTAGAAGCCAACGGAGTGAGCCGACTTCACGGCGAGGTCAGCCGGCGAATGTTCAACGACCTGTATCCCGACTACAACCACGAGGAGCTGCACGTAGGCCACGTGACCAACAGCGTGCATCTGAACACCTGGACCGCACCCGAGTGGCTGCAGCTGTACCGCCAAACTTTTGGAGAGATTTTCTGGGCGAATCAACAAGATGCTCGGGTGTGGTCCAAAATCTACGACGTGCCCGATGAAGACATTTTCCAACTTAGAAAAACACTCAAAAAGCGCTTACTCGACTGGGTACGCCGCACGTTGCGCGAGGATCTGACGCGCCGAGGAGAAAACCCGCGCACCGTTTTTGACATCACTAACGCCATCCAAGACAACGCACTGGTAATCGGCTTTGCCCGCCGTTTTGCCACCTATAAGCGTGCCAACTTACTCTTTACCAATGAAGAGCGGTTGGCAACAATCGTCAACACCCCCGGTCGGCCCGTCCTATTCTTGTTTGCCGGCAAAGCCCATCCCGCCGACAAAAACGGGCAGGAGTACATCCGGCTTATTCACCACGCGACGAAAAATCCGGCTTTTCGAGGCAAGGTCATTTTCCTCGAAAACTACGGCATGGAAATGGCTAAATTGCTGGTGCAAGGTGTAGACCTATGGCTAAACACGCCTACGCGCCCAAAAGAGGCCAGCGGCACCAGCGGCATGAAGGCCGTCCTCAACGGAGTGCTCAACTTTTCCGTTCTCGACGGTTGGTGGGTTGAAGGATATCGCCCCGGCGCCGGCTGGGCCTTGCCCGAGCACGAGACCTACGCCGACCCTGCCCTTCAAAACGAGCTCGATGCCGAGATGATCTACAACCTCCTCGAGACCGAAATCATTCCCATTTATTTTGAGCAAGGCGGAGCGGGATTTAGTCCCAAGTGGATGGGTTGCATCAAAAAGAGCATTGCAGAAATCGCGCCGCACTTCGTCATGAAGCGCATGCTGGACGACTACTGTTCTCGCTACTATGAGCGGCTGTGGCAGCGAAGCCAACGCCTTATAAAAAATCAGTACCACGCTTTGCGCGAGCTGGTGGATTGGAAAAACCGCCTGCAGCGCAGCTGGGAGGCTATCGAATTCATCTCCTTAGAAGCTCCGGACACTTATAACTATTCTTTGCCTTTGGGTACTCCTTTTGAGGCGCGGGTGACGCTAAACTTGCAGGCGCTGGGCTCTTCGGATGTAGGAGTGGAGGTGGTCTTCTTCCGCCGGCGAACGGAGACAGAGCTCGCCCTGGTGGAGATTCACGAGCTCGAATTGGAGCACCAAAAAGGCAGTGTGGCTACGTATTCGTGTAACTTTACGCCCCAGCAGGCGGGTGTCTTTGAATACGGCTTTCGCCTCTTTCCTAAACATCCGCTGCTGGCGCACCGACAGGACTTTCCCCTGGTGCGATGGTTGTGAGCGAGTCTTTTCTCTTACTAAAAAAAGGCATTATGCAAGAAGCATATATCGTGGCAGGCTATCGGACGGCTGTAGGCAAGGCGGGAAAGGGCAGTTTTAAAAACGCCCGGCCCGACGATCTATCCGTAGAGGTCATTCGCCACTTGGTGTCTCAGGTTCCAGGCCTTACACCGGCCTTAGTGGACGACGTCATAGTAGGCTGCGCCAACCCGGAAGGTGAGCAGGGCTTGCAGATAGGTCGCCTCATTGCGCTGCGCGCCTTAGGCAAAGAGGTACCCGGCATGACGATTAACCGCTACTGCGCCTCGGGGTTGGAAGCCATCAGCATTGCCACGGCTAAGATTAGGGCCGGAATGGGGCATTGTTATCTCGCAGGTGGTGCCGAAAGCATGAGTCTGGTGCCCATGACGGGCTACAAGTTAGCGCCCAACTACCACATTGCCGCCAACACTCCCGACTACTTGGTAGGCATGGGCTTGACGGCGGAGGCGGTGGCCAAAAAGTACGGCATCTCGCGCGAGGCTGCAGACGCTTTCTCGCTGCGCTCGCACCGACTGGCGGCAGAAGCCATCGAGCAAGGCAAGTTTCGCGAGCAAATCGTACCCATTACAGTGGAGGAGGTATGGGTGGAGAACGACAAGCGCCAATCACGCACCTTCACGGTGGACACCGACGAGGGCGTGCGCCGAGACACCACGCCGGAGGCCTTGGCGAAGCTGCGCCCGGCCTTTGCCAATGGGGGCATTGTCACGGCCGGCAATTCTTCCCAAACCTCGGACGGGGCGGCCTTCGTGCTGGTGATGTCGGAAGAGATGGTCAAGCAATTGGGGCTTACGCCTGTCGCCCGGCTGGTGAGCTGTGCCGTGGCGGGTGTAGAACCTTTGCACATGGGTATTGGCCCTGTGGTGGCCATTCCCAAGGCTCTTCGGCAAGCCGGTATGCGCTTAGACCAAATCGAGCAGATCGAGCTCAACGAGGCGTTTGCCGTGCAAGCGCTCGCCGTCATTCAAGAGGCAGAGTTGGACCCCGAGCGGGTCAACGTCAACGGCGGCGCCATCGCTTTGGGCCACCCGTTGGGTTGTACGGGAGCCAAGCTGACCGTGCAAATCATCCACGAAATGCGCCTTCGCCGGCAGCGCTACGGCATGGTCACGGCCTGTGTAGGAGGCGGCCAAGGTATTGCGGGCATCATCGAGCGACTCAATTAGACCGCTCCGCTACCTGCCTGTCGCCCACCACGCAGCCAATGCACCGCTAAACCCGATGGCGTAACCATACCACACTTGCCTCGAAGTGTGCGCACCCAGTATGAGGCGCGCCCATCCTACGGCACCTGCGAGCAGAACGCCTTTAGCCAGCAACAACACCGGGCTCACTTGAAGCCAGTAGCCGCCTACTTTCAGCGCAACGGAGCGCATGGGCCATTCCACGGCCAGCAACAACAGCATAGCCACCCATCCACCCATGCCGGCCGCATGAGCGCTCACCTTGGTGAATACGTTGACGAAGAAAACGCCGAAAAGCGTCAACGTGGCCCCCAAGACGCAGGTGCGATACAACTCCGGCACTTGCGCACCGGTGCGCAAGTTTTGGTAAAGCCACAGGTAGAACACTCCTGTAAGGATATACGGCCCGATGCGCTCGAGCCTGTCCGGCGACTGCAAGTTGCTAATGAAGCCCAGCGGTTGCATCAGAGCAATGCCCACACCGGGGATGAGCACCGTGGAGCTCACCACATAAGCCACAAGGGTGAGCGCTTTTGGATGGCTCCAGGCGTAGACGCCGAACTCATAAGGAGCCGCCAGCAGCATTACCCATAAGGCGTAAGTAAGCACCAAAAGCGGGTGCCCGACGAGGGACAAGAAGCGGGCCAGCGATAAGAGCATGGGTCTTTAGCGTAAAAGGGCAATGCCAATGGCGCAGTCTAAACACCGCAGAGCGTTGCAATAGCGCGTTTTTAGGTGCAGCAGCGCTTGCCCTTGTCCGGCGTTGGGCAAAGCAAAACCCAGTTGCTGCCAGTGTTCGAGTACGGCATTGCGCTCCGCCGGCAAGTCGTCCAACAGGTACAACGCTTGATTGCGATAGTGCGGGAGGTTTTTTTGGCTGCCATAGTAGAAAAGGAACGGTGCTACTGTGTTGACGAGCAGCAAATGTACAAAAGACGCGCTCAGCGGCTTTCGACGGCTTGTCGAAGGTTTTCCGAAACGGTGATGGGTATGCCAGTATGGGCTTGCCTCTACTCGGAACAACTGCTCGATGGCGGAGAGCTGGGAAGCCTCTAATACGGCGCTAAACAACTGCGGAGTGCGATGCAACAGGGCTGCCAGTTGCGCGATGCGCACGGTGGGAAAGCCGGCCGGGCGCAGCCGAAAAAACTTCCATTGGCTTGCCGCCAGCGGGTTTAACTGGTATTTGTGCTGCAGAAAGTAGTATTCGCGCTGCAGAGTACGAGTGTACTCGTCGGCCGGAGGGTCGGTCAAAAAGCCGGCTTGGCCGAAGAGGAGGGCTTCCAATTGGAGGAGGTTGTGGCGGTGACGGCTCAACAGGTGTAAAGGTGTTATGCGGGCCAGCTGCTCGAAAGTGTCTGCATTGATCTTTAGCCCAAAGTTGTAGGCCAGCTGCCGGTAAAAAGCCTCTTCCCAGTGCCGGCCGGTCTCTGCTAAGCGATGGGCTACTTGTTCGGTTTTTTCTTGCAGGCGCTCTATGAGCAGGCGGTCGAGCCAGCCCACCTTTATCATGGGCGACACCTCGCCTATTCGCGAGGCGCAGGGTACCCAGTCGCGGGCGTGTATCAGGCGTTCGTACTGCTGAAGCAGCTCGACGGGAATGCGAGAGCGCAGCGATAGGCAAGGTAACCTTTGTCCGTGGGCACGGGTAATCACCATATCCTCGTCGAGCACGACGTGGAGAATGACGTTGTCATAGGCGCGGTCGGCGTCGTGCCGGTGGGCCGTCCACTCGGAGGCGCGCAGATGGATCTCTACATTTCCCGCCCACAGCGTGTCGCCTATGCGGATGCGCGCGTTGAAAAAGTCGGGCCCGGCGTCCGTGTTGGGCTCGCCCGGATGCACAATCTCCAGCGGTTGCCCCTCTGTCGTTCTCAGGTCTTGGGCGTCAAAGCGCCGCCAGCGCCACAGAAAATGCAAAAAGGCTTCTTGCATGGAGCAGCTTTTAGGGCGTGACCGATGAGAAAAGGCAGGCTACCCTTTCCATGCGCAGCGCAGTCGAGCCCGTGCTTTCTCCGAGGTGAGAAGAAAAGCGCGGACTTCTCCGCCTCTGCGCCGAGTTTGGCGGCAGTGAAGTTCGGAAAAATCCGCGCTGTAGGAGCGACGCGCTATTAACTTTCTCAACAGACTTTTAACGCAGGGTAAGTTTTCGCACGCCCACGCCTTCGGCGTTTTCTACCGACAGGGTGTACAACCCCGCCGGTAAGTCGGCTACCACGAGGGTTAGCTGATTGGGGCCGGCCGTCCAAATGCGTTCTCGCACCAGGCGCCCCGATAAGTCGTACAAGCGCACGCGCGTGTCGGAGCGAAGCGCTTCGCCAAACCACAGACGCACGACGTCGGCCGCCGGGTTGGGCATCAGCGCAAAGTCGAGTACCGGCAGGTCTCGCGTGCTCAGCGAGCGCACTTGTATGGGTAAGCAGTCAAAGATAAGCCCTCCTTCGCCGTCGGTAACGGTAAAGCAGAACTCGTCGGGCAAGTCATTGGCTCCGTAGTGAAAATAGCGCAATAAACCGTTGTTGATGTCGAGCTGGGTAAACTGCGCGCCGATATCCATGGGGCCCGTCCAGTCCCACTCCAAGTGCCCGTGTAGCGGCTTACTCATAAGAGTGTACACCAGCTGAGCGGGCGAGTTGTTGGGGTCTTCTGTTTTGAGCAGGTCAGAAGTGATGGGTGCATTCTTACCGGCATCTACCAGTAGAGGCAGCTTGTTCACCAAGAGCGGAGGAGTAAGCGAGCTGCCCGAGCAGAGTTCGAGCTCGAATTCCGAAAGGGTACCGCCGGAGCTGGTGAAGTTATCTTTGACTTGGAGCGTCCAAGTGCCCAGGGACGACTGGTCGTTGAAGGCATTAAGGAGCTGCTCTGGCTTGTACTTTGTTCCTACGATACCGGGTGGGCAGGCAAACGGAGTAGGGCTGGAGTCGTCGAAGCCGAAGTTGAAGCTGATGTTCAGCCCTCCGCATTTTTGCCGGAAGAGCAACACGGTAGTGCCCGATGGGCCGATGAGCGACATTTCCAAATCCCGGAAGAATTGGTGGTTTCCGCGAATTTTAGTGATGTTTACGTCGCTAATAACGGCATTTGCCTGCACGTTAATTTGGGAGGTGATGGTACTGACGGTGGTGGGAATGTTTTTGGGAAGGTCGAACGCCTCGAATTTGGAGCACACGTCTACCAGGGTAGCGAAGGCGAAGGGGCCTATCCAGTCGCCCGTTCCGCACTCGTTCACAGGGCGAACGCGCCAATAGTACACGGCGCCTTTTTCGAGCAACAGCGGCACCTGAAAGGTGTCTACGCCGATATCCTGTTGGGCAGCAATGATGTCTGAGGGCTGGAAGGCGGGATTGGTAGCCAGTTGTACCTCGTACGCGTTGGCGTTAGGGGAGCCCTTCCAGCGCAGGGTCGGGGCGCGGTTTTGGCCGTCGGCTCCGTTGGCCGGGCTTAGCAAGGCCAGCCCGGAGAAGTCGTTGAAGAACACCGAGACCTGTTTGGTGAAGCTGCGCTGTGCGGAGTCGGCCTGTGCTTGAATGGTGATGGTGAACGTACCTTCGGGCTGGGTAGGTGGGAAGTTGATTTGCAACGTGGCGTCTTGGCCGGGCAGCACGGGATTTGGGGTAAAAGTAGCCGTAGCGCCTGCAGGTAAGTTAAGTGCAGCTAGGGAGATGGGGGTGGTGAAATTGCCGATGGCGCGGGTGCTGATGATGCTGCTGTGTTGCGCCGGCAGACAAACGGTATCGTACAAGGCCGGTGCGCATAAGGTGAAAGTCGGCGCCTCAGGCGCTTGGATGCGCAAGTTGGCGTTCGACATGTCGAAGAAAAGGTTGTCGGCCGCTTCCACCAGGATACGTACCGAGGTAGAGTTGATGTTGGGCACTCGAATGCAGTGGCGGCCGTTATTGGGTACATCTGTGGCCAATGTGATGGGGAAAGACAGCCCTCCATCGGTGCTCATTCGGATGTTGACGCGCCGGCAGTTGAAGGGCGGTTTGTCGGTGTTGGCCACGTCCCACTCGACCACCTGGTCTTCTCCTTGCGTCCATACGATACCGTTGGCGTTGGGATAATCTACGCGGAAGGGTCCTCCGTTTTCGTTGGCCGAGAAGCGGATTTCGTCCCAGGCTTGGCCGCCCTTGCCGTCGCGCACGCTGACGCGGAAGGTGAAGCTCCGGCTGTAATTGGGAATGACCTCCGTGATGGAAAGCGCATTGTTGGCCACCGTCTGTAGCCTGGGCAGAAATCGCGTAGGGTTGGCCGTCGGGGGAAATGAGCGGAACATGGGAGCGTTGCCTGTGGGCTGTCCCAGAGGAGTGCTGGGGCCGGTGTCGAACTGTTCCCAGCAGTAGCGCAGCGGGTCTCCGTCAGGGTCGGTCCCTTGTGCGCTGAGGCGGAAAGGCGTTTGGATGGGGATGACGACGTTTCTCGGGCTGGTGATACTAACCGATGGACGTCGGTTGTTGACATCTATCTCCCCTCCACAAGTGGCCCCTTCATCTTGGGTGACGAAGTTGCGCACTTGGATAATGGAGGCCAGGTGAAAGTACGAGTCGGCGTCGCCCTGAACATTGCTGCCGCCGCAGGCGCCGGCGTACGACATGATGGTGCTGCCACTGCCCGGCTCGAAGGCGGTTCCTTGAAACAGCTGCTGCTCAGCCCCTGGGCAGTTCGACCACGTGTGGCTAGCACTCATCTGGTGGCCTAGCTCATGGGCGGCTACGCGGAAGAAGTATTCCGTATTAGTGTTAGAGGCCGAAGAGGCACCTCTGGCCTTTCCGAAGGGACTGCAGGCGCGCCCGCCGGCGACGCCGGCTTGGTTGCCCGTAATGTAACGGGCAAAAACATGACCGATGTCGTAGGCATCTATTCCGATGATGGGATTGATGGCGCCGGGGTTTTGGTTCATCCAATCGCCTACCGTTTCCCCGGAATAGGGGTCGGTGTTGGGGTCGAGGAAGATAATGGCGTCGTTGTTGGGAATGAGTACCAACCGCACGCCGAAGTCGGGCTCTTGAATGTTGACGATGTAGTTCAGAGCCGTGTTAATGGCGGCCAGCACCGAAGCCTTGGTGCCGCCGTGGAATTGCGAATACTCTCCCTTAGCCGCAATGGCGGTGCGATAGGTCTTGACAAGGGCCGGGTTGTTGGAGCGCTCCTGCACTCCGTGCTGCGCCTTTTCTAAGAGGCGCTCCCATTCCTCTGCGCTCAGCTCATCCTCTTCCGTTCCGCACGGCACGCCGTTTTGGAAGAGCGGCTCTTGAGGCAGGTCGGACTGGCGATATACAACGTAATATTCACGTTGACCGTCGGCGTACGTTCGTACGGACTGAATTCGCCCTTGCGCGTCGCGGATGAAGGCGTGAAAGCCCTGATAGCCCACGCCCATGCGGACGCGCAGGGTAGGGTCGTCTACGGCCTCTCCGGCGTAGGTCCGAATCTCCGGGTAGCGCTCGGTCAGCTCAGGTGCCATAATGGGCGATTCCCACACGCGAAAGGCGCGCAGCTCTCCCTCGGCCGTGGGTAGCTGCACCACCGGCGGTCGCAAGCGCGCCTCTTCGGTAAATTCCATGGGGGCGCGGCTAAGGGCTGCTACTAAGGCCGAATAGTCCAGGCGATACGTCCGGTAGTGCGCCGGCTCTACCGTTCGGCGCGCATTTTCCGGCACCGCAACGGCACTCTCCGGAATCTCTTTCCAAAAATTGAGCGCGGGCTGAGCACTTGAGACGCCCACTACTCCACACAAACAGGCTAAAAGAGCTGTCTTACGCATCATCACAAGCAGTGTTTTTACAGCAAAAAGTTTCTACTGCTACAAAATTCCAGCTTTCCCCAGGCCGATCGGCACTTTTTAGAGGAAATGTCAAAATTTACCACAGTTGGGCAGCCGTATGCCGCCGACCAACGCCGAGTGCCCGGCAACAACGGTAGTACAAAACCTAATAGTGGAAATTCGCAACCGGTTTTCTTATCCACACGACGGTAGACCTCGGTCATGGCTATTGCGGTGTGCGCGCAAAAAAAAGAGGAAGCGCTCCGTCGGAATGTTAAACGGTTCGCCGGCTGCTGCCCTATCTATCAGGGCCGTCGGTAGAGAATATTCCCTACCCGAAACCTTCTCGCCCTTCGCGTTTCGGGCTAAAGAGATTTTGGCAAAGGCCAGGGGCCGCATTAAGTGTTGTGGACGGCTTGCTCTTTCTCGAGCATCTCCTCGGCCGCGTTGATGTTTTCGATGCCGCTCAGCAGTGCGTCGGCGTTAAAAGAGATGCTGTGGATGCCTTCTCTGACTAGGAACCGAGCAAACTCGGGCATGTCGCTGGGTGCCTGGCCGCACAAGCCGATCTTGATGCCTTTCTTTCGAGCGACGCGGATGGCCGTAGCGATGAGCTGCATGACGGCGGGATTTTTCTCATTGAACAGTTCGCTGACCAGTGTAGAGTCACGGTCAAGGCCCAAGGTTAGTTGGGTCAGGTCGTTTGACCCGATCGAAAAGCCGTCGAACACTTCGGCAAAGGACTCTGCCAGCAGCACGTTGGAGGGAATTTCGATCATGACGTAGACTTCCAGGCTGTTTTTGCCGCGCTCCAGGCCGAACTCTTTCATGGTTTCCAGTACGCGGTGACCCTCTTCTACGGTTCGGCAGAAGGGTATCATGACCTTGACGTTGGTAAAGCCCATTTCTTCGCGGACGCGCCGGATGGCCTTGCACTCCAGGGCAAAGCCGTCGCGGTAGCGCGGCGAGTAGTAGCGAGAGGCACCTCGGAAGCCCAGCATAGGGTTTTCTTCCTCGGGTTCAAACTGATGGCCACCGATGAGATTGGCGTATTCGTTGCTTTTGAAGTCGCTCATCCGCACGATAACGTCGTGGGGATGGAAAGCGGCGGCAATGACGGCGATGCCTTCGGCCAGGGTTTCGATGAAGTAGTCCTTTTTATCGCGGTAGTGGCGGGTAAGGTAGCTGATTTGCTCTCGGACTTCCGGCGGCTTGACTTGCTCGAAACGGGTAAGCGCCAGGGGGTGGATTTTGATGTGGTTAGCGATGAGAAATTCCATGCGCATCAGGCCGACTCCTCGCTGAGGTAGGGTTGCCTGCTGGAAGGCGAGTGAGGGGTCGCCCAAGATGAGCATAGGTGCGGTGTGGGGCACCCGGAGGTGGGATAGGTCGCGCTCTTCTACCGTCCATTCGGCTTTGCCGGCGTATATGTAGCCGGTTTTGCCTTCGGCACAGCTGACGGTGATGAGGTCGCCGTCGAAGATAACATCCGTCGCATTGCCGCACCCTACAACGGCTACTGTGCCCAGCTCGCGGGCTACGATGGCGGCATGGCTGGTGCGCCCGCCCTTGTTGGTAACGATGGCGCCGGCTCGCTTGAGGATGGGGTCCCAGTCGGGATTGGTGATGTCGGTCACCAATATTTCACCCGGTTGCAACAGCTGACCTTCGGCGGGCGAGTGCAAAATGCGCACCTTTCCGCTGACGATTTTGTTGCCCAGAGCAATGCCTTCGGTCAACTTTCGCCCTTTGCTTCGGAGGGTGTACACGGAAACAGACGCCTTTTGCTTAGAAGCGTTGGCGTGTATGGTTTCGGGACGAGCCTGCACGATGTACAACAGGCCGTTTTGCCCGTCTTTGGCCCATTCGATGTCCATAGGCCTGCCGTAATGGTGCTCTATTCGGACGCACCAACGGGCCAGTTGGATGGCTTCGTCGTCGGAAAGCGAATAAGTATCGCTTTTTTCCGGCGGAGTGGGAAGGTTCTCCAGGTGGTCGGCGGCGTATACCATCGTCCACTCTTTGCTGCCTATGCTTCGGTGGATGATGGGGTTGTAGGCCGTGTCGAGATGCGCTTTGAACAGCACAAACTCGTCGGGCGTACAGCGGCCTTGTACGATGTTCTCTCCTAAGCCGTATATGCTGTTGATGACGACAACCTTGTCGAAGCCGGTGTCGGGGTCCAGGGTGAAAGCAACGCCCGAGGCAGCCAGGTCGGAGCGCACCATTTTTTGCACGCCTACGGAGATGGCCAGGTCAAGGTTTCCAAAGCCCATGTCTTCGCGGTACTTGATGGCGCGGTCGGTAAAAAGGGAGGCAAAGCACTTTTTTACCGTTTGTACGACATTTTCCTCTCCGCACACGTGCAAGAAGCTGTCTAAGCGGCCTGCAAAGCTGGCCGAGGGCAGGTCTTCGGCCGTTGCGCTGCTGCGCACGGCTACGGAGATTTCCGCGCCTTCGCGGGCGCACAAGTCGCGGTAGGCTGCTGCAATGGCGTCCCGCAAGGGCTCAGGCATCTCAGCCCGCCAGATGAGGTCGCGCGCTGCCGCGCCTATGGCGCCGAGGTTGTCGAAGTGCATGCGGTCTAAGCGACTCATAAGCTCGTTGAGCGGCTCGCTTAGTCGGTTTTCTTCGATAAATCGGCGGTAAGCCGTTGCCGTAACGGCAAAACCGTCGGGCACGCGGACACCCGCAGCGCCGAGGCAATTGAACATCTCGCCCAGAGAGGCGTTCTTGCCGCCCACTTCGGCAACATCGGAGTAGGTGATTTTGGAAAAGGACTTGACAAAAGGTGGCATGGTACAAGGTTAGGGCGTGGTTTAACTATTCTACTAAGGTAAAAGGAGCATCTTCTCGCCTTATGTGACTTTTGTCACCGTGGCAACTGATTTCGTAGTACATTTCCGGTCGGCCCGCGCCGGTATGGTTTAATAGGCGGTAGAAGCTCCTGAAAGGCAGTCTTTTTTGTTTAAAAAACCATTTCTCTCAACCTCTGTTTGCTGTGTGTGATATGAGTCGCCTCGGTTTTTGGGCCTTTGCGTGGCTGTGGTTGCTGTCGGTGCAGGCGCAGCCCGGTGGCGTGCCGATACCGGCAGACAGGGCGGTATCACCCCAGGCGTGGCAGAAGGCCACGGCCCATCTCGACTACAGCCGAGATACAATAGAACAAGAGCCGAGGAGACTACCGGTAGAGCAGTTCGAGGTGCCTCAGTACGATTGGGAAAAAGGACTTCTCTACGGCATTTCGGTGTTGCTTTTGGTAGCCGTGGGCTGGTGGCTTTTCCAGATAAGTCCGGGCCGGGCAAATCCCAATCCGGATGTCGAGATAGTTGTGTCTTCGCCTGTTGAGCCCGAGAACGCCAATGGACCGCCTCTGCCGGGCAAATGCCGCCTGATGTTGCAGCAAGCCTTGGCGGCCCAAGAGTATCGGCAGGCTGTGCGCGCCCATTTTCTCCTCCTGATCGGCTCTCTTGCTCAACGCGGAGCCATCCGCTGGGCCGTAGCAAAGACCAACGCCCAGTACGTACGCGAGATGAAAAGCACTTCTGGCGCAGAATCTTTCCGGAGCGCCGTCGAAATGTTCGAGCGCATCTGGTACGGCCAGATGCCCGTAGACCGACGTGTTTATGAAACTGCGGTCGCTCCCCTGTTCGACATTCTTTTAAGTTCGGCGGCCTCAGTATCCTCGAATAGCGGCGATACCCGGTAAGACCCGTCCTTCTAAATATTCGAGCATGGCACCACCGCCGGTGGAAACAAAGCTGATCTTTTTAGACAGCTTCATCTGGTTAATGGCCGCCACCGAGTCTCCGCCGCCCACCATCGAGAAGGCGCCTCGGGTGGTGGCGCGGGCTACAGCTTTGGCTACAGCTCGGGTTCCGTGAGCAAAAGGCTCTAATTCAAAAACGCCCATAGGACCGTTCCAAACGATGGTCTTGCTTTGGCGAATGGCCCGTGAAAACGATTTGACGGCTGCCGGCCCGATGTCTAAGCCCATCCATCCCTCCGGTATTTGGTGACTGGGGTGCACCGACACCGCTGCATCGGCAGCAAAACGGTCGCCGCAAACAGAGTCCTTGGGCAACCCTACTTTGACCCCCGCCGCTTTTGCCTTTTTCAAAAACTCTCGCGCCTCCTTCAAACGGTCGGGTTCAACTAACGATTGGCCTACAGCACCCTTTTTCGCCATAAAGAAGGTGTAAGCCATGGCTCCCCCGATGAGAATGGTATCGGCCAGCGTCAGGAAGCGCTCCAGCAGGATGATCTTGTCGCTCACCTTGGCTCCGCCGACGATGAAGGTGAAGGGGCGCTCCGGATTTTGGAGCACTTTGTCGGCATTTTCGATTTCGCGCTGCATCAGAAAGCCAAAGCATTTATTTTCCGGACTAAAATACCGGGCCACCACAGCCGTGCTGGCGTGGGCGCGATGGGCCGTGCCAAAGGCGTCGTTGACGTATATATCGGCCAACTCGGCCAGACGACGAGCAAATTCGGGGTCCCCCTTCTCCTCTTCGGCGTAAAAACGCGTATTCTCCAACAAGAGCACCTGCCCGGGCCGGAGTGCGCGCGCCAAGGTGCGCGCTTTTGGGCCTATGCAATCGTCGGCGAAGAATACACGGGTTTTGAGCTTGCGCCGCAAGTAAGGGACCAAGTGCTCAAGGGTATATTTTTCGCGATTGATGGAGCCGTCCGGCAAGGTCTTTTGCAACGGGCGGCCCAAGTGCGACATCAAGATGACCGAACCGCCCGCCTCTAAAATATGGCGTATGGTAGGCAATGCCTCGCGTATCCGGGTGTCGTCGGTTATGCGGTAGTCCTTGTCCAAAGGAACGTTGAAATCTACGCGAACTAAGGCGCGCCTATGCCTAAAGTCTGGGTGCATGGGTTTAACGTCTTTTAAGTTGGGCTGTACTCGAATGAATGATGGGCAAACTTCGCAGTAAGTTTTAAGATACGGCGGTGTTTTTTGTACAAAAACTCAGATACGCCCTTGCAAATATTCCTTGCTGGACATACAGGTGGCGACCGGTATGCCTTCGCGAGAGGGTTTCGAGTTGAAAAGACAAACACTCTACCGCCCTCTTTTAGGGGCAGAAGGCGTTCGCATTTTCTTCTGCAAAAAGCATGTTCTTCCCCCCTGCTCTCGACAGCCGGGGTATCTCGTTTTGTAAAAAACGGCGCCGGTGTCTTGTGCTAAGAGAAACCGGCGCTTCAAAGCGCGTTTGGTCTACCTCAGGCTTGCCCGGTGGATGTAGGGCAAGTGGATAGGCCTACCAATCGGTACAAGGGGCAAAAGCCCACAGCGCTGGTTAACAGGAAAACGGCGGCCACCACTAAGGCGACTAACCCTAAGGTGCCCGTCAGCGTCTGGGTGAAGTACAGGGTGGCCGCTATGGCGGCGAGTACGATGCGAATGATGCGGTCGAGATTGCCCATGTTCTTTTTCATAAGCCACAAGATTTTAGTTTAGTGAAAGGTGAGTAGCAAAACAATGGCGGCGATTAAACCGGCGCAAAGCACACAGGCCAACAGCAGGCGCAGCCAGAAGTCTTTTCTCATAGCCATGATGCATGGCGCGGACTTTGGTGAAGAGAAACGGTTTTTCTTTACAAAAGTACGGTTTTTATGAAGACGTCGAATAAGCGCCGGCACCGGTGGGTTTCTCCCGCCGGCAGGGTTCGGCGGTGCGCTACTCTTTTTGCGTGCAGCCGAGCGGCACTCGGAGTGTTCTACAAAGGGATGGTCGTTAAGAACCATTCTAAGGCCGGCGACAAGAGGCGCAGCGGTCGAAAAATTTGGGTTCATCTGCTCAAAGGCCGACCGTAGTGCTTTTCTTTGTTGGTTCAATCGGATATCAGAGTCTTCATAGTGTCGCTAATCTTACCCTTCAGACATGAAGATTGCCCTCGTCCTTGACCGAGTCATTCCTACGCAGAAGTACGGCGAAAGCGAGCGCATATTGTGGTGGCACAGCCGCCAATTAGTAGAGGCCGGGCATGAGGTTTTGCTGTGGGTTCGCGAAGGGTCTCACTGTAAGCACGCTCCCGTGGTGGCGTTGTCGCGCAACAAGCCGCTGGCGGATCAATTGCCCAAGGATGTCTCCTTGGTGCACTTTTTCCATCCGCCGACTCCGCTGTGCTTGAGGGATTTGAGTAAACCCTATGTGATCACGTATTTTGAGAACGCGACCAAGCCGTGCTCTTTAGACCCTAACACGGTGTTTCTCTCGGCATCGCATGCGGCGCGCCATGGAGGCCGCGTGTACGTCTATCCGGGTTTGGATTTTCGCGATTACGGAGAGGTCCAGCCCGAGCGGCCGCGCCATTATTTTCATTTTTTAGCGGAGGCCGATGTGCCCGGGCGGGGCATAAAAGAGGCCATCGCCCTGGCGGGGCGCGCCGGAGTGCGCGTGCACATCATCGGCAGCCGGCGCGTGTCGCTGAGCCCGGACGTGCGCATTACCCTAAGCCCTCACGCGCGCTTTCATGCCTTGTTGCCGCGCCAAGGGCGCAACACGCTCATCAACGGCTCGCGCGGCCTGCTCTTTCCGATTCGATGGCACGAGCCGTTCGGCTTGCCGGTCATCGAAAGCCTTTATTTCGGCTGCCCTGTCTTCGGCACGCCCTTTGGCGCCCTGCCTGAAATCGTTTGTGGCAAATCCTACACCCCTAACGGCACCTGGAGCGGGGCGGTAGACGGCTGTTTTTCGGATTTCGGCTGCTTATCCACTCGGCAGAGCGAGCTGGTGGATGCCATCCGCAGCGGAGCCGATGCCCGTTCGCCGCTGCGCTGCCACCAGTACGTGCGCGAGCAGTTCTCCGCCGAGCGCATGTACCGAGCGTATGTGCGGCTGTACGAGCAAGTACTCGACGGACAACCCTTACATCCGGAGCCTTTGGGCATTGATACGCCCGCATCCCGGCGCTTGCCTATAGAGGCGTAGCGCTCAAAGGGCTTCGCCGCACAAGGCTGCAGTACTATCGTGCCGCGACCGCGCGCAAAGCTCTCTGCCCTTTTGGGCAATAGCGCATTGTGTGCGAACTTTGCCCGGCAGGCGCTGTTGTAGCGCCAAGGCTTTTTCATTAAAATAATACCTATGGCATCTTGGCTATTGTATCTGCTCATTACCGTAGGAGCATACATCGGCATGGAGTTTATGGCGTGGTTTACCCACAAATACCTGATGCACGGTTGGCTGTGGAGCTGGCACGAAGACCACCACAAGCCGCGGCACGAGAAACACGGTTTTTTTGAGAAAAACGACCGCTTCTTCTTGGTCTTTGCCATTCCCAGCATGTTCTGCTACCTCATCGGCGGGCTCACCGAGCACACATGGGCCTTGTTCATCGGCTTGGGTATTTCGCTGTACGGCCTGACGTATTTCCTCATTCACGACGTATACATCCACCAGCGCTTCAAGTGGTTTCGCCAACTCGACGGTTGGTATTCGCGGGCCATACTGCGGGCCCACGGGGCACACCACGCCAAGACCACCAAAGACGGCTGCGAGTCGTTCGGTCTGCTCATCGTGCCGCCAAAGTACTTTAGGAAGCGCTCGTTTTCTCGGCAGGACGACTCTGCGCAGGCCTAGGGGCGTTTTCGGGTGGTGAAGGGTCGGGCGTCACGGGCATAAAAGCGGCCAAGGAGCGGTATTTTTCGCGCGAATTGCGTCGAGTGCCTATATTTGCGCGCTTTTTTAGCCCTCGCTTATTTTTTCACCCGAACTATACGGTATGCAGATTAAAGGTGTTGTACGCTTTTTCTTGATTGCGCTGACGGTTGTTTGCCTGTATCAGTACCTGCTCATCATTCCCACCACCAATATTGAGACAGAAGCGGCGCGCTACGCCGACGAGCGCCATTCGCAAAACCCGGCAGTGTCCTGGCGCACGTATTACAGTGCTTATCTGGACTCGCTTTCGAGCGAAACGGTTTTTTCCATCCCGCTTATTAAGAAGTTTACCTACGCCGATTTGAAAAAGAGCCAGCTGGCCCTGGGCTTAGACTTGAAAGGAGGGATGAGTGTGCTGCTGCAGGTAGACTTGAAAGATTTTGTCAAGAATCTTTCCGGCAACAGTACCGATCCGGCCTTTTTACAGGCACTGGAAAAAGCGGCGGCCCTGCAGAAGACACAGCAAACCGATTTTATTTTCCTGTTTGCCGAGGCTTGGAAAGAGGTAGGCTCAGGTCGCTCGCTGGCCTCTATCTTCGCGCGCAACGAAGCGCTGCGCGGCCAGATAACTTTTGACTCGCCGGATGCGGAGGTGGTGCGCGTCGTACGCCAGTTGGCCAACACGACGGTGGACGAAACGTATAAGCGCCTCAAGCAGCGCATCGACAAGCTGGGCGTGGTGCAGCCCAACGTCAGCCTGGACGCCGCACGCGACCTCATCTTGGTAGAGTTACCGGGTATAGATAACCCGCAGCGCGCGCGCAGCATGCTGCAGAAGAGCGCCAAGCTGGAGTTCTGGGATACTTATCGCTACGGCGACGAGGGCATTCCCCAGGCGCTCGAAGCCGCCGACAACAAGCTTAAAATGCTCCTCTCGGGCGATAGCAGCTTGCTGGTCACGGTGAAGGATACCATCTACGTCTACCCCAAAGGGCCGGACGGAAAGGAGGACTCCTCTGCTACACCCCAGATGCAGGTGGTAGATAAACCCGTAGGGCCTCAGGGCGACGGGCCGCTCTTTCGCCAGCTGGTGCGCGCCAACGACCCTCGCAGCGTGGTGATCGGCTACGCGGACAAGAATAAGATGAAGGCCATCAGCGAGATGCTCGAACGCCCGGAGATCCGCGCCCTCTTCCCCGTGGACTTGATGTTCCGCTGGAGCCTAAAGCCCGTGCCAGAGCGTGAGGGTAACTCCTCCGTGGCCGGCAAGTACGAGCTGTACGCCCTCAAGAAGTGGCGCAACCAAGATAAGCCGCGCCTGGACGGCAGCGTGGTCGTCCGCGCCAGCGAGCAGCCCGACCCCAACACCGGTGAGGTGACGGTGAGCCTTTCGATGAACAACGAAGGTGCTCGCATCTGGGCCGAAATGACCCGACAGGCCTACGAAGGCGGCAACCGCGAAATTGCCATCGTGCTCGACGACGAGGTCGTCAGCGCTCCGCGCGTGATCAACCCCATTGAAGGCGGCAACTCTTCTATCACCGGTGGCTTTACCCTGGAGGAAGCCAAAGACCTGGCCAACATCTTGGAAGTAGGAAAACTGCCGGCGGGTACTCGTATCGTACAAGAGAGCCAAGTAGGGCCTTCGCTGGGAGCCGACAACATTCGCAAGTCGCTCATCGCCATGGTCTTATCGGTGCTGCTCCTGTGCGCCTTCATGGTCGCTTACTACGCCCGCGGTGGTGTCGTGGCCGTCATTGCCCTGCTGGCCAACCTCTTCTTCATCATCGGTACGCTGGCCTCTATGGGCACTGTGCTGACCTTGCCCGGCATCGCCGGTATCGTGCTGACCCTGGCCACGGCCGTAGACGCCAACGTCATTATCTACGAACGCATCCGAGAGGAGATTCGCGGCGGCATGGAAGGCATAAAGGCCATCGCCACGGGCTTTAATCGCGCCTTGCCCGCCATCATAGACGCCAACGTAACTACGCTGCTGACCGCCTTTGTGCTGATGTACTTCGGCTTGGGCCCCATCAAGGGCTTTGGCACCGTGCTCATGGTCGGTATCTTCAGCACAATGTTCACGGCCGTCTTGGTGAGCCGACTCATCACCGAATGGTGGCTCGCGCGCGGCAAGACCATGACCTACAGCTACCCGTGGTCGGAAAGATGGCTCGTCGGCGTTAACGTGGATTGGATCGGCAAGCGCAAGTTCGCGTACCTGTTCTCCGGAGCCATCATTCTCATCGGCGTCGCCTCCTTCTTCCTGCGCGGCTTCGAGTTGGGCGTAGACTTCAAAGGCGGTTATTCGTTCAACGTCTCCTTCGACCAACCGGTATCGGTGGAAAAGTTGCGGCCCGCCCTCGCTCAGACCTTCGGCGGCACTCCAATCGTCAAGGCGATCAGCACCGAAAATACCTATAACATTACGACCTCGTACCTCATCGACGACACCGGCCCCGACGTGATGGACAAGGTCATCGCCAAGCTTCACGAGGGCATTGTAGCGGCCGGGTTCTCCGTTGACTTGGAAAACTTCAAAAGCACCACCGGTAGCGGTACGCACATTTTGTCGTCGAGCCAAGTAGGCCCCACCGTGGCCGACGACATCCGCAACTCCTCGTTTTCGGCTACCGTCTGGGCGCTGGCGCTGATTTTCCTGTACCTCCTCATACGCTTCCGCCGTTGGCAATTCTCCTTGGGCGCCGTGCTGGCCCTGTTCCACGATGTGCTCATCACGCTCACCTTCTTCACGCTCCTGCACGGGCTGGTGCCTTTCTCCCTGGAGATCGACCAGGCCATTATCGCGTGCATCCTGACCGTCATCGGCTATTCGGTGAACGACACGGTGATCGTGTACGACCGCATTCGCGAATTCATCAATACCTACATCGGCCGGCCCAAGGAGGAGGTCTTTAACATGGCTATCAACACCACCCTTAGCCGCACCCTTATCACCTCCGGCACCACTTTGGCGGCGGCCCTGGTGCTCTTTCTCTTCGGCGGCGACGCTACCAAAGGCTTTGCGTTCGGCATGTCGGTGGGCATCCTCTTCGGTACTTACTCCTCGGTGTTCGTCGCCTCCTCGCTGGTAGTCGATCTGACCCGCGAGCGCGTCCTGAGCGGAAAGGCCGTCGAGGGGAAAACGTCTCCCGTCGCAAAGCCCGCAGTTAAAAAGGTAAAAGCATAGAGCCGGCGGCAAAAAAACGAACGGCTTCGGCCTCGGCAAAGGGAACGCCCCTCTGCCGAGGCCGAAGCTTTTATTCATTGCCTGCCGACCAAGACCCGGTCGCCCTGCAAGAAGCAAAAGGAGATACCGCTCTAAACAACCCGCGGCTGAAGCCCTTGATTTTTACCGCCGTGGTGAGAAATCCGCTTGGCGCCGTTTATGTTTGCACTAAAGGCTGGCATGAAGATGCGACGAATCAACGCCGATAAGCCACACCTCTGGAAGGCGGACATCGCTGCTTCTGTTGACCGCTTTAACCGGTGGTTTATGGACTTTGCGCCCGCGGCGTTTCGGTCTACACGGGTGGAAACTGCCGAACAGGTGAAGCAGGCGCTTCTCGCGACCGATGATCTGCGAGCCCTGAATGCCGTCACACTTAAGGCAAACCCCGGTGCGCTTCCGACACTGCGCATGTGCACCGCACCGCCGCTCGCGGTCGACCGGCTCGTCGGTTTGGCCGGAGTAAACAAAAATCTCGTTGGCCGAATGGAGAAGGGTAAGCTGCCCATCAAGATAGCCCTTGCCGACCTCGATGCAGACCTAACAAAAATCTGCAATATTCTCACACGACTTCTGGACCGCGACATTTTCCCCTGGCTTGAGAATCACGAGGGCCCGACCGATCATGAACGTGAACGGGCCTCAACGATTGTCGCCGACCGGCTTTGCAGCGCAGTAGCGAATCCCATCGTCCGCAACGCTCAGGAGCGACGGCAGCTCGCCCTGATCGGCGACTATCTCGATCGGCTTGGCTATCGAAAACAAGCCTATCCCTTAGGCAAGCCGCTCACGGGTATGGAACCGGGCACGTATACCTTCCGTTTGAATGTGCCCGTCGGAAAGACTCGTAGGGTCAATATCCCGATAGATGTTGTGATCCAGCCCAAGAAACTGCGCAAGGACCGGCTGCCCATCCTTGTCGAAGCCAAGTCAGCAGGCGATTTCACAAACACCAACAAGAGACGCAAGGAAGAGGCGACGAAGATTCATCAACTACAGGCGACCTACGGGGAGACTGTGACTTTCGTGCTCTTCCTTTGCGGATATTTCGGCAGCGATTATTTGGGTTACGAAGCTGCAGAAGGGATCGACTGGGTGTGGGAGCATAGGATTGACGATTTGAGAAAACTGGGACTGTAAGGACCGATGCAAACGCGACACGAGAATGCCGTTGAAGTGCGACGACGAGCCATCCAGGCGGCGCTCGATGCAAGCAAGTCTGCCGCCGAGAGGAACCGCCTAGGTCAATTCGCGACGCCACACGCTCTCGCCGTGGAGATTACCCGCTACGTCAAGTTCGTTGCCGGTGATGAACTACGGACGATTCGGTTTACCGATCCCGCGGTCGGCACCGGCAGCTTTTACTCCGCTGTGCTTACAGTGTTCGGCTTAGAGTGGATCGAACGAGCTGTCGGCGTGGAACTTGACCCCGCTTTCTGTGATGCCGCCCGCAACCTGTGGGGGCCGTTTGGACTCGATGTGGTGCAAGGCGATTTTACCAGCCTTGTCACAAGCCACCGCTGTCCGGTCGCGCCCAACCTGATCCTTACAAACCCCCCTTACGTGCGGCATCACTACCTCGATCGTGAGGAGAAGGTGCGCCTGCAATCGCTCGCTTATCGAATGGCCGGCGTCAAAGTCAACGGCCTCGCGGGCCTGTATGTCTACTTTATGCTTCTGGCGACGGCATGGATGGAGAACGGCGGCTATGCCGCGTGGCTTGTGCCTTCGGAGTTCATGGATGTCAACTACGGTATGGCCCTGAAGCGGTACCTTACGGATCGCGTCACGCTCATCCGAGTCCACCGCTTCGAGCCGGAAGACGTGCAATTCGGCGATGCTTTGGTTTCTTCGGTTGTTCTCGTGTTCCGGAAGGCGCCGCCTCCCTCCGAGCACGTTGTCGAGTTCACCTTCGGAGGGACTATTCTGCAGCCACACGTAACCGACTTAATCGCCCTGGAACAACTGCGCGAGTCGCGGAAGTGGACCGTATACCCCAGTCATGCGAGTAACGACAGGCAAACGTCAAGCGCCGCTGAGGACGTGACCCTGGGCGACCTCTTCCGCATTCAACGGGGTATCGCAACAGGCAACAACCCATTTTTCATCCTCGAACGTCGCGAGGCTGCCAGCCGCGGTTTGCCGGAGCGCTACCTCCGACCCATTCTGCCTAGCCCACGCTTTCTCAAGACAACGGTCATTGAAGCGGATCACGATGGCTACCCGATCGTTGAACCTCAACTCTACGTCATCGACTGCGATCTACCCGAAGCGGTCCTGCAAGTCCGGTACCCGGCCCTCTGGGATTATCTCCGGACTGCTGAGATGCTAGGCATCAGAGCAGGTTATCTCGTCAGCAAGCGCAATCCCTGGTACAAACAAGAGCAACGTGAACCGGCCCCCTTCCTCTGCACATACATGGGGCGTGGTTCTGGCGAAAAGCGCCCTTTCCGGTTCATCTGGAACAAATCCCAGGCCATTGTGACCAACCTCTACCTCATGCTGTATCCGAAGGACAGTCTGGCGCAGCTCTTGCAGAAGCATCCCGATTATGCTGCCGAGGTGTTTGCACTACTTGAGAAGATAAGCGGTCATGAACTGCGTGGCGAAGGTCGCATCTACGGTGGAGGGCTTAACAAGATTGAGCCAGGTGAGCTATCTCGTATTTCTGCATCGGCATTTATTAAGCGTTGGCCAGAACTCAGAGGGCCGATGAGCAGACAGGGACTGCTGTTTGACGAAGTGTAGCGCCTATACGTTCTCCAACGCTCTACAATTTAGAGGAAACAGGCTCACGAGGCAAGATGAACGAGCCGAAGTTCCACACTCGGCACTGAGCTGAGGTACCGAAGAGTCACCCGGAGGTGGCCTAATCCGGAATTAGGCCGGGAAACGCGCAGTAAAAATGAGGAGTGCTGCAGAGATAAGAAGAGACCAGTGTCCGAGTCCGTGCCCAAATTCACCTGACCTGAAAGTCAAAAACGACCACATCGGCTTTGAAATCCTCTACGTTTATAACGGCGTGGTGCGAAAATATCGGCCGGACTTTTTGGTGCGCCTTGCCGATGGCGATACGCTTGTTTTAGAGACCAAGGGTCAGG
>Ga0209101_1000011_pt1 | contig 173307 bp, 127 predicted proteins | sample ConPoolayeCmetaG_FD_185481 | JGI IMG/M metagenome (GOLD analysis project Ga0209101, IMG submission 185481) | Hot spring microbial mat communities from California, USA to study Microbial Dark Matter (Phase II) - Cone Pool mat layer C metaG... ... | reverse complement strand
CCACAACCCTCCTGCTGCCTTCCGACACCACCGTCCTCAACCAAACCACCTGCGACCCTAACGCCGTCGGAACCTTCGTCCAAACCCTCGCCAACCAGGCCGGCTGCGACTCTGTCGTCATCACCACAACCCTCCTGCTGCCTTCCGACACCACCGTCCTCAACCAAACCACCTGCGACCCCAACGCCGCCGGAACATCCGTACAAACCCTCGCCAACCAGGCCGGTTGCGACTCCGTCGTCATTATTAACACGGTATACGATCCCAACGGCTGTGCGCCGATAGCGCTCGTCTCTGGACGAGACCCCCTCTGCGCCGACCGGGCAGACGGCTCTTTCACCCTACAGGCACAAAGCGGCCTGTTGCCGCTCACCTACACATGGTCCGGCTCGGCGGGCGGAGCCGGCTCCGGACAGATTACAGCCCTTCAAACACCCGCAACGGTGAGCGACCTGCCTGCGGGTTCGTACGCCATAACGCTTACCGACCCCAACGGTTTGAGCACGACCCTGAGCGTTGTGCTCACGGCTCCCCCTGCTTTAGAAGCAACTGCTGTGGCGACGAGCTCTTTCGGTGGCTTTAGCGTGCGCTGCTCCAACAGCGCTGAAGGTGCCGCCAAGGTCCTGGTCTTAGGTGGTACATCTCCTTATACCTACAGATGGAGCAGTGGGGGCAGCGCAGAGGAGGAGAGTGGCCTTAGTGCCGGCACCTACACTGTGGAGGTGCGCGACGCCAACGGCTGCTCCACTGCGGCTGCCGTAATCTTGAGTGCTCCGACGCCACTGACCTTTGCGCTTGGTATCGGCAGGGCCGATTGCGGCGACACATTGATAGACATCTCGGTGCAGGTAAAGGGCGGCGTTTCTCCCTACCTGCTCACGTTGGACGGGAACGCCGTTTCCGGACCGGTGCCGAGCTTAACGGCAGGTACTCACACAGTAGGTGTTCGGGATGCGAACGGATGCACGGCCGACTCCACCGTTATGGTTGCCCTTCCTCCTATTCCGGTCATCTCGCTGCCGGCCGACACGGCGGTGGTTATGGGCACGGCGCTGCGCATTGAAGCGACGACCAACCTCACCACTTGGCAACAATTGGTATGGACACCTCTACCCGACAGCAACTGCTCGAATTGCCTGGTGCAAAGCTGGACACCGCAGCGCACCCAGCGCCTGTCGGTGAAAATCACCGATGAAAACGGCTGTAGCGCCACGGCACACACGCTGGTGCGGGTATTGCGCCAAATAGAGCTGTACGTGCCCAACGCCTTCCGCCCGCAGGGCACTCCGGAAAATAACCTCTGGCGCTTATCGGCCGGGCGCTCGGTAGTGGAATTGCGCGAAGTAGCGGTGTTCGACCGGTGGGGCGACCTGCTCTATCGCTGGACGACCCCCATTTCACCCAACGAATGGCCCGGTTGGGACGGCACCACACGCGGACAACGCGCCCAACCGGGTGTGTACGTGTACTATCTGAGGATTCTGCTGGCCGATAATACGGAAGAGGTCCTGAAAGGCGACGTGACCATCTTGGACTAAGCAAATTTGGAAGCATCTAAACTTCTACGCCAGCCTCCTCCTCAGGTACTGCCGGCATCGCCGGGTGTCTTTCGGTGCGCTTTACACCGCTCAGATACGTGTACATGGCCGGTATGACGAACAGCGTTAGCACCAGCGAAAACAACAGTCCGCCCACCACTACCACGCCCAAGGGGATGCGGGAAGTAGCAGCAGCGCCCAAGGCTAAGGCTATCGGCAGCGCGCCCAGCACGGTGGCCAGTGTAGTCATCAAGATAGGGCGCAGGCGCTGCTGAGCCGCTTGGACAGCCGCCTCTTTGAGGTTTAGCGCCGTGCCGGCGCGCATCTTTTGGTTAGCAAACTCCACGATCAAAATGCCATTTTTAGTCACCAGCCCAATGAGCATAATCATACCTATCTGGCTGAAGATGTTTAGAGTGTGACCGCTCAACGCTAAGGATAGGACGGCTCCTGCTATGGCCAACGGCACGGTGAGCATGATGATGAACGGATCGCGGAAGCTCTCAAACTGCGCCGCCAGGATGAGGTACACCAGCCCCAAGGCCAGTAAAAAAGCAAAGGCCGTATTTCCGCGGCTTTCTCTGAAGTCTCGGGAGGGCCCGCTGAGGTCGGTGTTGAAAGAGTCGTCCAGCACGCGCCGGGCGATGGCCTCCATGGCGGCAACGCCTTCGCCCAGCGTCTTGCCCGGAGCCAAGGCGGCGCTCACCGTAGCCGATTTGAAGCGGTTGTAGTGGTAAAGGATGGGCGGGGCGCTGGTCTCCGTAAAGCGGACGATATTGTCTAAGCGCACCAACCGGCCCTGATTGTTGCGGACGTATAGATTGGCCAGGTCGGCCGGCTCATCGCGGTTGTCTCGCTCCACCTGGCCGATGACCGAGTACTGTCGGCCGTTCATGATGAAATAGCCGAAGCGGCGCCCCGACAGCGCCAACTGGAGGGTTTGATTGATGTCGAGCACGCTGACGCCCAATTGGGCGGCCTTCAGGCGGTCAATCTCGATTTGCAGCTCAGGCTTGTTGAATTTCAGGTCTGCGTTTACGTTGGCAAAGGTGGGGTCTTGACTTGCCTCCTCTAAAAAGCGGGGCAAGGCTTGTTCTAATTTTTTAAAATCCTGATTTTGGATGACAAACTGCACGGGCAAAGCCAAACCCGCGCCAAAGCCGGTAGAGATGGTCTGCTCTTGGTTGGGGAAGATTCGCGCCTCCGTGAAGCGCCGGCTCATGCGAAGGAGCTGGTCGTAAATCTCTTGCTGAGAGCGCTCTCGGTACCGAGGCTGCACCAGTCCCAGGCTAATGAAGCCCGAGTTCGTCCCGCCGACGCGACCGCCTCCGGTGATGCCGAAGATCATCTGGTACTCCGGCACAGAGTCCATGATTTGCCTCACCATTTTACTAATAATGGCTTCTGTAGCATCTACATCGGTGCCCTCCGGAGCGGTTACTATGGCGCGGATGATGCTGCGGTCTTCCAGAGGAGCCAGCTCTGTCTTGAGCGAACCGCCCACAGAGTAAATGATGGCCATGCAAATGAAAATGAGCAAAATACCCACCCATCTGTAGTGCATGAAAGCGCGCAACAGGCGACCGTAGAGGCGGTCCATTCCGGCGAAAAAGGGCTCAGTAGCCCGATAGAAGCGTCCGTGAGCCTGTGGGTTCTTGCCGCTCAACTTGACGCTGAGCACCGGCGTGAGCGTGAGCGACACAAAGGCGGAAATCAGCACCGCTCCGGCAATGACGATACCAAACTCCCGAAACAGGCGGCCCGTAAAACCCTGCAAGAAAATGATAGGGACAAACACCACGGCAAGGGTTAGCGAAGTGGAGATGACGGCAAAAAAGATTTCCCTCGTCCCCTCGCGAGCGGCCCGCCACTTGTCCATGCCCTGTTCGATCTTTTTGTAAATGTTTTCGGTCACCACGATCCCGTCGTCCACCACCAGGCCGGTGGCCAGCACTACCGCCAGCAGGGTGAGCACGTTGATGGAATAGCCGAAGAGGTACATGATAAAAAAGGTGCCGATGAGGCACACGGGAATATCCACCAAAGGGCGCAGCGCGATGAGCCAATTGCGGAAGAAGAGGTAGATGATGAGAATGACCAGCGCCACTGCAATCACCAGGGTCTCTTGCACTTCGAGCACCGCTTGGCGCACAAAAAGGGAGCGGTTAAGCCCTACTTCCGTTACAATGTCAGGCGGTAAGTTCTTTTTTATTTGCGCGTAGCGCTTCTCGAACTCCTCGGCAATGTCGATGACATTCGCCCCAGGTTGCGGGACAATGGCCATGGAGACGTTAGGTATGTCGTTGCGCCGAGCGCTGAACTCTTCGTTTTCCGGGCCCAACACCGCCTCACCGATATCGCGAAAGCGAACGGTGCCACCTCCTCGCTCGGCAGGCAGCTGACGGATAATCATGTCGTTAAAGTCTTCCTCGGTTTCCAAGCGACCAGACGTTTTGAGCGTGAGCTCCACAGTGTTTCCACGCAGCTTGCCGGCAGGCAGGTCAACGTTTTCGCGGTTGAGGGCCTGCTGCACATCTTGAACCGTCAACCCATAGGCCGCCAATTTGGAAGGGTTGATCCACAAGCGCATGGCCGGGCGCTTGTCGCCGAAGATGCGCACCTCGCTGACACCGGGGATGGTCTGCAGTTGCTCGGCCAGTACGTTTGCCACATAGTCCGATAGCTCCATCACATTGCGCGTGCTGCTTTGCACGGGTATGAACATGATGGGGTCGCTGTTGGCATCGGCTTTCGTCACCACCGGTGGCGCGTCGATATCTTGCGGCAGAGCGCGCACCGCTTGGGATACCTTGTCGCGGACATCGTTTGCGGCGCGTTCCAAATCCACGCCCAACTCGAATTCAATCGTGATGGAGCTGGTCCCTTGCGACGATTGCGAGCTGATGCTGCGAATGCCGGCAATGCTATTGACCGCTTTTTCCAAGGGTTCCGTTATCTGGCTCTCCACTACCTCCGCACTCGCGCCGGTGTAGGTGGTCCTTACGTTAATCGTAGGAGGATCTATAGCCGGATACTCTCGAACGCCTAAGAAAGTGTAACCCAGCGCTCCGAAGACCACAATAAAAATGCTCATTACAGTGGCCAGCACGGGGCGGCGGAGCGAAAGATCGGACAGGTTCATACGGATGACATCGTCTTCGTTAGTGCGCTAAAAATCGCCCTCTAGCAGATAATAAAGGGACTTTTTCGGCTAAGGCACCGCCTTCGTTCGCCGAGCAGCCTCTTCATCTAACCAAAGCGGACCTCCGGTATGCCACCCGGCACTCCACCCATCATCCCAGCTCGACCAGAGTTGCTCCTTTTTCCACCGCCTCTCCACTCTGTACCTTTACCGAGCGGACTACGCCCTCGCCGGAGGCTTTGATGACGTTCTCCATCTTCATGGCCTCCAAGATAAGTAAAGCGTCGCCTTTTTGTACCGATTGGCCCGCTTGCACCAGCACCTGCAAGACCAGCCCGGGCATAGGCGCCTTCACGATGTTCGTGCGATGACCGCCTAGCGAAGACATGCCCAGCTGCTGCACGAGGCGAGCGTAAAAATCGGCGATACGCACCCTATACCGCCGGCCGTCTACACGAAAAGTGAAGGTATGCGCGGCATAGTCGGCCTTTAGTAGTTCCAACCGAAAAGACCGCCCCTCGCTCAGAACGTGAAAATGCTCGTGGCCGTCCGCAACGACATCCAATTGGGTGGCTTCTTCAGGTCGTATGTCTAAGTGGTAGTCGTCGTTGACGCTAATCCGATAAGGCTCGTTTTTTATTTCCATGCTCGTAAGACAAATTAAACGAAGAGCTTACAGGTCAGTACCGTGATATCATCCGGGAGAGGTTGTCTTTGGCGAAAGGCCTCGATGTGCTCCAGCAGTCGAGTGTTGAATTCCTCAGCATCGAGGTGGCAATGTTCCTTCAAGAAGGTGATGAGGCGCTCCTCGCTGAAAAACTCTCCTTTGTCGTTTCGAGTATCCGTCAGGCCATCGGTATAGGCGAAGAGTGTGGCGTCCCTGATTAAGCACAAAGCGCCGATTTCAAGGAAAGGCAGTTCCGGCAGTCCGCCTAAAATGGTGCAGCCGTTGGTCAGGGGAATAAGATCATCTCCACACAGCAGCAGCGGCGGGGTATGCCCGGCGTTGATGTAGTGCAGGGAGCGGTGGTGCGGCTCGTAGCGGCAGATGAACAGGGTAATGAACCGGTCGCCTCCGGTGATGCGATAGATGGCCCGGTTGATTTCCGTCACTACCTCCTCTAAAGATTGGCAACGCATCACCAGCACATTGAGGGTGGCTTGAAGGTTCGACATGAGCAGGGCGGCCGGTATACCCTTGCCGGTAACATCGGCTACACAAAGAAGTAACGAGCCGTCCTTCAACTCGAACACGTCGTAGTAGTCGCCGCCTACGGCGAAATGCGGTTTGTATATCTTCGACAGCCGATAATGTTTGCCGGAGGGAAGATGCACCGGCACGAGGGCCTGCTGGATTTGGGCAGCATATCGCACCTCGCGGCTAAAAATTTCCTGCTGTAAGTAGTTCTTAAACAATCGCTTATTCTCTATTGCTACGGCCAGCACATTGGTGATGGCAATGGCAATTTGCAGACGGCTATAGGCGTCATCACCTTCTACCTCGCTCCAGAAGACGTAAGCAATAGGGTCTCGCTTGTGCATAACCGGCAGCACTAAGTCGAACTGCTGCACAAACGGATGCGGGTCACCGTTTACACGCGTATTCGAGACAAAGCGCGGCAGCACCTCGTTCATGTCGTAGCGACGCACCTCTTGATCGGGAATACCTACCCACTTGACGCACTTCCAGCGGTCGTTTTCTTTGAAAAAAAGCGCCATCTTCGAAATGCCGATATGCCACCGCAGAAAGTCGCAGTACATATCGTACAGCTCTGCAGCCGATACGTTCTCGTTAATAGCCTGGGTTAGCGCCAGCAGATTGTTCAGCTGGAGCTGCTTCAGGTAAACCTCTCGTTCTAATTCCTCTACGCGCGACACAAGAGTTGGACAGATGGTAAAAAGGCTGTACTTTGTAAAGAAGCAGCAAACGACTTTTGCGTGCGAAAAATACGCACATTACCGGGTTCGCTGCTACGGCGGCTTACCTCTGTTCTGAGGCCTTTCGTTGAAGAAGCGCATTTTGATGCTAACTTACCCACGAACGACAAAAACTTGGCAAATTTGCGCGCCCAAACAACCATCGGACTTGCCGCCCGTTTTTGACCAAACCCTCGTTTTATGGAAGATATCCATCACACTTTATCGGACGCCCAGGCGCACATGGAAAAAGCCATTGAGCACCTCAACCACGAAATGGTCAAGCTCCGCACGGGTAAAGCCTCGCCCGTTATGCTGCAGGATATCGTGGTCGAATACTACGGAAGTCCCACTCCTTTACAGCAGGTGGCCAATGTCCAAGTAGCGGACGCCCGCACGCTCGTTATCCAGCCCTGGGAGCGCAACATGCTTGCCCCTATCGAACGGGCCATCATCAATGCCAACTTGGGCATCACGCCCGCCAATGACGGCGAGGTCGTGCGCTTGGTCATCCCCCCGCTTACCGAAGAGCGCCGCAAGGACTTGGTAAAAAAGCTCAAACATGCCGGCGAAGAGAGCAAAGTCGGCGTGCGCAACGCTCGACACAAGGCCCTTGACCACATCCGAAAAGCCGTTAAGGACGGATATCCGGAGGACATGGCCAAACGCGCCGAGCACGACCTGCAGGAATTGGTCAACCGCTACGTAAAACGCATCGACGAGATGGTGGCGGCCAAGGAAAAGGAAATCATGACCGTTTAACCTTTGCACTCACCCACACCATGTCCTCTTGCACGCTGCGTTGGCCGTTTCTTCGCTTATTCTCCTTTATCAGAGCAGCCGGCGTCGATGAAGGGGCCATATGGGGTGCAACGCCGGCACCTGATGTTGCACCCAAGAATTCATTTTGCGAAACAATAAGGCGAACGACACCGTTTCCTACGCTCTTCCGCGCCGGTGGATAGGTTTCCGTCGGCAGCGCAACAGCGTGCTCGTGCCGAGCGCCGTTTTTTCTTTTAAAATGAAAGCCGTAAAAAAGGCTGAAACCTCACTCACTTATGTCTCATTTTAAATCTGACGTAGAAGCCGTAGATGCCCTCGCCCAGTCGTACCGCGACCTCTCTCAAGAGATTGCAAAGGTTATCGTAGGTCAGGAAAAAGTCGTACAGGCGGTTATCATTTCCCTTTTCTCCAACGGTCACTCCCTGTTGGTAGGCGTGCCCGGCCTGGCGAAAACGCTGCTGGTCAGCACCATTGCCGAGGTGTTGGACTTGGAGTTCAAGCGCATACAGTTTACTCCGGACTTGATGCCCTCCGACATCACCGGTTCGGAAATCCTAGACGAAGAGCGCCATTTTCGATTTATTCGCGGCCCAGTCTTTGCAAACATCGTTTTGGCCGACGAGATTAACCGCACCCCTCCTAAGACACAGGCCGCCCTTTTGGAGGCTATGCAAGAGCGCGCCGTCACGGTGAGCGGAACGCGCCATCCGTTACCGGCTCCATTCTTTGTACTGGCCACCCAAAACCCTATCGAACAGGAGGGCACTTACCCGTTGCCGGAAGCGCAATTAGACCGCTTCATGTTCCACATTCTGCTCAACTACCCCACCTACGAGGAAGAAGTTTTGGTCGTTAAGAACACAACTTCGGCGCGCGAAGTGTCGCTTCGACACGTGCTGAACGGCGGACAAATTCTCGAATTTCAGCGGGTTATCCGAAAAATACCCGTTGCCGACAACGTGCTGGAGTACTGTGTGAGCCTGGCGGCCAAGACGCGCCCCAACACGCCACAGGCGGCCAAAGTAGCCAACGACTATCTCTCCTGGGGCGCCGGCCCGCGGGCAAGCCAGTACCTGGCCTTAGGGGCCAAATGCCATGCCGCCATCCGAGGCAAGTACTCCCCCGACATAGAAGACGTACAGGCTATCGCTCCTTTGGTGCTGCGCCACCGCATCGTACGCAACTTCAAAGCCGAAGCCGAAGGCGTCAGCGAGGAAAACATCGTGGAAGCCCTGCTTTAAGCAATACCTTGAGCGGGGTTTTTGCCCACGACCCCTTTGAAATAATTCCACAGGTAAGCCAGGTCGCTGCCCTCATCTCCCGTAGGGAAGAAAAGCCGGGGGTCGAAATAGATTTCCCTGCGCGCCCAGTCGAACTTACACAGCGCAATGGGCACTTCCGCCAGGCGGGCTATGTGGTAAAAACCCGTCCGGAAGCGCTCTACCTTTTTGCGTGTCCCTTCCGGAGAAATGACCAGATGCAAGCGATCCCGTTGCCGAAAGGCCTCCGCCATGGCCGCCACGAATTGGCTGCGGCGCAAGCGATCCACCGGTATGCCCCCCCACCGGCGAAATAAAAGACCGAAGGGCCATCGAAACAACGTGTGTTTGCCCACATAGGAGACTCTTATGCGGTATGCCCATTTAACCAACAGGCCGATGATAAAGTCCCAGTTAGAAGTGTGAGGGGCTACTATCATCACCAGCTTAGGCACGTGATAAGGGTACTGCCCTGTGACTTTCCATCCCAACAGGTGCAGCAGGCCTTTGCTTATTGCGGACAACATGATGGCATCGCTTTACTGGTGCGGAGGCAAAAGTAAAAAACCTCTGCTCGTCTTCTGCCCGGCTTAGCGCAACCGTTTTGGCAACAGAAGATTTTAAAGCTAATGCACCTATTGCGACGGCAAGCAAATTATTTTTGAGTACATTAGCATCGGTAAACAGATGCCGAAGAGCGTCCTACTGGTCACTACTCAACAAACCCTCCTATGCTTTCCCTACCTTCTCTCCGCCGCTTTCTCACGAGTGCTTGCTTTATCGCGAGCGGTATTGCGCTTGTCCACGACAGCTTTGCTCAGCATACGACAGGCCTGCCTATTCTCTGCGGGCAAGACCTCTTCCGACACCTCGTCCGCGAGCGTTATCCTGAGCTGCACGAGTCTTTTGAGGCCACTTTTGAAGAATGCCGTACCTCCGCTCAACGTACCTCGGCCAAAGAGCGAACGACTCTGATCATTCCCGTCGTCTTGCACGTGGTGTGGAAGAACCCCGAGGAAAACCTCCACGACAGCATTCTGCTCAACCAAATAGCCGTACTCAACGAGGACTACAACCGGCTCAACGCCGACACGTCCTCTTTGCGGGATATCTTCAGAAGCGTCGCCGGAAACGCCCAAATTCGCTTTGAATTGGACGAAATTCGCCGGGTAAAGACCAGCGCCAACTTTCAACTGAACCCCCTGACCGGCAATCTAATGGCCAACCTGAAGAACAGCGCTCAAGGCGGCAGCAACGCTAAAGACCCGGCCCGCTACCTCAACATCTGGATTTGCCGCATCCAGCCCGTAACGATTCTGGGCATCCCCTTGGGACAGGTGTTGGGCTTCGCCTTCCCGCCTAACAATCTGCCCAACTGGCCGGCAAACAGCGGAGCTCCTACTTTAGAGCAGGACGGCGTGGTGTTGGACTTTCGCACCGTAGGGCGCAATAACCCTAATCCCTTGCCCAATCCCGGTGGCGGAAACTTCGCCATCCGCGGACGAACGGCGACACACGAAGTAGGGCACTACCTCGGCTTGCGCCACATCTGGGGCGATGGAGGCTTGCTGGGCTTGCCCAACGACTGCAACCAAAGCGACGGCATCGACGACACACCTTTTGCTAATGCTCAGTCGGACTTCGATTGCAATAAGAACCGCAACACGTGCAACAGGGTCGAGCCTTTTTACGGAATGGATATGCCCGACTTGGTGGAAAACTTCATGGATTACTCTGCCGAAACCTGCCAAAACATGTTTACCCGCGGCCAGGTCAACCTTATGCGCACCGTGTTGGAGGGCCCGCGAAAGGGCCTGTTGCAGTCGTCCTCTGTCGGAGAGGGCAGCGACTCAGCCTATCCGTATGTGTATCCCAACCCCACTGCCGCTCCCGGCTTTTGGCTGGTGCTCCCTTCTTCTTGGTTGCCGTGCCGAATAGCGCTCTTTCGCGCAGATGGTCAATCGGTCCACCGGCAAGAGGTGGCATTCAACCCTTCCGGAAGAAATACGTGGATACGCCTAGAGACCGAACCTTATCACACCGGATGGCATTTCCTGTACGTGCAGCAGGCAACGCGCCAATGGAATGCGAGGATACTCCTACTCCCTCGATAGCTGCCCGTTTGTCTTCGAGCCTTACAGTAATACCTTCACCGGCCGTTCCCCAAAGCTTCTCTCGTTTCATGGAAAAGAACCCGCTCAATGTTTTCGGCGAGCCTCTCCAGCCCTGCAGTCTTGAGCCGTTAACCGGTTTTTATCGCGACGGTTGCTGCTCTACCGGCCCAGACGACACCGGCCGCCACGTGGTGTGTGCGGTGATGACCACCGAGTTCCTCATTTTCACCTACGAGCGCGGCAACGACCTCATCACGCCGCGGCCGGAGTATCGCTTTCCGGGCTTGAAGGCCGGCGACCGCTGGTGCCTGTGTGCCTTGCGATGGAAAGAAGCCCTCCAGGCGGGCTTAGCACCACCCGTCGTGCTGGAAAGCACCAACGAGGCAGCCCTGCGTTACGTAAGCCTGCAAGACCTCATCGCCCACGCCTATCGCGAAAAGAAGAACTCCTCTGTGTAAAAATCGCCCGGCACTTCACGCCGGCAGCCGCCAGTCGATAGGTTCAAGCCCTTGTTTGGCCAACAACTCGTTTGCCCGACTAAAGTGCCCGCAGCCTACAAAACCATCGCCGGCCAGCGGCGAGGGGTGAGGTGCCGTTAGGACATAATGCCGGGTCTCGTCGATGAGCGCTTTCTTTCCTTTGGCGAAATTTCCCCACAACAGGAAAACGACGCCCTCTTTCAGTTCGGAAATCCGGCGGATAACCGCATCGGTGAACGTCTGCCAGCCGATTTTTTGGTGCGAAGCCGGCTTACCCGCCTCCACGGTGAGCATGGCGTTGAGCAAGAGCACACCTTGACGGGCCCAGGGCGTCAAGTCGCCGTGGCTTGGAATAGGCAGCCCCAAATCGCGCTCTAGCTCCCGAAAAATGTTGACCAGCGAAGGCGGTACGCGCACTCCTTTGGGCACGGAGAAACACAAGCCCATCGCTTCCCCCGGGTTGTGATAAGGGTCTTGTCCTAAGATAACCACCTTTACCTTGTCAAAAGGCGTCTGATTGAAGGCATTGAAAATCAGCGGCCCCGGCGGGTAAATGATTTTCCCCGCCTGTTTCTCGCGCACCAAAAAGTCTTTTATAGCGGCAAAATACGGCTGCTCGAACTCGTCCGATAAGAGGCGCTTCCAGCTTTCCTCTATCTGAACCTGCTGAATTTTCTCCGACATGGCACAGGCGTTTCACAGATAAAAATAAGGACGTTCCGGGCTCGGCCCTCAAAAGGAACCGACATCTATGCCGGCAAAGTAACCCGCTCCGGCCAACATCAGGACAATGGCTCCCAACGCGATGCGGTAGTAGCCGAAGACTCGAAAGCCGTGGCGGGTCAAGTAATGGATGAACCCCTTGATGGCCAGCATGGCCACCACAAAACCCACTGCGTTACCGAGCAGCAGCAGGCCTACTTCCTGATGGGTGAACTGCAGGCTGCCCTCGCGGCCGTAGTCCCACAGCGATTTGCATGTCGCGGCAAACATGGTGGGCACCGCCAGAAAAAAGGAAAACTCCGCCGACGTCTTAGGAGATAACCCCTGCACCAAACCGCCGATAATCGTGGCCGCTGCCCGGCTTACCCCCGGTATCATGGATACGACCTGAAAAAGCCCTACCCATACGGCCTTTTGCCAACTCAAGGAGCCGATGTCGCCCTCCGCCTGCCGTCTACGGGCGAAGAGACCGTCTAAAAAGAGAAATACCACGCCCCCCGCCACCAGGGCTATCCCAACCACTACGACATCTTCTAAAAGGCGATCAACCCATTTTTTTAACAAAAAACCGAAAAAAACGGCCGGCAAAAAGGCGATAAAAATGTTGCGATAAAAGGCCAAGGGTTGGCCAAAGCGGTCGCGATACAGCACCACGACCGACAAGATAGCGCCGAACTGGATGGCTACCGTGAACACCTTTACGAAAGGGTGCGTCGCAATGCCCATAGCTGTAGAGGCAATGATCATGTGGCCGGTGGACGACACCGGCAAAAACTCCGTCAAGCCTTCTACAATGGCCAGAATAATGGCGTGAACGGCATTCATGCTTTATTCGAAGAGGGTGGGTTGGCCGACGCCACATCCGGAGAGTCGATGAAAATACCTACTATGACCGTCACAAAGCCCGCCACCATCAAGAAGGGTGCCAGGGTAATGCGCCGAGGGCTGTAGATGAGGTTAGGGTCCCAGGTCTCCGGGTCGGGCATGGCACCACCGCTCATGGCCAGCAGGCCGAGCACCACCAGGAGCAGCCCGATGCCCATGACGATGAAATTGCGCCGTCCGAAGATAAAGGGTTCGTCGCCTCGGAAAAACCAGGAGGAGCGGCTCTTGTTAGGCGCTTTTCGCGAAGGTGCGGCCGGGCGTTTGGATGCTGCAGAAGTCGGCGTGTTGGTGCGGCGCTGCGGTTGTTTTGCCATGAAACGTCGATTTTTTTTCAAAAATGAGAAAATTCAGTAAAGGTCGTCTATTTTCATCTGCAAGAAACGGCGCGTCACCCAATAGGTGCTCGCCCCTGAAAGGAGCACGCCCAACACGACCAAGAGTACAAAAATCATCAAAATACCGTTCGGGTCGAAGAGCGGCGCTATTTCGGGTACACGCCGGTAGGCCCAGCTCAACAGCGCGATAAGGGCGCCGATGGCGACGAGGGCACTGATGAAGCCGTTGATGAGGCCTTGGCGCACGTAGGGGCGAATGATAAACCCCCAGGATGCGCCGACCAGCTCTTGATTTTTGATGATAAAGCGGTTGACGTACAGTGCCAGGCGAATGGTGTTGTACGTGATAACCACTGCCACGACGAACAGCAATAGGGCCAGCCCCAGCGTTGCGCCGGCGATCAGGCTGAGATTCCGGCTGATATTGCCCGTTTCTATCGCTTCTACATAGAGCTCGGAGATGAGGGTATCGCGCTTAAGGGCTTCGCGCCATTGCCGTAGGCTGTCGGAGTGAAGAAACTCTGCCCGCACATGAAAGCGCACCACATCGTACATGAGGTTGGGCAGATCGGCCAGCAGGCTTTCATCACCTAAGTCTTGGCGCATGAGGATAGCCGCTTGCTCGCGCGTGACGTAGACCACCGTTTCCGGCTTCACGAAAGGCTCTTGGCGGATTTGGCGGATGATGCGGGCGAGGTCTTCTTGAGAAATATTGGGGTCAAACTCCAACCACACATCGACCTTCTCCTTGAAGAGGTCTACCAGCCGTTGGCCGTGAAGCGCAATGAGGGCGAAGAGCCCTGCTACGAACAGCACCATGGCCATGCTGACAATAGCCGTCAGGTATGTGGGTCGAGAGTGCGGCATGCTGGGCAAGCGTTCGGTAAAGCGGTAGGGCAAAGTTCCGGCGTATCTGCTAAACCCTCAACGGCTATTTCTTCAGTAGGCTAGCAGGCGCTGCAGCTGTTCGCGCAACCGTTGCAGCGGGAAGAAGTTCTGCTCCAAGGGGATGGAAAAAGGGACAGGTGTATCCAAGCTGGCCGCCCGCATGACCGGAGCGTCGAGGTGTTCAAAAAGGTGCTCGGCAATCCAGGCGGCAATTTCGCCGCCGATGCCGCCGAAAAGGGTGTCCTCGTGGAGCACCAGCACGCGATTGGTGCGGCACACGCTGTCGGCAATGGCCTCGTAGTCCACCGGCAACAGTGAGCGCAAGTCCACGATGTCGGCGTCCACGCCCAGCTCCTCTACAACCGCTTCGGCCCAACGCACACCCAAGCCGTAAGTGATGAGGCTAACCTCCTGCCCCGTGCGCACCCGGCGCGCTTTGCCTATCTCCACCGTGTAAAAGCCCTCCGGCACCTGCCCCGATAGGCTGCGGTAAAGCGCCTTGTGCTCGAAGTACATCACAGGGTTAGGATCCTCAAAAGCGGCCAGCAATAGCCCCTTGGCGTCGTAGGGTGTGCTGGGATAAACCACCTTTAGGCCGGGCACATGGGTAAACCACGCTTCATTCGACTGGCTGTGAAAAGGTCCGGCGCCCGTACCGGCGCCGGTAGGCATGCGGATGACCACATCGGCGTGCTGTCCCCAGCGCCAGTGCAGCTTGGCCAAATTATTGACGATTTGATTGAAGGCGCAGGTTACAAAATCGGCGAACTGCATCTCTACCATGCTTTTCATGCCTTTCAAGCTCAGACCTAAGCCGATACCTACTATGGCGCTTTCGCATAGTGGGGTGTTGCGCACGCGCTCTCGGCCGAACTCCTCCACAAAGCCCTGGGTAATCTTAAACACTCCGCCGTAGTCGGCGATATCCTGGCCCATGAGGACGAGCTGCGGGTGCCGCCGCATGGCTTCCCGCAAACCCTCGCTGATGGCGTCGATAAAGCGCAGCTCTCTGACCGCCCCGGAGGGCGCTACCGGGGGCGGGGCCGGAGCGTACACATCGCGCAGCTCTTCCTCCGTGTCGGGCACCGGTTCGGGTTCGGCAAACATCACCTCCACAGCCTGCAAAATGGCCTTGTTGTGGCGCTCTCGCACCTGCTTCCTGTGTGCCTCGCTTAAAATGCCCTCCTCGAGCAACCAAGCTTCGTAGTTTTGGATAGGGTCCCTTTTGGCCCATTCCTCCATAAGTGCCTTGGGTACGTATTTGGTACCGCTGGCTTCCTCATGTCCGCGCATCCGGAAAGTAAGGCACTCCACCAGCACGGGCTCCGGATTTTGGCGCATCTCTTCGGCCAGCCGGCGAATCGTTCGATACACCTCCAGCACATTGTTGCCGTCGATCTTGACTCCGCGCATACCGTAGCCCGCGGCGCGGTCTACCAGGTCTTTACAAGCGTATTGCTCTCGAACGGTGGTGCTCAGGCCATAGCCGTTGTTTTCGATGAGAAAGATGACCGGCAGCTTCCACACAGCGGCCACATTGAGCGCCTCGTGAAACTCACCCTCGCTGGTGGCTCCCTCTCCGGTAAATGCCAGCGACACGCGCCCTTCTTGGCGCAATCGATGCGCTAAAGCAACGCCGGCAGCCAGTGACAGCTGAGGCCCCAAGTGCGAAATCATGCCTACGATGTGGTGTTCCATCGTGCCGAAATGAAAGGAGCGGTCACGCCCTTTAGTAAAGCCCCGCCGCTTGCCCTGCCATTGGCAAAAAAGGCGGTCCAGTGGCACTTGCCGAACGGTGAACACTCCCAAATTGCGGTGTAAGGGAAAAATGAACTCATCCGACAGCAGTGCACACGTCGCGCCTACGGCTATCGCCTCTTGTCCGATGCCGCTAAACCACTTGCTGATGCGCCCCTGACGCAACAGGTTGAGCATTTTTTCCTCAATCTGACGAGGCAAGAGCAGTTGCTCATACAGGTGCAGCAACAATTCATCGGAGAAGCCGCTGCGGTCGAAAAACAGGGAGGATGGCATACGGTGATCTTCCTTAGCGGGCGCGAAGGTAGAAAGGGCTGTGGGTGTGCACCGGATTAAAAATGGTGCCGCTATCCGCAAAAGACTGCGTTGCTCTGCGCTGTCCCTTCGGTAGCCGTGCGCTCGTTTTGCGCTACCTTTGCTCGAAGAATATCGCTCGCCACCTACTCACTTAAGTGTCCTGCAAATCATTCGCGATATATTATGAAGAACAGAACTTCCCTCTTATTTGCCGCCTTCCTTCTGTTAGGCCTCGGCTTTCTGACGCAGAACGCTCCCGCTCAGACCACTCCTAGCGGTGCTCCGGTCATCCCTCTTCCCTCCGGCGATGTGCGCAAGCAAGCGCCGAAGCCGGGTACTCCTCCTAAAATACAAATAGGTAAGGCCGCTACGAAAAAACTGAAAAACGGCCTGACGGTCATTGCGGTAGAAAATCACAAGCTCCCTCAGGTATCCTTCCGCGTCTTCGTCGATTTTGACCCCGTCTTAGAGAAAGAGGCCGCCGGGTATGCCGACATGGCCGGCGAACTACTGTCGAAGGGCACGACCAGACGCACCAAAGAGCAGTTAGATGAGGAAGTGGATTTCATCGGCGCGACCCTGTCGTCCGACGCCAACGGCGTTTCGGGGTCCTGCTTAAGCAAGCACACCGACCGGCTCCTCGAGCTGCTGTCGGACGTCTTGTTGAACCCTTCCTTCCCCGCTCAAGAGCTCGAAAAGGCCAAGCGCCGCGCCGAAAGTGGCCTGGCCGCCGCTAAAAACGACCCCAACGCCATTGCCGCCAATGTAGCCAGCGTACTGCGCTACGGCAAGAACCACCCCTATGGCGAGAACATGACGGAGGAGACCCTGGCCAAAATAAACCTCGACCTCATTCGGAGCTATTATAAAACCTACTTCAAACCGAACATTGCCTATCTGGTTATCGTGGGCGATATTAAACAGGCAGATGCCTTCGCTAAGGCAGAGAAATATTTTGGCAAATGGGCTCCCGGCAAAGTACCTAAGCACACCTACCCTCTTCCCCAGTCGCCGGAAAAGACGCGAGTGGCCTTTGTGGATAAGGTAGGGGCCGTACAGTCGGTCATCAACCTCACCCATCCGGTCGAACTGCCGCCTAACCATCCCGATGTCATCCCCGCTCGGCTAATGAATACCCTTTTGGGCGGCTACTTTAACAGCCGAGTCAATGCCAACCTGCGCGAGAAGCACGGCTATACCTACGGGGCGCGCACTTCGCTGCAACCCGACCGGCTCGTCGGCAGCTTCTCCGCCACGGCCAGCGTGCGCAACGAAGTGACCGACAGCGCCATTGCCCAACTCCTCCTCGAGCTGGAGCGCTTGTGCAAAGAACCCATCCCAGAGGACGAGCTCCAATTGGTGAAGAACGTGCTCACCGGCCAATTCGCCCAGAGCCTCGAGCAGCCGGGCACAGTAGCACAGTTTGCCCTCAATATCGCCCGGTATCGGCTGCCGGCAAACTATTACGAGAACTACCTTACCAATTTGCAAAACACTACTCCCACTACGGTGCAAGCCATGGCCTGTAAGTACGTCCGACCCGACCGGGCGCACCTCTTGGTGGTGGGCAACAAGGAGGAGGTAGCCGACAAGCTCCGGCGCTTTTCCGCCGATGGCCAGGTGGACTTTTACGACCCCTACGGCACGCCGGTAAAAGCCCCCACTCCGGTAGCAGCAGACGTGAGCGCCGAAAAGGTCGTTGAGCGGTATATCCAAGCCATAGGCGGGCAAAAGGCCATAGAGGCGCTGCGCGAAATAGAAAGCGCCTTTGAGTTCAACCTCGGCGGCATGGGCACACTTGAAATGGTGACCTTGCAAAAGGACAACACTAAAGTCGCCGTGCATACCAGCATGCAAGGGCAAATGATCAATAGCCGCATTTACAACGATGGAAAAGGCAAAGAAGAAGGCATGATGGGCAGCTCGCGCATGCTCGAGGGGGAGGAAATCGAAGACCTTAAAGAGCTGGCCTACTTGTGTAAAGAGGCGGCTTACTCGAGTAACGGCTACAAACTAATCCTTAAAGGCATTGAAGGCGTCAGCGGAAAAGACGCTTACGTCATCGTCGTGGAGCGCCCCGACGGCAAAAAGAGCACCGAATACTACGAGGTCGAGACCGGCCTGAAGCTGCGCGAGGTGCGCACTCAGATGGGAGCAGACGGCTCGCCCACTACGGTCACTACGGACTTTGGCGACTACAAACCCGTACAAGGAGTGCTGTTCCCTCACGCCATTACCCTTAGCGGAGCCTTTCCTTTCCCGCTGAAAGGCACACTGAAAAGCATCAAGATAAACGCCGGCATCCCGGACAGTACTTTCGAGATTAAATAGCCTGACCTAACCGCATACCTTTGCCTGCTGTTAGCCCAGACGCCGACAGCAGGCAAAAGACAACTCCGAACCGACCTGCGCAACCATCCGCCGGGCATTGGACGAAAAACACATTCACCTCTCCAACACTATGCTGACATACATCCTCTTACAGGCTCCACAAGGCGGGGGAAATCCCTTTATCGGGCTGTTGTTTCCGCTGCTTATCATTTTAGTCTTTTGGTTCTTCCTCATTCGCCCACAAGTAAAGCGTCAGCGCGAGCAACAGAAGTTTATCGAAAGCCTGCGCGAAGGAATGGAGGTCGTCACCAGTGCCGGCATCATCGGCAAGGTGACGAAGATCGACGGCGATGTGGTACGATTGCTCATTGACGAGCGCACCTTCATCCGCGTGCTCAAACAAACCATTACCGGCGAGTACAAACCCAAATAATAACTATGCGAGTAGCCCTGGTATTACTTACCGCCTGCATAGGCTCCTTTGCCACTCGCGGGCAAAGCCCTTGGGTGCGTCCGGCTGCCGGTGCCTATGTTCAATTGGGCTACCACACCATACCTACTTATAGCCGCCTGTTCGGCAAGGGAGGAGAAGACCTTCCTTTGGTGCGATACGTGACGGAGAACACGCTTCAGCTGTACGGCGAATACGGCCTGGGCGAACGCACCACGGCCGTGATCTCCCTGCCGTTTCGCCTACACCAACGTGGAGCCCGTACGCCGGAACAGCCCTTGTTCATTTTGCCCACCCAGCCCGGCCGGATAAGCGGAGTGGGCAATCTTTCCCTCGCCGTGCGCCGCCAGCTGTTGAGCGGGCCGCTCGCCCTGTCCGTCACCTTACGCCTCGACCTGCCCGGTACTCCAGAGCAACCCACCACGGGGCTGCGAACGGGCTTCAACGCCTTTACTTTGCTGCCTCTTCTTAGCCTCGGACAAGGGCTGGGTAAAGCCTATTGGTTTGCATACGGCGGCATGGCCTTACGTACAAACCATTACAATCATTACTTCAATGCCGGCGCAGAAGGCGGGGTTTCGGCCGGTCCATTTTGGCTCATTGCTTTTGTCGATGCCGTTTTGCCCTTTGAAAATGCTGCACGACCGCTCCAGCCGCTATCCCGATTAACCGGACTGTATGAGAACAACCAAGGGTGGCTGTCGCCCGGAATAAAAGCCGCTTGGTCTATTACCGACCGGTGGGGCCTCATCGTGTCGGCTGCCGGCGCGCTCTGGGCGCAGTACGTACCCAAAAGCCCGGGGGTAAGTGTTATAGCTTTTTATCGTCGGCCGTAAAACCGATTGCTCGGCAGGTTTCGTCCTTTCCCCTGTCGCCGTTCTTTAGCCTCGGCGCCTTTTTCTTATTACTAAAAAAAGCCGGCGTTACTACCTGTGCTTTATATCGCTCCTATGCGCCACTACTTAGATGAACTCAACGATGTACAACGCGCTGCGGTGACCACCACAGAGGGGCCGGTGTTGGTTATTGCCGGCCCGGGCTCTGGAAAGACGCGCGTGCTCACCTATCGCATTGCTCATCTGTTGGAGCAAGGAGTAGCCCCTTGGCAGATATTGGCCCTTACCTTCACCAATAAAGCTGCCCGCGAAATGACCGAGCGCATCGAGCGCGTCGTAGGGGCAAAGGCGAAAGAGGTGTGGGCAGGAACTTTCCACGCTACCTTCGCGCGCATTCTCAGAGCCGAAGCACGCGCAATAGGCTATCCCAGCAGCTTTTCCATTTACGACACCGACGACACCACCAGCCTGCTGCGCCGCATTATTACCCAAGAAATGGGTCTTGACCCCCAGCAATACTCCCCTAACGCGCTGCGCTCGCGCATTTCCTTGGCCAAGAGCAACCTCATTACTCCTGCTCTATATCGCACCAATGAGCGCCTGTTGGAAGAAGACCGCCAAGCCAGACGGCCTTACGTGGCCGATATTTACGAACGATATGTGGCCCGTTGCAAGCGCGCCGGCGCTATGGACTTCGACGACCTACTGCTGCAAATGCATTATCTGCTGCAGAACCACCCTGACATTGCCGACAAGTATCGCCGGCGCTTCTGCTACGTGCACGTGGACGAATTCCAAGATACCAACCATCTCCAATACGCCATTCTCCATTTACTCACCAAGTACCCCGGCAGCCCGGAAAACCTCTTTGCCGTAGGCGACGACGCCCAGAGCATCTATGCCTTCCGCGGTGCAACCATCGACAACATGCTCAACTTCAGCAAAGATTTTCCTCGGCGGCAAATCTTCAAGTTGGAGCAGAACTACCGCAGCACACACCACATCGTAACAGCGGCTAACGAGGTTATCGCGCACAACCGACGCCAACTGCCCAAAACCATTTGGACTGCCCGAACCGATAGCTACAAAGTACGCTTGTTGCGCTGCCTAACCGACGACGATGAGGCGCGCCGCGTAGTAGACCTCATCCTGGAGCAAAAAAACCGGTTCCATCTCAGAAACAGTGATATAGCAATCCTTTACCGCACCAACGCTCAAAGCCGCAAGTTTGAAGAGCAGCTGCGCCGCCAAAACTTACCCTACCGCGTTTTCGGAGGCTTGTCTTTCTATCAGCGCAAAGAAGTCAAGGATTTTCTGGCCTACTTGCGCCTGGCGGTTAACCCTTACGACGAAGAGGCATTGGTGCGCATTATCAACAATCCCGCCCGCGGCATCAGTGTGACTACCGTATACAAGCTTGGCCAGCACGCTCAAGTTAACGGCCTTACCCTGTGGGAGGCCATGACCGGCGCCGAGCTGCCCGAACGCGCGCGCAAAGCCGTGTCCAATTTTCGCGCACTGGTAGAAAGCTGGCAGCGTCGGGCGGCCGTCGAAGACGCCTACTCCATAGCCGCCGACATTTACCGACAATCTGGCTTATTAGCAGCCCTAAAAAGCGATGTCTCCAACGAAGAGGGTATTGGCCGCTTAGAGAACACCAATGCGGTACTCGATGCTATCGCAGAATTCACCGCGCAAGCCAAGAACCTCGCTTCGTTAGAGGAACAGGGTTCTGCCGACAGTTCGTTGGCCGCCTACCTACAGACGGTCAGCTTGCTCACCGACGCCGACCTGGCCGACGACCACGCCGACCACATCACGCTGATGAGCGCACACGCCGCCAAGGGCCTGGAATACCGCAGTGTGTTCATCACCGGCATGGAAGAACACCTGTTCCCTTCTTATTTTTCTTTAGAAACACCCGGAGGGCTCGAGGAAGAACGGCGGCTTTTTTACGTGGCTATTACTCGAGCGAAGGAGCTGCTCACTATTTCTTACGCCTTGTCGCGCTATCGAAACGGACAGTTGCGCGAGGCCTCTCCTTCGCGATTCTTAGGTGAAATCGGCCGTGACCATTACGAAAACCTAGGCGGTATCGGTTCGCGGCGCATCGCAGCTGAGCCTGCGCGCGCCACAGTATCCGGAAACTTTAGCCGACCCACCCCTGCCCAACGCCCCAGTATACTGACCGACGATTTCAAGCCCTCACCACCGGAAGACATCGTGCCCGGAGTTCGGGTACGGCACCTTAAGTTCGGCGAAGGGATTGTCCAAAGCGTCGAAGGGGCTCGGGAAAACCGCATCGCCACCATCCGCTTCAGTGGAGACGATATACCCGAGCGGCGCTTGGTGCTGCGCTTCGCCAAGCTCATGATCGTGTAGTGTTCATGCTCGGGAAGCCGCCTAATCGTCCCACAGGTCCTTTATTACCCGCCCTGTACAGCCGTTGGGCCGCATGATGTGCAACAGGGCGGCCAAGGTAGGGGCGATATCCGTGATGCTTACGGGCTCTACCGTCTGACCCGGCCGAATTTTCCATCCGTACCACACCAGCGGCACGTGAGTATCGTACGGGTAAGGCGAGCCGTGAGTCGTGCCGCCTTTCCCGAAGTACTCGTCGTCGGGGTGCCAGCCCGGTTCTAAGAGAAACAACATATCGCCCGACCGCTTCGGATGCAGCCCTCGTCGGATTTCGGCAATAAACGGGTATTCCGCCGGAAGTCGCATTGCTTCCTCCACGGTCAGCACGTCGTAAACACCCGGCTGCCGTCTTAAATATGCTTTCACCACCTTCGTTACCGCTTGCCGTGCTTCGTCGGAAGCCCAAAGCAAGCTATCGAACCAAATCTGCTGGTTACTTACGGCCAACACCGGCCGCTTGGGCACAAGCGATGCCGGCAGGCGCGCGCGCAACAGCGCATTCAGCGTATCGGCCAGCCGGCTTTCGGCAAAAACGCCTGCAGGCGCTTGAAGGTCGCTCAGGTGATGCGGTGTCTCTGCAGCGCCGTGGTCGGCGGTCAGAAAAACCAAGACCTTCTCCTTACCGAAACGCTCGTCTAAGAACGCCAACAGGCGCGCTATCTCCTTGTCGAGGCGCAGATAAACATCTTGAACCTCTTCGGCGTGAATGCCGAATTGGTGTCCACAGTAGTCAGGTGTCGAAAAACTCAGGCACAGCATGTCGGGAATATCGTCCCGGCCTAAGGCCATCTTTTCAATGGCTTCTATGGCGAAATCCACGGTAAACACATTACCCTCCGGCACGAAGCGCAGTAAACTGTAACCGTACTGCTGGTACAGGCTGTCGCGCCAATAGCGCAAGTCATAGGGAAATTCGCGTGGCGACACGAGGGACATAGGTTTGTAACTACCCGCCTTGTATTTCAGCCAATTTTCAAAGCTCTCAGCATAGGTGCGTTGGTGGAGCTTGTCCCACACACCGTCGAGGTAGTGATGGGCTCTGCGCTGTTCATTGAACGCTTGCACCCAAGCAGGAAGACCCAACGAATCGGGATAGTAGGTAGAGGTGATCCAGTTGCCCGTCTGGTCATCAAACCAATAACAGGCGTTAGGGAAATGCCCGGCAGGCAAGATACTGCCTCGGTCTTTCAGGCAAATACCCACGACCTTGGAACGCATGGCAAAGGCGAGGCGCAGCTCGTCGGTGATGGTGCTGCTCAGCAGTACGCGCGGCGAATGGCGGCCCGAGCGCGCGTCGCTCCTGAGAGTACCTACGCTCTGAACAGTAGTATCGGTGGTGACGTAGCGATTTTTGTTCCACCCGCGGTCGAACCAATCGTTGGCGATGATACCGTTCACCGAGGGCGTCGTGCCCGTGTAGATGGCAGCGTGGCCGGGGCCTGTATAGGTAGGAGCAAAATTGAACAGGGTATTCTCGCAAGAAAACCCTTCATTCAACAGTCGGCGAAAGCCATCCGACCCGTAAGAAGAGTAGTAGCGGTACAGATAGTCGTAGCGCATCTGGTCTACTACGATACCCACAACGAGACGCGGGCGGTCTAGGGCTTCTTGACTGCTGAGGCTTGCCGACGCAAAAAGGCAGAGCACGGCTGCCCGCGTTTGAAGAAATCGCATAGTAAACTTTGATGTTTGGTGACCGTCAAAGGTATGGGTATTCCCTCGGGCTGCTCGGTTAAGCGAAAGCTAAGCCTCCACAAATGCCTCATGCGCTTCTGGGCGCTTTTTGCAGAGTGCCGTTTTGGAGAGGAAGAAAGAAACAAAAGCGGCGATGCCGTTGCATCGCCGCCTGCACTGTTGAGGCAGAAGACCTGTTTCCCGTACAGGTGGTGTCCGGAAAGTTACTGCCGCACGATGCGCACGGCGGGCAGGTTACCGAGCGCCGTTTGCAGACTGAGGTAGTATACTCCTTGAGGGAGGGCGTCGACGGGCACTTGGAAAACCTGCGTGCCCTCGGTCAGGCTCAGCATTCGTTCACTCAGCAATTGTCCATTAGACTGGAAGAGGCGCAGCGTAGCGTTTTGCGGAAGGCGGCTTTCTACGAAGAATGCCACCGGTTGTCCTTGAGTAAGCGTCGGCTGGGCATGCACGCGGAAGGTGCTCGCCGGCTGCTCCGAAGTGCTCACTACCATGCCGCGGCGCAAGCGCACCTCTGTGGCTACACCGGCTGTGGCGTTACTGCCGTCGGTGCACACCACGCGATGGAAGAGCGGCACCGTGGCACCAACAGGCACTCCGCCGGCGGCCAATAGGGCATCCAATTCGCCTATGGTCAGAGTAGCCACCTGAGCTGTGCCTACACTTTGTAAATAAATGATGTTGTTAAAGGACACATCGAGCGCTATTTGCCAGGTATACGCAAGCAAATGGCCATCTGGATCGGTCCCCGGCAGCCAGCTAATGGTCACCAGGTCGGTTGGAGCACCCTGTATCTCGATGAGTGCACCCGGCGCCGGCATGGTCAGCGTTGCCTGAGTCGGGAAAAAGTTGGGTTCCTTTAGCACCTGGCCGCGCAGCTCCCCGCTGGCTACAGCCGTTGTGTGAATGTTGGCATATAGCTCGTCGTTGAGCAAGAGCGTGAGCTGGTTCATAGTGAGGTTAAAGGTGTTCTGCTCAGGCTCAAACACACCTGCTTTGAGGTCGGCCGAAAGGGTCGGCTTTATCGCAAAAGCTACTGCGCCGTTGCTGCCGTTGAGACCGACGTGCAAGTGAGCCCCACCGGCAATATTGGCATCAAACTGTCCGTCGAGATCGCGAAAGCTACCGCTACAGGTCAGGACGTCGCCGTTGAGCTCTAACTTTAACCCGCCTGTGCCGCCGGAAATTACCGCCGGCACCTCATTAATACCGTCGAGCGTGGTGTGAAAGTACGCCACTGCCATGGGCAACACTTGGCCGCGCACCTCTCCGGCAGGATAAGCGCTCGTATGAACGTTCACATACAACATGCGTCGGCGCAACGTATCCCACAGCCCCGGGCGAAGAGCGAGGACGTTTTCTGCCGCGACAAAAGCTCCGCTGCGCAAGTCGGCAGCGGCATCGGTGTGCAAGTGCGCGGCAATAGGGCCATTGCTGCCGGCAAATTGGGCGTGCAAGTGGGCTCCCCCGGCAATATTGGCGTCAAAGTTGCCTTGCAAATCGCTAAACGTCCCCACACAAACGGCCTGTCCCGGACGTACTTCCACCGCCACCAGACCTACTGCTCCCGTATTGACGGCGGGCGACTCGCTGGCCCCTGAGAGGGGAGCTAAAAAGTAGGCCGACGCTTCGCCCAGCAAGTTACCTCGCAACTCACCCGCCGGATGGCGAATGGTGTGGATGTTCGCATACAACGCGCGCGCACGGAGCAACTGGCGCTGCTCGGCGGTCAACTCGAAGGTGTTCTTGTGCGCCGCAAACACTCCGCTGCGCAGCATAGCATCCAGGTCGGCATGCAAATGTTTCGCTACCGGGCCATTGGTGCCGGGCAACCCTATGTGCAAATGGAAACCACCTGCTATAGCCACGTTGACCGGACTGCTCAAATCGGCGAAAGAGCCGCTGACCACCAGCCGATTGCCCGATAACTCTGCCATTAAGGCGCCGTGTGCACGCGTAGCAATGCCCGGCACTTCTTGGCTTCCCGTCAGATAAGCATTGAAAAACGCCTGGCTTTCTGAAAGCAGCTGACCTCGAATTTCGCCTGCCGGATAAGCCGTCGTATGAATATTGACATAAACACCGCGCTCAAGCAGGGCGCGCTTTAGGTCGGCGTCTACGGCAAAAATATTATCGGCAGCCAAAAAGCGGCCTCCCCTTCGGTCGGCATCAAGTGTCGCTTTCAACTCCAGCGCTACCGGACCGTTAGCGCCGGCCATGCCTAAGTGAAGATGGGCGCCGCCCAATATCGCTTCGTCTACCTCTCCCTCTAAACCTGAAAAGCTGCCGCTGACGACCAACACGTCGCCGCGCAGCTCCGCTATGACTTGTCCTCCACCGAGTACCGTAACAAAAGGATATTCGTTGGCCCCGCACAAATGCGCGCGCAGCAATGCCTGCGGCATGCGCACCACCTGACCGCGCAGCTCTCCGCCCGGATGCGCCTCGGTGTGAATATTCACGTATACTTCAGACCTTAAGAGAGCCGCCTTCTGGTCGGCCGTCAGCACGTAAGTGTTCTCCGCGGCCGCGAAAAAGCCCCCACGCGAGTTGGCATCCAGCACTGCTTTCAACGGCAACAATACGCCTCCGTTGCTACCGGCCAGCCCTACGTGCAAGTGCGCACCGCCGGCAATGTGGCCGGCGAAATCGCCCTCCAGTTCGGCGAAGGAGCCGCTGACTACTAAGGTATCGCCGCGCAGCTCCACCATCACGGCGCCATGGCCGTCAGAGTAAACCGAAGGCACCTCGTTGCTGCCGAAGAGGTTAGCACTCAAGTACTCGTCAGCCTCCGGCAGCAGCTGCCCGCGCAACTCGCCCATAGGGTAAGCATGTGTGTGAATATTGACGTACATGCGGCGACTCATCAACATCTGCCGCTGCATCGGATCGAGGGTAAAGGTGTTCAGCATAGCCGAAAAAGAGCCCCCTGTAGAGTCCGCATCCGGAGTAATAACCAAAGGAAAGACCACAGGACCATTCTGGCCGGCATATCCGGCATGCAGATGGGCACCACCGGCAATGCCGAAGGCAACAGGGCTACTCAGACCGCTAAAGGAGCCACTTACCACCAACGTATTGCCCGTGAGTGTGGCCGTCACTTCGCCGCCGGCCGCCGTCGCTACAGGGAAAACTTCCTGATGCCCGGATAGCCGAGCCTTGAACACCATCGGCTGCAGAGGTGAATCGGGTAAAATAGCCATACAGCGCACCGGAATGCCCAAGCCGATAAAACCTACAGGCATGGCCATACCCGTGCCCAGATCGATGCGAAACAGGCGGCTGTTGGGATTTCCATCGGTGGCAGCACACAGATAAGCGGTGTTGCTGCCGTCGGCAAAAGCGTAGAAAATATCCAGGTCTAGTACCGGAATAGGCGTGGTATTGACAACGATACCCGAAGGCCCTACCGTGTTTTGCGTGCCGTTATTCGGTGGAATCTGTGTCGTCAGTACGTTGAGCCCCGCATCGTAGTTATACAACGTCGTAGTGGTGGCACCGGCAAAGCTATTGGTGTAAGCACCCGTGGCAATCAGGGGCATTTTACCGGCATTGGGGTCGTTCGCCGCGTAGTTGAGCATACCATCGGTAGCCACGACGGCACCCGTCATCGGATGCATGCGATAATTCGCGCCGTTGCTACCCATAACGCGAACGCGGTCAACCGTAGGGTTGAAATCAAACGTCACGCCGCCCATATTCGGCTGAAGCATTACCGGCCCCATGCCTACCGGCGTAGCCGCGCCGGTATTGCGGTCGATAACATACAAGCGCGCTTCACCGGTGGTTTGATTGTATCCCATGGCATACAGCTCTCCGGTTGCCGGCCGGAAATCCAGGCCCACTATTGCCTGTCCCGCACTCACGCCGGAAACGGGAACCAGTGTGCGCACTACTTCGGGTAGGCTGACATCGAAGGAAATGAGCTGGTTAGAAGCGGTAACCGCAAAGGCAAGCGGCCCACTTAAAGAGGGCGGCACCGCGCGCTCGATGCGAAAAGCGATGTTGTCTACGGCAATAGGTAAAGGGGTAGGCGTTAGGTTCTGAGCAGCACCGGTGTTGAGATCTATTCGATACAGCGCGGTGGTCTGGGTGCCGGCGCTCTTCAGCGCCATTACGGCGATGTTCGTCTGGCCGTTTTTCTCGTAGAAAATGTCCAAGTCAAGCCCATCTCCCATGGCCGGATTGATGCCACAAATGCCCACCGTGTTTTGCGTGCCGTCGTTGGGCGGTATCTGAGTGGTGAGCACGTCTAACATGCGGTCGTAGTTGTACAGTGTCGTAGTGGTAGCACCTATATAACTATTGGTGTACGCTCCGGTGACGATTAGCGGCACGGCGCCGGCATTAGGGTCGGAAGTAGCATAGGTGAGCATGCCATCGGTAGCCACGACGGCGCCCGTTACCGGATGCATGCGGTAGTTGGCGCGGTTGCTGCCCATGACACGGATGCGGTCAACCGTGGGGTTGAAATCGAACGTAACTGCACCCATGCCCGGCTGAAGCATGGCCGGCCCCATACCCACGGGGGTGGCTACGCCCGTCATCGGATGAATGGTGTACAGACGCGCTTCGCCGGTAAGGGCGTTGTAGCCCAGGGCGTACAGCTCACCCGTAGCCGGGCGGCAGTCTAAACCGGCTATTACCTGTCCGGGAGCAATACCCGTTATCGGAACCACTCCCATGGGAGAGGTGGGTGCGCTTAGTTCGGCAGTAATCAGGAGGTTGCCCGAGAGGGCATACACTACCTGGGCGGCAGATCGCACTTGCACCTCCAATATGAAGAGCAAAGGCAGCAAGACGCGTGCTACCGATTGGAAAAAGGATAAGTACGTCATAGCGTTGGTGTTTGAGTGAAAAGGTTAATACTCCCTTTCTCAGAACAGCACAAGCACTACCCTAAAGCCGGGCGAACCGACCTCGGTGGATACACTTACTCTGAGAGGGGAAAGGCTTTTGTCCGCGCGAACGCTCTTACTTATACTTACGAGGAAGCGCGGGATTTAGGTTTTGAGGGTTTCAAAAAAAATCAAGTTTCCGGCGGCAATAGTTTGAGCACCGGGTGTAAAGCAAATAGGCTACTCTTTAAAAAGCTCCGACAACTGAGAAGACAAGAGCTCGCGCACCTGTCCGGGCTGCAGGTAGCCCACGGGCTCTTCCCCCCACCTGAGCGGGCCGAATCGGACGCGCACCAGCCGAAGTACCGGATGGCCCACTGCAGCGCACATGCGGCGCACCTGGCGGTTTTTACCCTCAGTAAGGGAAATTTCGAGCCAAGCATCGGGCACGCTCTTGCGAAAGCGGATGGGTGGCCGACGCGGCGGCAGGTTAGGTGGCTCTTCTATGAGACGTACCTGAGCCGGACGGGTGCGGTAGAGTCGCCCGGCGATGCGGAGCGGTACCCCTTTGCGCAGTTGCGCCAGCGCCGGCTCCTGAGGGATGCCCTCTACCTGAGCCAGATAAGTGCGCACGTGGGCCTGATGCGGAGGCAAAAGTCGGGCATTCAGACGCGGGTCGTCGCTGAGCAACAGCAGCCCTTCGCTGTCGGCATCCAAGCGCCCCACCGGGTAAACGCCCGCCGGGAGGCGCACCGCCAAATCGGCCAAAGTCGATTGGCCCGGCTGCTCCGGTGTAAATTGGCTGAGCATGCCGTAAGGCTTGTAGGCAACGAAATACCGACGGCGCCGCATGTCGGAGAGCAAAGGTGCAGCAAGAGCGCTACTCCGACCTACATCCTCGGCCCCCAAAACTCCATGGTGCGATCGGCGGGCGGCGGTGTGGCCTTGGCAGTGCGGAAATGTCGCAGGTTGTAGGTGAAGGACAACATCACAAAGCGCTGCAAGGCGTTAGTCTGCACATCTTCGACGTACGTTTCCGTAACGTTTCGGCTAATACTGCGGTTTTGCCCTAACACGTCGTTGACGGCAAAAGCCAGCTCACCGCGCTCGTTTTTGAACACTTTCTTGCCGATGGCCAGGTGCCACAGCCAAAAGTTCTGGTCAAAGCCCTCACTCAGCCCGGCGTTGAGGTAATGCGTCAGGTCAGAGCGCAGCACAAAGCCCTTCCACGCGATCCAGTTAATCCGGAAGCGCGACGTCTGGCTAAGGTAGCGGGTATTAGTAGCCGTTTGGAAAGTATTGTTCGCTACGTTAATGTTCGGGCGGACGGAGAGGGTGAAATCCAAGCGCTCGCTGACGTTGCTCGCCAGAGTAAGCCCGGTGCCAAAGATGTAGTTCTGAGCCCAGTTCAGAGCGTCGTTGATGAGTCCCGGCGTGCGCGAATAGGTGAAGAATCCGTCTACGTTGAGGTTGGTTTTCAGTCCTTTGATAGGCATTCCATAGGAGCCGAAGAGGCGAAAGGAGCGCTGACCGTCGAGGTTGACCGGCCGGGATAGGCGGGCACCGCGCGGTACCTGATATTGCTGTAAAAGAGGATGGTCGGTATTGGCCAGATAAGTGGCTGTAGCGATGTAATCCTCGGTAAAGGAGGCGCCTATTCCGAAGAAAAGGGTGCTGCCTTTCTGCGGGTCGGAGGCCTGGTATCGGCCGAAGATGCTTTGCTGAAAGGTCTGGCGCAGATTGGGATTGCCGACACTCAGCTGCACGGGGTTGCTGTTGTTGAGGACGTCTTGCAACTGTTCCACCGAGGGCAACTGGGTGTTGCTGCGGTAGAAAATGCGGATGTTTCGCGTGCGGTCCAGATCGTAGCGAAGCATGGCCGACGGCAACACATTGAAGAACGCCTGGTCGATGGCAGTCTCTCGCGGAAAGGTTCGGCGGTTGGCCAAAGTAGCCCATTGCGCATTTAGGCGCATGTTGAAATTGATCTCACGCCCCTTGCTGTAGCTGTATCCCGCACCGGTTTGGTGGGTAACGTAGTCGTTGGAGAAGACGTTGGACAGCAGCTCGTTGAGGCGCGAGTAATTGCCGCTTGGTTCTTCCCAATCAAAGGTAAGGCGTTCGGAGGCTTCCTGTTGGTAACTGAGCCGGTAGTTGAACAGCAGTTGGGCGTTTTCTCCCAATGGCTCGGTATATTCGGCGTTTCCGGCAGCGTTCCAATTTCCTATGTCCAACGAGCTGCGCTGGTCGAGCAAAGCGGTCTGTCCCTGCCGGGGAAAGTCATTTTGCGAGTCCAACCAAGAGGTTCCGCGCTTGGGTGCATATCCCCCGCTGAGGTTGAGTGAGAAGGTGCGGCCTTTTTTAGCCATGCGATGCCGCCAAAGCAGGTCGCCGGTGAGGTTCAGCGCCCTGAGGTCGGAGCGATAGCGGTTGTCGGTTAGGCCGATAAGTACCTGCTTGAACGAGGTTTGCGCCAGCGAGGCCGAAGTGCCGTCGTTGAGCTGGGCGGTGAAGCGCGGCCGGAAGAGCAACGAATTCATGCTGTCCAGCTTGACCTCGACGCGGGCGTTAAAGCGGTGATTGAGGTTGTTGGTTCGGCTGTCGGTATCTTCGCGATACAGTTCGGCAGTCTCGCCCTGGCTGTTGATAAACTGCCGAAAGGTGTTGTTCAGCGCTACGGTGTTCGAGGTGTTGAAAAAATAGCCGGCCGTCACCTCGGTGTTTTTTCCCCACTTGTCGGAATAGTTAATCCCTACGGCCGTGGTGGCCGCTATGCCGCCCTGCGGACGCACCAGGAAGTCGCCCACACCGCCACCACTTGGGCCGCCGCCCAAGCCTCCGCCCGGCCTACCGCCGCCCATCATCATAAACATGCGCCCACCTGCGGCCCCCCCGCGCCCACTGCCGCCTATTACACCCAAGAGGTCTTCGACGGCAAAGTTTTGTACATTGATGTTGTTACTCATACCGATGAGGGCGATGCGCCTGCTGCCGTCGAAAAAATTGATGTTGCCACCGGCCTGATAGCGGTCTTCGTAACCGTAACCGGCATATACTTTGCCGAACTGCCCTTGGCGCATGTCGCTCTTGGTGACGATGTTGATCGTCTTAATGGTGTTGCCGTCTTGGAAGCCGGTGAACTGAGCCTGCTCGCTCTGCTGGTCGAAAATCTGTACCTTTTCGATGACCTCTGCCGGTAAGTTGCGCAAGGCAGCCATAGGATCGTTGCCGAAAAAGGGCTTGCCATCTACCAATACTTGACCGACGTTTTCTCCCTGCGCTTTTACGGTGCCGCCTTCCACGGTCACCGAGGGCAATTTCTCCACCAAGTCGGCAGCATCGGCGTCTTTCATGACTTTAACGGCATTTGCGTTGAACTCCGTGGTGTCGCCCTTTTGCTGAGCAATGGGGACGGTGCTTTTAACTTCCACATCTCGAAGCACCAAAGGGTCGGACTCTAAAACCAGCCTTCCCAGCTGCACGTCGCCTTGCGAAAGCGTCACCTCGCGGCGCAAGGGCTTAAAACCCAGCGCTTGAACGACCAGGCGATAACCACCTCGCCCCACCTGGGTTAGGGAGAAGTCTCCTTCTACATTCGTAGCCGTATTCTTAACGGCTTCTCCCCAGGGGTGTTGGAGGCTAACGGTAGCGCCCGGCACCGGTTGTCCTTGGTCATCGACTATCGTACCGCGAACGGTAAACGATTGCGCAAAAAGGGTGGGAGCAAGCAGCCACAGGGCCGCTGTGAGCAGCTGTTTCATCATCATAAGAAAATAGCTAGCTAAGGGTGGCCCTCCAAGATTGCCGGGACCTTTTGGCCCCGCCTTCGAGAGTGCTGCCCTCTTTAGGGCGAAACAGGCAGCACCTCGAAGTATAGGCGTACAGAAAATGGTGTTTACCGGTTACCGTTTGGGTTAGCGTCCCGATTGCGTTTCCCTCTTGGCTTTTTAGGTGGTTGTTCTTTGGCGGGCTCGGCTTTGTCGGTTGCTTTTGGAGAGGGTGTCGCATTCCCCCAACCGCGGCGCATGCGCTCTTCTTCGCGTATTTTTAGCCACTGCTGCCATTGCTCTTCTGTAAGTACGCTCCTTAGCTCTTCTTCTTGCGCTTGCCGCAGGCGCATCATCTGCGCGCGCATGGCTTCCCAGTCACCATCCGCCTTTTCGCGGTTCTCCTGGGCCTGACGGGCATATTTGAGATTAATCTCCCGCACTTTAACCGCCTGAGCCTCCGAAAGTGCCAGGCGCTCCTCCATCTGTGCCGTCAGTTGCTCTGCACGCTGCTCAGGGTTCATCCATCGCCCATCTCCTCCCGCTTGCGCAGAAAGGATATTGCTGCACCCTATCCCAAGCAGAACGATTTGCCATTTAATTTGGCGGATAAACTGTAACATAACTCAACCCATTAACAACGATACAAAGGTGCCTTGTGCGCCGGTATGCCCCAAAAAAAATCAATCAAAGAAGCCGTCGCAGCATCAAACGCCTCATTTCTCTCATCAAGACTCCGGTAAAGGCAATAAAAGCAGTTGTTGACAGAGATGCGATGAGCGGCCCACCAAGCACCGCTTTAATGGATTTCTTTTGCCCATTATGATATGGAGATAGCATCTTTGTCTGCACTATGAAGTACTGGCCTAATCGGCTTACGTGGTTACAGATTTTGTTCTGGGGCTCCTTTTGGGTGTTCGTTCCCGTTATTCTACTGGGCAACTGGGAGAATCCCGAGCGCGTATTGGTGCGTAGCACCGTGGTGCTTAGCGGCATTGTGCTCGTCGTCTGGTTGAACGTAGAGGTTCTGCTTCCGCACCTGTATTTCGATAAGAAACAAGCGGCCTACATTGTCGTTTGCACCGCCCTGTTGGTAACCCTCGTTTTGCTCATCAGTTGGGATGCTGCTCCCTGGGCCGAGCACTTTAAACGCCCGCGAAACGTCACCAACAGGGGTACCGGGCCCAACCCCGCCTTTAAGTACATCGGCATGGCCATGCCCTACTTCACCGCTCTCATCGGCAGTGCTTTGTTTGAAGTGGCCCGGTATGCCCACCGCAAGGAGCGCGAAGCCGCCGAGCTGCGCGGAGAAAAGCTAGAGGCCGAGTTAAAATTTCTGCGATCGCAAATCAACCCTCACTTTCTTTTCAATGCTCTCAACAATATTTATACCCTAGCCTTAACCCGCTCGGAGCGTGCTCCGGAGATGCTGCTCAAACTCTCCAATATGCTTCGGTATATGCTCCACGACTGCAAGGCCGAATACGTACCGCTGAGCAGAGAGATCGAGTACCTGCGGCACTTTATCGACCTCTATTGCCTCAAAGACAGCCGCGGGCTGAAGATAAGTGCTCAATTCGACGAGTCTCGCCCGAGCCTACCTATCGCACCGCTACTGCTGGTGCCTTTTGTCGAAAACGCCTTTAAACACAGCAAAATAGAAGACCTCGAAAAGGGATGGATAGCCATACGCCTGAGCACAGGAGACGACTACATCCTCTTCGAGGTAGAAAACAGCATACCCGAAGGCGCTCACAGCAAAGACGACGTCGGAGGCATCGGGCTGAGCAATGTGCGCCGACAACTCGAGCTGCTCTACCCCGACCGACATCTGCTTAGCCTCATCTCGGAAAACGGTGTCTTCAAAGTTTGGCTTCGCCTGGCCCTTCGGACTGCAAACTCCTCTCACCCACTAGCCATGCAGACCCAATGAACACACCGGTATCCTGCCTCGTAGTAGACGATGAAGAACTGGCCCGCGTGCTGTTGGCCCACTACATAGAAAAGACGCCCTCACTGCAGCTCATCGACACCTGTAGCAATGCGCTCCGGGCGATGAGCATACTCCATCAGCGGCCGGTAGACCTCCTTTTCTTAGACATTCAGATGCCCGACTTAACGGGCTTAGACCTGTTAAAAGCCCTCCTCCACAAACCCGTAGTGATTTTTACTACCGCCTACGAACAGTACGCCGTAGAGGGTTACGAAATGGAAGCGGCCGATTACCTGCTAAAGCCCTTTTCTTACGAGCGATTCACCCAGGCCGTGGCTCGAGCCATGGCGCAGATTAAACTGCGCAACCTCCAAAATCCCGCTTCAAAAGCGGTAGAACTGAGCGCTGCTAAAGACTACCTATTAGTAAAGGCAGAGCACCGAACCCACCGCATACGTTTCGACGACATTCGCTACATCCAAGGCATGCGCGAATACGTAGCCTTTCATCTTTCAGAGGGGCGCCTGCTTTCCTTGCTGTCGCTCAAGCATCTTGAAGAGGTGTTGCCTGCCGACCGATTCATCCGCATTCACAAGTCGTACATCGTCGCCATCCGCCATATCGAGATAGTGGAGGAAGAGCATCTCTACGTAAGCGGACAGTGCCTACCTGTCGGCCCGAATTACGCAGAAGAGTTGCGAAAGCGATTGCCGTAGTGCTGCTCTAAGGCGAATGAGGCTAATCCGGCTATTGCCACCTCTAAGAGCAACAGCACGGTGTTCCCCCAGTGCTGCAATTGCCATACAAGCCCCGTAACGGCTGCATTCACCCCTACTAAAAGAGTGCAGATCTGTCGGTGACTTAGCCCTCGGGCCAAGAGGAGATGGTGTACATGCCTGCGATCGGCCCGAAAAGGAGAGCGCCCCTCCATCAGCCGCAGCGCAAACACGCGCAGGGCGTCGAACAGGGGCACGAACAACACCGCTATCGCCAAGGCCGGGCCGGCACTTACGTGTCCGGGATGCTCCGCCGAGAGCTGCCGATTACCCGCCACCCAGGTCAGGGCTAATACGGCGACCAAAGCGCCGATAAACATAGAGCCGGCGTCCCCCATGAACACGCGAGCCGGAGCCAGATTGAAATACAAAAAAGCGCACACCCCGCCGCAAACCGCTGTGGCGAGCAAGGCCAGGTCCACCTCTCCAATATTATACAGCCAATATCCGAAGATGCTGCACGCCCAAAGCCCTAGCAAGCCGGCCAGCCCGTCTATGCCATCGATGAGGTTAAAAGCATTGATGATGCCTACGATACCTATCACCGACAGCAATATGGCCGGCACCTCTGCCAGTGCTCCTATGCCCAAGATACCCTCTAGGTGTCGGATGCTTACCCCTGCCCGGCCGATGAGCGCAATGGCTACTAACAGCTGCCCGGCCAATTTTTGGCCGGCAGAAAGCCGTTGCCAATCGTCCCACCAGCCCAGCAGGACAATGAGGACGAGCGGCGCACTGACCTGCACCACACCGCCCGCAGATGCCCACCCCCACACAATAAAGCTCAAAAAGGCTCCGGTCACAAAACCCAGTCCACCCACTGCCGGTACGGGCTGCTGGTGAACGCTGCGCTCGTTGGGTCGGGAATAAAAATTAATGCGCCGAGCCAATCGAATAAGCACCGAGGTAACGGCTAATGCAACACCCCAAGCCGTGGCAAAAACCATCCCGAACAGTTGCATGAAAGGTAAAGAAAGGTTCACATAAGGATCCTAAACAAAGATGGGCGTTGCGCAGCCGATGCTCACTCATCTGCAAACGGCAAGAGGGTCAGGGAAATTCCTCCCGTAAAAAAGCGACCGTTCGCTCTATATCGATGCTCAAAATACGGTCCTCCTCTATATGCGACACTACTTCCCGATAGCGCTCGCGCAGCTGCTCCAGCGGCTCGGACGAGCGCATCGGCCCTCGGAAGTCGAGAGCTTGCATGGCCACCAGGAATTCAATGGCCAGCAATCGCTCGGTGTTGCGTACTACGCGCAGCGCCTTCACCCCGGCATTGGCTGCCATGCTGACGTGGTCCTCTTGCCCATTACTGCTCACAATGCTGTCGGCCGAGGCCGGCATGCAAAGCGTTTTGTTTTGGCTGGCTATGGCCGCTGCCGTATACTGGGCAATCATCAGGCCCGAATGCAAGCCCGCGTGCGCCGTCAAGAAAAGCGGCAAACCGCGTTGCCCGCTAAGCAATTGAAAGATGCGGCGCTCAGCTATGCTACCCAACTCCGAAACGGCCAAACTCAAATAATCTAAGGCCAGCGCGATGGGCTGGGCGTGAAAATTCCCCCCCGAAAGAACGGCATCGCTATCCGGGAAGATGTTGGGATTGTCCGTAACGCTGTTTACCTCCGTAAGCACTACCTGCTCCACATGGCGAAGGGCATCGCGGCTGGCGCCGTGCACCTGAGGAGCGCAGCGGAAAGAATAGGGGTCTTGCACATGGGATTTGGGCATAGCCGACAAGGCGCTGCCTTCCGTCCAGCGGCGGATATTTTCGGCCGTAATTTGCTGACCGAGGTGAGGCCGAATGCGGTGAAGACGCCCATCCAACGGCTCTCGCCGGCAGTTAAACGCCTCGAAGCCTATAGCCGCGTTCAGGTCCGCCACCTCCAATAAACGAAGCCCCTCCCAAAGACACCAAACCGCGTAAGCTGTGGAAAACTGCGTGCCGTTGATGAGCGCCAACGCCTCCTTTGCTTGAAAGGCAATCGGCGCCCACCCTTTGCGCTCCAGAACCTCCGCAGCCGGCCGAGGCCGACCCTCATACCATACCTCGCCCAAGCCCAGCAGAGGTAAACTCAGGTGGGCCAAAGGCGCTAAATCACCCGACGCTCCCAAAGACCCCTGCTCCGGAACCACCGGCAACACCTCCTCGTTGTAAAAGGCCAACAATCGGTCCACCACCACCTCGCGGACGGCAGAGTAACCGTAGCACAAACTCTTGACTTTGAGTAACAACATTAGCCGAACCAACTCGGGCGGAGTACTCTCCCCTACGCCCGCTGCGTGGGAAAGCACCAAGTTTTGCTGCAGCCGAGCGATATCCGCTTCCGAAATGCGCACATCGCACAAGGCGCCGAAGCCCGTGTTGATTCCGTAGTAACGAACCTCTCCGTTGGCCAACTTGCCGGCGAGATATTCGCAGCTCGCCAAAAGGCGCCGCCGAACCTCATCCGACAATTCCACCCGTCCTCTCTGTCGGAAAATGTCCTTCAGGGTAGCCAAATCCCAATCCGCCGAATCAACGGAATAAACCGCAACCGTACTCATCGCCGCAAAGGTATAGCCCTAATAGGGCTTAATGTCGAGTTAAAAAGAGGTTAAACAAAAAAGCCAAAGGCCAAGGCGAATATTTCAATTATCAGAAAATCAATTTGTTAAGAACAAATTTGCTAAAGCATTTAACACTCTTGTCGAAACTTAAGACACCTGCCGGCGCCTCATCATCGCCTAAACGGCACGGGCGACCTACCTTTGCCTTTGTCATTTATTTTGTAAAAGCGTTCGATATATGCTCAAAAAGTGCTTTTTCTTAGCCCTATTCGTCGCCGGCCTCCTCTCCACCGGCTCGGCGCAACGCATCGCCTATGTAGATGTGAACGCCATCCTGGAAAGTATCCCCGAGTATCAGCGCGCCCAAGAAGAGCTGGACAAGCTCGCCACTCAATGGCGACAGGAAATAGCCCAGGAACAAGACGTTATTAAAGGCATGTACAGCAAGTACCAGGCCGAACAAGTGCTCCTCAGCGACGAACAAAAGCGCCGCCGAGAGGAGGAGATCGTCAACAAAGAAAAAGAGGTGCGCGAGCTGCAGCGCCGCCGCTTCGGCCCAGAGGGTGAGCTGTTCAAAAAGCGCGAAGAACTCGTTCGTCCTATCCAGGAACGCGTATATGCGGCCATTGAAAAATACGCCAACGACAGAGGCTACGAGTACATTTTTGAGAAAGGCAGTGCCTCCGGCATGCTTTACGCTGACAAGAAACACGACAAGACCGAAGATATAAAAGCCCTGCTGCGGCGGAACTGACGGCGGCCCCCTGGGGGCTATCTTTGCGCGACATTCATGATGCTGACTCATATGAAGAAAAAAATGCTTTGGACGGTCCTGTGCTTATTGGCCGGCAGCACGGTAGGCTCTGCTCAGAAGTTTGGCTACCTCAACTCGACCGCCTTGCTGGCCGAGGTGCCCGAAGTAAAAGAGGCCGATGCTAATTTGAAGGCCTTCCAAACCCAGCTGATGAAAAAAGGCCAGGAAATGGCCCGAGAGCTGCAGGAAAAGGCCACCTCTCTGGAGCGCAAGAAGGAGCAGGGCACTATCTCTCCGCGCGACTATCAAACCCAGATGGCCAAACTTCAGGAGGAAGAAGAGGCCATCGGCAAATACGAACAGGAAGTGTACGCCAAGTTAGCCAAAAAGCGCGAAGAGACCTACCGTCCCATACTGGAGCGCGTAAACAAGGCCATGGAGGAAGTGGCGCGGGAGCACGGCTTCCTACTTGTCTTTGACAGCAGCACGCCGGTAGTAGTGTACGCCGACGAGGCGCTCGACCTGGCGCCTCTGGTGAGAGCCAAACTCGGCCTCAAATAATGGCCGGCCCTATTGGCATCTTCGATTCGGGCTACGGAGGGTTGACCGTCTTTCGCCAAATCGAAGCCCTTTTGCCCGAATACGATTACATCTACTTCGGAGACAATGCTCGGGCCCCCTATGGCGGACGCTCCTTCGAGACGATATACCGATTCACCTGGGAATGTGTCAGGCACCTCATAGAGTGGGGGTGCCGATTGGTCATCGTGGCCTGTAACACCGCTTCGGCTAAGGCCCTGCGCAACATCCAGCAGCTCCATTTGCCGCAGTACGGTCCGGAGCACCGCGTTTTAGGCGTCATTCGCCCCACTACGGAGATTATCGGCCAAATCACGCGCAGCGGATGCATAGGCATACTGGCCACTCCGGGCACCGTACAGTCGAATTCTTACCTCATCGAGATCGGCCACTTCTATCCCAGCGTCCGAGTATACCAGCAGCCCTGCCCGATGTGGGTACCGCTCATCGAAAACAACGAACACTTAAGCGAAGGGGCGGATTATTTCGTTCAAAAGGATATCCGGGCCCTGCTGTCACAGGCCGATTGCATCGACACGGTCGTACTGGGCTGTACCCATTATCCCCTCATGCTCGATAAAATTCGGCGCTATTTGCCACAACATATCCAGATAGTCCAGCAGGGCGAGCTCGTCGCCCGGCGGCTGTCGGACTACCTGCGCCGACATCCCGAAATAGATAAGTGGTGCAGTAAAAAGGGGCGGCGGGTCTTTTACACTACCGAAACACCCGGTGTTTTCGACGAAAAAGCCGGCCTATTTTACGGAAACTCTGTCCGTTCACTGCATATAGATGTATGAAGGCTCCGCACCCGGCATAGAGCAAGGCTTTTGCTCCTCATTTACCAAGCAGTCATAGCGCTAAAATTTAACGCTTGAAAACCACTCCAATGCGCTACTTTTGCCTGCGAAAAGGCAAAATCGGTCCCGTAGCTCAAGGGATAGAGCAACTGCCTTCTAAGCAGTCGGTTACAGGTTCGAATCCTGTCGGGATCACGTGTTCAGCCCTCTGGCGTAAAACGCGCAAGGTTTTTTTATTTCTCAAAAGACAGCACGGTCTCCTCGATAATGGAGCAGCAGATGTCGAGTTGCTGTGAAGTGATGACCAGCGGTGGAGCGAAGCGAATGATGTTGCCGTGAGTAGGTTTGGCCAGCAAGCCGTTTTGCGCCAGTCGGAGGCAAAGCTCCCAGGCCGTTTGGCCGCTTTCGGTATCGTTGACCACAATGGCGTTCAACAGCCCTTTGCCGCGCACCAGCCGAAGTAGGTCAGGGCGTTTGCTCACCAAAGCGGCCATCCGCTCTCGGAAGAGGTGTCCTAATTGCTCGGCATTTTCCGCCAAGCGTTCGTCGCGCACCACGCCGAGCGCCTCCATGGCTACGGCACAGGCCAACGGATTGCCTCCGAAGGTAGAGCCGTGCTCGCCGGGTTTGATGGTAAGCATGATCTCGTCAGAGGCCAGCACGGCGCTGACCGGCAAGACGCCTCCCGAAAGGGCCTTGCCCAGCACCAAGATATCGGGCTTGACCCCAAAGTAGTCGCAACACAACATGCGTCCCGTACGCCCTATGCCGGTCTGCACTTCATCGGCGATCATGAGCACATTGTAGCGGCTGCACAAAGCGCGCACGCCGGGTATGTAGTCGTCGTCAGGCACCACTACTCCCGCTTCGCCTTGAATGGGTTCAAACATGAAGCCGGCTACCTGAGGGTCCTGCAAGGCTTGCTCCAAGGCCGATAGATCGTTGTAGGGAATGATGACATAACCCGGCATAAAGGGCCCGAAGTCGCGATAAGAAGAAGGGTCAGTCGATGAGGAGATGGCAGCTAAGGAGCGCCCCCAGAAGTTACCCCGAACGAAGACCATTTTGGCTTGGTTCTCCGGCACACCCTTGATGCGATATGCCCACCGCCGGGCCAACTTCACCGCCGTCTCACCGGCCTCTACACCGGTATTCATGGGCAAAACCCGGTCGTAGCCAAAGAAACGCGTGATAAATTCGGCATATGGGCCGAGCTTATCGTTGTAAAAAGCCCGAGAAGTCAGTGTTAGCCTATGGGCCTGCTCGATGAGGGCCTTTATGATGCGCGGGTGACAATGTCCCTGATTTACCGCGCTGTAGGCGGATAGGAAATCAAAATACTGCTTCCCCTCTACATCCCACACATATACCCCTTGCCCTCGCGTCAGCACAACCGGAAGGGGGTGATAATTGTGCGCGTTATAGCGATCTTCCAGCGCAATCCAGTGGGCCGAGGAAAGCGCCTGCTTCGTAGTCGTTTCCATAGAAAAGATTTGAGCGCAAAGATAGTGCGGCCCACGGCCATCGCCGCTAAAGCGCGCAGATGTTCGTGGGCCGATAATCGCCCGCATACCGAAGGCCTTACTGCTTGGGCAACAGCAACCACAAGCGGCCGTAGCCGTTAATGCGGCGCGCCTGCTGCAGTCCTTTTTTGCCGATGCCGCTGTAAAGGTCGAGGCGCTTGGTCGTCAAGATGGCCCCTCCTCGGTCTTGGGCAAAAAGGATGCGATACGTGTACCCTCTGAGCCGACCTTTTTCATCTACATCGGGAAGTTCGGCCAACAACGTAGCGCCTAAAGGGATGTACTGGGGGTCTACCGCCACCGAGTAGCCTGCGGTCAGAGGGAAGAAGCCGGCACCGACAACCTCCGGAGCACCCATCTTTTTGAAAAAGACGTACTTGCCACCCCGTCCTTTCACGGAACTGCCGAAGCCAAAATGTTCGCGCTTGCCGTCGGCGTATTCTACCCAACAAGAACCTTGCAACTGGGCGTCGGCCAGCTCCGCTTTGCTGCGAATCCAGGCCAGCTCCAAACCCTGTCCGTCCAATGCTCCCGCCTCAATGGCCGCCGGAGAGGGCACCGGCCCGTCCGGACGACGCAAGAGCGGCACAGAGAACTCCGACGTGCGCACACGACTGGCCGGGATGATGGGAGTGTAGTAGCCCGTAACCCGCACCCGGTCATCTTTGAGGTCGGTTCGAATGGCGTAAAAGTCAAAACGGTCGAGCAAGGCCTCGGGCTGAAGCACCTGACAATCTTGAAGCAGCTCCAGGGTACGATACATCTCCGCCTTGCTGATGCCCCTCACCGGATACTGTTTTACATCCGGGCGCTTCAAGTAGCTGGCCTGCTCGTATAGCGCCTGCAGCAAGTCGGCATCGTAAGGTAAATAGGGCAACGTGTCGGGCGCCGTGTGGTGGAAAATTTGAGGGTTAACCTGACGGCGGAGGATAAGTGGTTTCACTCGTGCCGGTGGGGCCATCGTCGCCAAACGGGCCAGTGCTTCGGAACTAAATCCTTCGCCGATCACAATGTCGGCTTTCGCTGCAGATGTCGGCGCAACAGACTTGCTTCCCCAATCTAACATCAACAATACCGGCCCTAAAAGCAACAAGGAAAAGAACAATATCTTTTTTAACATAGCAAAAAGTCGAGTTTTGGGTTTGTGCTACAACCGGTCGATGAGTGACGCAGGTTGTTAAAAAATCCGGCCACATTACCTTTTGTAACCGCGACTTGATTAAAACGAAAAGCAAATGTAGTGCCGATTAAACGCGACCACCCTTTATTTTATTCTGATTTTGAAAAACGTTAACAAGATTGACTCTGATAATCAACATCTTATAAAAGAGCGTTTAGAAGTCGCTAAAGGTTGACTTTACCGCTTTTTTTCCACTCATTGACCATTAATAAGGCCGCCACAGAGAGGGCGTCGGTGATTTGGCCGTCGAACACCATATCGATGGCCTCTGCCAACGGGAGGCGGCGCAGTTGAAGCTGTTCCGTCTCCTCGGGCTGTGCTTTTCCTATTTCCAATTTTTGGGCCAAAAACGCCACCGCCCGCTCGTCGGTCACGCTATTAGAAAGGTGCAACTGCAGCAGAAGCGTCCACTGATGTGCCCGAAGGCCGGTTTCCTCTAAGAGTTCGCGCTGAGCCGTAGCCAGGGGTGACTCCTCAAAACGCCCACCGCCCTCTGGTATCTCCCAGCTGTACTGGTCGAGCGTATAGCGATATTGTCCTACTAACCAGGTGTAACCCTCGTCATCGACCGGCACGATGCCGACGGCGAGGTGTTTGAAGTGCACCACACCGTAAATACCGGCATTACCCGCCGGCGTAAGGACTTCTCGATGCGTTACGCGGATCCAAGGATTATCATAAACCTGACGAATCTCTTTGGTAATCCAAGGGTTGGAATTTCGTTCGGGCATTTGATTTCGCTATTTATTGTGTTTTTAGAGCCACTGGTCGAATGAAAAAACAGGCATAAAAATTTTGCCGACTTTAGCCGTGCGATTTGAAGCGCATATTCCTCCTTCTTTCCAGATGTAAGCGCTCCCCTCTAGAACGATTGAAACGCCCTTCAAATCGGTCGTTTGTTTGCCCCCCTGCCTTCGCTGTTTTCCAATCTTGATAATCTCTCCCCCCCGCGAGAAGAAGGATTCTTCTTGAGAACCCAGCTTGTGGTAGTGAAGCCCTAATAAGAGGAGTCTGCCTTTGAGGGTAATCTCGTAGCCGAGAAGAAAAGGTAAGGAGAGAAGGCTGCTACGAAAATCATTGCATACTATTTCATACCAATAACCGAGCCAATTTTCGACGATATGCCCCTATCACCCGGTGGAAAAAACTTTAATCAGCAGTACCTCCCGCCAATTTCCACACTGGAGAAAACGAGAATTTGGCGTTATGAACCAACTCTACCGCATCTACATTTTTGGGGCCTTGGCTCTTCTCCCTTTGGCGGCAAAGGCAGAACTGGTTATCGTGGTGAACTCGCTTCCCGCGAATACGCCTCCGGGGGCGGTCATCTACCTCAGTGGCTCTATCAACCAATGGATGGCGGCGGACCCGGCTATGAAGTTGGAGCTGAATGCCTCCGGGAAATACCAAGTAAAGGTACAGCCGCCGATAGGGCCGGTACATTTTACCTTTACTTGCGGCAGTTGGGCTCATTCGGAGGGCAACAGCACCGGTGAGTACCAGGCGATGCATGTGGTCCAGTACACCGGGCAAGCGCAAACGGTATACGTAGACATTCGCAGCTGGAGAAATACTGCGCAGACGACCTTTAACAGCGATAAGAGAGGTACGGTAGCGGTATTGGAGGATTCAATGTATATGCCTCAGCTCAACCGCACGCGCCGTATTTTCATTTACCTTCCGCCTAATTACTATGCTATTCCGACAAAACGGTATCCGGTGCTGTATTTGCAAGACGGGCAATTTCTCTTTCAAAAGGCCCATCCGCAGGGCGAGGAATGGGAAATAGACGAGTCCTTGGATAAGCTGGTAGGACAAGGAAACCACGGCTGTATCGCAGTCGGTATCGAGAACGGCGGCGTGAACCAGATGAATGAGTACGTTCCGTGGTTTAACGCATCTCACAATGTGGGCGGGCAAGGCGGTGCCTATATGAACTTCATAGTAAATACGCTCAGGCCCTTCATCAACCAGCACTTCCGGACCCTTTCCGACCGCGAACATACCGGCATCGGCGGCAGCAGCTTCGGAGCGCTTATTTCGCTCTTCGGCGCTCTGGAACACCAAGATGTCTTTTCAAAAGTTTTGCTATTCTCGCCGGCTTTCTGGTTTTCCGATGTAGCCCTCCAAAACCACATTTTGGGCAAGGGCAAACGCTTTAGCACGAAGATGTACTTTTTAGTGGGTGGGCAAGAGCCTTCCTATGTCGTGCAAAGCCTGCAGAACACGCTCAATGCTCTTCGCTTTGTGGGCTTTAGCGGCCAAGAGGTCGCCGTAGATGTACCTGCTGAGGGTAAGGCTATCATTCCCTTTTGGCAAAAAAATTTTCCAACGGCGTATTTGTGGCTCTTCCCCGGCCTTGCCTCATCGACAAACGAAAGCGATGCCACCTCCATGCAGGCGCTTGTCAGCGTGTATCCCAACCCCGCCACGGACTGGATTCGGATTCGCTCGAGTCGCGAAAGCGAGGAGTGGCAAGTACAAATTGTCGGCCTGGACGGAGCGCTCAAACGCGATACATGGGTGTACGGCGAAGACGCCATACCGGTCTACGACCTGCCATCCGGGTCTTATTTCGTGCGCATCCGCAGTGCGGAGAGTTCGGATTGGCAAACGGCTAAATGGGTGAAGCGTTAAACTGTGAGAGATAACGACGCGGGCCTGACCGCGTAACCGCGTTGTTGCCAAAGGGCGAACGCGGTTTTTTATTTTTCAGTGGGCCTCCAGCCAGTTTTTTCCCACTCCCATCTCTACCACGATGGGCACGCGCAAATCGGGCATGGCCGAAACCATCTTCTCTTGCACCACTTGTTTGAGCGTTTCCAACTCCTCCTTATGGGCATCGAAAACGAGCTCATCGTGTACCTGAAGGATCAGGTGGGAGCGCAGGTGGGCTGTGCGCATGCTCTTCCAAATGTTGACCATGGCCACTTTGATCAAATCGGCCGCCGTGCCTTGCACCGGAGTGTTGATGGCCATCCGCTCGGCCATGCTGCGGTTTGCGTTGTTGCGGCTGTGGATGTCGCGCAAGTAGCGGCGGCGGCCCAGGAGCGTCTCCACATATCCGTTTTTCCGGGCAAACTCTACGATGTTTTCCATGTAGCGCTTGAGGCCGGGGTATTGCTTGAAATAGTTGTCGATCAGCTCTTTGGCTTCTGAACGCTTAATGCTGAGCTGGTTGCTCAGGTTTGCCGCGCCGGCGCCGTAGATAATGCTAAAGTTGACGGTTTTAGCTATGCGCCGCTGTTCGGGAGTCACCTGCTCGATCGGTACGCCAAACACTCGAGCAGCCGTAGCCTGGTGAATGTCTTGGTTTTGTTGGAAGGCCTCTATCATAGCCTCTTCGTGGCTGATATGGGCTATGAGGCGCAGCTCGATTTGCGAGTAATCGGCCGACAAGATGAGATGCTCATCGTCGCGTGGAATGAAAGCCTCTCGAATGCGCCGCCCCTCCGGCGTGCGCACCGGGATGTTCTGCAGGTTGGGATTTTGGCTGCTCAGTCGCCCCGTAGCCGTCAGCGCCTGGTTGAAGGAGGAGTGTACCCGCCCGGTTCGAGGATTTACCAATGCGGGCAGTGCCTCCACATACGTACTGCGCAGCTTCTGCAGCGCGCGATGCTGTAAAATATCGGCACACACCGGATACTCGGTTGCCAACGAAGAGAGCACCTCCTCATCTGTCGAATACTGCCCGCTTTTCATCTTCTTGCCCGGGTAGGGCAGTTTCATGCGCTCAAAAAGCACTTCCCCTACCTGCTTAGGGCTGGAAACGTTGAAGACATGGCCGGTTTGTTCTATAATTTTCTCCTCTAACGCCTTGATGGCAGCCGCCAGCTCTTGAGAATATTGCCTTAAGAAGTCGCAATCAATGCGCACTCCGGCGTACTCCAAGTCGGCCAGTACCTTGATGAGCGGACACTCTACTTGGTGGAAGAGGCGCACCAAGTTGGCACCTCCGGCTTCCAGCCGCGGCTCTAAATAATCCTTCAATTGCAGCGCGATGTCGGCATCCTCGGCGGCGTACTCCTTGATTTGCTCCAGCGGCACATCGCGCATACTGCCCTGGTTAGCGCCCTTTTTGCCTATCAGCTCTTCTATCTTGAGCGGGCTGTAGTCCAAATACGTCTCTGCCAAGTAGTTGAGGTTGTGCCGCAACTCCGGCTCGAGCAAATAATGGGCGATCATGGTATCCCAAAACGGGCCGCGCAGCTCTACACCGTAGCTTTTGAGGACGATAGCGTCGTATTTGAGGTTTTGACCGATTTTTTCAATTTGCTCGTGCTCAAAAAAGGGTCGAAACCTCTCGACGATGCGCTGCGCCTCGACTCGGTCGGCGGGTACGGGCACGTACCAGGCTTCGTGAGGCTTGAAGGCAAAGGCCAAGCCGACCAAGTCGGCCTGAGTCGGCTCGATAGCCGTAGTTTCGGAATCGTAAGATACTCCCCGGCAGCTCAGCAGCTGTCTCAGCAGTTCTTCGCGGGCCTCCGGAGTGTCTACCAGATGATAGCAGTGAGGCGTATTTGTTATATTTTTAGAAGCGTGGCGAATAGACGAGGGCGGGTCGCTCTCGGCCTGAGGGGTTTCGCCCTCAAAAAGGGAGCCCTGCTCGCCCGCAGGCGTCTTCAGAGTGGGCGGTTCGTCTGCCGGAACTCCGGCCAAGGGATGTTTTAAAATGTCGTTGGCAAGGCTTCTGAATTCTAACTCTTTGAAAAGGGCTAACAAGGCCTCGCGGTCGAAGGGCTCTACTCGGAATGCCCGCTCCTCAAAGACGACAGGGGCTTGTGTATCGATGGTAGCCAGCCATTTCGACAACAATGCTTGTTCGCCGTGCTCTTCCACAATGGCGCGCACCCTGCCTTTGAGGTGTTGAGCGTTCTGCAGTACGCCCTCCACCGTACCGTACTCGGCCAATAAACGGGCGGCGGTCTTCTCCCCTATACCCGGCAAACCGGGGATGTTGTCTACTGCATCCCCCATAAGCCCTAGCATATCGATAACCTGTTCGACTTGCCGGATATTCCAACGCTCACACACCTCGGCTGGCCCCCAGACCTCGATGTCGCCCCCTTGGCGACCGGGCTTGTAGAGGAAAATGCGCTCCGAGACCAGCTGCCCCATGTCCTTATCAGAGGTGACGAGGTATACCTCAAAGCCTTGCTGGGCAGCCTGGCGCGCCAGCGTGCCCATGACGTCGTCGGCCTCGTAGTTGAGCACGGTGATCACCGGCAAATTCATGGCGCGCACGATCTTCTCCACCCACGGAAGGGCAAGGGTAATATCTTCCGGCTGCGCGTCGCGATGGGCTTTGTAAGCCTCGTAGCGCTCGTGGCGAAACGTGCCATCCGGCGGGTCGAACACTACGGCCAAATGAGTGGGCTGCTCTCGAAGGAAAATATCCCACAACATCCGCACAAAGCCGTGAATGGCCGACACATTCCAGCCTTTAGAGTTGAACAAGGGCCGGGCGATAAAGGCATAGTGGGCGCGATAGACCAACGCATGCCCGTCGAGGAGGAAGAGTTTCTTCATAAAATGAGATGCAGTGAGAAGGGGCGCTGTTCACGCCCTCAGCAGGCGCATTCTACGGCAAAGATGCGCCTTTACTGCCGCTTTATCGGTATGTGCCACAACCTACAGGTGCATACCCGCGCCAAAGCCCAACGGCAAGTCGAAAGTAATCCACACAACCAGCAGCAAAACCCAGCCAACAAAGAAGACAACCGTATACGGCAGCATGGTCGCCACCAAGGTCCCTATACCGGCGCGCTGGTCATAGCGCTGCAAAAGGGCAACGATCAGCGCGAAATAGGACATCATCGGCGAGATGATGTTCGTAATACTGTCGCCCACGCGATAAGCGGCTTGCGTAAACTCCGGTGAGTAGCCCAGCAACATAAACATAGGGATGAACACCGGCGCCATGATGGCCCACTTTGCCGACGCACTGCCCATGACGAGGTTAATCGTCGCCGTTAGAAGCACAAAAGCTACCGTCAGCGGAATGGCTCCCAAGCCCGAGGCTTTCAGCGCCTCAGCGCCCTTTACCGCCACAATCAGGCCGATGTTGGTCCAATTGAAGTAAGCGACGAATTGGGCGGCAAAGAATACCAGCACGATGTACGCGCCCAGCGTCTCCATGCTTTTGGCCATACCCTTCATGACATCGGCATCGCTGCGTAAGGTACCGGCCCCCCACCCATAAGCCATACCCAACAAGGCCGCTCCTAAAAACAAGAGCGCCACGATACCCGACATGAAAGGCGAATGTAGGATATCATCCGTTTGCGGATCGCGCAGATATCCCCCGCTCGGCAGCAAACCACCCAACAGGAAAGCCGTGAAAAGCACCGCCGCCACTAAGGCAAAACGAAGACCGCGCCGCTCTGCAGCGCCCAAAGGCTTTACGGCTTCGACCTTCTCCGTGCCGGTATACGCACCTAATCGCGGCTCCACAATGCGCTCGGTTACCCAGGTGCCCAGCAGAGCAATCAGCGGCGTAGAAGCCGCCATGAAGTAATAGTTACACGCCGGATTGACCTTATACTCCGGCTGGACAATGCGAGCAGCCTCCTGGGAGAGCCCCGCCAATAGCGGGTCTATCGTACCCAAAAGCAGATTAGCGCTGTAACCACCAGAAACACCCGCAAACGCCGCCGCAATCCCCGCTAAGGGGTGCCGGCCCGCCGCTAAAAAAATAACGGCAGACAAAGGTACCAACAACACGTACCCCACCTCACTGGCGGTGTTAGACATCACCCCGGCGAAGACGATCACAAAAGTCAACAAACGGGACGGCGACCGGAGCACAATCCACCGAAGCACTGTGCCGATCAAACCGCTGCCCTCGGCAATGCCGATGCCCAAAAGCGCAACGAGCACCGTCCCTAACGGAGCAAAACCGGTAAAGTTCTTGACCATGTCGGTCAGGATGCGGTGCAGCCCTTGTACCGACAACAAGTTGACCACTCGCACCTCTTGACCGGTGCCGGGATGAATGACCTTGACATCCCAAAGGCTGAGCAGCCCGCTGAGCGCGATCACCAAAACGGCAAAAGCGGCAAACAACGTGGCCGGATGCGGCAGCGCGTTGCCCACGCGCTCCACTACAGACAGAAAACGATTGACCCAGCGATGACCAGATGCTTTCATGAAAACGGCGTTTGCGAAGAAGAAGACGCCCAAATGTACAAGAGCGAAATGATTACTTTCATCCACCAACTACAGCGGCGTTGTATTTCACAGGACTCCGTCCGGCAAAAATCTCCATAGCGAACGAAGGCGCCAAAAACGCCAATGAGAGATAGCAGAGAGCCACTCGAAGCGTATTTCTTCTCCGGCAGGGCTCATCCATTCGACAGAGAACACTAGATGCTGAAGGCGAAATAAGAGTGTCAGGTGAATTGCAATAGCCAATAAAGTAGGTGAAAAACAAGTATTTCTGAAGAAATATACCCTCTAAATGGCCCAACTTTTGATGCAGAAAGTTCATTAAATCACCTCATCTCTCGTAGCGACTTATGAGAAGAATTACTGCTGTTTTTTTGGCCTTAGCCGGGGCTACGTACTGGCTGGCATGCGTTCACGAGCCGGAATGGAACTTAGACAAGCAGCTGCTCGATGCCCTAAACCGTCACTCGCGCACCGGCTCGTTTGAGTGGTACATCATGCCGGAGAGCGACGACCTGGCTTCCATTCCCTTCCAAGACCCTAAGAATCTGCTCAACCCGGCCAAAGTGGAGCTAGGGCGGATGCTGTTCTTCGAGACGGGTTTAGGCATGGAGGCTATGCGCGACGAGCTAAAAGGCACTTACTCGTGTAGCTCGTGCCATATCCCCAGCCGCTCCTTCACGGCCGGACGCTTCCAGGGCGTTGCCGATGGAGCCGTCGGCTTTGGTAAGGCCGGCGAGGGCCGATCCAAGCACCCTCTATACGCTGGTGACGAGGTAGATGCTCAAGGTGCTCGCCCGCTACCTACCATCAATTTGGCTTATGTCACCAACGCGCTGTGGGCCGGCGCGTTTGGCTCTTTCCACGTCAACAAGGGCACCGAAGCCGTGTGGAACCAAGACACGCTCACTGCCATCAACTTTAAGGGCAAACACGGTTTAGAAGCGAACAACGCCCGCGCCCTTATCGTGCACCGCCAAGTGGTAAACAAGGAGCTAATGGACGCTCTGGGCTACACGAGCCTGTTCGACCAAGCCTTCCCGGAAATTCCACCCGCCGAACGCTATACACGCGAGACGGCCGGAGCGGCTATAGCAGCCTACTTCCGCACCATCTTTACCAACCGGGCACCCTTCCAGCGCTGGCTCAAAGGCGAACGCCACGCTCTGACAGAACAAGAGAAGCGCGGCGCCTTGCTCTTTTTCGGCAAGGCCGGATGCGTCAACTGCCACAACAGCCCCTCCTTTAACAGCATTCCCCACGAATTCTTTGCTCTTGGAGTAAAAGACCACTACCAAAGCGGCTTTAACGTCTTCCGGACGGGCCCGGACGACAAGCGCAACTTAGGACGCGGTGGCTTCACCGGGCGCGCCGAGGACATGTACAAATTCAAGGTACCCCAATTGTACAACCTGCGCGATGTAGGCTTCTACTTCCACGGCGCCAGCAAGCGCACCCTGCGCGAGGTAGTCGAGTACTTTAACAATGGCGTCCCCGAAAACCCTAACGTACCCCTCGAGCAAATCTCCCCCTTCTTCCGTCCGCTGGGGCTGACCGAGCAAGAGATAGACGACCTGACGGCCTTCTTAGAAAATGCCCTGTATGACCCTAACTTAGAGCGCTACGTACCTAAGCGGACGATGTCGGGGAACTGCTTCCCCAACAACGACCCGCTTTCCCGCCTCGAGATGGGTTGCCAATAGCAGGCAAAATGCCACCCGGCTCAGGGCTACCGAGACTTAGTTTGGCGAAAAAGTGCAACGGCATCTTCCCTCAGACGAGGAAGGGTGCCGTTTCACTCTTTCGGATGCCAGAATGTCAGCAAAAGTATTGTGGCACGTTTTTAAGAGCAAAGGAGTCGGTCGGTGCCGCTTACCATCTAAACGCCGGCCGCCGTACATGATACCGATAGATTATCTGCAAACCGAAGAGCGGGAAAGCGCCTCTTCCCTTTCTCAACGGCAACCTGCTGCCGGTGGCGATGAAGCGCTCTTGGATGCTTATTCGCGCACGGTGGTGGGGGTGGCCGAGCGCGTCAGCCCGGCCGTAGTGCACTTAAAAGTGGTGCGCAGGAGCCATCGCCCGGCGACGAGCAGCGGCAGCGGGTTCATCATCAGTAGCGACGGGTTGGTAGTGACCAACAGCCACGTGGTGAGCCATGCGCTGCGCATAGAGGGGGGCCTCTCGGATGGGCGCACCTTCGAAGCACGCCTGCTCGGAAGCGACCCGGCTACCGATATCGCGGTGGTACGGCTGGAGGGAGTCGACCGACTAAGTACGATCACTTTCGGCGAGAGCCGCCGCCTGCGTGTGGGGCAGATTGCCATAGCTATAGGCAACCCCTTAGGTTTTCAATGCTCGGTAACGGCAGGCGTCATTAGCGCCCTGGGGCGCACCCTGCGCACCCATAGTGGCCGACTCATCGACGAGGTCATCCAGACCGATGCGGCGCTCAACCCGGGCAACAGCGGCGGACCCTTGGTGGACTCCCACGGTTCGGTCATCGGCGTCAATACGGCCGTAGTTGCCGGTGCTCAGGGACTGTGCTTCGCCGTGGCCGCCGACCTCGCCCGACATGTTGTCGGGCAGCTCGTCCTACAAGGACGTATTCGCCGCGGCTATTTAGGCATAGGGGCGCAAAACATCTCTTTACCCGCCCGTCTGATAGCCGAACAGCACCTGCCTGCGGCCACCGGCGTATGGGTACAAAGCGTTGAGCCAAATACCCCTGCCGCCCGAGCCGGCCTAAAGTCGGGTGATGTGCTCGTACAACTGAACCAACAACCCATAGACTCGATCGATACGCTGCATAAGGTCTTGAGTGCCGAAACGATAGGACAGCCCCTGGCGCTATGGATATGGCGCGAAGGCGCTTCAAGGCAACTGACCATAATACCGGAAGAAATGCCGTAAAAGGCACGGCAGAGGGCTATGCGCTCTGTAGGCCCTCCGGGTATAAGCGTGCCAAGGCTGCCTTTACGGTATCCTTGTCGGCCGGGTACGTTACGCCATACCACTGGGCATGGCAGCGCTCCACCCGAACCCGAACGCGCTTCTCGCGAAGCAAGTGGCTTATGGCACTGGGGATGTAAAACTCCGCGCGTGGATCGCGCCGGTTCTCTCGGACGAAGGCGCGAAACTGCTCTTTCAAAGCGACAAAGATAGAGGGATGAAAACCCCAGAAATTCATAGAGACGGGAGTTTGCTCGGACAGCCAAGTGTACCGGCCGGACGCATCCGCCGACCGAATGCCCTCGCCACAACGCTCTATGTGCGTGCATTCTACCACCTCAACCAAGTATCCCGCGTCGCTGACAGTACACACCCCGCGCGCTACGGCCCCGTTCTCCGACAGCGTATTCCCCAGGGCATAGGCCACCATGCCGTATAAATCCGGGGCACATTCCTCTCGTAAAAAACGCGCCATCGTCTGAAAGGCCTCTGCCCCGTAGAAATCGTCCGCATTGATGGTGGCAAAGGGCTCTTCAACAGCAGAGCGAGCGGACAAAATGGCGTGCCCCGTACCCCAGGGCTTCTCGCGATAGGGCAATTGCGGAAAATCCTCCAGCTCCGTGTCCATTTCTTGAAAGGCATACTCTACCGGCAAGAAGCGCTCTACGCGCGCGCCAACGCACCGCCGAAACTCCTTCTCAATAGCCTTACGCAACACGATCACCGCCTTGCCGAAGCCCGCCTGACGAGCATCAAAAAGGGAAAACTCCAAAATGGCCTCGCCTTTAGGGCCCATACCGTCTATTTGCTTCAGACCGCCATAGCGAGAGCCAATGCCGGCCGCCAGAATTACAAGCGTAGGTTGCATGATGAACGAATGATTCGGCGTGAAAAATAGAAGAAAAGGCAAAAAATAGGCCATATGAACAGGCAGGCTACCTTTGCCAACGACAAAAGTCTGAAACGAATTTCGGTTGCACGCCTAAACGACTGCTCTCCTTATGTCCAACTACGCTCCCCCGCTAAGCGGCGAGTACTGGCGCCAGATGGCGCTTATCGGCCTGCTCTTCTTTCTCTTTGGCTTCGTTACCTGGCTCAACGGTTCGCTCATCCCTTTCCTAAAACTCGCCTGTGACCTGCAGCACGAGTGGCAAGCCCTCCTGGTAACTTCGGCGTTTTACCTGAGCTACTTCTTCTTGGCCCTCCCTGCCTCAACCATCTTGGGCCGAACGGGCTTTAAGAACGGCATGGCCTTGGGTCTGCTGGTCATGGCGGTGGGCTGCCTCCTTTTCGTTCCCGCGGCCCAGACACGTATTTACGGCCTTTTCCTGGCGGGCCTCTTCGTCCAGGGCATGGGGCTTTCCATCCTACAGACGGCGGCCAATCCCTACGTCAGCATCATCGGCCCCTTGGAAAGCGCAGCCCAGCGCATCAGCATCATGGGCATCTGCAACAAGGTGGCGGGCATTCTCAGCCCACTTATCTTGAGCAGCATTGTGTTGCGCGGAGCCCAAGAAATCGAGGGCCGACTGGCGGCCATTTCCGATGCCGAAGAGAGGACTGAGTTGCTCAACGCCTTGGCCCGGCGAGCCATCCCCCCCTATATCGCCATGGCGGCCGCTCTGGTGCTGCTGGCCTTGTTCATTCGGCGCTCCCCCTTGCCCGATGTAAATCCGGCAGCAGACGAAGCGGCAGATACCTCCGCTGCCGAAAAACGGCGCCTATGGCAGTTCCCTCACCTGTGGTTGGGCGCACTGGCCATTTTCTTTTACGTAGGCGCTGAGGTGATGGCCGGTGACGGCATCGTGCTCTACGGGCGCTTCTTGGGCTTTTCCATCGACCAAACTAAGTATTTTACCTCGCTCACGCTTAGCGGTATGCTCGTGGGTTACTTGCTGAGCATTGCCCTCATTCCCCGCCATCTCTCGCAAGAGCGCTTTCTGCTGTACTCGGCGCTGCTGGGCATAGGGTTATCGCTGGCCACTTACGCTACCTCAGGATATACGGCACTGCTGTTCGTCGCTTTGTTAGGATTGGCTAACGCGGTAATGTGGCCGGCTATTTTTCCGTTGGCCATTGCCGACTTAGGGCGTCTGACGCAGTTGGGCTCTGCCATTCTGATCATGGGCATCGTAGGTGGTGCTATTTTACCGCAGGTGTACGGCTTTTTAGCCGACCACCCTGCCGTCGGGCCGCGCACAGCGCTTCAGGCGGTATTGCTGCCGGCCTACGGATACATTCTGTTTTACGCCTGGCGCGGCCATGCCTATCGGTAACCGAGGCGCCGCAGCCCCTGACCCACCCGGCTTTGACCGAGGGTAAAGGCCGGCAATAGTAAGCCGGACGGGGCATCACAGAGCCCCGTCCGGCTCGGCAGGGCCTGAGGGGCCGACTCAACGCGCGTAGGCTACGGCGCGTTTTTCGCGAATAACGGTAACGCGAATTTGCCCCGGGTACTGCATTTCCTCTTCTATACGCTTAGAAATGAGGAAAGACAAATCATCGGCGTACTGGTCGGAGACCTTGTCGGCCTCGACGATGACGCGCAGCTCTCGGCCGGCTTGCATGGCGAATGCTTTGGCTACGCCTTCGTAGCTCATGGCCAGCTCTTCCAATTCGCCGATGCGCTTGAGGTAGTTTTCCAGAATCTCGCGCCGAGCACCCGGCCGAGCACCGGAGATGGCATCGCAGGCCTGCACGATGGGAGAGATGATGTTGTCCATCTCAATTTCATCGTGGTGCGCACCAACGGCGTTGATAACCACCGGGTGTTCGCCGTACTGCTCGCACATTTTCATGCCCAAAATGGCGTGCGACAGTTCGCTTTCCTCTTCGGCCACTTTTCCGATATCGTGCAGCAAGCCGGCCCGCTTGGCCATTTTCACTTGTTTAGGGTTGAGGCCCAATTCGGCGGCCATAGTGGCGCAGAGGTGCGCGGTCTCGATAGAGTGCTTAAGCAGGTTCTGACCGTAAGAGGAGCGGAAGCGCATGCGGCCGACCATGCGAACCAGTGCCGGGTTTAGGCCGTGAATACCCAGCTCCATCACCGTGCGTTCGCCGATTTCGGCGATCTGTTCCTCTATCTGGCGCGTCACTTTGGCTACCACCTCCTCAATACGCTGAGGGTGGATGCGACCGTCGGCTACCAGGCGTTGCAGGGCTAAACGCGCAATTTCGCGGCGCACCGGGTCGAAGGAGGACAGCACGATGGCCTCCGGCGTATCGTCTACAATAATCTCCACTCCGGTGGCGGCCTCCAAGGCGCGAATGTTGCGCCCTTCGCGGCCGATAATCTGGCCCTTCATGTCGTCGTTCTCCAAGTTGAAGACCGATACCGTATTTTCAATCGTGAATTCGGCTGCCATGCGCTGAATCGTCTGAATGACGATTTTCTTGGCTTCCTTGCTGGCAGTGTTGCGCGCTTCGGTGATGGCCTCTTGCACAATAGCACGCGCTTCGCTTTCGCTTTTGGCGCGAACGGCCTCTAACAGCTGCTCTTTTGCCTGTTGCTCGCTCATCTGGGCGATCTTTTCCAACAAGCGAATGCGCTCCTCGTTGGCCGCGTCGAGCTCCTCCTTCTTCTTCTGGACAATCTTGAGCTGTTTCTCTAAGTTGTTGCGCAGCAACTCCAGTTCGGCCTCTCGGTTTTCCAAATCCGCCTTTCGGGCGTTCAGCTCCTTAATTTGGTTTTGCAGGTGCTCCTGCTGCATCTGAAGGTCTTTTTGCTTGCCGATGACCTCCATTTCCATCTCCTTAAGCTTGACCTGGTGTTGGGCTTTTTCTGCCTCAAACTGGGTGCGCATTTGCGCATAGCGCTCCTTGGCCTCCTGAATCTTTTGTTGTTTGATGCGCTCGTTCTCCGACTCTGCCCGGCTGACGATTTTCTCTGCTTTAACGGTGGCTTCGTCGACTATGCGCTTGGCCGTGAGGCGCGCCTCCTGAACGATGAGGTCGGCCTGGCGGTTGCTCTCTTCGACGGCCTTCTGATTGGCTTTGGCCTGCAGCTGTCGGGCAACAAAATAGGCCGCAGCACCTCCAATGAGCAATCCGGCTAATGTTCCTATGACGATTTCCATTGCAATACGACGTTAAAAAAATGAACGAAAAATGGGTTACGACGGGTTTTAAGGCGTTATTTTCGTATAGTCGCCCGGAGCTTTTGCTCGAACACCTGTTGCAACTGCTGCATGGCGGCGTCTACCTCGCTGCTGTGCAGGGTGCGTTCGAGGCTTTCAAACAGAAAACTCACGGCGTAAGATTTTTTGCCGGGGCCGATTTTTTGGGCATCTTCAAAGACATCGAAGAGGTTGACCTGGCGCAGCCACCTTTTTTCCGTCTTGAAGGCCAGCTGCCGCACTTGAGCAAAGGTCACCTCTTTGTCGAGCACCAAGGCGAGGTCGCGCCGCACAGAGGGGAATTTACCGATAGGTGTAAAGTGCACCTTGTTGTCTGCTGCAATTTGATACAGGGGTTCAAAGAGAATTTCGGCGTAGAATACCGGACCCTTGATGTCCAGAGCGCGCAGGATGGACGGCGCCACTTCGCCCAGGGTGGCCAAGATTTGCGGTCCGCGGTGGCAGCGCAGCGCGTAGCGGAAGGGGAGTTCGTCTTGAAGGACGGTTTCCTGATAAGCGTGTGCACCGAAGCGCCTCATGAGGTTTGAGGCATAGGCTTTTAGCGTGTAAAAGTCTACCTGCTGTTTGGGTGCGGGCTGCCAGCTCTCCGGGCTATGGTCGCCGCACAGAAGCAGACTGAGGCACTCCGTTTCGCTGCTTTCTCCAAGAGGAGCGCGGTATACTCTGCCCCACTCGAAGAGACGCAAGGAGAAATTTTGGTGGCTGTGGTTTCGCCGGACGTTTTCGAGAGCGCTAAACAGCAACGTAGGGCGCAGGCAGTCGAGCTCGCGATTGGATGTGTTGTGGATGAAAACCAATTGCTCAGAGGGCATGGGCCAGAGCGCTTGTTGGCCGACGTAGTAAGACGAGCTGTTCAGCGACAGACTCATGCACTCCAAAAAGCCGTTGCTCGCCAGATATTCGGAGGCAGCGCGGCGCACGGATTCGCGCGTGGGATGCCGGGCGGGTTCTACGCCGAAGTGCATACGGGGCGGCAGGGGCACTTCGTCGAGGCCGTAGATACGCAGGATTTCCTCTGCGATATCTGCCGGCCGCGTGACATCGGGTTTGTACGTCGGCACCACGGCGGTGAAGCCTTCTTCGGTTTTGTCCTCTACGGCTATGTTGAGGGCGCCGAGAATACGCTCTACGATTTGAGGCGACAGGGGAACACCGCTAAGGCCTTGCAAGTAAGCGTAGCGGACAGGTACGCGGGCGGGATGGAGCGGCTTGGGATAAATGTCCGTAAGGGCGGAGGCGATAGTGCCGCCGGCTATCTCCTGTATTAAGGCCGCGGCACGCAGCAGGGCGTCGGGGCAGCCGTTGGGGTCTACGCCTTTTTCAAATATCCAGGCGGCTTCTGTGCGCAGGTTGTGCCGCAGCATGGTACGCCGCACCCAGGTAGGATGAAAACGGGCGCACTCTAAGAGGACGTCTGTGGTCGCCTCGGTTACTCCGCTGTGGGCTCCGCCAAACACGCCGGCCATACACAGCGGCCGGGCGTGTGCGTCGCAAATCATCAAATCTTCGGCGGCCAGTCGGTGCTCTTCGCCGTCTAAGGTGACGAAGGGCGTGTCGGCAGGGAGTGTCATGACGCGGATGGCTCCGCCGCCAATGTACGCAGCATCGAAGGCATGCAGAGGATGGCCGCGCTCCAGACGCACGTAGTTCGTTATGTCCACTACGTTATTTATCGGGCGCTGCCCTAAGGCCATCAGGCGATTTTTCAGCCACTCCGGACTCTCCTGCACCTTCACGCCGCGGATTAACAGGGCCATATAGCGCTGGCAAGCCTCCGGAGCCTCTACCCTTACCGGATAGGGAGCCGTATCAGGGAGCGGCAAATCGGGCACCCGAGGCACACGCAGTTGGGCTAAAGGGTTTTCTCGATAGCGTATCCACGCCAGCAAGTCGCGAGCCACGCCGAGGTGATGGGTGGCGTCGGCCCGGTTGGGCGTAAGGCTAATGGTAAGCACCACGTCGGAAGAGATACCCAAGTATTCAGCGGCCGTCATGCCTATGGGAGTGCCCTTGGGCAAGACCATGATGCCGGAGTGGTCAGTGCCGATGCCCAGCTCGTCTTCCGCGCAGATCATCCCTTCAGAGAGCACGTTGCGCACCTTGCGCTCGGCAATGGCGAACGGTTGCCCGTCCTTGCCCAGCACGCGAGCGCCCGGCAAGGCTACCAAAACGCGCTGACCGACCGCCACATTGGGCGCACCGCACACCACAGAGCGAAGGCGCCCGTCGCCCACGTCCACGCGTGTAGCCGACAGGTGATCCGTCTCCGGAATCCGAGTGCACTCCACCACTTCACCCGTAATGACGCGGTCTAAATCTACCGGTGATGGGCTCACCCGCTCCCAATCTTCTACTTCTAATCCTATCGACGTCAGTATATCGGCAATTTCTTCGGGCTTCTTATCCAGGTCGAGCAGCTCTTTAAGCCAATTTAGCGAAACCTTCATCGGTAACGAACAAACACGCTTTACAAATACGCCGGACGTTTCCGGCGATGTAGGCAAAGGTAATGCGTTTCAAAGTTTCGGCAGTTCATCAAAATTTTAGCCCAACACCAAGGAAACCCGCTGCCGAAGGACGGACAAAAAACCTCGACAAGCACCGGCCGCCGTACCTTTGGGAGCAATAAATGAACGCCCTTACGACATGGCTTATACTCGACTTTTGCGCTGGGCAGCACTATCGGGAGCCGCGGCGGTGGCCCTGGGCGCTTTTGGTGCGCACGGCTTAAAGCCGCACCTAAACGATTACCAAGCGGCTATTTTCGAAAAAGGTATTCAATACCATTTCATCCACACCTTAGCCGTGCTGGCAGGAGGCGTATTGGCTCAGCGCGGCCGGCCGATTGCAGGGCTGCGCCGAAGCAGTTACCTATTTCTCGCCGGTATCGTTCTCTTTTCCGGCTCGCTCTACCTCTTAGCCTGCCGCGACTTGCTGCCCTTTCCGGTAGACTGGTTGGGACCCGTCACGCCAATAGGAGGGGGGTGCTTTATCGCCGGTTGGTTGCTGTTGGGATGGGCGCTGCGCGATTGAAAAACCTTTCTTCACCAAAGCCGTTCGGTCGGCACAGGAGCGCTACCTTTGCTCGCCCTTTTTGGCGAGGTGCAAACGGCCCGGCTATCTATCAAAGGTGAAGGGTTGCAAGCGACCTTGCGTTGAGAGGTTTACGGTTTTTAAAGGCGTGAGGAAGTTCGCGCATCTGTAGAGCACGTGAACGAGCGCCGCGATAACCTTGAAGGTGTATGCTGATTCTCGTTGTTGTCTTTTTGACGGCCTTGGTGGTCTTGTTTGCAGGCTTGTGGCAGGCGCGCCGACTGTTGCGAGTAGTGCGCTTCGCCGGTCCGGCAGTTGCTTTGGGGCTTGCAGCTTGGTTCCTGTACGCCGGGGCGCCCTGGCCCGACCGCTATGCCCAGATGTTTCGCTTCGACGATTTCGCCCTTGCCTTTAGCGGAGCGGCGCTGCTGAGCACCCTGCTGTTGTTTGGCTTCACGCGCTGGGGGTTTCGAGAGTGGTCGGAGACCATAGGCGACCGATACGCGCTGCTGTTGTTTAGCTTGTGCGGAGCGCTGTGCCTATTTTCGTTCACCAACTTGGTGATGCTCTTTTTGGGCATAGAGATTTTGAGCATTCCGCTATACGTGTTGGCCGGCAGTCGCCGGGGCGACCTGCGGTCTAACGAGGCGGCTTTGAAATATTTTTTAATGGGGGCCTTTGCCACCGGTGTTCTGCTCTTCGGCATTGCCCTTGTCTACGGAGCGGTACGCAGTTTTGATTTGGCGCAAATTCACTCCGTCATTGTGTCCAACGGCCATTCGCCGCGAATGCTGAGCGTCGGTATCCTGCTGATATTGGTGGGGTTGGGCTTCAAAGTGTCGGCGGCGCCGTTCCATTTTTGGGCGCCGGACGTGTATACGGGCAGTCCGACGGTGATCACGGCATTTATGGCAACCGTAGTTAAGGCGGCGGCATTTGCAGCATTTTACCGGCTGTTCAGCACGGCTTTTGGGCAAGCAGGGGCCTTCTGGGAAGCGGCTGTGGTGGTTGTGGCGGTATTGACGATGGTCATAGCCAACACTACGGCGCTGTTTCAAAGCAACTTTAAGCGGATGATGGCCTACTCGTCGGTTGCCCACGCGGGGTTTTTGATGCTCTCTTTGTTGGCCATCGACCGGCCGGACACGGCGGGTGCTTTGCTCTTGTACATGCTCGGCTATTCCGTCGCTACCATCTGCGCCTTTGCCTGTTTTCTCATCGTATCGGAGCAAAACCAAGACGAGACTTTCGCCGCTTTCAGAGGTTTGAGCAAAAAGCAGCCTCTGGTTTCGGCCGCTATGGCCGTTTCGATGCTTTCCCTGGCCGGTATACCACCGACGGCAGGTTTTTGGGGAAAATATTTTCTCTTTGCCGCGGCCTTTGAACGATACCCTTGGCTGGTGGTACTGGCGGTTATTGCCTCTGCCGTTTCGGTAGCCTATTATTTCAGAGTTATTACGGCCATGTATTTCGACTCGCAGGAGAGCACCTACGAAGTACACCTGCCCTGGGGCTTTAAGGCTGCGATGGCCATCGGGTTAGGATTAATAGGGCTGTTGGCTTTGGTACCGGGTGGCGTACTAGGGCTTCCGTAAGGCCGGAGATAAGCATGGTGATCAACTTGGTGTCGGACACGGCGACTCGGCCTACGCCGGGCATGCTTCGGGCCATGATGGCTGCCGAGGTGGGCGACGATGTGTTCGGCGAAGACCCCACGGTCAATCGCTTGGAGGCGACCTGTGCGGACATGTTCGGCCACGAGGCGGCGCTCTTTTGCCCCAGCGGCACGATGACGAACCAGATTGCCCTTCGGGTGCACACGCGTCCGCTGGACGAGGTGATCTGCGATGAAATGAGCCACATATACCAGTACGAGGTCGGCGGTTATGCTGCCAATAGCGGTCTGGCCGTTCATCTGCTTCGCACCCCTAACGGCATTTTGAGCGCGGCGCTGGTAGAAGCGGCCGTACGGCCTTCTTTCGACTGGCTGCCGCGCAGTGCGCTGGTGGTCATAGAGAACACGTGCAATCGAGGAGGCGGCTCCGTCTATCCCATGGAGACTATTCGGCAAATTAGCGACGTCTGCCGGCGCCGCGGGCTGGCGCTTCACTTAGACGGCGCCCGCCTTTTTAATGCCCTCATTGCCCGCGGCGGCACTCCTCGAGACGTGGGCACCTGGGTGGATAGCCTCAGCATCTGCCTGTCAAAAGGGCTGGGCGCACCGGTAGGCTCGGTGCTCATCGGGAGTCGCGCATTCATTGCCGAGGCGCGGCGCGTCCGCAAGGCCATGGGCGGCGGGATGCGCCAAGCAGGCTATTTGGCAGCGGCGGGCCTGTACGCCTTGGAACATCACATCGAACGCTTGCACGAGGATCACGAGCACGCCCGACAGCTGGCCCAGGCCCTGCTCGAGCTGCCCTGGGTGGAAAATTTGCGCCCTCCGGAAACCAACATCGTCATCTTTGACCTGAAGGCCCCCTTGACGGCTGCCGACTTCTTGGCCCGGCTCGAACCTCAAGGCATCAAGGCCGCCGCCTTCGGCCCGCGCACCATACGCCTGGTCACCCACTTAGACGTCGGCGCCGACATGATTCGGCAAGCCATAGCCGTCTTTCGCCGGCTGGCTTTTTAAGTCCACCTGCTCCATGAACGCCGAAAGGCGCCCGAAGAACGGCCGAGCAGATTTCCATATCATTTCCAACAGATTTCCAAGAAATTTCCAACGGATGCAGGCGCAACGCACCCACCTTTGGTGTGCAAACAATTTCTCTCACCAAAAATTAAAGAAAACGATGAAAAAACACCTGTGTCTGCCCGTCATCGCCCTGGCAGCGATTATGTCTGCGTCACTTCCATCATCGGCACAAAACGCCGGGACAAAGCCGGAGTTGACCATGTACCGCTACAACAGCGGCAAAACGGTGTCGCCCCTGCCCGTGGTTCAAGGCGATATTTTGGGCACCATCCACTGGCGCGCCCTGGTTAACTACGGCGACATTCGCTCCGGGGCAACCATCCGCTCCGAGATCACGCAGCCGGTAGCGCCGGGCCTGCTTCAGGCCAACCTCATTTTCCAAACCAGCGAGGCCGCCGGTTTGGTCGATCGGATGATCATCACCCATACGGGATTGGTCGGCATCGGCACTAATGCGCCTCAGTTCAACTTGCACACGGTGGGCAATACCCATACGACAGGGCGCTTTCACGGGCGCATCCATTTCGATGTCAACCAGCCTACCGGATTGCCCAACACCTATACCGACGAGGCCTACTTCGAGCGCAAGAGCCGCGCCGCCCTCGGTCTGGGACTTAACACGTACGCAGACGGCGGTATCTTGAGCCTGGCTCCCGGCGGCAATAGCCTGCGCCGACAGCTGTTTTCCGGCGGCACCGACGGCCTCTGGACCCGCTCGCAAGACCTAGGCGGAGCCGATTCCTGGGCGGCATGGGAAAAACTACTGACCAGTGCCGACATCAACGGCCGTCCGAACTTAGTAGCCCGCTTCCTTCCTCCCGGCCCGACCTCCAGCAGGCTGGGCGACGGCCAGCTCTTCGACAACGGCACAAACGTGGTTGTCGGTGGCATCCCCGCAGCGCCCGCTTCTCCCGCGCCGGCGTTCAACCCTGCCGACGTGCTTACGGTGAACGGCCAAACTCAAGTGAACGGGAACATCGGCGTCTCGGGTAGCGCACTCGTCGATGGAAACACCAGCACTAATAGCCTTAACGTGGCCACCGTTGCTATCGTGAACGGCACCACCACCACCGTGGGCCTGTCGGTCCTCACCAACGCCACCGTCGGCGGCAATGCGCAGGTGAACGGCAACGTGGGCATCGGCAAAGCCCCTACCGGCTTCGACCTCGACGTGGCCGGTCAATCGAACTTCGACGGGCGCGTGAAGATCGGCGCGGCGAGCTTTCCTTCCTCTCCCGATTACGAGCTGGCCGTAGGCGGCGGCATCATCGCCGAAGAGGTGCTGGTGCGTCTGCAGCCCTGGCCCGACTACGTGTTTGAGGCCGACTACCCACTGCCTCCGCTAGAATCGGTGGAGCAATTCATCGCCCGCGAAAAGCACTTGCCCGGCGTAACGCCCGCTCGCGAAGTGGAAGCCGGCGGCCTCAACCTCGGCCAAATGCAGAAGATGCAAATGGAAAAAATCGAAGAGCTCTACCTATACCTCATCGCCTTGGAAAAGCGCGTTCAAGCCCTGGAGGCGGAAAACGCCGCACTGAAGGCCAACCGGCAACAGCGATAACCACCACCAAAACCTGTGTGTTATGAAAAAAATAGCCTGGGTATCCCTATTGCTGCTGGGCTTAGTCGGCTGTGTGGACATGCAGGCCCAGTCGGCACCGGCATCGTGCAGCACACCCACTCCGCCAAAGCCTCTGCGTTTCGATGGGCCCGACTTCTCCAAACCGGCTGCTCCCCCTCCGTACGTCTTCTCTATCTTCGTACACATCCTGCGCAACGACGACGGCTCTAATGCCGCCATGAGCGACGCGCAGCTGGCCGCAAACCTCCAACGGATGGCAGACTTCTTCCGCCCGCACAACATTTGCTTTACCTTCGTTGGGCGAGACTTTATCGACAACACGACCTGGAACACCGATTACCTCACGTCGCAAATCGGCGCCCTGCACGCCGTGAACCCGCACGCCGATGCCATCGACATATACGTCCATCGAAACAATCTTGACAATGGCAACTCCGGCGGCAACGCGTACGACATACCCTCGCCGTTCTGCTCCGTCGCGGCCCCGTCCTCGTTCAACTTTGAACACGAAATGGGCCACTGCTTGGGATTGTTCCACACGTTTGAGACAGCCCTTGGCACCGAATGCCCTGATGGTTCCAACTGCAACGGCGCCGGCGACCTCATTTGCGACACACCGGCAGACTATGCCGGGTCCCAAGACAACGGCAGCGGCTGTGCGCACACCGGGTCGCAAACCATCAACTGCAATGGCGGCACCTTCAGTTATAACCCGCCCACCGACAACATCATGAGCTATTGGGCGGGCTGCTACGCGAGGTTCACCACCGGGCAAGCCGCCCGGATGTACAACACCATTAACGCAACCGCCGCTTTACAAAGCCGCCTAACGCCTGTAGACCGAGTGATCTCGAATGCGACGCTGAACGCCGAAATCGCCGTGGGTGCACAAAATTCCATCCGCGTAGGCAACATCGGTGGCGCCGGCGATGTGCTCATGTCGGGCGGAGCGCATGGCATTTGCAACGCCGGGCGCCTCGTACGGCTCGAGCCCGGCACCCGAATTGCTCCTAGCGGCAATAACGGTGTTCTGCTGACCATCAATGACCTGTGTGAAGGCGTGCTCCTGAAAGCACCTTTACCCGTGGCCGACCGCCGTCCTGCTGCCGACCTCTCGCCTACAGCCGAACACTGGGAGGTGTTTCCGAACCCTGCCGGCGGCTACCTGCGCATTCGAGCTGACCTGGGTAGCGCCACGCCGGTCACCCTGCGTCTCTACGACGCCAGCGGTCGCCTCGTGCGCCATCTCGACTACTCTACGTCGCCGGCTTCCGGAAAGCTCGATGAAACCCTCGACCTGGCCGAACTAAAGGCCGGCATTTACCTGCTCCAACTCCAGCACGCCGACGGCATCTATGTGCGACGCCTTATAAAGGCCGACCCATAAGGCCGTTCTGTGCACCGTCCCTGCTCTCGGTCGTCGGCAAGCCTCGCCGGCGACCGAGTTTTGTTTTACCGGGCTTCAGTACTTTTTATCGGCATTGTTGAATTTTTCATGGGCAATAAAGTTTTTTCCTAAAAAAAGCAATGACAAACGTCTTTTTGTTTGGCAACGAACCTCATTCTCAGGCAGCACCACAGGCCGGCATCTTTGGCGTAGTAAAGAGTACATGTTCACTCACAAAAATGCTTGTGCCCATGAAAGTAGAACAGTTGTATACCGGCTGCTTGGCGGAAGCGGCTTACTACATCGAAAGCGAAGGTGAAGCCGCCATTATCGACCCCCTTCGCGACGTTGCGCCCTACATAGAGCGCGCCGAACGCGACGGAGCGAAGATTAAATATGTGTTGGAGACGCACTTTCACGCCGACTTTGTCTCGGGACACTTAGAGCTGGCCCGCAGGACGGGAGCGACCATTGTTTACGGCCCAACGGCTAAGCCGAACTTCGATGCCTACATCGCTCAAGATGGCGAAGAGCTCCCAGTGGGCAAGGTGAAGATCCGCGTGCTGCATACCCCAGGGCACACAATGGAGTCTTCGTGCTTCTTGTTGATAGACGAGAACGGAAAAGAGACAGCGGTATTTACGGGCGATACGCTTTTTATCGGCGATGTGGGTCGGCCCGACCTGGCCGTAAAAACCGATTTGACGCGCGAAGACCTCGCCGGCCATCTGTATGACTCGCTGCGACAGAAGATCATGACCCTCCCCGACGACGTTTTGGTGTATCCAGGGCACGGCGCGGGCTCTGCTTGCGGCAAAAAGATGGCCAAAGAAACCGTCTCAACCGTCGGTCAGCAAAAACAATTCAATTACGCCCTGCGGGCGGACATGTCGCGCGAGGAGTTCATCCGCGAGGTGACTATGGGCTTGACAGAGCCGCCGCAGTATTTCCCCAAAAACGCCGTCCTCAACCGCATGGGCTATGAAAGCCTCGACGAGGTTTTGCAGCAAGGCCTGCGTCCGCTATCGGTAGAAGAGTTTATCGCCGTAGCAGAGGTGGAAAACGCACTCATCCTAGACACGCGCTCCGAGCAGGAGTTCGTCAAGGGCTACATTCCGGGCTCGGTATTCATCGGTCTGGACGGGCAATTCGCCTCTTGGGTAGGAACGCTCATTCCCGACCTGCAGCAACCCATCCTGTTGGTATGCTCTGTGGGACGCGAGGAGGAGGCGGTGACGCGCCTTGCCCGCGTGGGCTACGATAACGCCCTGGGCTACTTGAAAGGAGGTTTCGCAGCCTGGCAAGCGGCCAACAAAGAAATCGACAGCATCGAAAGCATTGGTGCCGAGGCTTTTGTCAGCCGCATGAAGGCGCCCAACACCGTAGTGCTCGATGTACGCCGTCGGAGCGAGTACGACACCGAGCATGTCATCGGCGCCCAGAACTTCCCGCTCGACTTTATCAACCGCAACATGGCGGAAATCAGCCCTAACGTGCAGTACTTAGTCCACTGCGCCGGCGGCTACCGCTCCGTCATTGCCATCAGCATCCTCAAAAATCGAGGCTTCGAGAACCTGGTCAATGTAGAGGGCGGCTTCAAAGCCATCAAAGAGACGGGCAAAGTGCCGCTGTCGGAATATCGCGAACAGATTACCGAGCTATAGCAGTTCAGACGAAACGTTACAATGGCAAAAGAGGGCCGCTAAAGAACACTTTAACGGCCCTCTATCATTAAGCTACCACCCTATAGCGCTCTTAAACTCCGGGCTGTCGGGCTTTACGCCGGGGCCAAAGAAATGCGTCAGCTCTCCTTTTTCGTTCAACAGATACTTGCAAAAGTTCCAGGTCGGCTCCTGACGGTTCCAGCCGTTTTGCTGAGGGTCGGTTAGCCAGTGATAAATGGGCGATTTTCCCTCGCCTTTAACGCGGACTTTTTCAAACATAGGGAAGGTGACACCGTAGTTTTTTTGGCAAAACTGCGCGATCTCCTCCGCAGTGCCCGGCTCTTGCCCCATAAAGTCGTTGCACGGAAAGCCCAACACGACGGCGCGCTCGGACTGCCGGCGATAAAAGGCCTCCCAATCGGCGTATTGCGGCGTGTATCCGCAGCGAGAAGCTACGTTGAGCACGATAATCTTTTTCCCCCGAAAGCGCTCCATAGATACCGGCTCACCATCGAGAGAGCGCGCCTCGAGCTGAAAAAAGGAGACGGGCGACACTCCAGCGAGGCGCTGAGCCGGCGCTATAGCGGGGCGAGAAGCGCTGTAACTGGCATCAAAGCACCCTGCGGCGCTCCAGAGAAGGGCTAACCCTGCAGTAAAAAACAAGTGGCGAAGGTAAATGAGCATGACTATTCTTTTTTATGTCTTTGAAAACAGCCCGAGCGACCTGCAGTTTAAAACCTACAGCGCATTAACGCGTATCTTCGCCATGCGACGGCATCCTGGTGTTCTCTAAATGGACAGAAGAACTTTCCTTCGGCTATTGGGCCTGACTACTTCGACCGCTTTTTTCCCTTGGCCGCTGCGAGCGGTGGCGCACCTGCGGAGGGATTGGCTGCGTCGAGCCGACTTTGGGCCGGACTTTGTGTGGGGAGTGGCTACCTCTGCTTACCAGATAGAGGGTGCCGCTCGGGAGGACGGGCGCGGCCCTTCTATCTGGGACACCTTTAGTCATCGGAAGGGCAAAATAAAAGGCGGTGCAAACGCCGACATCACCTGCGACTTTTATCATCGCTACGCCCAAGACCTGCAGTTATTGCGAGACCTGCATTTCAACGCTTTTCGCTTCTCCGTGGCCTGGGCTCGCTTGCTGCCCCAGGGCACCGGACAGGTAAATCCCAAAGGGCTGGACTTCTATCACCGAGTGATTGACAAATGCTTAGAGCTGGGCATTAACCCCTGGCTCACGCTCTATCACTGGGACCTACCTCAGGCTCTGGAAGACCGCGGAGGGTGGACGAATCGCGACATAGTCGGGTGGTTTGCCGATTACGCCGATGTGTGCACACGCGCCTACGGCGACCGAGTGAAGCATTGGATGGTGCTCAACGAGCCGCTGGTCTTCACCGCTGCGGGCTACTTTGCCGGCTTTCACGCTCCGGGGCGAAAGGGCCTGAAGAACTTCTTGCCCGCGGTGCATCACGCCGCCCTCTGCCAAGCAGAGGGTGGGCGCGTCATTCGTCAAAACGTCGCACAGGCCATCGTGGGCACCACCTTTTCTTGCTCGCCGGTAGACTCGGCTACCGCTCGAGAAAAAGACATAAAAGCAGCTCGGCGCTTTGACATCCTTTTCAATCGCCTCTTCGTCGAGCCGGCCTTGGGCATGGGCTATCCCACAGAGGGCTTCGAGGCTTTGAAAAAAATAGGCAAATACATGCAGGCCGGCGATGATAAGCGATTGCGCTTCGACTTCGACTTTATCGGCCTCCAAAACTACTTCCGCACAGTAGCGCGAAAAGCAATGTTTCCCCCTTATTTGTGGGCAAAAGAGGTGCCGCCGGCAAAGCGCGGTGTGGCCGCGGACGACATTACGGAGATGGGGTGGGAAGTCTACCCGGAGGGTATCTATCGAATTATCCGGCAGTTTGCCGCCTACCCTGGAGTGAAGCGGTTGGTCATCACCGAGAACGGCGCGGCTTTTCCCGATGAATACACCGGGCAAGCCGTGCCCGACGCCCGGCGCATGCGCTTCTACCAACAGTATCTCGCCCAGGTGCTGCGCGCCAAACGGGAAGGTGCTCCGGTGAACGGCTACTTCGCCTGGACGTTGACGGACAACTTCGAGTGGGCCGAAGGATATCGGCCCCGCTTCGGACTGGTTTACGTGGATTTTGCTACCCAGCAACGAGTGGTGAAAGACTCCGGACGGTGGTTCCAGACGTTCTTAGCCGAATAACGCGGTTTTACGGCCGACACCTATCACCTCTGAAGCGGCGCCAAAGACCGAATAGCTGCAAAGAAGAAAAAGCCGAGTTGCTCTCGTCAAATTTGTATGCTCTCAAAGAACGGTGCTTTTTAACTTTAGCGCCCATAATCCCGCGTGCATGCACATTCGTATTCTATCGTATTTAGCCGCGGCCCTACTGAGCGTTGCCGCACTTGCCGTCGGGCATACCCAAACGGTCTTGCAGGAACGGCGGGTGAGCGCTCAATGCCGGAATTGTGAAGTAGGGGCGATCTTGCAAGACCTCGCTGCGCGCTACAATTTCAACATCGGTTACCATCCGAATCTTTTCTCCAACTGTCCGCGCAAGACGGTAGATTTTCAAAACCGGCCGCTAAAAACGGTTGTAGACAGTTTGACGGCGTGCGCACGGGTTAAGGTAGAGTGGGATGAATACCAGGTTACCATTCGTTCGCCGGACCAATATACGCTGAGCGGGCGTGTAACGAGCGCCCAAAGCGGTGAGTGGCTCATCGGCGCCGCCGTGCAGGTAAATGGCGAGCGAGGAGAGCGCTTCTTTACAACGACCAACGAATACGGCTTTTTCAGCCTAAAGGTGTACGAGGGCAAGTACCACATATCCGTCCGCTACGTGGGCGGTAGCTCCAAAGAGCGGTGGTTGGAGGTTCAAAAGGACATAGAAATATCCTTTCGTCTGGAAGACAATATCACGCTGCCCGAGGTGCCCATCCGCAACTCCCACGGCAGCGGTCTGGGCGTGCGTTTAGAGAGCGGAAGGCGGTTCTCGTCGTCGGAGTTTAGCCGCATACTTACGCTGGCCGGAGAGGCCGACGTGATGCGCTACGTGAACTTACAGCCCGGTGTATTGGGCGGCGCCGACGGATTGGGCGGCCTGCACGTGCGCGGGGGCAATGCCGACCAAAATTTATTTCTGTTAGACGACGTGCCCGTGTACAATCCGGCTCATGCCCTGGGGCTATTGTCTATTTTCCCAGCCGGTTCGATCCATCACACGCAACTGTGGAAAGGCGACTTTCCGGCGCGCTACGGCGGGCGTGCCTCGTCGGTACTGGATGTTCGCCTACGCGACGGCAATCACTACCACTACGGCGGAGAAATTTCTGCCGGCCTGTTTGCCACCTCTCTGCTGATGGAAGGGCCTATCCCGTCTGTTGGGAGCAAAGAGGCAGCGGCTACCTCGGCGGAACGAAAGGGTTCTTTTCTGCTGAGCGCTCGCCGCACTCACTTGGAACCTTGGCTCCACTTGTTGAGGAATACTAACGGCGGCACCTTCTTCTTTGCGGGCGACGATGTCAAGTATCGCTTTTACGACCTGACCTTCAAGGCCAAGCATGCCCTTTCAGAACGCGACTGGCTGCATTTGAGCCTGTACCTAGGCGGAGACCTTTTTAGAAATAAAATCACCTCCACCTCCGTGTCCGGGAACTCCGTCGTTTACGATCAGTACGACCTGGGCGCCGACTGGGGAAATAACATGCTGGCTCTGCGCTGGAACCGCACCTTTGCCAAGGGCGCCTTTGTCAAAACCATCCTTCGGTACAGCCGCTTTCGCTACCAAAGTCGGCAAGACCTGCTCTCCGAGGCGTTTAACGCCGTTACCGCCCGACGAAGAGTACTGGCCAATTACGCCCAAGGGTACCAAACCTGGATAGAGGACCTGTCCTTGCAGACAGACTGGGAGTTCACACCGATTGACGGATTAGTCGTTCGCGCCGGCGGTTCTTATACCTTCCACAACTTCAAGCCCGGAGCGCTTACGGTTAATTTTCTGCTACCGGGCCAGTCGCCCCTGCTGGCCGACTCGCTCCGAAAGGCACTCTTCAATCGCGAGCGCCTGGGAGCCGATGAATTGAGCCTTTACTCCGACCTCACCTGGTCCGTAGGCAGACAAGGACGCATAGAAGCCGGCATATATGCCGGCTCGTTTGAAATACGCAATCGCTCCTTTTGGCTCTTCCAGCCCCGGCTGCGCGCGTGCAGATACGTGTTGAGCCGCCGCGGGCAATTGTGGGCCGGCTTCCACCACACGGGGCAATTTCTGCACCAGGTAGGCACCTTTAATCTTAACTTCCCCTTTGAGCTGTGGATTCCCACCACGCCGCGGGTATTGCCCGAGGAAACCTGGCAAGCCAGTGCAGGGTTCCGCTACGACCATGCCGAGTGGACCTTCTCTTTGGAGGGCTACTACCGGCGGATGAGCCGAATGGTGGGGTTTAAGACCTCCACGACCGCTCTTTTTACCGCCGGAGCCGAAGACGCCAGTGGATGGGAAGATCGCGTCATCTCCGGCACCGGACAGGCGCGCGGGATAGAACTGGCCGTTCAGCGGCATTTTGGGCAAAACTTTTTCTTCTCGCTGGCCTACACCTACTCGCAAGCCCAACGGCAGTTCCCCGACCTAAACGCCGGCGAGCCGTTCCCTTTCCGATTTGACCGGCCACATGCGCTCAACATTTCCGCATCCCAACGCTTGACACCTTGGCTGGAGCTAAGCGCGCTGTGGGTGTTCGCCTCGGGAAATCCCATCACCCTCTCCATGGTAAAGTTTCAACACCAAACGGACACCGACGAAGCCCTGACGCGCGAGGTGATTGCCCACGACAGGGTTAACAACTACCGCTTGCCCGCCTACCAACGCTTAGATCTCTATTGTCGCCTTCGTTTTAAAGGAGGCCGACACGAGTTCCTGATAGGTGTATATAATGCGCTAAATCGCCCTAATCCTTTTTTCAAATATCTCGATACCTCCACACCCGCCGAAACGGGCAAGATAAAGGCCGTCCAGTACACCCTACTGCGTATCCTGCCCGAGGTGCGCTACACCTTCCGCTTCAACCCTGTGCGATCATCATGAGAAAATATTGGCTTTTCGGATACTTCGTTGCATCTCTATCCATAACTGCCTGCGTAGATGAGGTATATCTCGACTTGCCCACCATTGAGCCTAAGCTGGTCCTCACCGCTCATTTCACGGCAGGCGAAGAGCTGAAGGCTTTTATTTCGCTAAGTCAGCTGCTGACCGCCCAAAATCCGCCGCAACTTCCCGCCGGAGTGGTTACCCTGAAAGAAGCCAACGGCCGGCCCTTTGATACTTTGGTTCGCGACTCGACCCCAGGCGGTCGCGTGTTCTGGCGCAGCCGCAAGCCTTTAACTGCAGGCGTGCTGTACACCATCATTGCGGACTTTCTCAATTACCCCACCGCAACGGCCTCCGACAGCATACCCTCCGGTATCTCGGACTTGTCGCTCATCCTAAAAAAAGACAGCATCCGAACCGTGGAGGATACCGGTGGCGTCCGCATCCTGCGCGTGCCGGTGCGCGTAGAAATAGGTGATTTGCCCGCCCAACACCGCTACTTTGCCTTTGGATTTCAACACGAACTGAAAAAGAAAGACGCTCCTCAACAGGAACGGCGGCCCAGCAGCTTCCTGGCCAACGGCCGAACACTGGCGCTCACCTATAACACCCCTGAAAACCTCTTTTTGCTAAACGAAAACTACTGGAACGATGGGCGAAAAATCTTAGAGGTGGAAGTGGTTATCCCCTATCGCCCCAACGAGGAAATACCCTTTCGCCTGTGGTTGGAATGGCGCACCCTCTCGGAGGCCTATTATCGGTATCACCTCTCTTTGGCCACTCAGGGCTCACCGCTGAGCGACCCCGACGCCCTTTTCAACAACGTACAGGGCGGTTACGGCAATTTCTCCGGCTTCGCGCGCCTACAACAAAGCGCAGAGCTGCCTCCTTGAGTAGGCCGCTCCGGCACCTCGGCGCTGCACCGTCATGCTTAACGCCTTTCGACAATTTGAAGCGGCTAATCCCCCGGCCGAAGGGCGAAGTTTCCTTCGGGCGCCATACCTTTACGCTGGAAAATAAGTCGTTCATTATCTGAATACTCTTCAACATCATGAGCAAAGTCACGGTTATCGGTGCGGGCAACGTGGGCGCGACATGTGCCAACGTACTGGCGCATGAAGACATCTGCAACGAGATTGTTCTCATCGACATCCAAGAGGGAATAGCCAGAGGGAAAGCCTTGGACACCTGGCAGCAGGCTCCCATCGATGGATACTCTACACGAGTAGTGGGCGGGGGCAACGACGCTTACCCGCTGAGCGCAGACTCGGACATCGTCATCATCACGGCAGGCATCCCGCGGAAGCCCGGCATGAGCCGCGACGACCTCATCAGCACCAATGCCAACATCGTAGTAGGCGTCACGCGAGAGGTGCTCAGGCACTCGAAAGACCCCATCATCATTGTGGTGTCCAACCCGCTGGACGTGATGACTTACGCCTGCTGGAAAGCGTCGGGCTTAAGCGACCGCCGCGTGCTGGGCATGGCCGGCATCCTCGATACGGCCCGCTATCGGGCGTTCTTGGCCGAGGAAATCGGCTGCTCGCCTAAAGATATTTCGGCCATGCTCATGGGAGGGCACGGCGATACCATGGTGCCGCTGCCGCGCTACACCACCGTGAGCGGCATCCCCGTTACCGAGCTGGTGGACGCGGAACGCTTAAACGCCATCATCGAGCGAACCAAGTTCGGCGGCGGCGAATTGGTCAACCTCATGGGCACTTCTGCCTGGTACGCTCCGGGAGCGGCAGCTGCTCAAATGGCGGTATCCATCCTCAAAAACGAGCGCCGCATCTATCCCTGCTGCGTGCGCCTTACGGGTCAATACGGCATCGACGACCTCTTTGTGGGCGCACCGGTGAAATTGGGCCGCCAAGGTATAGAGCACGTTATCGAGCTGAAACTGACAGAGGAGGAAAAAGCCCTCCTTCACCGCTCCGCCGCTGCCGTACGCGAAGTAGTGCAGGCGTTAGATAACATGAACATTTTGTAAGCGACATATGGCCGATGCACACACACCAGCCGGCACCCAAGAGCCGCCCGCACTATGGCAGGAAATGGTAAGCATGTCCTCCGGCAAAACCCTGGCCCAATTGGCCGATGATTGTCCAGTATTGCTCATCTTTCTGCGCCATTTCGGTTGTTCCTTTTGCCGAGAAGCCATTTCAGACATTGCCAAAGCGCGAGCGCGCTTGGAGAAGAAAGGCGTGCAAGTAGTCTTTGTCCACATGTCTCCCAGCCGGGAGATAGCCGAGCGTTTCTTCCGGAAATACCGCCTCATGCCGGTGGAGCATATCTCCGACCCGCAAAAGCGCTATTACGCCGCTTTTGGTCTGGGTCGAGGCAAACCGGCTCAGCTGTTCGGCCTGATGAACTGGATACGCGGCTTTCAGGCGGCGATTATAGAAGGCCATGGTGTGGCGTTCCACAGCGACGAACTGGGCGACGGCTTTCAAATGCCGGGCGTCTTCCTGCTGTATAAAGGCGAGCTGCGGCACTCCTACATTCACGAGCACGCCTGGGACCGGCCCGACTACGAGGCCTTTGTCGCCGAGTGCCACTTTGACTGAAGAACCCTCTTACAAGAGCTGCCGGGTCGCCTGGGCATTTACGTGGTCTACCCACTGCTCAAGGGTCTTCCGGTAGGCGCGCACCTCGCTGCGCTCGGCGCGGTAGTCGAAGTTAAAGAAGCGGTTCTCGAAGTGATTGGTGGGCAGGGGCAGTAGTCCTAAAAAATAGCTATTCCAGCGAATGCGCCCCCGCCCTTCCAGCTCCTCGAGGGCCAAGTAGAGGAACTCAGCATCGGGGTAAAAGCGAAAGATAGCCTTGAGCTTTCGGATAATACCGACGGCTATCTCCCGCTCGATGCGTCCGTTTTCGGGCAATATAGGGCTAATCTCTCGGTAATATCGCCGCTCTTCTTCGGCAAAGCGGCGCCGGGCGATGCGGCGACGCGCTTCGAGAGCCGAAAATTGCTCTGGGCACTCGCGCAGGATTTGGCGCAAGATGTCGGGCGGGTCTATGCCGAAAGGCATTTCAACGGGCCAGGGAACGGCCTGGGCGTCTAAGGAAATATCTATCCAGGGCAATTTATGCTCGAGGGTTAGCTCGTCGAAGACCCACCGGAGCAGTTCCGGGTCGGGATAGAGGTCGCGGTATTGGTGAAGGGCCTCGAGTAGGAGTTGGGCGATGGCGTAGCGATGACGCTCGTCAGCGGGAGGGATTTTTTCGTATTCGGGTATAAGGTGTCGGCGGAAAAGGTTGTGGTTAAGGATGCGCAGGGCGACCTCTTGCGGCAAGCTGTGAGGACTTTTCAGAGCCAGGCGCATTTCTTGCACGGCGTCGTATCCGAAAGCCAGACTATCGGGCAAGGTGCTGAGCTGAAAGGGAGAAAAGCGCATCCACAATAAAGCGCGCTCGCCTAAGAGTTCGAGCAGAATGCGCTGCAGAAGCGGCTGAGCGCTGTCGGGCAAGGCCAACCAGGCGCTTTTCCAGTCGCGCAGGCATTGGACGATAGTCTTGCGCGCCTCGAGCGGGTCGGGGCGGCGGAAATCGCGGAACTCCAGCTGCCGGCGCATGTCCTCGTAGCGGCGATCGGCTTGTGCGACGACCTGCCGGTGTACGGCCTCCAAAAGGTTGGGCTGTACCTGCATCCAGCCGGCTCGACCGGCGTGGTCGCGGATGATTTTTTCCACCACCCCTAAGGCATCGAAAGCCAAGCGCTTGCAGTCGGGATGCGCGCACAAGCGCCCTTGTTCGTCGAGAAGGAACCAGCTGAGGTTGCCTATCGCCTGCGCGGGTGCAGACGAGGCCACGGGTGAGAGGAGCTCCGGCAACAGCTGTTCGAGCGCAAAGCGCAAGAAAGCATCCTCGGTAGGGTAGCCCTCGTCGCCGAAAATCTTGTAGCCCAGCAGCGCCGCATCCACCAGCTCGAGCACCGACTCACGCAAATCCGTGAACTGCACATAGCGGCGCTGCTCCTCGCTAATTTGCTGCTGGAGGCGAAAGCGCTTAGCGCGCAAGTTGAACAGGAGATTCTCGCGCAGCTGCCGCAGCATCAAATCGTCGTCGTCGGCACTCGACAGGTCGGCCAGCATGCCGATGACCTCGCGGATCTCGCTTTCTATGCCGAAATCTTCGTGAGAAGCGAAGCGGAACTCGTCGTTGACGATTTCGACGCGCCGGATGTAGTCGTACTTACCGCCGTTGCACATCTCGTTGACCGCCAGTTCTAAAAAACCGCGATAAGGGTGTATGGTGCGATAGATGGTCATGGCCACCTGGATGGCACGGGCTATCGCTGCGCGGTTGTCAGGCACCTCGGCACGGTACCTACCGGTGTGCAAGATGTAATCGTTTTCAAAAGTGCTGTATAGGCGCAGCAGCGCGTCGGAAAGCGCCTCTGCTGTCGCCCGCAGGTTATACGTGCCGGCTTCCGTCGGACATTTTCCCTGCCGCTGATATTCGGCAAAGCGTCCGGCGTAGACGATCACTTGGTTGAGCCGATTGCCCGAACCGTAAACGGCTTCCCGGATGATTCGGTCGGGCGTTTCTTTTTTCAAAAAGGCTACCAGCAACAACTCGTACAGCTGGGCGGATTGCGGGTCTATGTGCAGGCGCACATGCTCGCACAGCGCGTGTGCTCGGGCGAAGAGGCCGGCTCCCAGGGCATCCTGTGCGAGTAAAAGATGGCGGCGGAAGCTCTGTTGCTGCTGTAAGGTCAAGGTGCCTGCCCCTTCCCACACCTCCTCTTCGCGCGCCTGAGGAGGTAAATTGAGGGTTTCGGGAATGTGTATCTCTCCAAAGGGCAAAAACAGCCCGGCCGAGGAGTCGGCTACCTCCGGCAGAGGCACCCATCCGTAGTAGGCCTCGGCGAAAAGGGCAGACCAGTTCTCCCGCAGGCGCCCCTCCTCCAGGCGGGCAATGAGTTGCTCCCCATCGAGACGGATGGCCTGCATGCGCTCCCAAAAGACCGGAAAAGACAGCTTGCTGCGCCGGCTTTGCTGGCGCCATTCGACGAAGGCATCCTCCAACTGAAAGAGGTCGTCCGGGGTGCGCTCCGGATGAAAAATCCGCTTGAGCAGCTCGAACAGCGGACTCAAATCGCTGTGCTCGAGCCACACAAGCAGCCGCTCGCGAATGTCTTCTATTGTCAAAGAGAAGGCCGAACCGGAAGGGGCAGGGAACAGCTCCTGTGAACGCACTACCTCCAATAGCAGGTCGCGAGCACGCGCCGCAGCCCGCTTTAGCTGGGTTTCCCGAGTAATCGCGCCTCCTTCCACCGGCTCGTCGGGAGCCGGCGCCACCGGAAAACCTGCCAACGCCGATGGAATAAAGGCGTCGCGCACCAACAACACCAGCACCTTCAGCGCACCCGAACGCCTGCGGTACTCCTCTACCGCCTTCTGCATCTCCCAGCGCACATGCGGTGTGTCTAAATAGTGCGGCGACAAGCAGGCTACAAACAGGTCGGCCTGCTCCAAAAAATCGCCGGCTCGACGCCGATAGTCCTCTTCGGCCACCTCTGCGGGATTCCAAAACACTAGCTCCCGCCCCTCCAGCGCTTGGTTTAAATACCGATAAAAGTCATCGGCCGCTTGGATGTCCGACTCGTCAAAAGACAAGTAAATATGCCAGGGGCGTTCCCACATGAAAGCAAAGGTACTGGCCGTGTTGAAGTTCAAGGCATGGCTTCACCGGCAATAAGTCGGGGCGTCGATCAGGAGTGAAGAGCAAGGGAGATGTGCTTCTGATATCGCTCGGCGGTAGAGCTTTTACGGAGAAAAACCACCGAGGAAGGCTGTAAAGAACGCACGGGCTGGCTTGAATCTTTACGAAAAATAAATTTATCTGGAGGGCTCCGCCGGCAAGCAATACCCCTACATTTGGGAGATAAAAATACTTTTTCCTTTCCCAAAAATGATTTCTATGCTAAAGAGAACTTTCTGGCTCGTTGGTCTTGTCGTTATCGGCCTGTGGGCGTGTAAAAAGACCGGCCGTTCCGATGCCTACTTGGCCGAAGTGGCGCGCTATATAAGTGCCTACACGGGCGGTGCTATCGGCCGCGGTGATGCGGTGGTAGTTCGTTTTTCGCGGCCGGCGGTAGGGCGTGAGCAGGTAGGGCGGCCGGTGAGCTCCGGCGTGTTGTCGGTGTCTCCGAGCATCGCAGGTGAGGCGATTTGGCAGGACGAGTACACGCTGCGGCTAACGCCTAAAGAGCCCCTGCCCTACGGCAAGCGGTATGCGGCCGAGGTGTCGTTAAAGCGGCTGTTTGGAGAGGTCTCCGAGGTGGCCGAGACCTTTCGCTTTTCTTTTTTGGTTCGCCCTCTGGCTTTTGAAGTTGAAGTAGACGGTTTGCGCACCGAGGGAAGTGCCCAACAGGTAGTAGGGCGCCTGCGCACCAGCGAGCCGGTAGAGGCCGCTGCGGTGGAGCAGGTGCTCGGTGCTCGGCAGGAGGGCACCACCTTGCCGATTCGATGGACTCACAGCGCCGACGGTCGCACGCACGAGTTTGCCGCGCAGAATGTGGCGCGTTCGGCAGTGCGCTCCAAGGTAGAGCTGCGCTGGAACGGCAAACCGCTTCAGCTGCCGGAAAAAAGCGGCACTTATGCCCTGACCGTGCCGGAACAGGGGACATTCACGCTCCTGAGCGCCCGCGTTGTCCAAGAGGCAGAGCCCTACGTCTTGCTCAACTTTTCCGACCCGGTCTCTGCCGATGCTCCGCTGGAGGGTTTGATTCACTTTAGAGACCCTTCGGTAAACTTGCGCCTTGCCGTCGGCGGCAATTTTGTACGCGTGTACACTACCCCTCCGCTGAACGGCCTGCAGCACCTCATCGTGGAGCGCGGCCTGCGCAGTACGGGAGGCGCCCTCTTAGAGGGCCGCAGCGAGTGGCCGCTGGATTTCGGCTCCCTACGCCCGGCCGTGCGCTTGGTAGGGCGCGGAGCCGTCATTCCCAAAAACGACGACGGACAAGTGCTCTTTCCTTTTGAAGCCGTCGGCTTGCGCGCCGTAGATGTGGAGATCTTCAAGGTATTTCAGAACAACATCGTACAATTTCTACAGGTGAACGACCTGGAGGGCGACGCGGAATTGGAGCGCGTGGGAAAAATCATCCATCAGCAAAAGGTGGCCCTGTCGGAGCTCAACCCCGAGGCCAACAGCCAAAATTGGCAACGCTATGCCCTCGACCTGACCGAATTCATCGGCAAAGACCCCGGTGCGCTGTACCAGGTGCGCCTATCGTTTCGCCGCTCGTACACTACCCTCACCTGTCTGACCGACCAAGAGCCGGAGGAGGATTTAGCCCACCTGGGCAAAGCAGACGACAATGGCCAACTGGTCAGTTTGTGGGGCGGCTATCGGGGGGTCTATTTTTCAGATGACTGGACAGAGGATGAGGAGTATGAGTGGGAAAATCGCGACAACCCCTGCGCCCTGGAGTACTATCATGCCGAGCACTTCGCCCGTCGCAATGTGTTTGTCAGCGACCTGGGCCTGACGGCTAAGATAGGGCGTGACCGTTCGCTGTTCGTTTGCGCCACCGACTTGCTTACCGGCCGGCCGGAGGGCGGCGTAAAAATTACCCTGCTCGGCTATCCTCTGCAGCCCATTGCCGAGACTCAAACCAACAGCAACGGAACGGCTTATCTGGAGCAGCTGCCCGAAAAGCCCTTCCTCGTAGTGGCCACCCGCGGCAACCGATACGGCTATCTGCGCCTGTCCGACGGCAGTAACCTATCGCTCAGCCGCTTCGACGTGGCCGGTGTAGAGCCCCGAAAAGGTCTCAAAGGGTACCTTTATGGTGAGCGCGGCGTGTGGCGCCCCGGCGATTCGCTCTACCTTCATTTTGTGCTGGAAGACAAGATGGGGAGCCTGCCGCCCAACCACCCGGTCGGCTTCGAGCTGCGCGACCCGCGCGGAACCCTCTATTACCGCACCGCCACAGCCCAGCACACGGGCGGTGTATATGCGTTCCACTGTGCTACCCGCCCCGATGCCCCCACCGGCAACTGGACGGCGCGCGTAGAGGTGGGAGGCGCGACCTTTACCCAAACCCTCAAAATCGAAACCGTCAAGCCTAATCGCCTCAAGATAGCCCTCGACGTGGGAAAAAAAGCCCTCTTCGCCGGCGATGAGAACCGCAGCGCTTCGCTCCAAGCCAACTGGCTGCACGGCGCTCCTGCCTCCGGCTTAAAGGCGCGCGTAGAGCTCCAACTGAGCAGCGCCAAGACGGAGTTCGGCAACTTTAAGGACTTCAGCTTCGATGACCCTACCCGCTCCTTCTGGAGCGAGCCGGAGACGATCTTCGACGGCTACCTCGATGAAAGCGGCAAAGCCACCGTCCCCCTTCGGCTAGGAGCAAGGCAAGAAGCACCCGGGCGCTTGTCGGTGCGCCTAAAAACGCGTGTCTTCGAGCGCGGCGGCGACTTCAGCACCGACAACTTTGCCCTCGACTACTACCCCTACCCGAGGTTTGTAGGCGTCAGCATTCCCCAAGACAAGTCCGGCTACAAAAGCATAGGCCTGTCGGGCGGACAAGTACAGATAGCCTGTGTGGACGCCAACGGCAAGCCTTTGCCCAACCGCAAGGTCAGCGTAGGCCTGTATCGCTGCGACTGGCGTTGGTGGTGGGACGAAAACCCCGACTACGATGTGGCCCAATTCAACAGCAGCGATCACGTCGGCGCGCTGAGCAAGACAACTTTGGTGACCAATAGCCGCGGAGTCGCCACCTGGAACATTCAACCCTTAGAATGGGGCCGCTACCTGGTGCGCGCCGTAGATGAAGAGGGCGGACATGCCGCCGGTGATTATTTCTGGACCGGATATCCCACCGACCTCGACGACCTAAAGAGCCGAAACGCCGTAGCGATGCTGCCCTTCAGCGTGGGCAAGGATAAATACCTCGTCGGCGAAAAGGTCACCTTGCGCGTGCCGGCCGCCGAAGGCGGACGCATCTTGCTGACCCTCGAAAACGGCACGCGCGTACTGGAGCACCGCTGGTTCGACGCCAAGGCCGGAGACAATACCTTGACCTTCGAGGCCACCGACCAAATGACGCCCAACGTGTACGCCCACGTGAGCCTCCTCCAACCTTATGCGCAAACCCAAAACGACCTGCCCATCCGCATGTACGGTGTCATGCCGGTGATGGTTGAAAACCCTCAAACTCGCCTCAACCCCCAACTGGAAGTGCCGGCCGTTATTCGCCCAGGGCAGGAGTTTACCGTCAGCCTTCGCGAAAATAGCGGAAAAGCCTGCACATACACCCTCGCCGTGGTAGACGAAGGTCTGCTCGACCTGACGCGTTTCCAAACGCCCAACCCTTGGAACGCCTTCTACGCGCGTGAAGCCCTGGGTGTCAAAACCTGGGATGTGTACGATTACGTCTTGGGTGCTTTTGGCGCCGGTCTAGACCGCCTCTTGAGCATCGGCGGCGACGCCATCAATCAAAACACGCGTCAAGCCGCACAAGTCAACCGCTTCAAACCCGTTGTCCTCCACGTAGGACCGTTCCGCCTGGAGAAGGGACAAACGGCCAAGCACCGGCTCCAGCTCGACAATTACATCGGCTCGGTGCGCGTCATGGCCGTATGCTCGGCACCTGCCCCAAACGGCAAAGGAGCCTATGGCGCCGCCGAAAAGACCTGCGCCGTGCGCAAGCCCGTCATGGTGTTACCCACCTTACCGCGCGTGCTGGGCCCAGGTGAGAGCATTCGCCTACCTGTAGAGGTCTTCGCCGTAGAAAACAACGTAAAGAGCGCCACGGTGCGCTTATCCGAAAAAAGCGGCAACGTGCGCATTATTGGGCCAACTGCTCACAGCCTCAACTTCGCTCAGCCCGGCAGCCAACTGGTATACTTCGATGTACAAGTGGGCCGCAAGAGCGGCAGCGCTCAATTCGTCATAGAGGCCACCGGAGGCGGCGAAACGGCGCGGGAAACGGTAGACATAGCCATCCGAAATCCCCAACCCGTGCAAACGGCCATCTGGAACGGTACAGCTGAGGCAGGGCGCGAGTGGAGTACATCCGTAGACGTCGGCCAATATGAAGACCTAAGTCAACTCACCCTCGAGGTCAGCGCCCTACCGCCCATCAACTGGAGTCGCCACTTGGAATACCTCATCCGCTATCCGCACGGTTGCCTGGAGCAAATCATCTCCGGCGCCTTCCCCCAGCTGTATGCCGACGCCGTGGTGCCGCTGAATCCAGAACAGCGGGAACAGATCGCCCGAAACATCACCGCCACCATTGAGCGCCTGCGCCGCCACCAACAACCCAACGGCAGCTTCGCTTACTGGCCCTCGGGCAGCTACGCCAACGAATGGAGCAACACGTACGCCGGCCATTTCCTCCTGGAGGCCAAGGCAAAAGGATACGCCCTGCCGCCCAACATGCTCGAAAGTTGGCTCGACCAAACGGCGCAAGCCGCGCGAAAATGGATGCCGCCGACCCAAAGTTCGTATTGGCGGTCGGCCTACGATCACGAACTTAACCAAGCCTATCGTCTCTACGTGCTGGCGCTGGCCGGTAAACCCGACTTGGCCGCCATGAACCGGCTTAAGGAACAGAAAAATCTCTATACGCAGGCTACCCTACTGTTGTCCGGCGCTTACGCGCAAGCCGGAAAGGGAGAAATCGCCCGCAATCTGGCCCAGAAAAAGGGCCGCGACGACTGGGACTACGCCTGGTACGGAACCACCTTTAGCTCCACCCTGCGCGACCAAGCCCTTCAACTGGAAACCTTCGCCGCTGTGGGTGACGGCAAACGCGCCGAAACCTTGGTGCAAAACCTTTGCGCTCAATTGGACGGCGAGGCCAACCCAGCCTGGAACACTCAAAGCATCGCCGTCGCTTTGCGTGCTTTAGCCAAATACCTGGCCAAACAGGGCGCTCCGGGCCCGCTCTTCACCTACCAAATCAACGGAGGAGCGCCGCAAAAGGCCCCTGCCGATAAGCCCATCGCCGTCATCGAACTGCCTGCGAAAGGCCAGGGCACTCGGCGCATAAGCATCAAGAACACCGGCAAAAACCGCCTCTACGCGCGCGTGATCGCCCGCGGCCAACCGGCACCCGAGGAAACACCCGGTGCGACAAGTGAGGAAAACATCGCCCTTAGTGTGCGGTACCTGGATGCCAAAGGCAATCCAGTTGATATCGGCCGGCTGAGCAAGGGCACCGATTTCATCGCCGAAGTAACCGTACGCCGGCAAACGGCGCTGAAGTATCCCTTCACCGAACTCGCCCTCTCCCAGATCTTCCCCCCTGGCTGGGAGATTCGGAACACCCGCCTGAGCGAGTGGCCAAACGGCGACAGCAGCCCGGCCGCTTATCAAGACATTCGAGACGACCGCGTGTATACCTACTTCGACTTGCCCGGGCAAGAAAACCCGGGGAGCACCATTGCCCGCACATACCGCATTTACCTCAGCGCCACCTACGCAGGGCGCTACTACTTGCCACCCGTCAGCTGCGAGGCGATGTACGACCCGCGCATCCGCGCCGTCACGGGAGGACGGTGGGTAGAGGTGTTGTAAAGCAAACGCCCTTTGCCCAAACAGATGCTCGCAAACTCGTAGAAACTACCGGCGACAAGTCTGAGCCACTGACAGAAAGAGCGTGTATAGCCCTCCTCCCTACGCATATTCTTTCCGTCCTTTGCGACGAAAAAGCCCGAGGAGGCTCTTTTCGCACACGCGATTATGGACGTCTATTTGCTCATCATCGGCGACGAAATCCTGCTGGGGCAGGTGGTGGATACCAATTCGGCATGGATAGGCCAGCAGCTCAGCCTACACGGCTATCGCGTAGTGGGCAAAATGGCCGTTCCCGACGCGCGCGCCGACATCTTGGCCGCTCTGGATAGGGCTGCCCGCCGCGCCCCCATCGTCATCACCACCGGCGGACTGGGACCTACTAAAGACGACATCACTCGAGGAGCCCTGGCCGAGTACTTCGACAGCCGCTTGGTCTTTCACCAAGAGACGTACGAGCGCATCGCCGCCTATTTTGCGCGCATAGGCAAGCCCTTGCCCGAAAGCGCCCGTTTGCAGGCGACCTTGCCGGAAAAGGCTATCCTACTGACCAACAAAGTAGGCAGCGCTCCCGGTATGTGGTTCGAACGCGAAGGAAAAGTGTTCGTTTCGCTGCCGGGTGTTCCGTTTGAAATGCAGCACCTGATGACCGAGGAAGTGCTGCCCCGGCTGCAGAAGCGCTTCCCGGGGAGCCCCCTGGTACATCGCACCTTGCGCACGGCCGGTGAGGGCGAAAGCACCATCGCCAAACGCCTGGAGGCCTTTGAAGACGCCCTGCCCGACCATATCCGCCTGGCCTATTTGCCGTCGTTAGGCCAAGTGCGCCTGCGCTTGAGCGGCCGATGGCCGCAAACAACAGTGCCGCCCGACGCCGCCGAGCGCTTACAGAACGAGGTGGATGCCTATGCAGAGAGGTTGCGCCAATTGCTGCCCGACCTCATCTACGGAACGGAGGACGACACCCTCGAAGAGGTCGTCGGTCGTCTACTCCGCGAACAAGGGCGCACTTTGGGATGTGCCGAAAGCTGTACGGGCGGCTATGTGTCCCACCTGATTACTTCTGTAACCGGCAGTTCCGAGTATTTTATGGGCAGCATCATCTCTTATTCCAATGAAATGAAGCAAAACCTCTTAGGTGTGCAGGCCGAAACCCTGCAGCAATTCGGCGCCGTTAGCGAACAAACCGTGCTGGAAATGGCCCGTGGCGCCCTCGAGGTGCTCAAGGTAGATGTCGCTCTCTCCGTGTCGGGCATCGCCGGCCCCGGAGGAGGCACGCCAGAAAAGCCCGTAGGCACCGTCTGGATGGCCGTGGCCGACCGCACGCGAGCCGTAGCGCAAAAACACGTCTTTGCCCGAGACCGGTTGAAGAACATCCAACTGGCCGCCATTTTCGGTTTAAATATGGTTCGGAAATTCCTGTTGAACGCTCTTTAGACCTTAAACCCGTCGCTATGAAACCCATTATCCGCCTCGTCGAAGCCAACATCGCCCAACAAGACGGCCGCGTGGTCTTAGAGAACATCAGCCTGACCATCGGCACCGGCGAATTCACTTACCTCATCGGCAAGACGGGCAGCGGAAAAACCTCCCTCCTTAAGACCCTCTACGCAGCCCTACCTCTTACCAAAGGAAAGGGCGAGGTGGTCGGCTTCGACCTGCGAACCATCTCGCGCTACAACGTGCACCTGTTGCGCCGAAAGGTCGGCATTGTCTTTCAGGATTTTGTCTTGCTCACCGACCGCAATGCGGAGGAGAACCTCCTCTTCGTGTTGCGCGCTACCGGTTGGAAAGACCGCACGCAGATGAGCCAACGCGTGCAAGAAGTGCTTGAGGAAGTCGGCCTGGCCGACAAGCGCTCCGCCATGCCCTTCGAGCTGTCCGGAGGCGAGCAACAACGCCTCGTGCTGGCCAGAGCCCTGCTCAACCGGCCGGCCCTACTCATCGCCGACGAACCCACGGGAAACTTAGACCCCGAAACGAGCGACGATGTGCTGTTGCTGATGCGCAACTTAGCCAAGGCACACAATACCTCCGTGCTGTGCGCTACCCACGACTACCGCATTTTGCAAAACTTCCCCGCCCGCATCATCCGCATCCGCCACGGCAAGCTCATCGAAGATGACGGCAGCGCCACCCAATAGCGCTCACCTCACGGCTCGAAAAAGCCTACGCTCGAGCCTACCCACTCCTTGCCCATGTTGTAACGCACGCCGACCATTTCGCCCTTGCTCATGCGGATGAGGTTGTTCACCAGCCGAGGCTGCTCCCAGTGGTCGGGCCACAGCACCATCATGCGGATCTCGCACTTAGCCGGCTCGTCAGGGTCTAAGGTCTGTATGCAAGACGCGTAGGGCTTCTTGCGCTGCAAAATGTAATCCGACGGATGCTTTATGGCCGCCAAATCTTCGGCTGTGACGTTGATCTTTACTCCCTGGCCGGAAAACGAAAACAGCGGCTTGAGCACCCAGTTCTCTAAATCGTCCGGCATGCGTTCCATGGCTCCTAAAAAATGCGTCTCCGGAACGAAAGGCGATTTAAGAAAAGGCAAGGTGTGCTTAGAGAGGCGAAAAAACCAGTTGGGATGTCCTACCCAACGAGCATTCACTTCGGTGAGCAAATCCCACTCGCGCGGAAGGTCTGCGCGGCGCTCCAACTCATCGAATATGATGCGATTGTAAATGCGCTCAATAGTCACCCGCCGACCCTGCTCGTCCAAATAGTAGAGATCGCGACCGCTGCGCTTTACCTGCGACAGACAAAGCACCTTTATACCCAAGTATTTGCGCGTGCCCCAAAAGTCGATACGAGTGTTTTGCTTTTCGGGCTCAACCTCCAGTAAGACCACATTTTCGGGTCTGGAGTCGCCCACGATTACCTCGCGCAATAACTCCAAATAACTATCGGCGTCTAAGCCGCTAAAGAGGTGATGAAAATCCTCCGGGACTTCAAAGTGTAAACGATAAGCCTTAGCCAGGAGATGTTGGTAAAAATAGAGAGAAGGAAAACCCTGCAGTTCGATGAGCTGAGGGACCAGCTCACCTTGCTCATCGCGACAAATACCGAAGTCGAGCTGTATAAAAATAGGGCGGTCGTCTTCGTTGGGCACGCGCAGGTGCGGCGGTATGGCGGCTTCGCTTTGATGGCGAAAGTCGGGCTGCGCCACCACTTGGAGAATGTCATCAACCGCTCGCAGCAGCTTTGCCTTCATGTCTTTCGGGACGAAAACGGGAGTCTCGCACACGCGAAAAGTCACCGGCTCTCCAAATTCGGTGTTCATCGTCTGCAGGAGGGCCTGATATTTCTCAGGCGAAAAAGAAGCGTTAAAGCGTTGGCGCAAGGCAGCATGCATATAAAGAGGGCATTTGTTTTGGCGAAAGATCACTCCTTAGCCGTGCCAAGGAGCGCATACAGCGCAATATTACGCTTTCCCCGCCGGATGGGTCGCGCAGCGGCGCGGTTTAGGCCCTCTTTGAAACGAATTAGAAACTCACGTGCAACTCCCAAATGCCGACAGCGCAACACAACTACCGCTCCTATCGGCCCAAAAACGCTCTAAATCTGCGCCGTCTTTGGGTCTGAGGTAGTTATGAGGACAGCCACTCTCAAGTCCGACCCAGACCACCTATTCCACCTTGGCGATTCTCCCGCCTGTGACCGCCTCCGACTACCGGACGACGTATACGTACGTACTCGCCCGCAGCACCGAAAGGGCTATCCGACTCAACGGCTGGGCCATCCACTGCCGGTACACCCGGCGGCCAAAGGCGTCGAACAACATGAACTCGGCGCCCCGAGCGCCTATGTCCGGAAAGTTTCGGGTAATGGATATTTTTAATTAACGACTCTGGGCGGGTGTTGCAGCGGATATGCCAGGGCTTGTGCCTGCCCGTTCAGGGTGGCGGCGGCCTAGAGGGACGCCTCCGGCAGAGGCACAGCCGAGTCTCGAGCGGGAGGCACGGGGCGACCTTGCCGCGTTTTTGCGCATTTTGGCTTTTGCTGCAAGGGCTGGGGTTGCCGTACTTGCTCGAAAATAAACCGCGATAGCCGCTCCTTGCTCGTATTTTTGTGGGGCTAAACAACGATTAGCAGGGCTTTTTTGCGCTTTATTATTTTCAAAACCACTACGGTCAACACCATGCCAGACAACACTCATCCACAACCCACCTTGAATATCGAGCTGCCTGAAGATGTAGCAGAGGGCATTTACTCCAATTTGGCCATCATTTCCCACTCGAACGCGGAGTTTGTCGTGGACTTCATCCGGCTGATGCCCAACGTACCCAAGGCCCGGGTCAAGTCTCGCATCATCCTGACGCCGCAACACGCCAAGCGGCTGTTGTACGCCTTAAAGGACAACATTCACAAATACGAGATGCAGTTTGGCAAAATCGAGGAGCCGGAGCACCCTCAGTTGCCGCCGATGAACTTCAACACGCCACCGGCACAGGCCTAAAGGGCAACTTCTTGGCCAAGCACGGGAATGTCCACCGCAGAGAAGCCCCGGGCTAAGAGGGCTTGTTGCCATGCCTGTTGCCGCTCATAAGTACCATGGGTAAGCCAAATTTGTTTGACCGACTGGCGCTGGTTTTCCAGGAACTGCAGCATTTCGGTGCGGTCGGCGTGCGCGCTAAAGGAGTCCATGACTTCGATTTGGGCGAGCACTTGTTTGTTTTCGCCGAAAATCTCGATGCTCTTTTCACCAGCGCGCAGTCGGCCACCGGGTGTGTGCGGTGAGCAATATCCGATAATGAGGAAGGTGGCGCGCCGATTTTCGATGTTGTGGTATAGGTGATGCCGGATGCGGCCGGCGTTCATCATACCCGAGGCAGCAATGATGATGCAAGGCCCTTGTATGTGGTTGAGCTGCTTGCTGGCCTCAACGGATCGAATATACTGCAACTGTTTGAATCCGAATGGGTTTTCGTTTTCCAGCATATAGCGGTGGAGTTCTTCGTCAAAGCACTCCGGGTGGTCGAGGAAGATGTCGGTGGCGTCCACGGCCAGGGGGCTGTCTACGAAGACGGGGACTTTCGGCAACCGCCCGGCGTGTTGGAGTTGGTCGAACAAATAAACGACCTCTTGGGTGCGGCCTACCGAGAAGGCCGGGATAATGAGTTTGCCTTTTTTCTCTACGCAGGTTTGATGGACGATCCGGTATAGACGCTCCATTTCGGCCGGAGCGGCCTCGTGTTCGCGGTCGCCGTAGGTGCTTTCGCAGATAAGGTAGTCCACTTCAGGCATAGGCAGGGGGTCGCGCAAAATAGGCCGGTTAGGGCGGCCGATGTCTCCGGTGAAGCCGAAGCGCACGGTTCGGTGGGTTTCTCGAATTTCGAGGGTGACGGAAGCGCTGCCCAGGATGTGGCCGGCGTCTCGAAACAATGCGCGCACCCGCGGATGAACGTGAAACCACTGTTCATAGCCAAAAGCAGCAAAGCGCTCGAGCGCCCGGTGAGCATCGCCAACGGTGTACAGAGGTTTTCGCTCCGGCGCGCCCGGAGGGCGGCGCTTATTGTCGTAGTAGGCATCCGACTCTTGGATTTTAGCCGAATCGAGCAGCATAATGGCGCACAAATCGCGCGTGGCATGAGTGGCGTAGATGGTGCCGCCAAAGCCATCGGCTACCAGCTTAGGCACGCGGCCGGTGTGGTCGATATGGGCATGGCTGAGGATGAGGCAGTCGATTTTCCTAGGGTCAAAGAGCCATTTTTCGTTAAAGCCCTCCATAGGATGGCCCCCCTCGTCGCCGTCGCCGCCTTGGTAGAGCCCACAATCCAGCAGAATGCGGAAGCCATCTTCCAGCGTCAGCAGATGGGCAGAGCCGGTTACTTCTTGCGCTGCGCCACAGAATTGAACGGTCATGATAACTCGTACGCTTTGCTGCGCGCAAAGTACGAAGGGCGCTTTAAATACCTGTTAACGGACACCGAAACGGCATTTTTTTTCAAATGAAATCGAACAAGGGGAACGGTTGCGTCAAGATGGGTACCGGATCGGCATGGAGCCAGCGCGCCAACACGGTGGCATATACCTGGCGAAAGTCAACGGTGAATTTTAAGTCCCCTTCGTCCAGGTCGGTCAAATCAGGCAGGGCGTTGAGCAAGCCCGGGCGCTGCAAGGCGCCGCCGAGGAAGAACATCTGGTTGGCCGTACCGTGGTCGGTGCCGCCGCCGGCGTTTTGAGCGACGCGCCGACCGAACTCGGAGAACGTCATCACCAACACGTCTTGCCAGCGACCTTGAGCCTTTAAGTCCGCGGCAAAGGCACCCAGTGCAGCATCGAGGTCGCTCAGCAGGCGTTGGTGCCGCATGGGCTGGTTAATATGGGTATCGAAGCTGCCCAAAGAAAGGTAATAGACGACGGTGTCGGCATCGCCCAAGATGAGAGAGGCGACCGTTCTGAACTGGCGCCCTAAGGGAGTGTCGGGATACGAATAGGTGGAAGGCTTCACCTGGCTTTTCTCAAAGATGTGCTCTGCAGAGGCAATAGCCTGGACCATCGTTTTGTAAAGATAGGCAGCGGGCTCGCTTTCCGGCGCAACGGCGATGTACTCGGCGAAGTAATCGCTTCGGGCAGCGGCGTGCAAGTCTGCCGGGTGACGAAGCGCTATACCCTTTTGGTGTTGCCCTTTGAGCGCGAGGCCGACGGCGTCGCCTACTTCGACGGCAGGAGCACTGTGCGACGACTGTTGGCATTGGGCATCCAGATAACGACCCAACCAGCCGGTGTGCCAATACTCGTGGGCAGGGCTGGCGCTATGCCAGATATCCATGCTGCGGAAATGGGAGCGGTCGGGATTGGGGTAGCCGACGCCGTTTAAGACGGCCAGTTCACCGCTCTCATACAGGCGTCGCAGGGCCTCCAGAGCGGGGTGAAGGGCGGCCTCCTCGGTCAGTGGCAGCGCCTTGTTCGGTCGAATGGCTATGCCCGGGCGCTCCCGGTAGTAGATGTCGTTTCGAACGGGTATGACCGTATTGAGCCCGTCGTTGCCGCCGCTCAGCTGCAAGACGATGAGTATTTTGCCTCGTGGGGGCAGGGCGCCGGGACGAGCAAAGGCGTGCAAGAAGCGCGGCACCCATACAGAGGCCGCTGCCAAGGCGCTGGTCTTTAAAAAGGTACGGCGTTTGATGAGCATAGCAATGAGAAGTATGGTGAAAAGGCGTTCTCAGCACAATTGATATTCAGGAGTAGCCATCAGTTGGAGCACTGCCGTTCGGAGCAAAGCGTCTCTCGAAGCCGAGTTGATATACCTACGTACAACGGCTAAGCGCTCCGGTGAGACGGGCATTTGCCAGAGCCATTGGGCCAAGGCGGGCAGTAAATCCTCTGTCGGCGCGGAAGCAAATACCTCTACGAGAGGCTCCCAGTGGAGCCGGGCCGATAAGCGACGGCGCAAGCGGGTAACCCGTCCTTCGCCCATGACCACGTCGTCGTCGTCCGCCAAACCGAGATCTAAGGCTTCGTTGGCTGCCAGGATGTGAGGCAGGCGCAGGCGAAGCATGAGGGTCGTAGCGTCGATCCACGCCCGACCACCAGGCCAACCCGCTACATTGGGCGGATGAAACAGCACCTGACCCAGCGCGCGCTGGAGTAGCAGCTGCGCCTCAGGGTCGTCTATGGTTACCGGCAGCGCACGACGCATCCCTACCCAAAACAGCACCGGTGATTTTATCTGGGTACCTATGTTTTCGGCCTCATAGAACCACTCCGAGGTAAAGATGTCGTCGAGCAGGCGCCCGATGTCGTATCCGCCGTCGTAAAATCGGTCACCCAGCCATCGCACGCGCTCTTCGGGTACCTTTTCGTCATGGACAAAAAACCGATACATTTTCTGGGCGATTAAGTAGGCCGTCTGCCGTTGCTCTAAAAGGATGTCCAACACGTCGTCTCCGGTGAAGTGACCGGTATACCCTAGGATGGTCTTTGTGCCCTTGTCGTGCTGCTGTTCGCGAAAGACGAACTGGCCCTTCAAGTTGAAGCCCCAACCGGTAAAGGCCCGAGCGGCCTCCTTCACATCCTGTTCCGTGTAATGCCCACGCCCTAGGGTGAAGAGCTCCATCACTTCTCGGGCGAAGTTTTCGTTGGGCTTCCCCTTGCGGTTTTGTTGGTTGTTCAAGAAAGCCAGCATAGCCGCACTTTTAGAAACGGCGCGCAGGAGATCGCCAAAGTGGCCCAGTGCGTGAGTGCGAATCACGTGCAGCAAATCCTGCTGGAAAACAACGTTCAAGTTGCGGCTGGCAAAGTGGCCGTGCCAGAAAAGAGCCACCTTTTCGCGCAGCTGCGCCGCAGTATATACCATTTCCTCCAGCCACATCAGGTTGAGGCTTTGCAGCAAATCCCGGTTTTGCGCTCGAGACCGGCGCCTCTCCTCCGGCGACAACTCCTCTACGCGGGCAAATTCATCTATTCCTCTAAAAAGACCTTTTACCACATCGGCGGTTACAAAGAGCTCTCCGGGCTCTTTCTGCGACAGGCGCCGCAAAGTGGGCCACCATTCCTGCTGCGGCAGCCGGTGCCAGTGTGACCACTCTGCGCTTGCCGGGCCAAAGCCGGCGCGCCAAAGCAGGTGTTTCAGGCGTTGTTGGGAGCGAAAGTCTGACATACCTTCTTCTTTCTTCTTTTTTCGGTTTAAGACAACGCGCGCTTCGGACCGTTTAATACGCCCCTTCCCTAAAAACGGTCTCCGATTGCCGAGCGCGGTCCTCCTCTACGCAGAACGACTGCTCCCGTGGCCGAGCACCCCGCTTTATCGGCGATAAAAGGAAGCGAAAAAAAGCCTCCTTAGAAGGCCTCTCCTCACTACCTCAGATTGAAATTTAAGTTTTCATAAAATGCTGACCAACAACATTTTAATCCTAAATATAATGCCGTTTTAAGACTTTTTTTACAAAAAGAAAAGGCGTATCTTGTCCTTACAGGCCTCTCGAGAGGCACGCACTTTTGTCTTGTCAATCGGGAATTATCTTTTTCATAATTTATCACTGCTTTACTTATGAGATACAATGCTATGAGAACGCCTCTTATTAAAAATGGTCAACTGAAACGCCGTGCCCGAGTTTCTTTCCAAAGGATACGCACAGACGTCATTCTGGGTTCTCCCAGTGCTAATTGTCATGGTGTGGGCATCTGCCGAGTTTTAGCCCACCGAGAGGAAGAGCCGAGCAGTTATTCGTGCCCGCGGGTGAACAGCTGGCTTAGCGTAACCGAGACCGGCCGGCTGCGCTTTGAATTCGAGAAGAACTCGCTGGATAAAGACACCTTAGAGAGGCATTTTAAATGGAAAGTATTTCAGGTGACGGAGGCCTATGTCATTCCCTATTCTTTGCTGCGGCATTTGAGAATCGCCGAGCGCACTATTAAACCCGGAGTTTATCCGGTGTGGGATACCGGGCATCACTTAGTGGTATATTTTTAGACATGCATCGGTGTAATTCTCTGTCAAAACATACAATTGGTATCTGCCCCATACACGCACATCGTGTAAAGAGACAACTAGTCACATCCGAATTACAGTGGAAGGGAGGAATGTCAAATTATGTGGACTTAAGTTAATACAAAAAAGCCTGATAAACCCATAAGTCTCAGTTAGGAGATTATTCTGAGGTGTTTTTCCCAAAACCGAGAGCAACACCCTCGGGCGCTGAAGAGCGCTCTGCGAGGCGAATAGAAATTGTCGAAAAAGGCGATTTGTGCCGAATAGTAAGCAATATAAGTCCTTACCTATCAACGCAATACACTACTGAATTTAATCACCTTAACCTTTTAAATCTGTGCATCATGCGAACGCTTAATTGGTTTTTAGGCCAGACCCTATTAGCCCGCCTGTTTTGGGTCATTGTCTGCGGAAGTGCTCCTTTGTGGACACATGGAACTGCCGGTGGACGAACGCTTTCTTACGAGTCTTATGGGCCGCCTTTGGCAAGGCAGACATCTGCTCTCGGCGTAACGGCCTCTTCCAACGGTCCGCTGTGCGCGGGAAGCACCTTGCATCTCAGCGCTACCGTTGTCGGCGGCACTCCGCCTTTTGTGTTCAGCTGGAGTGGGCCGGGCGGTTTCAATGCTACCGCTCAGCACCCCTCGCGTCCCAACACCACGTCGGCGCACGGCGGTGTGTACCAAGTCGTGGTAACCGACGGCACCGGAGCCACGGCCACAGCGACAGTAACCGTGCAAATAAACCAGCCGGCCGCGGTGAATGCCGGCCCGGACAAAGCTCTTTGTCCCGGCACGGCGCACCCGCTGAGCGGCTCCATCGGCGGCTCGGCTACCCAGGCGATGTGGAGCGCCTCCGTGCCCGGCGGCATGTTTGTACCCAACCCTCAGATGCTTCAGGCCACTTATGTACCGCCTCCTGGTTTTGCTGGAAAGGTGACCTTGACCCTAACGACAAACGACCCGCCGGGTCCCTGTCCGGCGGCCTCAGACGAGGTGGTGCTCACTTACGCCACGCCGGGGCCACTGGTGTGCAACGACACCGTTTATATCTCTGCTCCACCCAGCTGCCCGGTTCAGCTAACTCCCGATATGGTACTGGAGAGCGATGTTTTAGATGACCTTTACACCATCAGCGTTTTTGCCGGCCCTGGTCAAAACCTCGGCAACACGGTGCCCGCAGCTTATTTTGGGCTGCCGCTTACCGTTCGCGTGCAGGACAATTGCTCCGGCAACTTCTGCATCACTACTGCCATCGTTCGAGACGTACAGCCTCCCCTATTCGGCAGTTGCCAACCTCTTACTCTCCCCTGTATCGTCGCCAATTTCACTCCCGGCTATTTGGACACCGTACTAAAGGTTGCCGGCGCTTATCCTGCAGTAGCAGACAACTGTACGCCGGTAACGCTGAGCTATCAGGACCAGTTGACGGATTTGGGCTGCAAGGAAGTGTTTCAAGGGCAAACGGGCCTTGCTCGGTATGTACGCCGTACCTGGATCGCCGCCGACGCTTACGGCAACACCTCCTCTTGTGTTCAAGATATCTATTTTCAACGGCTGCGCGCCCAAGACTTCAGCCTGCCTTCTGATGTAACGCTCGACTGTCAGCAGGCCTCTAGCGACCCCTCGTTAACCGGCGTGCCCACTTACACGTTCAACGGCATCACCTATCCGCTGAGCGTGGCGAACGGCTGCGGAGTGGGCGTGCTCTACACCGACTTGCCGAGCTACTCCTGCGAAGGCGAATACGCCGTAGTGCGCACTTGGCAGTTAGTAAACAGCTCTTGCCCCGACTCGCTGCCTCAGGTAGTGCAGCACACTCAGGCCATATACGTAGTAGATGAACAAGGGCCTACCTTGCATTGCCCCGGCAACCTGACGGTCAGCACCGACCCGTTGGCGTGTTGCGCCACCGTGGACTTGCCCGACATAGTCATAGAGGATGCTTGTAGCCGCATACGCGAGGCCTCCGCAACGATATTCGTCCGAGACCCCATCACGGGTAATACCTTAGAGCAAATCGCCTTGAGCGGACAACTGGCCAATTTTCCCGCCAACCATCCGCTGAAGAAAGACACGCTGGCTATCTTCGGCAACACGCCGTGTCTGCCGATAGGGCAACACGTCATTCAATACACCGGCGAAGATGCCTGCGGGTCGCCAAGTGCCTGCACCTTCACCCTCTCCGTGATGGACTTAGTGCCACCGGTAGCCGCTTGCATAGAAGTTACCCAAGTATCCTTGGGCATTGACGGAACGACCTCGGTGAATGCAGCCACTTTCAACAGCGGTTCGTACGACAACTGTAACCCACCGTCTTTCAAGGCTCGGCGGCTCCACCCGAACGGCTGCCAGTCCTCCCAGCAGTTTCACGACCGGGTGAAGTTTTGCTGCGACGACGTCGGCAAAACGGTGGAGGTCGTCCTGCGCACTTATGATGCAGCCGTACCGGCAGGTCCCTTGAGTTTAAATGAGCTGGAGGGGCGCTCCAACGACTGCACCGTGAAGGTGTTGGTTGCTGACCCGATAAAGCCTGCGTGTGTGCCGCCGGCTAACATCACGGTAGACTGTGAAAACTTCGACGGCACTCTGTGGTCCTATGGTAAGGCCACCGGAGCCGACAACTGCTGCATAGACACTTCCTTTGAGTCTTCGGTCAATTGGAGCCAGTTCGACACGCTGTGCTCTAAAGGCACCATTACCCGTTTCTTCCAAGTGCGCGATTGCCACGGCCAGACAAGCAGCTGCTCGCAGCGCATCGTGGTAAACTACCGGCAGCATTACTATGTGCGATTCCCTAACGACCTCATCGTCAATACGTGTAACGGCACAACTGATTTTGGCCAGCCCACCTTCTTCGCCAACGACTGCGAGACCATAGGTGTTTCGTACACCGACCAGTATTTTACCGTGGTGCCCGGCGCTTGCCAACAAATCGAGCGCACCTGGACGGTGATGAACTGGTGTACCTTTGACCCCAACAAGGGATGCACACAGGTACCCAACCCCAACCCACACCCTCAGATAGACCACGCCTCCAACTTAGTAGGACCGGTGGTGTCACCACAGGGTACTCTTTTCCCCTGGGCTCCCACGGTGGTCAAGATCACGGCCAACGACGCACAGCCCACCTCTTTCAGCCAATATTGGTCGGAAAACGTCAACTGCTATCAGTACAAACAGATCGTCCGAATCATGGACGGCCAAAAGCCCCTCGCTTTGAGTTGTCCGTCGGCGCCCGTAGATATTTGCGACGTCACCGATAACGACAGCCAGCTGTGGAACCAGTCGTACTGGTTAGATACCAAGACACTATCCAACGACCTGTGCGAGGCACCGGTAGAACTGAGCATTACGGCGACCGATGACTGCTCGAAGAACACCTTGACCTTCCGCTACCAGCTCTTCTTAGACTTGGACGGTAACGGTTCGATGGAGACCGTCGTGAGCAGTCAAAATGCGGAAGCGGCAGTAGTTTTCTTTAACAATGCCAACAACCCTGACTTTAGCGGCGGCATAGCGCGGGTTTTCGACCGCCGGCCGGTACCCACTAACGAAAAATACCGCTTTGCCCTGGAAACCGCCGACAGCGGCGACACACGAACAGCCTATGTGCGCTGGAATACGGCCGCGCAACCCAACACCTTCACGGCCCCTCAGCTACCCCACGGCACCCACAAGATCAAGTGGTTTATCTCCGACGGCTGCGGCAACGAACAGGTATGCGAATACCTCTTCACCGTAAAGGACTGTAAAGCCCCAGCCATTGTATGCGCAAACGGCCTTAGCGGAAACATCGGTGCCGATAGAACACTCCAAGTGGGGCATTCGCTCTTCGTCCAAAGTGCCTCGGATAACTGCACGCCCAACCATCGCCTCGTGTACGGCATCCGCAAAAAGGGCAAAGGAAGTGGATTTCCCTATCTGTCCAACGGCGCGCCGCAGACCTCCGTCACCTTCGACTGCACCGAGCAGGGCTTCCAGCTCGTCGAAGTATGGGCCATGGATGTGGCCGGCAATGCCGACTTCTGCGAAACCTATTTCCACGTGCAAAACAACGACCAGCACTGCAACAGTACCCAAGCCACGGTGGCCGGAGCCGTCCTCATGGCCGACGGCTCCGGGCTGGAGGATGCCTACGTCAGCATCGTCTGCCAGCCCATCCACGGCGCGCCGCCGATAAGTAAACAAGAGGCAACCGACCAGGAAGGTCATTACATGTTCAACAATGCCGTACCCATAGCCGTAAACTACACGCTAACTCCCGCAAAGGACAACGACCCGTTGAACGGTGTCTCTACCTTCGACCTGGTTATCATCAACAAGCACATCCTGTCTTTAGAGCCGTTCGCCTCGCCCTACCAATACATCGCGGCAGACGTCAACAACAGCCATACGGTAACGACCTACGACATCTTGGAGCTGCGCAAGCTCATCCTGGGCATTTACAACGACTTTCCCGACAACACCAGCTGGCGATTTGTGGACAAGGCCTATCAGTTTCCCGATCCGTCCAACCCCTGGAAGGAGGTGTTCCCGGAAAGCAAGTCGGTGTGGAATTTTCAGGCCAGCCGTCTATCGGATGACTTTGTAGCCATAAAAATCGGCGACCTAAACCAGAGTGCGGTACCCAACAGTGCGGTGTTCGTCGATGAGCGCGCGGCCGGCACCTGGCCGTTGGAGGTCGAAGACCGCACCTTGAAAGCCGGAGAATACGTCGAGGTAACTTTTACGGCTGCCGATGCCGTCATCGGTTACCAGCTCACCCTGTCTTATCGCGACCTCGAATGCCTGGGCATCGAGCCCGGAGAAGGCTTCGGAGCAGAACATTTTGCCATCTTTCCCGAACAGCGGGCCATTACGGCAGCCGTAGACGTTCCGGTAGCCGGAGGACAGCCCCTCTTCACCGCACGCTTTCGCGCTCTGACGGCCGGCCCACTCCACCAGATGCTAGGGCTCTCTAACCGCATCACCCGCACCGAGGCCTACGGCGACGCTTCTCACGGCGAGCGGCTGGACATCGCCCTGCGCTTCCATAGCGACAGCGGAGCCCGGCTCTCCGGCTTGCCCTTCGAGTTATACCAGAACACACCTAATCCTTGGATGAGCAGAACGCGCATCGGCTTTTACTTGCCAGAAGCTGCAGAGGTTACCCTCTCCGTACACGACGAGATGGGACGCTTGGTCTATACTCAGACGGGTTCTTACCCGCGCGGATACAACACGGCGCTCGTCGAACGCACCCTGCTGGGCTCGGGCAATACATTCTCGTATACTCTGCACACCCCCTTCGGCAGCGCTACACGCAAAATGATAGTGGTGCGATGAAGTCTTAACTCGACATCCCTTTTCGCATGGTGATATAGGACCTCAAAGGTTTTATCTCGTGTAAGATCAGTCTTTGAGGTGGTCCCTCCCCAACGGGGGAGGGACCTTCTTTTTTTACGCCGCTCCGTGCCCCTTCCTCCGAGCCGCCTCCAGCAGCTCGGCGGCGGTGTTAGGGCCATCTTCGATGCCCAACCATTGTGCCACCGTTCGGAACACGAAGGTGGGGCTGTGTTGCCGCTGCCCAATGAGCGGCGAAGGCTGCATACCGGCCGATTTAGAGAGTTTATGTCCCTTTTCGTCAAACAAAAGAGGATGATGAAGAAAGCGAATGCGCGAAAAGGCATCCAAACCGGCACAATGGGCCAAGTACTGTTGGGCATGTGTGGAAGGGCGCAGGTCCTCCCCCCGGATCACGTGGGTAACACCCAAGTATACATCGTCGGCGACCGAGACGACCTGGTAGGCCGGTAAGCCGTCGCGGCGGCGTACGACAAAATCGGGCGGCATGTAGTGGACGTTTTGCGGCAACGGCGTGCGCAGGCGCCAAGCCACACCGGCGTCGTCAAGCGCACAAGGTTGATGGCGAAACGCCTCGGGGTACAGCCCTTGAAAAGGAGCCAGCTGTCGACGCGACTTGGCGCAGGCAAACAGATAGCCCTCTTGCCGCAAGCGCGCCAACACCTCTTCGTACAACGGCAAGCGCCGCAGCTGCGACCACCTACCCTCCAGCTCTTCCTCTGAACGCGGCCCCTCGTCCCAATCCAAGCCCAGCCAGCGCAAGGTATCGAAAATATCTCTCACGTAGGCCGGGCGCTTGCGCTGGGCATCAAGGTCGTCTATGCGCAACAACAGCTTAGCACCCGGGCTCAAGCGGGCAGCCAGCCAGTTGAGCGTAAAATTGACGGCATTGCCTATATGCAAAAAACCCGAGGGCGTAGGCGCTAAACGCAAACGCCCATTTGCGCCTATGCTGTGCACAAAAGCAACCCATTCCTCGGCAAAAGCCTCGGCGATGGGCTCTGTGAAAACACCCTCACTGCGGCTTGTTTTGCTCAAAGCGCTTGATCAAATCCTCCAAAGGGGTGCCCAAATTCTTTAGGGCAGCCTGGACGTCGTCGGTATACTCCGGTTCGTTGGGATATCGCCGTAGGAAAGACTCGTACGTCTTCTTGGCATTGTCCAGGTCCTTGAGGTCGTCCTCATAGATAATGCCCATCATGAACAAGGCGAAGGGAGCGTTGCGCTGCCGCGGCATGTTCTCTGCCACATAATAGTAAAAACGCAGGGCCGCATTGGGCTCGCCTATTGACCGGGCCAGCCCTCCGGCTTGTATGTATAAATCGGCGGCCTTGTTTGGGTCGGTCTCTTCGATTAGAACGGCGTAGCCCTCCGCTATTTGAAGGAATTTTTCGGCCAATTGCCGGTCGGGTTCGCCGGCCGACAACAATTGGCGGTCTAAGCGCGCCAAACAAGAATCCAGCCAGCGCGTATTTTGCTCTAAAAGAAAACGCGCCCGGTCGATGTCATCTGGGTTTTTGGACAAGTCCGGCGCAGCTCGGTGCTTATACAGGCGCCACACGCGCGCCAACACGCCTGCAGCCTCGGCTAAGTCCTGCCCCTTGCCGTGCTCTCGGATGGCCCGTGCAGCCAAGCGCACCGCTCCCACGTTATCGCGCAGCTGCAGAAACTTCAACTCCGCCGCCCGGCTCAGGTAGCGCACGTTGTCCTCGTGGCGGTCGGGGTGAACTTGTACCGCCTCCTCGTAGAGGGCGAGCAGCTGCTCCACGACGTTGGGATGGGCGTTGCCCGACAGCTGCTTTTCCAACTCCACGATTTTGGACTCGTACCGCTTTCCACACGCCACCAGCACCAGGCAGGCCAGGGCTGCAGATAGCAAATTCCTCCAGCTCATCTGTCTCATGTTTTTGTCAAAGAAGAAGCGTTATCGTGCTGTTTACCAAAAGGTTAAAAGATGCTTTCCTATCTCATGCGCCATTTGGCGGTCTGTTGCGGCCTATTCGGTGTAAGAAAAGGTGCCGTAAGGGCTGTGCAAGGTGACGCGAGCCTGCTCGCCGGCTTCTACCCGTCCCACGATTTGGGCGGCGATGCCGAAATCGGCGGCGATTTGAACCAGTTCGGCCGCCACGGCAGGAGAGGCGTACACTTCCAGGCGATGGCCCATGTTGAACACCTGATACATCTCTGCCCAATCGGTTTGGCCGCTTTGCCGAATGAGGTGAAACACGGCGGGCGGCTCGAAAAGGTGGTCTTTGATGACATGGGCATTTTTTAAAAATTTGAGCACTTTCGTTTGCCCTCCTCCCGTGCAGTGGATAAGGCCGTGGATGTGCTCTCGGTAGTGGGCCAGAACGGCGCGCAGCACCGGCACGTATGTGCGCGTGGGCGAGAGCAACAGCTGACCCACCGTCAGCCATCTTCCCTCGACTTCTACCGCATCGGTGAGGCAGTGACGCCCGTTGTACACCCATTCCGGCGGCACGGCCGGGTCGTAGCTTTCCGGATATCGCCGGGCGTATTCGGCGCACAGCACGTCGTGGCGAGCCGACGTCAGGCCGTTACTACCGATACCGCTGTTGTATTGGTGTTCGTAGGCGGCCTGCCCATGAGAGGCCAGGCCAACGACGACATCACCCGGTTGAATGCGGTTGACCACTACCTCGCTGCGCCGCATGCGGGCAAAAGCCGTAAAGCCCACGTCGAGCGTGCGCACCAGGTCACCTACGTCGGCCGTTTCGCCACCGGCCAAATGCAGATGTACCCCCCAGGGTCGCATAGCCTCGGCAAAGTCGGCTGCCGCTTGAATGAGGCAGCTCAGTACCTCGCCCGGTATGTGGTGGCGATTGCGGCCGATGGTGTTTGACAGCAGCACCTCGCCGGTATGGCCGGCGCAGGCCAGGTCGTCTAAATTCATGACGATGGCATCCTGAACAATGCCGGCCCATACCGAAAGGTCACCCGTTTCGCGCCAATACAGATAAGCCAAGACGGCTTTCGTGCCGGCAGTGTCTGCGTGCAGCAAGTTGCAGTAAGCCGGGTCTTGCGCGACGATGTCAGGCAGCACGTGGCAGAAGGCTTCCGGGTATAGCCCTTTGTCCAGCCCGCGGATGGCTGCGTGTACCTCTTCTTTGGAGGCGGAGACGCCGCGCCGGTCGTATTTTGAGCTCCTCGGCATAAGACAGGTTGATGAAGACACCCGTTATTTCTCCCAAGTGCGCAGTTTGGCCGTCTGGTCGTAGACGTGGTATAAGATCGCCTTATCTATTTCACTCAAGGTCTGGTTGCGCCGCTGTAGGACGCGCTGAGCCGTTTCGCAGGCCTCCGCAAAGGCATAGGTGCGGAAGCCCGCCTCCGGGCCGCCCCAAGAGAAATCCGGGATGAAATTGCGCGGATAACCCGCTCCAAAAACATTGGCAAACACACCCACAACGGTGCCGGTATTAAACATGGTGTTGATGCCGCACTTAGCATGGTCGCCCATAAACAGGCCACACCACTGGGTACCGGTTTTAACAAAGCGCTCTTCGGCGTAGTCCCACAGTTTGACTTCGCCGTAATTATTTTTCAAATTAGAATTGTTCGTGTCGGCCCCGATGTTGCACCACTCTCCGATGACGGAGTCGCCTAAGAAGCCCTCATGTGCTTTGTTAGAATAGGCTATGAAGATGGAGCGCGTCACTTCGCCACCTACTTTACAACCCGGCCCGATGGTGGTAGGGCCGTAAATGCGCGCGCCCATTTTCAAAACGGCGCCTTCGCCTACGGAAAGCGGGCCGCGCAATAAGCAGCCTTCCATGATTTCGGCGTTTCGGCCGATATAGATGGGACCTTCTGTCGTATTGAGCGTGCAGGCCTCGATGCGGACCCCGGCTTCGATAAACAAGCGCTCGGCCGGGCCGATGAGCCGATTGGATGGCGGTAAGGGCTCCGACTCCCGGTTGCGCGTGACCCACCGAAAATCTGCTTCTATGGCAGCGGCGTTGTACCGGGTCAGTTCCCACAAGCGCTGCACGCTCACCGCCGGCACGTCGTCCTCCAATTCGATGCCCTGTAGTTCGCGCACCTCCTCCTCTTCAATTAGGCTCTCAAACTGGGCGGCATCCAAACGGGTGGCTACCAGCTCGCCGTTGTGCAAAAGCGCCTCGTTGAAGTCCAGTTGAGCAATCCGGCGACAAAGCGCCTCGGTGGGCAAAAAGCCGGCATTTACGACCAAATTTTCGCTTTCAATGCGAATAGGGTATTTCTCCTGTAAGTGCTCCTGTGTGATGTAGGAGGCGGAGGCTTCCAAATAGCGCTCCCATTTGCCTCGAATGGTAAAAATACCCAGGCGCAGCTCGCCCATGGGACGAGTGGCGGTCAACGGCAGAAGGTGATTGCGCGCGTCGGAATCGAACAGGATGAGGTTTTGCATCTACTTGAGGGAAGGTTTTACCCCACGCAAAAGTAAAAAAGAAGCGCGGAGGCGCGCTTTGCATCGACACGCCTCCGCGGTGGGCACTCGGTAAACCGGCGGAAAACGCCGCGACGACCGATTATTTGGCGAATTTCGTATTCGCAAACTTTTTGTTAAATTTATCGATCCGCCCTGCCGTATCCACAAACTTCATCTTTCCCGTGAAAAAGGGATGGCTATAAGCCGAAATTTCCATTTTGACCAACGGATATTCCTTGCCGTCTTCCCATACGATGGTTTCCTTCGTCGTAGCACACGAGCGCGAGAGGAAGGCCTCATCGGTCGAGATATCTTTGAACACTACGATGCGGTAGTTTTTCGGATGAATGTCTTTTTTCATAGCCCGTTGAAATAGCTGACATTGAAAAGGTGGGCAAAGGTACAACGGCCGTTGGATTTTTCTGCGAGTGCTCCCTAATTTTATTTCACCTGTTGCCCTCGAGCCAGCAGGGCCCTGTGCGTGCGCCAGACCTGGGGGATGAGGGGCCGTTGTCCGTCGTTAACAAGAACAAAGTCGGCCAAAGCTACTTTTTCGGCTTCCGGCATCTGGTGCAGCATGCGCGCTCGGACGGCGTCTTCTCCGAGGCCGTCGCGCTCCATTACGCGGCGTATGCGCACCTCCTCCGGTGCGGTGACGACGATGAGGGCGTCTAAAAAGCGATGGCTGCCGCTTTCTATCAGCAGGGCCGCTTCCTTTAGGGTGTAAGGGCAGCCTCGGGCGGCCTGCTCATCGTGCCACCGGCGGCTGTGTTGCTCTACGACCGGATGCACTACGGCGTTTAGCGCTGCCAGCAACGCCGCGTCGGAAAACACCCGCCGGGCCACGTAAGGGCGGTTATACGTACCGTCGGGTCCGTCGTATGCCTCCGGCCCCAGTACTGTCGTCACTCGGGCGCGCAGGTCGGTGTCGTGCTCTATCAGCCACTTCGCCCAAAAGTCCGCATCGTACACCGGAACGCCCAGCACTTGAAACATCCGGCAGGCGGTCGTCTTGCCGCTGCCGATACCGCCGGTAATGCCTACGCGAAGGGAAGTTGTCATGAAATGTAAAAGCAAAGACCGGTCTCACAGAGGTGGAGAAGCGGAAAGAGCCACCGTTCAGTGCAAGATAAAACGCGCATATTTGATGGTTTTACCCTCGGCTAAGTGCATGTTTTCGTATCGCGTGCGAATACCCAACTCCGGCCACGGCAGCGGCTTGGCGTAGATGTCGTCGTCGGCATAAAGCAACCGACAAAGCGGATCTCGAGCGATCACCTCCAGCGTAAAGCGAAAAAAGTCGGGGTCGTCGTGCTTGAGGTGCACCACTCCGCCGGGGCGCAAGATGCAGCGGTATTTTTCCAAAAAAAAGGGAGAGGTCAAGCGGCGATTGACCTTGCTGGGGCGCGGAAAAGGGTCGGGAAAAGTGATCCAGATCTCATCCACTTCGCCGGGTGCGAAGAAGTACTCGATAATTTCAATGCGCGTGCGCAAGAAAGCCGCATTGTTCAAGTTAGCCTCTAAGGCCTGTTTCGCTCCTCGCCAGATGCGGTTGCCTTTGACATCCACTCCGATAACATTCACCTCGGCAAACTGCTGCGCTAAGGCTACCGTGTACTCTCCCCCTCCGCAGGCGAGCTCCAACACGATGGGGTTGTCATTTTGGAAATGCTGCTGCCGCCACCGACCCTTTAGATCAACGGGCTGTAAATCCACCCCCACCAGCAGCGGTTGCTGCACGTCGTAGCACTCGTACACATTGGGAAAGGCCCGAATTTCGGCAAATTTTTGCAGCTTATTTTTCCGACTCATGCTCTTTCGGCTGCTTTAGCAACGGCCGCACAAGGTCTTGTGGTTTTCGAAATCGCGCAAGACCTCGGCAACCTCAGCCCTTTACCACCGATAGGAAAGCGTTCCTTGCACGCCGACAGCCGCGGGCGTCGGCAAAGCATTCCCTTGGTTATCTCGGCGAGAGAAGAGCCCGGTCAACACCGGTTCCACCGACAACTCGAGATGGCGATGGCAACGATATGTGGCCGCTGCGGAAACCCAGTAGCCCATTGATAGCGGGCGCGCCGATACCCAGCGAATGGTCGGGTTTGAACTCGCCATCAAGCGCAGTCGGGCGTTCTCGGACGACAGGGATGTAAGCCGGAAGTCGCTCTTGAGCAAGAGGTCTGCGGCCACTCCGGCGCGCAGGATACCCCTCAGGCGTCCTGAGCCTGCCGCATACGAAACGACGAGCGGCACCTTTAGCACTTGCGCGTATTCCGTAGCCAAAGCCCGTACCACTACGGGCTCCGTTTGCAGCAAGGGATCGAGGCTGCCGGTGGGCTCCATGCGAAAGTCAACGGTAGCCGAACCTGCGTAAGTGTTCAGCTGATACGAAAATTCTCGGCGCCACGAGTGGCCGGGGCCGTCGGGCAAGGGACGCCCCTGTCCAAAGCGAAAGCGGCCGATATGCTGCGTGGTGCGTGCCGTTTGTGAGTAAAGTGCGCCCAGCGCTACGCTCCAACGACCGCTCATCTGCTTGCTTATGCGCACGCCCAACGCCGGCACGGGCCGCACACCTTGTGGCCGACTGACAAAGACCGGGCGGAGTAGTGTGCCGGTGATGGGGGGCTGCGGTTGTACGAGCGGCTCGTACCGGTAAAACAGGCAAACTCCTATGCTCCAACCGCTGAATGGCCGTACAGGGCGCACTAAGGACAGAGATTCTCCACCGGGAAAGGTCGGCATATCATTTCGCTCTTGCCGTACGGGCACAGGAGTTGTAGTCGTCACCCATGGGATTGCCGAGCGCCATTTTTTCTCCTCTTCGGCCATATCACCCGATGACTCCGCGGGAGGTGATTGCGGCGACACATCTTCGCCATAAAACGAGGCGTAAGGTGGGCTCACGGCCTCAAAAGCGGAAAACTCGCGAGAACCCGGAGGCCTCCGGTGAAGTGAAGCGGCCGGCCTGTACGCCTCGCGCGACGGCGCGTCTTCATTCGGAGCGGGAGAACACTTAGGCTCCTGCCGGGCCAAGGTAGAAGGATGGCTCTGCTCAAGGGAGGCCACAACGGCTGACACCGCTTCAGCAGGCGGCGTTCCTTGCGGCAGATATCGAATAACTAAGAGGGAGAGGGAGAGCGCCACCAGCAGCAGAATGGCGGCCGCTATCCACCCCTGCCGAAGGGAGGCTTGCCTCGGCTGAGGCAAATCGGCCTCCACCCGCTCCCATAGGTCGGCCGGCGGCTCCGCCTCGTGGGTATGCAGCGTTTGCCTGAAATATTGCGCTAACGGGTCGAGTTGATGGTTATCTTCCATGGCCTTTTACCTACTGGACGAGACTTTCTTCTAATAAGCGACGCAGATACGCTTTAGCCCGTGACAACTGTGACTTGGACGTGCCGACGGAGATGCCCAAGATTCCGGCGATTTCCGGATGCGAATACCCCTCCAGCACGTATAAGTTAAAAACTGCGCGAAAGCCCGGCGGAAGCTGCTGCAGCAGACGGATGAGATGCTCGGCCGTCGGAGCGTCCTCTCCAAAGGGATCGGCTCCATTTTCATCGGCCACGTCGGTGCCGTCCAACTCGACGGTGGGAATGCGGCGACGCTGCTTTTCAATATGCTGCAAAGCTGTGTGGACGAAGACCCGGCGCAGCCAACCCTCAAACGACCCCCGGCCGTCAAAGCGGTCTAAATCGCGGAACGCGCGCACAAAACCTTCCTGACAGATGTCCTCCGCCTCTGCTGGCGAAGCGGCATACCGCAAGCACAAGGCAAACATTCTTGCCTTGTACCGCTCAAAAAGCGCTCGCTGAGCGCGCCGGTCGCCCCGCAAACAGGCCTCTATTTCAGCCCTATCCGTATGTTCACCGTCCATCCCGGGTGAGCAGTTTCATCTACGGACCAAGGTAAGCCCTCAAGCCAAGGGTTGCATCGCTCTGCTTTTTTTGTTCACCCCTGCTCGGCGGGTGAGTCGTCAAAAAGCCAAATCAGCTCCTTTACCGAAAAAGCGACTTCCCCTTGGTCCACTTGCAACAATAGGCGTCCATCAGGGAGCACGTCTATAGGCGTTGCCTCAAAGGCACTTCCATCCGATCGCTTGAAAGCACGGCGACGGCCCAAGCCCAGTAGGTTTTCTCTGTACAACAAGCGAATACGCTCACTTCCCCGACGCAACTGCAAATAGGATTGCTCTACCCAAACCAATAGCTGTTTGAGGACGGCCGAGCGGTCAAAAAGACGACCGCAAACCAACGACAAAGACGTGGCGTTGGGCACTTCCGGCGGAAAAAGGCGCTGGTTGACATTTAGGCCGATACCCACCACGGCATACCGCAAGGAAGTGCCGTTCAGTCCGCATTGCAAAAGCAAACCCGCTACTTTGCGTCCGCCCACGTATACGTCGTTCGGCCACTTAATGTGCACCGGCAGCTGCGTCGCCTCGGCCACCGCCTGACGAACGGCCACCGCCATGGCCTCGCTAAGCAGCCACTGATCGGCCACGCGCAGCCATTGCGGATAAAAGAGCACGCTCACCAAGAGATTCTCTCCCGGGGCGCTATGCCAACGGCTGCCATACTGACCGCGCCCCGCTGTCTGATTGTCAGCACATACCACCATCCCCTCGGGTGGCTCGCTTTTTGACAACAGTTCGACCAAGTATTCGTTTGTAGAGGAAAGCGAGTCAAAGCTGTGCAAAACCTTTCCTACAAAGAGGTTGTTATCCATGCGCAAAGAAAAATCTTCACCTACTTACCCAGCTCTCCCATTATAAAAACGCATATCCGCCCTAATTTTAGGCCCAGTTTAAACAGTTTACTCCGGTCTAAGTCAAATTTTCAGAGATTTGAGTCGTACAACTGCTGCCTCCTATCCACCGTCGCCCAATACCTATTTGGAGCAACTCAACGCCCTGATAATAGAGGGTATTCGCGACAAAAAAGGCAAAAATATCGTCCAATTGGACTTGCGCAAACTGGGAGATGCTCCGGCCGACTTTTTCATCATCTGCGAAGGGGACTCGAGCACACACATCAAAGCCATTTCGGATAGCATTTACAAAAAACTTAAAGAGGAGCTGCACACTATGCCCTCTCACACCGAAGGGTCTTTGAACGCCCGGTGGATCTTGATGGATTACTTTAACACTATTGTACACGTTTTTTACCCCGAAACCCGCCACTTCTACGACTTAGAGCAGTTGTGGGGGGATGCCGAAATAACGGAGTTTGCCGAAGTGTAGAGGGGCTTTCTTAAAGGAGAAAAAAAGTTATGAGTCACGACAAGCATAAGCGCCACGAGGAGCCTCAGGACGACCTGCGACCTCAGCGCAATCCTTCTTCCTCGGAAAACGAGGGCCCGCGGTTTAGCTTTACTTGGATTTATTTGCTCATCGGCTTGGCTTTGCTCGGCTTGCAGTTGTCGCGCATGTTCGTGTCGCCACCCAATATATCGTGGCAAGAGTTTGAGCAGATGGCCCTGTCGGGAGATGTCGAACGAGTAGTGGTGGTGAATGAACGGGTCGCTCGGGTTTTTATCAAGCCCGATAGCCTCTGCAAATATCTCGAGCGGTTTCACTTCGAGGACCGCGACGGCGATTGCAAACCCGACAAGGCCGCCTGGAATTTTAATCCCGCCCAGACGTATATGACGTTTGAGGTAGGGCCCATTGAAATTTGGAAAGAGCGGACAAGAGATTTGGACCTGGCTTTGTTAAAAGAGAAGCGCTCGAAGGTGCCCTACGACTTCATCTCTGAGTCCGACTGGTTGGGCACGACATTGCCCTATCTGCTGCCGCTGCTGTTGCTGGTTGCCGTGTGGATTTTCATCTTGCGTCGGGTAGGAGCAGGCGCCGGTGGGCCAGGGGCGCAGATTTTTAACATCGGCAAGTCAAAAGCCACCTTGTTCGACAATAACTCGCGCGTAGACGTCACCTTTGCCGATGTCGCCGGTCTGGACGAAGCCAAGGAGGAGGTCATGGAGATTGTGGACTTTCTCAAAAACCCCAAAAAGTATACGGCTTTGGGCGGCAAAATTCCCAAGGGTGTTTTGCTGGTAGGGCCGCCGGGCACGGGTAAAACCCTGCTGGCCAAAGCCGTAGCCGGAGAGGCGGGCGTACCGTTCTTCTCCATTTCGGGCTCCGACTTTGTGGAAATGTTCGTCGGCGTAGGCGCCTCTCGCGTGCGCGACCTCTTCCGGCAGGCGCGAGAAAAGGCGCCGTGTATCATCTTCATCGATGAAATAGATGCCATTGGGCGTGCCCGCGGACGCGGAGCCATTCAGGGCGGCAACGACGAGCGGGAAAACACACTCAATCAGCTTTTGGTCGAAATGGACGGCTTTCCCACCGATAAAGGCGTCATCCTCATGGCCGCTACCAACCGCCCGGACATTTTAGACCAAGCGCTGCTGCGCCCCGGCCGCTTCGACCGACAAATCGGCATTGGGCGTCCGGACATCAAGGGCCGCGAGCAAATCTTCCGCGTACACCTGAAAAACATTCGCATCGCCCCCGACGTAACGGCCGAAGCCCTGGCCGAAATGACACCGGGCTTCGTGGGCGCCGACATCGCCAACGTGTGCAACGAAGCCGCCCTCATCGCCGCCCGCCGCAACAAGAGCGCCGTGGACATGGACGATTTTCACTACGCCTTGGACAAGGTCATCGGCGGCCTGGAAAAAAAGAACAAGATCATCAGCCCCGAAGAAAAGCAAATCATCGCCTATCACGAAGCCGGCCATGCTATTTGCGGCTGGTTCTTGGAGTATGCTCACCCTTTGGTGAAGGTTACCATCGTGCCGCGCGGATTGGCAGCCCTGGGCTATGCCCAGTATCTGCCCAAAGAGCAGTATATTACCCGGAAAGAAAAACTTCTCGACGAAATTTGCATGACCTTGGGCGGCCGGGCAGCCGAAGCAGTGGTGTTCAACAAAATCAGCACGGGCGCTCAAAGCGACCTGGACTATGTCACGCGCCTGGCCTATGAGATGATCATTAATTACGGCATGAACGAGCGCATCGGCAACGTGTCGTACTATTCTATGCTCAACGATTCCTTCATGCGCCCCTTCTCCGATCAGACGGCCTATCTGATTGACCAGGAGGTGAAGCGCACCATCGATGAGCAATACGAACGCGCCAAAAGCTTGCTTCGCGAAAAGCGCCGGGAGCTAGACCTGGTGGCCAAGGCGCTGTTGGAAAAAGAAGTGCTGCACCGCGCCGATTTGGAGAACCTCATCGGCAAACGCCCCTTCGCCGACCCCACGCCGGGTGAAAGTGCTGCCGTGCCTGAAGTCGCTCATCCCATCGGCCGAGATGACGATGAATAGTCTACAGCCGTATCGACCTCAGGAGCCGCAAAGCCTCATTGCCTTCAAAGCGGCTCTCCAACGCCAGCGCATGCCTATTTATCGGCGGATAGTGCGGTGGATGTGGTGGGGCATGCTCGGCTCTTTTGCTGTAGTGGTGGCGACTTTAATCTTTATTAGCCTAACTGCCATCCCTTCTTTTCAAGAGTTGGAAAACCCCCGCTCCGCTTTGGCCAGCGAGGTCTTAGCCGAAAACGGCGAAGTACTGGGGCGCTACTTTGTGGAAAACCGCGTGCCGGTCACCTATGACGAGCTCAGCCCCTATCTGGTGCAAGCCCTCATCGCCACCGAAGATGAGCGCTTCTTTTGGCACAGCGGCATCGATGCCCGGGCAGTAGCGCGCGTGCTGGTGCGCACCGTCCTGCTGCGCGACCTCAGCGCCGGCGGAGGGTCCACCCTTACCCAACAGCTGGCCAAAAATCTGTACTCCGACCGCAACTTTTCGGGTATGAACCCGATCGAAAAGATCTTTGCCCTCATCTACCGCAAAGTGCGCGAGTGGATCACCGCCGTCAAACTGGAGAAACGCTACACGAAAGAAGAAATCATCGCCATGTACCTTAACCAAGTGGACTTCGTTAACAACGCCTACGGCATTCGCGCTGCAGCAGAAGTCTACTTTGGGACGACGCCTAAAAAGTTAAAGATAGAAGAAGCCGCCACTTTGGTCGGCATGCTCCAAAACCCCTCGCGCTATAACCCTAACACCTACCCCGACCGCTGTATTCGCCGGCGCATGGTCGTGCTCTTCCAGATGTGGCAAAACGGCTACCTCACCGAGCGGCAATACGATAGTTTGAAAGTGCTGCCCTTAGACATGAGCCGCTTTAAGCGCGTCTCTTTTGCCGATGATACCGCCCCCTATCTGTGTGCCGAACTGAGGAAGGACGTCCAGGCCATCCTGGATTCCCTCAATGCGCTCAAGCCGGACGGTTTGCCTTACAACATCTATCGCGATGGCTTGCGCATTTACACCACCATCAACCCCGTCTATCAGCGTCACGCCGAAGCTGCCATGGCCCAGCACCTGGCCCAAGTACAACAGCGCTTCTTTCAAGTGTGGAAAGGCCGTGACCCTTGGACTTACAGGAGCCGCGAAACTACCGCAGCCGAGATCGAGCTGCGGCAAGAAGAACTGCGCAAGCTTATGCGCTCCGGTGAACGCTACCAACGGCTTTGGCCTAAGTACATGGGAGACATCGGCGAAAGCATTCAAAAAAAATACGGCATCGAGATCCAAGATGCCGACATGTTGCGCATGCTGGCCGAGGAAAAAGACGGCAAAACCCTCGCCAATTACGTCGCCAAAAACTGGCTATCGCCGCAAAAGGCCGCCCAATACCGCCAAATCCTGAACAGCCGCGATTGGCCGGAACTAAAAGGTCGGTGGTACGCTTTACAACGCGCCGTTAACCAGGAATATAACCAAAAGGTGCCTATGAAAGTGTTCGACTGGAAAGGGCCGCGCTACGAAAAGGACACCGTGATGTCGCCCTTGGACAGTCTGCGCTACCACCGCATGTTCCTGCAAGTGGGTATGCTGGCCGTAGAGCCCGTCACTGGAGAGGTAAAAGCCTGGGTAGGTGGCATCAATTTCAAGTACTTCAAATACGACCATGTGCGCGCGATGCGCCAAGTGGGCTCTACGTTTAAGCCTTTTGTGTACGCCACGGCCATTGCCCAGCAAGGCATCAGCCCTTGCTTCCGAGTATATGACCAGCCCGTCACTATACCCGCTCGTTATCAGGGCTTTACTAACATAGTAGACTGGACGCCCAAAAACGCCGGCGGCAGCTACTCGGGCAGCTTGCTCACCTTGAAAGAAGCCCTCAAGGGCTCTGTCAACTCCGTGAGTGCCTACCTCATGAAGCAGATGGGCAGTCCTGAGCCGGTGCGCGGATTACTGCACCAGATGGGCATAGACTCTACCGCCCGCCGACCCGACGGTGAATACCGCCTGCCCAAACAGCCCTCCATCTGTCTGGGTGCCGCCGACCTGACGGTCTGGGAAATGACCGCCGCTTACGCCACCTTTGCCAATGAAGGCCGGTTTGCCCATCCTTACGTCATCAGAAAAATAGAAGACCGAAACGGCCGCGTCCTCTACCGCGCATACCCGGAAGAAAACCCCGCTTTGCCGCCAAACGTCAACTACGTCATGCTCGACATGCTTAAGTACAACGTCAGCGGAGTGCCCGGCATTCGCGAGCTGAAAAGCGAGGTCGGCGGAAAAACCGGCACCACCAACGAGTATAGCGACGCCTGGTTTATGGGGGTCACGCCTACGCTCGTAGTCGGTACATGGGTAGGTGGAGAAGACCGCTGGATTCGTTTCCTCTCCCTAAACGACGGGCAAGGAGCGCGCCTGGCGCGCCCCATCTTTGCCGCCTTCATCAAGCGCCTGGAAAACGACCCCGCCGCCAAGTACGACTACACGGCCCGCTTCAAACGACCCGCAGGCGACTTAGAAATCGAAATCGACTGCTCCAAATACCTGGATGGCCAACCGGCCGGCGATGAGGAAGACTTCGGCCGCGACCGCTATCAAGACGAAAATCCCGACGCCGCCACCCGGGTTAAACCGGCCGGCCGGCGCTTGGATGAAGGATTTCGGTAAAAAAAGCAATGTGTCGCCGAAAACCCCCTTGGGCGATACGGGGCAAAAAGTAGTCTACCCTCTGCGTCCTTCGTCAGAAAGCAAGACGGTGTGTATAAGTGGCAGTATGGTGCCCCCAATAAAGCAATATTTCGGTCGTCTATTCACACATAGAAAAATTCGCCTGTATGAGCATATCCGACATCATTAGGCGCCGTCGTGCCATCTTTCCTAAGTTCTATTTGCCCGATAGCCCAATAGAGCGCTCTGTCCTGGAGCAGCTGTTGGAAAACGCCAACTGGGCTCCCACCCATAAACTCACCGAGCCGTGGCGCTTCCACATATTCCACTCCTTAGAGAGCCGTCGGCAGTTGGCCGATTACCTGGCCGATTATTATCGGCGAACCACCTCTCCGGAGGCTTTTTCCGAAGAAAAGATGCGCAAGATGGCCGAGAACCCGCTCCGCTCGGGAGCTGTTATAGCCATCGTGCTGCACCGCGACCCACAGGAAAGCATCCCGGAGTTTGAAGAAGTTGCCGCCGTAGCCATGGCCGTGCAAAATATGTGGCTCACCTGTACAGAACTCGGCCTGGGCTGCTACTGGAGCACTCCCCCTGCCGCTTTAGACGCCGGCGAGTTTCTCGGCTTACAGCCCAACGAGCGTTGCTTAGGCTTTTTCTACCTGGGCCACCACAATGCTCCAGAACTTGTAGGCAAACGCCGCCCAATAGCGGAAAAAGTGCGCTGGCATTGACCCTATTAGGGCATAATTTGGCTTAGCCTCGGCGCTCTTCAAGCAAAAAAAGAGCGGCGTGCCGTTGCACACCGCTCGAACAAAACCCATTCTATCGTATGAAGCAAAACTGTTCTTAATTGCTACACATCGAGAGGCGATTCAAATCCCGAAAGAGTATCTTTTTTCTATTGAAATACAGCACATTCGATCGCTTCAGCTGGTTGAGCACTGCCGTTACCATCTGCCTGCTGGTACCGGTGAGGTCGGCGATGTCTTGGTGGGTCATGTTGTGCTTGACTAAGGTCTCCGTACCCACCGGTCGGCCGTGCTCCAGCCCCAACTGGTGTAAAAATTCGAGAATACGGCTGCGAGAGTCCTTTAGTACCACTTTTTCCAATTGTGCCTCCGTCTGGCGCAGGCGCTCGCCTAACAGGTGCAGCAGAGACTGAGCAAAGGCGAAATTGTGGCGCATGAGGTAGAGCAGCGCATTTGCATCTAGCTCGAGCACTTCCGTGTCGTTCTGCATGGAATAGGCGAAATCCCGCCGGTACCAATCTCCCATCAAACAAGATTCGCCGAACATACAACCGGGCTGCACCACGTACTTAACCACATCCTTCTTACCCGAATGCACCGCTATCTTTATGGCTCCCTTCAACACATAGAATACCTTTTGTGCCCTCTGACCTAATGAGTAGATGGCCTCGTTTCGACTATAGCGGCGGGTATGGGCGTTTCTCTGAAGCAAATTAGTTTCCTCAGGCTTTAATACGACAAAAAGGGGCATCTTTTCCAACTGGGAAACAGCGTTTCGTGCATTCATCGTTGCTCTGTCAGTATTTTTGCGTTAAAACCTTTTGTTCGCTTGTATACATAAGACAACCGAACCGCGCATTTCCCCTACTACCGGTGAAGATAAAAATCTCGTCACCGCACTCCATGAGCCTCTAATACCTGTATCGCGTGTTCGTTTTTCGGCTTCCTTTCGGACATGTGCTTTTTTAGGAATGCTTTCTTCTTCTTCTGCGCACCTGTATCGCCATGAATATCACGCCTTATGCTTCGGCCGAAGAGGACTTAGAACAACTGCGCCGCGGATGTACGTCCGCTCTTCGGCGGATATTCGACCGATATTATCCCGATCTGGTGGCTGCAGTTCTTTACTACACTTCCGACGAGGAGAGCAGCAAAGACATCGTGCAAGAGGTCTTTACCGAGCTATGGATGCGCCGCCAAACCTTGAACATTCGACTGTCGCTGGGGGCTTATCTTCGGCGCGCTGCCATCAATCGGGCACTCAACTATTTAAAAACCCGACAACGATACCAGTTCTACGACGATACGACACCTTGGCAAGACCTGGCAGACCTCTCCGAGCACGACCAACGGTGGCAAGAGCATCAAGACAACTTGGAGCTGCAGCTCCAACACGCCATCGAGCAGCTGCCCGAAAGATGCCGCATCGTCTTTATGCTTAGCCGATTTGAAGGGATGTCGCACCGCGCCATTGCCGAGCAGCTCGGCATATCCGTAAAAACTATCGAAAACCAACTGATTCGCGCCACTCGGCTGTTGCGCCAGGCGTTGGAATCGCATCGCTATTTACCTGCTATTCTCCTTTTGTGGATAAAATACGGGCTGGGCCAATAGGGGAGAACGGTTCTCCGGTTGTCTTTTTAACAAAATGCTAACATGTCACACGCAGAGCTACTTTTATTGCTTCACAAGCAGTGGTCAGGGGAGATCACTCCACAAGAGCAGGAGCGTTTAGAGGGCTGGCTGCAGGCATCGCCCGAGTGGGCCGCTCGGGCAGCATCGTATCGGCTCATTTGGGAGAAAGCCTCCCCTCCTCAGATGAAGCGGCCGGAGATGGACCTGGACGCGGAGTTCGACCAACTGTTGGCCCGTATCGAAGCGGCACAAGCCCAACGGCAAGCCGCTCGACGGGAGAAGCGTGTGTTCATCGGCCAGGGGTGGCGAGTAGCCGCTGCCGTGCTCCTATTACTCGGCGTGGTTTGGTTGGTTCGACCGCGCCCAACACCAGAGACCATCTCCCTACGGGCACTGCCTCCTCTGCCCGAACGAGAGGTGACGCTGCCGGATGGCTCCGTCGTTCACCTGCGACAGAATGCCGTCCTCTCCTATCAGCCACAGACCTTCAACGGCAAAGAACGCCATGTATACCTGCAAGGCGAAGCGCTCTTCACGGTGCAACACCATGCGCGAAAGCCTTTCATCGTTGAGAATCCCTGGGGTGCTGAAGTAGAAGTGTTGGGTACGCAATTCGACGTACGCGTCGATAGCGACCAACTCATGGTCTTAGTTTGTGAAGGGCGAGTACGGCTTTGGCCTCAAGGCAAAAACTCCGGTAAAGAAAACGTCGTCCTTCAAGCCAGAGATAAGGCACTGTGCAAAATGGGAGAAGACCGACTTCAGATTGTAAAGATGTCATCCCACTTGAACGACCTCGCTTGGCGAACACATCGCCTCGATTTCCGCAATGAGCCGTTGCGGGAAGTAATTGCAGCCTTGGAAGATTATTATAAAGCCGACATTGAGGTGCAGACGCCATCCATGCTCGATTGCCGCTACTCGGGCCATTACTACTTAGACACGCTCGACTTGGAAAAAATGCTGCGAGGGCTCTGCCGAATTTACCGTTTTCAGGCACAAAAACTCTCCTCTGTGCACCACCGGCTTACCGGCGGAGTTTGCCCCGGCCGATGAGGGCGTGGCGAGCATTTCCCGACCTGTCAATTGGACGCAGTGCCTCGCAAAAAGCGATGCGTCAGGAAGGGATGGCCGAACACAGAGAGCAAAATAATACCCACCCCTACGTAAAAGGTCAGCGACATTTGGCGATGTTCGCCGAAAAACACACCGGCCAGGAAAATGCCGTACACCGGCTCTAAGTTGACCGTCAAGTTTGCCGTAAACGCCGTCAGATGCCGCATGGCCCTGAGCGTTAGGTAATACGGCAATAAGGTGCATCCCCAGGCCAATAAGGTAATCCAAGGCCAGTCCTCATGGGGTAAGTGCAATGACGGCACCGTACCAAAGGCGGCCACTGTAGGGAGGGCCGCAGTGCATATCAGCAGACCGCCCAGCAGCTCGGTAAAACTCATTATCCAAGCCGGCGGCGCCTCGGTATCGATGAGGCGCTTGTTGAGCACCGAAAACAACGCCGCTAAAAAAGCTCCCAGTAGCCCCACGCCAAAACCGTAGCACATAGACCAGTCGAGTTGCCCTACGATAAGCCACATTCCCGGCAAAACGAACACGCCCAGCCCCACCTCGTGCCAGCGCACCTTCTGACGCAGGATAAAAGGCTCCAAAAAGGCGGAAAAAAAAGAAGCCACCGCCATGCTGGCCACCGCAACGGAGGCATTGGACAGCTTGATTGCTCCGTAAAAGCACATCCAGTGGAGCCCAACCAGCGCTCCGATGCCAAGCATGTACACCAGCGTGCGACGCGAAAGCGCGCGCCATTGCGCTTTGGGCAAAAACCACCACATCGCCCCGCAGCACAAGACCACACGCCACCACACCAGCGGCAGAGCCGACACGCTGATGAGCTTGCCCAGGATGGCCGTAAACCCCCACAGAAAAACGCAAAAATGCAAGGACGCGTACGCGCGCAAACGGTCGTTCATACCGACAGAAGCGGAGAAATAAGCAAAGGCCGGCAAAGGTAGCAGGCAAAAGACTTCTGCCCTCTTTAGAAACCCTTAATAGGTACTCCCCAAGCAAAGGCTTGCCCTCTTATCCCATCTAGGCAATGCCGTAAGCACCTACCTTTGCGACCTTCTGAGGCCGACTCGGTGATCCACAGGTGCCTGAACTCGGACCTCGGCGAAGGCTGCCTTTCTTCCTCTCAACTGTTATCCGCTGTTGTAGCTGCCCTATGAAGTTCGCCACTAAAGTCATTCACGCCGGAATAGAGCCTGACCCCAGCACCGGCGCCATCATGACACCGATTTACCAGACCTCCACCTACGTACAGACCGCCCCAGGAGAGCACAAAGGGTATGAATACGCGCGCACCCAAAATCCTACGCGCAGCGCTCTGGAGAAAAACCTCGCCGCCTTGGAAAACGGCACCGACGCCATCTGCTTTAGCTCGGGCTTAGCCGCCCAGGACGCCGTCATCAAGCTGCTCCAAACCGGCGACGAGATACTGTCCGTCAACGACCTATACGGAGGGTCTTATCGGCAAATGGTGCGCATCTACGGAGCGTGGGGGCTGAAAAGCCGCTTCATAGATATGACCCACGCCCATGCGGTGGCGGAGGCCATCGGTCCGAGCACCCGCCTACTGTGGATCGAGACCCCTACTAATCCTATGCTCAATATCGTGGACATCGAAGCCGTTTGTGCCATTGCCCGTCGGCGCGGTATCCTCACCGTAGTGGACAACACCTTCGCCTCTCCTTATTTGCAAACCCCCCTCGACCTAGGAGCCGATATCGCGCTGCACTCTGCCACCAAGTACTTAGGCGGCCACTCGGATGCGGTACACGGCTGTCTGGTGGTGCGCGATGCCGCCTTGGCCGAGCGGCTGCACTTTATCCAGAATGCCTCGGGCGCCGTACCGGGACCCATGGACTGCTTCCTCATCCTGCGCGGCATTAAAACCCTGCACGTACGCGTCGAGCGCGCCTGTGAAAATGCCGAAACTATAGCTCACTTCTTAAAAGCGCATCCCAAAGTAGCCCGAGTGTATTGGCCGGGCTTCCCCGAACACCCCAACCACGATGTCGCCAAACGCCAGATGCGCCGTTTCGGTGCCATGGTATCGTTCGACCTGGTAGACAACACTCTTGAGGCCGCCTGCCGCGTGTTGAGCCGAACTCGCCTCTTTTCTTTGGCCGAATCGTTAGGCGGAGTGGAGTCGCTCATCGGTCACCCGGCCAGCATGACGCATGCCGGTATCCCGCGAGAAGAACGGCTAAAAGTGGGGCTTACCGACTCGCTCATTCGCTTGAGCGTAGGCATAGAAGACGTAGAAGATCTGATAGCCGATTTGGACGCCGCTTTGTAGTTTTGTCGGCGCCATGAGAGACGGAAAGTATATTTTAGCTTACTTGCTGCCCTTGAGCGCTGCGGTGGCTTTGGAACTCAAGGGCCCCTGGGCCTGGGCTACGCCCGCAGTAAGTTTCGTGCTCCTCCCACTGCTGGAGCTGTGGATGCCTCAGTCTACTCAAAACGTACCGCCCGAAGAGGAAGAGGAGCGGGCGCAACGCTTCTTCTTCGATGCTCTGCTGTACCTCAATTTTCCCATCCTGTTCGGCCTTACAGGGTGGTACCTGTGGATTGTACAGCGGGAACTCCTGAGCACTTCGGAAGTGCTGGGCTTGACCCTGGGAGCCGGCATCATCACCGGTGCCATAGGCATTAATGTCGCCCATGAGTTGGGGCATCGCCGTCGCCGATACGAGCAGCTGATGGCTAAATGGATGCTCATGGTGGCCCTGTATCAGCACTTCTTCATCGAGCACAACCAAGGGCACCACAAGTACGTGGCCACCGACAAAGACCCCGCCACCGCCCGGCGGGGAGAATGGCTGTTCGCCTTTTGGCTACGCTCTATAGTAGGGAGCTGGAAGAGCGCCTGGAACCTAGAAAAAAAACGCCTGCAGCGGGCACACCTGCCGCTCTGGAGCCGACACAATGAAATGCTGCTGTATATTGCCTGGCAAGCGGGCTGGCTGAGCGCCGTAACTGTGTTTTTAGGCGCCAAGGCTCTGCTGAGTGCAATCGTCATAGCCGTCATCGGCGTACTGCTGCTGGAAACCATCAACTACATCGAACACTACGGCTTGCGCCGCCGCATCTTGCCCAACGGACGCCCCGAACCTGTTAGTCCGATGCACTCCTGGAACAGCAACCACGAATTAGGGCGCATCTTCCTCTATGAACTCACTCGCCACAGCGACCACCACTACAAAGCATCGCGCAAGTATCAGATCCTGCGCCATATCGACGAAAGCCCTCAACTTCCCTTTGGATACCCAACCAGCGTGCTGCTGGCCTTAATACCACCGCTGTGGTTTCGCGTTATGGACCCTCGCCTGCCCGGCGACAAAAACGGACCTCAACAGACAAAAGCGCCCCACTCTTCCGCATTTACCTGACCCTCTTATGCACCGAAACACACAAAGAGCGATGCTCGTCAGTGCTCTACGAGCACATGCCCTATGGCCGCAGAGAAGCGCTCCAATGCTCGCGTCGAATGGCGTAAATCATGTTGTCGAAATATTCGCCCTTTTTGAACAAAGTCTTTTCCAAAACGGCTTCTAAACAGAAATAATTCTTCTCTAGGGCCCTCTGCGAGCCGACATTAACGCCGAACGTTTGGGCATAAATCCGGTTGACGTCGTAATTTTCAAAGGCAAAATCTACCACGCGCTTTATCGCATAGGTCATGATGCCCAGCCCCCACAGGGCCTCTCCCAACCAAAAACCGATTTCTACATTTTTCCGGTGAATGCCGCTTCTAAAAAAAATACCTATAACCCCTACTGCCTCTGAGTCCACCTCGATAATCCAATGACGCTCAGAAGGGCGGGCAGCGGCTTTTTCTTCAAAGAAAGCCTTCCCATCTGCTTCGGTATACGGATGCGGAAAGTCGTCCGACAGGTAGCGGGCGACGTTCCAGTTGTTTGCGTGGCGCACTAAAGACGGAAGGTCGGTAGGCACATAGGATCTAAGGATGCATTTACTCATATTTTCAAAATTTAGGGACGCGCCTAAGCCCTTTTGGAGAAGCAGGGCTATAGTGCATTTGAATACAAAAGTAACTGCCTGAAAGGGTGTAAACGTCGGTAAGCTCGTTTGGCGGCCCGATAAACCTCGGCGCGCAACCCGGATTTCGCCGAGCAAGCCACCCGACCTCTGCCCATTTCCTCCTGTCGCCGTTAGTGCAAAACGACAAAGTTCCTCCCTGGAACAAAAGAAGGCCTGCATTGCCGGGTATTAAGCCGACCTTTGTGTCGGAGAACGCAGGTTTACCTGTTTTTTTGTTGCATTCTACTTTTTTAATATGCGTAGATCCCTTTTGTGGACGGCAGCCCTGGTAGGGATAGCAGCGGTGGTTTACTTTTTCTCCAACATCGTCGGTTATGTATGTGGAGCCGTTGTGCTGGCCATGTTAGGGCGCCCTCTTAAGGATTTTTTTCAGACCCGGGTGCGCGTGAAGCACTGGTATATAGGGCCGAGTGGTGCTTCACTGCTTACCCTGATGTGCTTTTTTGGAGCCGTTGCCGGCTTTTTCCTGCTTTTCGTACCCACTATTGCGGCCCAGATTCGGCACTTGTCGGCCGTTAATTACGCGGCCTTAGGAGAGAAGCTGCGGGAACCGTTGTCGCAATGGGATACTTGGTTGCACCAAGTGGGACTTTTAGAGGTCGGGCAATCGCTGGGCAAAAAGATGCAAGAAAGCTTGCTGGCTTTTTTCCGGCCTAGCCTTTTGGGCGATTGGATAGGGGGCTTTTTGTCGGCTGCCGGCGGGATAGGGTTGGCGATTTTGTCGGTGTCGTTTATTAGCTTCTTCTTTTTGAAGGAAGAGGATCTGCTCACTCGATTCGTTTATTCGCTCATGCCCGACCCTTGGAAGCGCAAGGCCCTGCACGCCATGGAGGAAGCCGGTGCCGTTTTGACGCGCTATTTACGCGGCTTGGCCCTGCAGACGCTTTCCTTTATGGCAATTGCTACAGCGACCTTGTGGCTTTTGGGCGTGCCCAACGCCATGCTCCTGGGTATTCTCGGTGGCCTTTTCAACATCATTCCCTATTTAGGGCCGCTTATCGGTATTGCGGTGGGTTGCTTTTTCACCCTAATCCATTTTATCGAAGCCGATTTTTCGGTCATTGGAATGAATTTGCTCAAAGTGATAGGGGCCTTTGGGCTTACGCAGTTACTCGACAACGTATTGTTGTATCCGTACATCACTTCCACCAGCGTTCGAGCGCATCCGCTGGAGATTTTTTTAGTAGTGTTGGCTGCAGCCCAGATAGGCGGGCCTCTGGGTATGATTGTGGGTGTTCCACTTTACACCGTTGCTCGGGCGGTAGTGGGTGTCTTCTTCAGTGAGTTCCGCATCGTTCGGCACTGGACGGGGCAGCCGCCCGGTAAGGAGCCGCATCGGGACGAGCGCCCGTAGAGGCGTGTGGCCGCCTTTTAGCGGACGACGCCGTATGTACAATGGGGTGTTGCCTCCTACCTTTGCCGCTCGGCAGCGGACTCTCGCTGCTATCACCCGTCTTACTGCACCTATGTACCGTACTCACACGTGTAATGAGCTGCGCCTGAGCGACGTGGGCAAGACCGTAACCCTATCCGGCTGGGTAGCCGCCAGCCGGGATTTGGGAGGCTTGACGTTTATCGATTTGCGCGACCGCTACGGCATCACCCAGTTGGTCTTCGACATGGAGGATAATGCTCCCTTGTGCGAACGCGCTCGGCGGCTGGGGCGCGAATACGTCATACAGGCATCCGGCATTGTGCGCGAGCGCGCAAACAAAAACCCTAACCGCGACACCGGAGATATCGAAGTTCAGGTGGCGGAACTGGTCGTCCTCAACCCGGCGAAAACGCCGCCGTTCACCATCGTGGACGACACCGACGGCGGGGACGACCTGCGCATGAAGTACCGCTATTTGGACCTGCGCCGACCTTGCTTGCAAAAAAACCTTCTTTTCCGCTCGCGCTTGAGTCTGGAGACGCGCCAGTACTTGGCCGCTCAAGGCTTTGTTGAAATCGAAACACCTTTCCTCATCAAATCTACGCCCGAGGGGGCGCGCGACTTTGTGGTGCCTTCGCGGATGAACCGCGGTCAGTTTTACGCTTTGCCTCAGTCGCCTCAAACCTTCAAGCAAATCCTGATGGTAGCCGGCTACGATCGCTATTTTCAGATTGTCCGGTGCTTTCGCGACGAAGACTTGCGGGCAGACCGCCAACCGGAATTTACCCAGATCGACTGCGAAATGGCGTTCGTCCATCAAGAGGACGTGCTGCAGACCTTTGAAGGGCTGACTCGCTACCTCTTTCAAACCCTGCTCGGGGTGGACTTGGGCCCCTTTCCGCGCATGACGTATGACGAAGCGCTGCGGCGCTTCGGCTCCGACAAGCCCGACTTGCGCTTTGGCATGGAATTCTGCGATTTAACGGCACTCGCCCGCGGAAAAGGTTTTGCCGCATTCGACCAGGCCGAAAGCGTACTCGCCATCTGCGCACCGGGCTGCGCGTCGTATAGCCGCCGTCAAATAGATGAGCTGACCGAGTGGGTACGCCGTCCGCAAATTGGCGCCGGCGGGTTGGCCTATGTCCGCTACGATACAGATGACTCGGTAAAATCGTCTGTAGATCGCTACTACTCCGGCGAGGAACTTCGGCACTGGCTGCACCATTGTCAGGCCAAGCCCGGCGACCTGTTGCTCATTCTAGCCGGACCAACCGAGAAAACGCAAAAGCAGCTGTCGGAACTGCGTTTGGAAATGGGTGCCCGCCTGCAGCTGCGACCTCCCAATGTGTTTAAGCCGCTATGGGTTCTGGATTTCCCCTTGCTCGAATGGGACGAGGAAGAAGGGCGCTTCTTCGCCATGCACCATCCCTTCACTTCGCCCAAGGCAGCCGACATCCCCAAGATGAGCTCTCAAGACCATCAGGTGCTGAAGAGCATACGGGCAGACGCCTATGACTTGGTGATCAACGGTGTCGAAATCGGCGGAGGCTCTATCCGCATTCACGACCGCGAGCTGCAAAGCCGCAACTTCCGCCTGCTGGGCTTTACCGCCGAGGAAGCAGAAGCCCAATTCGGTTTCCTATTGGGCGCTTTCGAGTACGGCGCACCTCCTCACGGCGGTATTGCCTTTGGCTTCGACCGCCTCTGTGCAGTGATGAACGGCGCCGCCTCCATCCGCGACTTCATCGCCTTTCCTAAAAACAACCAAGGACGCGACGTCATGATCGATGCTCCCGACGTTCTCAGGCCCAAGCAGCTGGAGGAGCTGGGCATTTGCATCGCTCAGAGAGCCGACGAGCCTAAACAATAAAAAAGGCGGAAAACCACCGTTTGCCGGCCATTAGCCCCTTTTAGGCAACAAAAATGGTCGAGGCCGAACGCCATAGTATACTTTAGCCGTCCTGACGGCGGAGGAGCTGTTGTCTTTTTCATCTTAAAAAACGGTCTATCGCCATGCGCGGCATTGCTTTGACTTTTGTCCTCTTCGGTCTCTTTTCCCACTTGTTGGCGCAACCCACCTATCCTTCCTTTTTCCGGGCTATCTCAGAGGCGGAAATTGTCTTACCCGAGAGCGCACAGCGCAAGCTGGTACCTACTCGCTATCGCACTTACGCGTTAGATACCGACGGGCTTAAGGCCGCCCTCAACGGCGCACCGGCCGAATTTACCCCGGCAGCGCGAGAGCGGCGCTGCGTAGTGCTGTTGCCTTTGCCCGAGGGCACGCTGGAGCCCTTCTCCCTTTGGGAAACGTTTCAGGTAGAGCCGGCCCTGGCCCGGCAGATGCCTTTTGCGCGCACTTTTGCAGGCGAAGCGCTGCACCGCCCGGGGATGCGGGTTCGTCTTAGCTACACGCTGCTCGGCCTAAATGCTTGGATTTTCTGGCCCGACCTGAGCTTGTCGTTTGTAGAGGTATACGCCTGGGGGCAAGACCGCTACTATATGGCATACCGCGCCGAGGACTTGCCGGAGGAAGCGCGCATCCGAGGAGAACAGCAACGGTTGTTGGTGAAACTCGACGCAGAGCAGCCAACCGCCCGGCCCTATGCGCCACCGATAGAGGAGCGCAGCCGTTTAAGCGGCACTCCTGTCCGCTTGAAGCAATACCGCCTGATCATTTCTACCACCGGAGAATTCTCTCAAGACCACGGCGGCACGCGTGAGTCGGTGTACTCGGCCCTGGTAGAGCATGTCAACCGCATCAACGCCGCCTATGAGCGCGACTTTGCGCTGCGCTTTGTGTTGGTGCAGGCCACTTTGGCTACTATTTTTCTTGACCCGGCAACCGACCCGTTCACGGGCTCCGACAACGGCGCCTTGGCCGCTCAAAACCAGCAGGCCCTGGCACAGGCGGGCGTGCCGGCGGCGGCCTACGATGTCGGCCACGTATTTGCGCGTGGAGGGGGCGGTGTAGGCGGGTTGGGCGTCGTATGTCAAGGCAGCAAGTGGCTGGGGTGTACCGCCGGCAGCGGCTCTTACGGCCTGTTTTTCACCTATGTCGCCTGCCAAGAGCTCGGCCACCAGCTCGGCGGAAACCACACTTGGAACCGCTGCGGCGGCTTTGCTGCAGACCAGAGGGCCCCGTTGACGGCTTATGAGCCCGGCAGCGGTAGCACCATCATGTCGTACGTAGGCGGCTGCGGCCCCGACAACGTACAGGGCTTTCCGGATTTGTACTTTCACGGTGGCTCCATCGAGGAAATGCGCAAATACATTGATTTTGAGGGCGGCGCGCAATGTGGTACGCTAACACCCATCGACAACCGTCCGCCGGAAGTGTCGCTCGCGTATACCGATGGCTTTTTCATCCCCATCGGCACACCCTTCGAACTAACCGGAAACGCCACCGACCCCGACGGTGACGCCCTCACCTATTGCTGGGAAGAAACAGACATCGGCCCGGAGACGCCGCTGGGCACGCAATTGGGCAGCTCGCCCATCTTCCGAACCCGGCCGGCCGTGTCGGTGTCCAATCGGTATTTCCCACAGCTGAGCACCATTCTGAACAACACCACCGACCCGCGCGAGCTGTTGCCAGAGTACACGCGCAACCTGACCTTCATGCTCACGGTGCGCGACGGGCGCGGCGGGGTGGCCAGCGCCGAGGTCGCCTTTAAAGCCTGGGGGAGTGCCGGTCCGTTCACCGTAGAATACCCCAACCAAAGCAGCGACCGCTGGAACATAGGAGAGTACGCCGAGGTGCGCTGGAATGTGGCCAATACGGATAAGGCACCGGTAAACTGCTCACACGTCAACATTCGCCTCAGCATTGACGGCGGCCTGACCTACCCCATCACGCTGGCCGAACGCGTCAGCAACGACGGTAGCCATTACGTAAAAGTACCTGACGTACCGACCCAACAAGCGCGCGTGCGAGTAGACGCTGCTAATAACGTATTTTTCGATATTTCTAACCGCTCTTTTACCATTCAACCGCCTACCCAACCTTCACTTACCCTGGGCTTAGACAACGACAGCGGAACGCTGTGCTTGCCGGCCGAACACACGGTTGTCCTTCACACGGCAGGGGTACTGGGCTTTAACAGCCCGGTTACTTTCGATTTTGAGGCTCCCCTTCCACCTCAGGTGACCGCCTCCTTTGGTAAAACCACCGTACAACCCGGCGAAAGCACTGCGCTGAGGCTCGACTTTTCGCAGGTGGACACTGAAGAGACGTTCATCATCTGGGTACGCGCCACCGCAGCAGGCATGGCGCCTATTATACGTCCGATTGTGCTGACGACCATCCGAAACGACTTTAGCGGGTTGGCTCTTGTAACGCCATCTGACGGAGCCGTAGAGCAAGCACTCACTCAGACGCTGCGCTGGAACAGAGGGCGGGATGCCCTTACCTATGACGTTCAGCTGGCCACCCATCCGTCGTTTGAACCGGCTACCATCGTGGCCTCGGTGAGCCAGACCACCCTCGATAGCTTCCGTGTGCCGGCGTTCCTCGAGAAAGGGCGAGCTTACTTCTGGCGCGTTCGCCCTCGCAACGAGTGCGGCGTGCACGCTTGGACGGAACCGGCCTTTTTCTCTACGGTGGTGGAGAAATGCCTCCCGTGGGAGGCCACGGATTTGCCTAAGAACTTGACCGCCAACGGCAAACCTAGAATAGAGTCGAAAATCAACGTCCTTAGCGGCGGGCTCATCAAAAACATGGAGGTGCGGCGGGTAAAGGGATACCACGAGTTCTTCCGCGATTTAGACGTGCGCCTCATTAGCCCACAGGGCACCGAAGTCGTCTTGTGGTCGGCGCGCTGCGGCAACTTCAACGGTTTTTTCAACCTTCGGCTTACCGATGCCGCGCCGGCTGCCTTTCCCTGTCCCCCTCCCAACACCGGCTTTCCCTACCGCCCGCAGCAGCCGTTGGCGGCATTTAACGGCCAAAACGCCACCGGCACGTGGACGCTTCGCGTCCAAGATACCGAATTCGGCGGCGGGGGCACCATAGAGCAGTTTCAGTTGGAGTTCTGCTCGGAAGTTGCCGTCAGCCCGCCCGTCTTAGTCAACAACCACATCCTTTTCGTCCAACCGGGCAACAACCACCCTCTGTCTGCCGACCTGCTGTTGGTTGAGGACAACGACAACGGCCCCGCCGAGCTGACCTACACGCTGCTGACCGTACCGCAACACGGCCATTTGGCCAAGAACTGGTCTGCTCCGCTGCACCCCGGCGACCAATTTACCCAGGCGGACATCAACGGCGGAGCCATCCGCTTCTTTGACTACGGGCACCTGCGCGACGACGGCTTTCTCTTTGTCGTCGGCGACGGCAACGGAGGGTTCTTGGGTACGCCGCGCTTCCGCATACGCCCGCAATCGGTCGGCGCGGACGAGGAGGCCCAACCGGAGTCGGCTTTTCTGCTTTATCCTAACCCGGCTCGAGACCAAGTACGGATAGCCTTAAGCGCATCCTTACCTGTACCGTGCGATTTGACAATCTTCGACAGTACCGGCCGCTTGTGGCTCCGAACCGCCATACCTGCCGGCAGCACCCAGCATTCGCTATCGGTAGAGGATTGGGCAGCAGGAGTGTACTTTGCCCATGTAGGGCATAGCGTAAAAAAATTCGTCTTGTTGAAATAACACCTGCCCTTCTAAAAGCGAAAAAGCGCATGTTTGCCCGCCGATCGATGCAGGAAGGTCAGCCTCTCCTCTAACGATAGGGCGTGCCCTTAGTTTCTACCTTTTTATCGAGACATCATGAAGCACTTGCGATTCCTGCTCTGCACGGTAGTGTGGCTGTGCCTCGCTGTAATGCCTGCCTGGGCTCAAACAGGGCTTAAAAGTCCGAATGAATTTCTACCTCATCGCCTGGGCGAACAATTTACGCCGCACCACTTGTTGGTAGCTTACTTCGAGTATTTGGCGGCCAATGCCCCTAATACGATGCGCCTGGAGCGCTACGGCACTACTTACGAGGGCCGCCCGCTACAGGTGGCGTATTTTTCCTCGCCGGAGAACATGGTGCAACTGGAGCAGATACGGCAGCGACACTTGAGCGCCGTAGAGCCGCAAATGAAGGCCGCCGCGCTTCCCAACGAGCAGCCGCCGATAGCCATCGTGTGGCTGAGCATGAGCGTGCACGGGAACGAACCCTCCGCCTCCGAGTGCAGTATGCTATTGGCCTGGCAGCTGGCCACTCAACAGGAGCCTGAGGTGCAGCAATGGCTGAAGAACACGGTAGTCATCTTAGACCCTTCGCTCAACCCCGACGGCTATGACCGCTACACACATTGGTACCGCAGCGTCAGCAACCTGCGCCAAAACCCTATAGCCGATGCGCGCGAACACCTCGAACCCTGGCCACGAGGCCGTACCAATCACTACCACTTCGACCTCAACCGCGATTGGGCCTGGGCCACTCAAGTAGAAACCCAACAGCGCTTGGAGCTGTACTACCGCTGGTTGCCGCACATCCACGCCGATTTGCACGAGCAAGGGGTAGACGACCCTTATTACTTCGCTCCCGCCACAGAGCCCTTGCACGACTACATCACGCCTTGGCAACGCGAATTCCAGATACGAGTAGGGCAAAATCACGCGCGCTATTTCGACCAAAACGGGTGGCTATACTTCACCAAAGAGGTCTTCGACCTCTTCTACCCTTCTTACGGAGATACGTATCCGATGTTCACAGGATCCATCGGCATGACCTACGAACAGGCCGGTCACTCCACTGCGGGACGCGCCGTTATTACCGCTGCCGGCGATACGCTAACCTTGCACGAGCGCATCCTTCATCACTTGACGACGAGCCGCTCGACCATAGAGGTGGCCAGTCAAAACGCCGTGGCCCTGGTAGAGAATTTCCAAAAGTACTTCGCCAAAAATGCTGCCCAGCCTTCAGGACCCTACACCGCTTTCGTCGTGTCGGCGGTGAATCCTCCCGGCAAGATAAATGCGTTGTGCCGCCTCTTGGACCGTCACCATATCCGCTACGGACGCGCCGGCATTGCCATGCGCGGGCTGAAAGGCTTTAGTTATTGGGAAAATAAAGACACCCTTTTCGACCTAAATGAAGACGACCTCGTCATCAGCGCTTACCAGCCCAATTCGGTCCTCCTCCAAGTCCTCTTCGAGCCGGAGCACAGGCTGACGGACTCGCTGACCTATGACATCACGGCCTGGGCGCTACCTTACGCCTACGGATTACAAGCCTATGCCTTGAAACAACGCTTAGAACCCAAGCGAGCTTTCCAACCGTATCAGGCACCACAAATGCGTCTGGCGGCCTCCCCTTACGCATGGTGTGTGCATTGGAAATCGGCCGCCGAAGCACGGTTGCTGGCTTACCTACTGGAACGCAACGTTCGCGTGCGTTATGCTTTACAAGCCTTCTCTATAGCCGACCAGCATTTTGATGCCGGCGCGCTGGTCATCAACAGAGCGGACAACCTCGCTTTAAGCACCGAATTGGACAGCCTGGTACAAGAAGCGGGTCGCCTGACCAACGTCCAGGTGCATCCCATCTTCAGTGGATGGGCCAGCAAAGGACGCGACTTGGGCTCAGACAACTTTGTGCTCGTCCGCCGCCCTGAAGCAGCCCTAATTTATGGAGAAGAGGTGGATGACAACGCCTTCGGCCACCTGTGGTATCTCTTCGAGCAAGACCTGAACTACTCGGTAACTCCCATTCCCTATAACCGTTTGTCGCGCGTTCGGCTAAGTAATTACAATGTGTTGCTGCTGCCTCACGGTAACTACCCGCTCTCGGAAAACCAGCTCAAAACCCTTCAAGAGTGGGTGCGCCAGGGCGGTCGGCTCATCGCCATAGAGGGCGCCGTACGCGCCTTTGCCGACAAGGAAGGTTTCGATATTAAGACCAAAGCCGAGCCTAAGAAGGATACGGGAAGCTTGGTTCTCCCCCTTAAGCCCTACCAGCAAAGAGAGCGCGAGCGCATTAGCGAGCAGGTATTGGGCGCCATTGTAGCAGCAGAAGTGGATGTCACGCATCCGCTGGCATTTGGCCTGGGCAATCGCTATTTCTCTCTCAAGAACAACAACGCTTGCTACGACATCGGCCCTAACGCGTATGCGCCTCTGCGATTGGGCGAGACGTTTGCTTCACGGGGCTTTGTCGGCAGCCGCATAAAGCCTCGGCTAAAGAACACCCCCGTAGCCGCCGTACAGCTCATGGGCGAAGGCCAAGTCGTTTTTCTGATAGACGACCCGGTGTTTCGCGGTTTTTGGGAGCAAGGAAAGGTGTTGCTGTACAACGCTCTGTTTTTTTAGACCTCTCGCCACACCACCTCCCCCTGGGAGGTAATGTACTGCCATTTGCCGCCGACCACTACTTGCGCCAAGCCGCAGCGGAAGGGAGTGGCCTCGTCGTATACCGGCCGTATAGCCCAACTACCGTCGGCTTTTATGTAGCCCCAGCGGCCGTCGCTCTGCACTGCAGCTAAGCCCTCGGCAAAGCGATCGGCCTGCTCAAACTTAGGCAAAATAGCCAGGTGCCCATCGCTGTCGATGTAGCCGCAAGCACCATTGATTTCCACCGAGGCTAACCCTTCGGAGAAATCGCCGGCCCGCTCGAACACGGGCTCTATCACTATGCCTCCCTCTTGCCCAACAAAACCATATTTCCCCTCTTTGAAGGCCAAAGCCATGCCTTCCCTAAAGTGCACTGCCCTCTGTCCGGGAGGGAACGCCATCTGTGGGCTTAGTCGCACGCAACCCTGGTGATCTATCAGCCCCCAGCACGCTCCCTTAACGATAACCGCAGCAGGGCCTTCAAAGGGCTGAGCCGCATCCCATTCGGGAGTTATGGCGAAGGCGCCGTCTTTTGTAATATAACCCCAGCGACCTCGCACGGCCACCGGCGCCAACCCTCCGCGAAAAGCACCGGCATGGCTGTAAATCGGTCTCAAAACAAAGCGCCCATGGCGATCGATATAGCCGCTGCCATCGCCCACCCGAACGGCCGATAGGCCCTCAGAAAAGTCATCTGCCTCGTCGAAGCGCGCTGAAATCACCTCATCGCCGCGCTCATTGACAAAACCCCACAAGTGCACGACCTGCGCCCTTGCCAACCCCTCGGAAAACAGACCGATGGCCCGATAGAAACGCTTGAGGTATAGCCGCCCCTGCGCGTCTAACAATACCCATCGGTCGTTTAGGCGCACGCGCGCAAAACTTCCGTGAAAATCCGTCGTCTCCAAATATTGAGGCTCAATAACCACCTCTCCCGAGGCATTAATAAACCCCCAGAAACCTCTATGACGAATTTTGAACAACGGCTGCGGCGTCATGGATGGCAAAATTAGGGTAAGCCCTTACAGCCGCAAATAAATGTCGCTCTAACCGCATCCAAGGCCGCCGGAGAACCCTGCCTTACGAGCCGACTATTTAGCCCGAAGCCTTGAAGCCTAACAAAACGAGACCGCCACCTCTGCAGTGCCGACCAGGCAAGCGAAAAAAGCATTTCTCGAGGGCCTCAGGGACTGATTACCTTTGCGGGCATTCGCATTTTTACAAAAAAAGACGAGATGTATCGCGAGTTCAAGCAGCTCAACTTGCCGGCGTTTGAAGGGGAAATTTTAACCTTTTGGGAAGAAGAGGACGTCTTCAGGCGCTCCGTCGAACAGCGCCCTGCGGAGCGCCCCTTCGTATTTTATGAGGGCCCGCCTTCGGCCAACGGCATGCCCGGCATTCATCACGTCATTTCGCGAACGATAAAAGACCTTTTTTGCCGCTACCATACCCTGAAAGGCTATCGCGTAGAGCGAAAGGCCGGCTGGGATACCCACGGGCTGCCCATAGAGCTGCAAGTAGAAAAAGAGCTGGGCATCACGAAGGAAGATATTGGGAAGAAAATCAGCGTGGTGGATTACAACGAGGCCTGTCGAGCAGCGGTAATGCGCTACAAGAACCACTGGGATGAACTCACCCGGCGCATGGGCTACTGGGTAGATTTAGAGCATCCGTACATCACCTTTGAGAACCATTACATCGAGTCGCTGTGGTGGTTAATCAAGCAATTGCACCAAATGCGCACGCCCACGGGTGAGCCGGTGCTCTACAAAGGCTTCACCATACAGCCCTTTAGTCCGGCCGCAGGGACAGGTCTGTCGAGCCACGAGCTCAACATGCCGGGTACCTACCAAGAGGTCACCGATATTTCGGTGGTGGCCATGTTTCGGGTAAAATATGAGGACCTATCGGCCTTTCTCTTCGATACGCCCCAGGAGGATGTGCGCATCTTAGCCTGGACCACTACGCCGTGGACCCTCCCCAGCAATGTAGCGTTGACGGTAGGGCCCGACATCGAATACGTGAAGATAAAAACGCGCAACCCCTACTCCGGACAACCGGTAAGTGTCATCCTGGCGCAAGAGCGCGTAGGCGCGTACTTTGCCCAGGAAGATGCCGGGCTGCCGCCGGAGCATTTTCAGCCGGGCAGCAAGAGGCTGCCCTGGGAAGTAGCTGCCGGCCCCTTTTTAGGCCGACAATTGGTGGGCGTGCGCTATGAGCAACTGTTACCGACCCCGGCTGCTCACACGCCGACCCTATCAGAAAAGGGCTTTCGCGTCATTTCCGGCGAATGGGTAACCACTGAAGACGGCACAGGCGTCGTTCATACGGCTCCCTACTTCGGCGCCGACGATTTTCGCGCCTGTAAAGAAGCCGGCATACCCTTTATCGGCTTGCCTAACCCTTCCAACCCCGATTTGCCCCTTCCGCTGGTAGACCGGCAAGGGAAATTCGTAGACGAGGTGCCGGAATTCGGCGGGCGTTACGTTAAGGCAGAGTATTACCCGCCGGAAGTACGCCAAGATCCCGATTTCAAGCCCACCGACTTGCTCATTGCTCTGCGCCTAAAGGCCGAAGGTAAGGCTTTCCGCATCGAAAAGTACCGCCACCCCTATCCTCACTGCTGGCGCACGTCGAAGCCCGTCCTTTATTATCCGCTGGACTCTTGGTTCATTCGAGCTTCTGCCTTCAAAGAGCGGATGGCCGAGCTCAACCGAACCATTCGCTGGAAGCCCGAAAGCACCGGCTCGGGGCGCTTTGGTCAGTGGCTGGAAAACTTACAGGACTGGAATCTGTCGCGCTCGCGTTTCTGGGGCACTCCACTGCCCATCTGGCGCACGCCGGACGGCCAAGAGGAAATCTGCATCGGCTCCATTGCTGAGCTGCAGGCAGCCATCGAAAAGGCCAATGGGGTACTCGGCCTCCGGCAGCAAGCGCCGGCCGACCTACATCGCCCGTTCATCGACGAAGTAGTGCTCGTCTCTTCCGACGGTAAGCCCATGTACCGAGAACCGGACTTGATAGATGTCTGGTTTGACAGCGGCGCTATGCCGTATGCGCAGTGGCATTATCCGTTTGAAAACGCAGGAATCTTCCGCCGAAGCTTTCCGGCAGACTTTATCGCCGAGGGAGTAGACCAAACGCGAGGCTGGTTTTACACCCTACACGCTCTCGCCACCATGGTCTTCGACTCCGTAGCCTTCCGAGCCGTCGTCTCTAACGGTCTGGTGCTGGACAAGAACGGCGAAAAGATGTCGAAAAGTAAGGGTAATGTAGTAGACCCCTTTGCCATGATCCAAAAACACGGCGCCGATGCCCTGCGCTGGTACATGATGTCGAGTGCAAACCCCTGGGAAAACCTCCGCTTCGACGAAGACCGACTGCTCGAGGTGCGCAACCAACTGTTTGGAACGCTCTACAACACTTATGCCTTCTTCGCCTTGTATGCCAACGTAGACGGCATCCGACTCAACGAGCACCCGCCAATCCCACTCAACCGGCGCACCGAGCTAGACCGCTGGGTGCTCTCCTCGCTGCACACGCTAATCGGCCGATACCGCGAGGCGATGGACGACTACGAGGTTACCCGCGCCTGCCGGCTCATCGAGTTCTTCGTAGACGAGCACCTGTCCAACTGGTACGTCCGACTGTCGCGCCGCCGCTTTTGGAAAGGCCAACTGAACACCGACAAAATAGCCGCCTACCAGACGCTCTTCGAGTGCCTCGTCACGCTATCGCAACTTCTTTCTCCCATCGCACCGTTTTTCGGGGAGTGGCTGTATAGAAACCTTACGCCACCCACGCACCAGGGCGAGCCCTCTTGGCCAATTTCGGTACATCTGACCGACCTGCCCGAGCCGGACGAGCAAAAAATAGATCGCGCCCTCGAGCATCGCATGGAATATGCCCGGCGCATTTGCTCGCTGGCCCTAAGCATCCGAAAGCGCGAGAAGCTGCGCGTCCGCCTGCCGCTTCAACGCCTCTTGCTGCCGGTACTCGACGAACACTTCCAAGAAGAGGTGGAAAGCGTTAAGGACTACATCCTCTCCGAGATCAACGTCAAGCAAATCGAGTACGTCACCGATGCCTCAGGCTGGATAAAAAAAGCGGCCAAAGCGAATTTCAAAACCCTGGGCGCCCGGCTGGGCAAGCATATGCAGGCCGTGGCCGCCCGTATCGCGGCTTTCGACCAAGCAGAGATCGGTGCTCTGGAAAAAAACGGCTCCATCACGCTATCCGTCGAGGACAGTACTTACACGCTCACCCTCGACGACGTCATCATCACTGCCGAGGACCTGCCCGGCTGGAAGACGGCCGGCGACGGCTCGCTCACAGTAGCCCTCGATGTCACCCTGACTCCCGAATTACAAGCAGAGGGCATTGCCCGTGACTTGGTAAACCGCATCCAAAACTTGCGAAAAGAGCTGGGCTTCAACGTTACCGACCGCGTCCGTATCGAGCTGGAGGAGCATCCCGCGCTGCTGCCGGCCGTCCATCACTTCGGCGACTATATCCAAAGCGAGGTACTTGCAACCGAATTGGTGCTCAACACCTCCCAAGAAGGAACACCGGTCGAATTGGAAGACGGCGTTCAGGTGCGCATTCGCATAGCCCCTGCGCAAAAGGCCGGCTAAAACCACCAGGGCGAAGGCACCGGCTCCTTTTTTATGAGAAAAACCCGCTGGCGCATAAAGCGCTTGATGGCCGCAGGCCCCATGCGCGTGCCGCCTATGCCCGACATTTTAAAAGACTGTTTTTCGCCCTCATGGATTAGCGCTGTCAACGCGCATTCGTTAATAGAAATGGCGCCGGCTTCTATACGCTGCCCGATGCGCAAGGCTGTCTCCCAATCGCGGGCAAACACGGCGGCACTCAGCCCGTAGATGGTACCGTTGGCCAACTGAACGGCTTCATCCTCTGTTCGAAAAGACATGACCGGTATAATAGGCCCGAAGGTCTCTTCCGTCATCACCTTCATCCTATGGTCCACCCCCACTAACACGGTAGGCCGACAGTACCAGCCACCTCCCTTTTGCTCGCACCTTTCATTGCCGGTGAGGACACGGGCACCTTTTTTTATAGCATCGCGAAGGTGCTCGTTTATTACGTGTACCTGGCGCTCCGAAATGACGGGGCCGATCTGCCCGTCATGTACGGTGGGAAAAGCCAGCCGTATGCGTTCGGCGCGGCTTTTTATTTTCTCCAAAAAAGCCTCTAAAACGCTTTCTTGAACATACACGCGCTCGATGGATAAGCACGACTGGCCGCAATTGACAGTACTGCCCCACAAAATAGCAGCAGCGGCTTGGTCTAAGTCCGCACCCTCAAAAACTAAGGCAGGGTCCTTCCCGCCCAGCTCCAAAAAACAGGGAATAAAGCGCTGCGCACAAGCGGCATACACTTTCTGGCCTGTGGCTACGCTACCCGTGAAGCAGACCAAATCCACGGCCTGTACGATGGCAGCACCTGTATTCCCGTCGCCGGCTACAAACCACAACACTTCCGCTAAGGGTGGCACCTCCTGCACCGAGGTCATCAGCGGTTCGATGAATCGCGGCGTAACTTCACTGGGTTTTACCACTACACTGCAGCCGGCCAGCAGGGCCGGGATGGTGTCGATGAGCCCTAACAGCAGCGGAAAGTTCCACGGACTGATGACGCCCACCAAGGGAATGGGTTGCAAGTCTTGGCGAAGGTGAATGAACGGAAAGACGGATACTTTGTCCTGCTCCTGCTCAAAAAAGCGCTGCGCCAGCCGGCACCATCGGTCAATGCTCTGCCCTATCAACTGGGCTTCCAATACACTTTCGTGATGGCGTCCGGTGTCGGCGGTGAGCGCCTCCACGAGAGCGGGCTGGTGCTTAGATAAGGCTTTTTTCCAAGCCTGTAAGGCGGCGATGCGTTCGCATAAAGGTAGGCCTTGCCATTGGGGCTGGTTCTGCCGCAGGTACTCTAAGCGCCCATGGAGCCTATCGGCTTCCCATACCTCAAAAAAATAGTCCACCTCACCGGTGCGTGGATTTCTGACCGGGTATTTCATTTTTCCTGTTTGTCTTCGATGAGCGTCCAACCTGAGGCTACCTTTCGTATGTTGATACCTATTCGCCAGGCCGACGGGTCAGCCCAGGTGTAGGCTGTAGCGCGACTGTTCCAATGCAGCCGATCGGCCGGTTCTTGATAAACGGCCAATTTCAAGATGGGTGTACGGCGGTTGTGCACCAGTTGCGTCAACTCTACGGTGTATTCGCCAAAAGTTCCGTCCGGAAAACGCAAGGAGGCTGTTCCCCCTTGGTCGTGCAGAATTAGGCCGCCGTAGAAATACACGCTGTCTTTTCGGATGTGCTCCATCGGATACTGAATCCATCCGCGAAAGAAGCGGCATTTGAGCAAGCAATAAGGCTCTCTGGAGGCGTGCTGAAAAAGCGCTTCATCGAGCAGCAGCAGGGTGTCCTTTTTCAATATCCATTCGGCACCGGTAGCGCGGCCACGAAACACTCCCTCCTCGAAGCGCCATAAAACGGCACTTGCGGGCTCAGCAACGGCAGAGATGCTTTCGGGCCACGTAGCGTACACATCCGTTTTGAAGTATTTATCGGAAAACCCCGTCAATCGCAGCGCGTACCGACCCAGTAACTGACGCCGATCGCCCGAGTAGTAAGTTACTTTCCAGACCCAAGGGCCGGCGGCAGTGTCGCGCTCAAAAACCGCGTGCACATGCCGGTGCGGATATGCCGTGGAGATGCGGTGGCTCTCCGTCTCCGTATTTTCCAGCCAGCACTGCTGGAAATTGTTCCACTCTCCTGTGAGGTAATCGGAAAACTGCTCCACCGGATGCTGGGCCGGCAGGGCCGACGAGCAAATGCAGCAGATAAAGCACAAGCACCCAAGTCTAAGAAATAGTGGCCAAACACCGGCAATTGTAGAAGGATTCCTCATTATGTCGGCTCAAAAAGGGCGTTTACCAAAAATTAACAGTCGTTTAAGCGCTAATCAGCAGCCAAAGATATGGTGTACTCGGTTAATTTTTTTTTGCACAAAAATCCCTTCTCTCCTTTAATGGTTGACTACCTCTTAGCTACTCAATGGCCAGGGCTTGGCGACCGATTAAGTAGAGACCGGTCGGAGGATTGATCTATCGAGGACACCCGGAGCCACAAGGCAGATACCCTGCTTTTATCGTACCTTGCAGCCCGCACGTACAAAAGCGTGTGGAAAAGTGAAGCACTTTTTACCACATTTTATCCAGGAACACTACCGCCTCGGCCTGTTGCACGGGCAAATGGAGGCGTGCGTTCTCTTTATAGATTTAAGTGGATTTACGCGGCTGACGGAACGCCTTATGCAGCAGGGAGCCGAAGGTGCAGAGGAACTGTCGTATGTGTTGAACCACATCTTCCAACCGACGGTGCACTTGGTGTACGAGCAGGGCGGCCTTATCCCCTATTTCGCCGGCGACAGCTTCACGGCGCTGTTTCCGATTTCCTCCCAAGAGACGGCTGCCGAAGTGGCCACGCGAGTATTGCATACCTCCCAGACTACCTTGCAGCGCTTTCTGCAGGAGCGGCATTTAGCCGACTCTGTCATGGCCGAACACGCTATCGGCATCAAGATCGGGTTATCGGCGGGTTCTATCGAGTGGGGCATTGTGGGAGAGCGGCGTAAAGGGTTTTACTTCAGAGGTAAGCCCATCGAATCCAGCGCCCTGGCGCAGACGCGCGCGGCCAGCCTGGAGGTGCTGTGCGATAACGACTTTTTGGCTATAGGCCTTGAGGAAGCCACTGTTGTCGGATCGCGCGAGGGTGGCTACTTTGTCTTAGACATGCGGAGCGTTCCTTTGGCAGAGATGGGCGTCCGCAGAGTCCAGCTGCCTCCACCCGACGCCGCCATCATGGCGGAATTTCTGCCGCCGGAAGCCTTTGCCGAAGGCAATTCCGGTGAGTTCCGAAACGTAGTAAGTGTGTTTCTGTCGTTTGCCGGCTTGGACACGCACGAGCGCCTCGACCATTTTGCCTCCATCGTGCTGGAGCAGAGCTTGAACTTCGGAGGCTATTTTAAAGAAATCGATTTTGGTGACAAAGGCGGCGTTATGTGTTGCCTCTTTGGCGCTCCGGTGTCTTTTGAAAACAACACCGAGCGCGCCTTGGAGTTTGTGGCAGCATTGCAGGAGGAGCTGCAGCCCATGGGTCATCTCACCGGTGCTCGTTATCGCATAGGCATTTCGGCTGGGTTGGCCTTTGCAGGAGTTATCGGCAGCGTCGAGCGCTGTCAGTACGCCGCCGTCGGCGCCCGCGTCAATTTGGCCGCCCGCTTAATGGCTCGCGCCGATTGGGGAGAGGTAATTGCGGACGAGAACGTACAGCACAACCGCAACTTCAAGTTCATCTACCGGGGCGAGGAAGCGTACAAAGGTTTCGAGAAGAAGATTCCGACCTACCTGCTCAGCGGCCGCAACTTAGCAGGACGTACCTCTTTCAGCGGTGAGTACTTTGGGCGGGCGACAGAGCTAAAAAGTCTGCAGTCGTTTGCTACTCCCCTTCGAGAGGGGCGCTTTGCCGGAGTGGCTTTTGTTTTCGGAGAAGCCGGCATCGGCAAAAGCCGCCTGAGCTATGAGTTGCGCCGCTCGCTGCGCGACACATTGGCACTCAGCTGGCTGCATTGCCAAAGCGACCAGATTTTGCGAAAGCCGTTTAATCCCTTTATTTATCTGCTTAAAAACTACTTTGAACAAAGCCCTGACAACCCTACTGAGCGCAACCGTGAGCTGTTCGAGTCGAATTTTTTAGAAATTACTTACGACCTATCGGTCAGCAAACACCCGGAAGCCGACGTCATCCGACGCGAAATGGTACGCACGCAAAGCGTATTAGCCGCCCTGGTGGGACTGCATACTACGGGCTCGCTGTGGGAGCAACTGGATGCGCGCGGGCGCTACCAAAACGCCCTCTCGGCCATGGCCAACCTCTTCATCGCCGAGGCCATCTTGCAGCCCGTTGTCATCGAGCTGGAGGATACGCACTGGTTCGACGATATGTCGCGCGAGTTCCTGGCACAGTTCATCCGACGCGCTCAAGCCTACCCCATCCTTTTCCTGGCCACCAGCCGCTACGAAGACGACGGCAGCAAAAACTACATCCTGCGCCCGTCTTTATTGCGGGAAATCCAGGCGCCCTATATCGAGATAGACCTCAACTATCTCCAGGCAGACGACCTGCGCGCCTTCGCCGAGGCGCGCTTGGGCGGCCCACTGCATCCCGACTTGATGGAGCTGCTCCAGCGAATGACTCAGGGCAACCCCTTCTATCTGGAGCAAATGACCGACTACTTCAAAGAAACCGGCCTGCTGGAAAAGGCGTCGGGAGCTTGGCAGTTGAAAAACCAGGATATTCACCTGTCCGACTCGGTCAAGCAAATCATGATGGCGCGTATCGACCGGCTTAGCGGGCTGGTCAAGGAAACGGTGAAAGCCGCCGCCGTCATCGGGCGGGAGTTTGAATTGCCGGTGCTCTCCGCCGTCATGGCGCGTCAAGAGGAATTCATTCGTCAAAACGGCGACCTCGACCGGGTGCTGCGCGAACAAGTACAAACGGCGGAAAAGTGGCAAATCTGGTATGCCATGAACGAACTGCGCTATATCTTTCGCCACTCGCTGTTGCGCGAAGCCGCCTATGATATGCAGTTGCGCACTCGGTTGCGCGAATTGCACCAGCTCATCGGTGAGGCCATCGAGCAACTTTACCCTAACTCCGAAGAGCGATATATCGACCTGGCCTTTCACTACGAGCAGGCCGAAAACGAAGAAAAAACGGCGTTCTACTTAGAAAAGGCCGCTCAATACGCGCGTAACAACTTCCAAAACCGCCAGGCCATTCAGTACTACGGAAAACTCATCCATTACTTGGGCCATCAGGCGGACAAGAGCGAAAAGAGCATCGAACTGCACCTAAAAAAAGGAGCCGTGCACGAACTCATCGGCCAATGGCAAGAGGCCGAGGAGGAGTATCAACACGCCTTGCGCTTGGCGCAGGCTTTACACCACTGGAGATGGCTGGGGCAATGCCATTGCTGTCTGGGAAAGCTGTTCGTCCTGCGCGGCAACTACGAAAGCGGCAAAAAGTACCTAGACATCGCCCTTTCTTGCTTTGAGGCCACCGATGATGAGATCGGCCTGGCAGAGACATACGGCAATTTGGGCGCTTATTTCTTCCGACAGGGCAGCTACAGCGCGGCAGAAAGCTGGTATACCAAAGCCATCGAGATCAATCGAGCGCTCCAGCGCGAAACAGAAAACGCCGCAATCGTAGCCAATTTAGGCCTCATCTACATGAACCAAGGGCGCTACGACGAAGGTATTCGCCGCCTTGAAGAGCAAATAGACATCGCCGAGCACCGTCAAAATAAACAAGCCCTTACCATTTTGTATACCAACTTGGGCATTATTTATCTGGAAAAAGGCAGTCTGGACAGCGCCCTCCTATGCCTGGAAAAGGGTCTGGCTCTGTCGGAAGAACTGGGCAACAAGCTGTTTACCACCATCTGCATCGGCAGCATAGGCTCGGTATGGGAAAAAAAGGGAGACTTCAACAAAGCCATGGAAATGTTCGAGCGCGACCTGGCTCTCTGCCAAGAGCTGGGCGATAAGCAAGGGCTGGCCATTGCCCATGGCCTCATCGGCGAGTTGCTCTCCCGCATGGGCGAATTCGAGCGCTCCACTATTTATGTAGAAAAAGCACTGGCCCTATCGCAAGAGCTGAACTACAAAAAAGGCATTGCCAAAGCGCTCAATACACTGGGAGACAATTGGTTATATCAAGGCAATCTCGAGCGCGCTCTCCAATACTACGGCGAGGCTATCGAACAAGCGCGCAGCATGGGCAACCGCCTCATCTTGGGCCACTCCCTTTTGGAAAGAGCGCTCGCCGAACTCCAGGCCGGCAACTTGTCTGCATCCCGCCTGCTGTTGGAGGAAGGGCGCGACCTGGCCCTCTCCTTAGGCAATAACGAGCTCATCTTTGCAGCCAATATTCTGCGCGCCCAGATCCTCATAGCAGAGGGCAATACGAGCGAAGCGCTGGCCCTGCTGCTCCAGTTGCAGGCCCTGGCCCGAACAGAGCAGGAGCAAGCAAGTGTTCACTACGAACTGCGCCGAATAGCCGCTCAGCCCGAAGAACACCGCCGAAAAGCCCTGGAGCTTTACGGTGCCCTTTGCGAGCGCACCCCTCAATATCTGTTCAAAATCCGGAAACATCAGCTCGAGCAAGAGCTGCTGACCCATCAGCAAGAGGAACAGCACTCTAAACCATGATAAGGCCTCACGCAAAGCAAGGAGGTAGCGCCGACCAGAACGCCCATCTTTTCGGCAGCAGACGTCGCCGACCGGCGCCGTACGCCCGCATATGCCCCGCCGAACACCAAAGCAAAGACCGGTTGTTTCCCGCAGAAGAGCACCGGCATATGTAAATAGTAGCGCGAGGACGTAAGAGCCGGCCGGTGGCTCAAGCGGCCAGAACGCTTTGCCAAAAAAATCTATCCAGCTCCGAATACGGTATGCTAAGGTATAACCTCAGTTATTGGGAACGAGAGACGTTTTTCAAGGATTTTGACGTGGCCGTCATCGGTAGCGGGCTGGTGGGGCTATCGGCAGCGCTCCACCTAAAGCGCTTACGGCCCGGCCTGAAGGTGGCCGTCTTTGAACGCGGGATATTACCCGCCGGTGCCAGCACGCGCAACGCCGGCTTCGCCTGTTACGGCTCAATGACGGAGCTGCTCGACGATATGACCCGCCTTTCGGAGGATGAGGTGTTCGCCATCGTCGAAAAGCGCTGGCGAGGGCTGCAGCGCCTGCGCCAGCTGATAGGAGACGAGCAGATGAACTTTGAAGCCAAAGGCGGTTATGAAATTTTTACGGACGAGGAAGAAGAGCTCTTTCGCGAGTGCTGCGACAGAATGCCTCTCTTCAATCGCGCCATCGGAGCGATCACCGGTCATCCTCGCCCGTACATCGTCGCAGATGAGCACATACCGATCTTCGGTTTTCGAGGAGCAGTACATTTGATTTTAAATCAGCCAGAAGGTCAGGTACACACCGGGAAAATGATGGCGCGTCTGCTCCAACTGGCCTCTGAAGCAGGCGTGCAGCTGTTCAACGGTATACTTATCGAACGCTTAGAGGACAGCGCTAATGAGGTCGTGCTGCAAACCGGCGCCGGATGGACGCTTCGCGTGCCTCGCGTGCTGGTTGCCGTCAACGGCTTTGCCCGCCAGTTGTTGCCCGATATCGACGTAACGCCGGCGCGCAACCAAGTGCTCATTACCCACCCTATCCCCAATCTAAAGGTGCGCGGGTGTTTTCATTACGACCGCGGCTACTATTACTTTCGAGATATCGACGGGCGCATCCTCTTAGGCGGTGGGCGCCACTTGGACCACTCTTCGGAAACCACCAGTGAATTCGGCACCAACGAACTCATTCGCAGCGCCTTGGTCCAGCTGCTCAAAACCATCATTTGCCCGCGCTATCCCGTAGAGGTAGATGCTTGGTGGACGGGCATCTTGGGACTTGGTCCTGTGAAAAAGCCCATCGTAGAGCGCTACTCAAAAAATGTAGTCGTGGCGGTTCGCCTCAGCGGCATGGGCGTGGCGATAGGCGCTTTGGTCGGAGAGGAGGGTGCCGAGACCCTCCTCAGGGATTAACCTTCAGCGGACTCTTTGCAGCTCCATGGTCTGCACCAACTCGTTCGTCGTAGAGCGCCATACTTGGCGCGCCCTGCGGTTTTCCACCACAATCCAAGCCTTGGCCAGAAAGGTGTTTTCGCTTACTATGGCAACGCTTTGGTCGGTGTTCTTCCACGAAAAACGCCGAGCCTCCGGAGTGCGTACGTTTCGGGTGAGAATGGGCATGTCGTTGTCACCGCTGCCGTTTCGATTAAAAACGACGGTTCCAACGTTGAAGGTTTCCTCCCGCTGCCCGGAAGGGTACAAAATCTCGTAGCGAGTAACGCTCCAAACGCCGACAAGGCGCCTTTGTAAGCGCTTCTGTGCGCTACACGCACACAAACCGCCCAGCAACAACAGCAGCAAGACGGCAGGGAAATAGGTGCGATGAAACATGAGGCACACTCCTTTTTAGACTCCTTGCCTCAAAAGTAGTGGAAAGAAGGGGTATTTACCCAAAAAATTTAGGGAGGGAGCCGACTGTCTAAGGCGTCTGACTCTCTTTGGTGTAAACAACGACCTTGCGGGCTACGTAAATGGCGGCTAATAGGAGCGTATAAGATATGGTAGCTATCATGATAAGGAGAGAAAAGTGGGTAGTGATTAAAAAGGGTAAGTCGGTTTGGGCTTTCTTGAAAAATTCCTCTTCTCCAACGAACAGTGCCGGGCGTACGCTGCCTGCCAAAGGCATTCTTTATAAAAAAAAACAACCTCGCCGCAGAGCTATACGGCGAGGTTACAGATAAACTAAGGGGTCGTGGTCTAATTCTCTCGCATAGATAGGATCTTGAATTCCACGCGCTGGTTTCGCTTGCGGCCCTCTGGTGTAGAATTGGTGTCTATGGGCTGCGTTTTGCCGTAGCCCTTGTACTGTACGCGCTCCCTGGATATGCCTTTGCCGATGAGCCATTCGGCCACGGCCTTGGCGCGGTCGGTAGAAAGGGTATAAGCGAAGTCGTCAGAGGGGCGGTTGTTCGTATGACCACCTACTTCGATGACGATATCTGGATTCTCTACCAAAAAGCGATATACGGCCTCCAAAGCCGGGACACACTCTTCCTTGATGACATATTTATCGGTGTCGAAATAAAGGTTGCGCAGTTGGAACGTCGAGCCCCTCCGAAGCGTGCTGCGCGAGATGACCTCTACCGAAGGGGATGGACTATTTGCGATGGAATGTGGGGAGGGAGCTGCAGAGGGTGCAGGAGTGGAAGGAGTCTTCACCGCCACATTTCCGTCTTTCTTACCGACAGATGCAACCGGCGGAGGCGGCGGAGGTGGGCTTTGCACCATCGGCGGCAAGTTGCACTCGACTTGCCGAATGGGCGTGGCATTGTCGAGCAGGATGTTGCCGTTGTAGGGAAAGAGCGTCGGCGTCTTGTAAAAAGCCTCTAACGTCAGGTGAGTATGGTTGCCGCGCTTGGGATGGAGGCGAAAAGTGTACGTCAGCCATCGGGTTGTGGTGATGACGTTCGTCTCGTAGAGCAGCTCGCCTTTGTCGCAATAAGCGCTACCGCCCCATACGCGAAGGACTGCCGGTGTGGCGTAGTTGACCTTTTCCCCGGTAGTCCGGCTCATACTCACGTAAATTTCCGAGCGGCAAAGGTCGACCGAAAATTCGTAGCACTCGTCTTTCTCCAGCGGGCGAACCAAACGCTGACCTATAGCCTCGGTGGTTTCGTTGTCGCGCACGACCAGGCCTAAATAGGTAATGCCGTGGCTGGGCGGTTTGGTCACCTCGAAGAAGCCGGGTTGTATGTCCGGCGGCGTCTCCTCGGGCGCTCCGCAGTTGTACCACCCTTGCGGGGCCTTGCAACACATGGCTACGTCTTCAAAAGAAGAATTCGCCAAGGGAATTTCCTTTTGAGCCGTCAATGAAGCCGGCAAAAGCCCGCTAACGGCAACAGCCCACTTTATTGCACCTCTTCTCGATAGCATATCTGTTTGCTTTTTTAAGCCATCCTTTTCAAAATCGTGCCGAAAAATGTCGGTACGAGAAAAAAGCCACGAGGCATCGCTCTTTTTCGCGCGTTGCCTTCTAACGCTCTGGGCCGTATTTTATGACTCTGCTCTCGTTAAATAGTCGGCAAAATCCGCCCATCTGCCGTTAAAGGCTCTTTCACTTGAAGGCATCGAAGCCGGTGATGTCGTGCCCGGTTATGAGCAGATGGATGTCGTGCGTGCCTTCGTAGGTGAGCACCGTCTCCAGGTTCATCATGTGACGCATAATGGGGTACTCGTTGGTGATGCCCATGCCTCCGTGGATTTGGCGCGCCTCGCGGGCCACTTCCAGTGCCATGAGCACGTTGTTGCGCTTAGCCATGGAGACCTGGGCGGGAGTGGCTTTGCCGGCATTGGCCAGAGTGCCCAAGCGCCAGGCGAGCAGTTGCGCTTTGGTAATCTCGGTGATCATCTCTGCCAATTTTTTTTGCGTCAGTTGGAAAGCCCCAATAGGCTTGCCGAACTGAATGCGCTCTTTAGAGTAGCGCAAGGCGGAGTCATAGCAATCCAGTGCAGCACCGATAGCCCCCCAGGCAATCCCATAGCGCGCCTTGGTCAGGCAGCTGAGCGGACCGCGCATACCTACTACGCCCGGCAGGACGTTTTTCTTCGGCACACGCACATCCTCGAAGACCAGTTCTCCCGTAATGCTGGCCCTAAGCGACCATTTGCCGTGAATTTCCGGGGTAGAGAAGCCCTTCATCCCTCGCTCTACGATAAGACCAATCACCTTGCCGTCTTCGCGCTTTGCCCACACCACGGCGATATCCGCCACCGGCGAGTTGGTGATCCACATTTTGGCTCCGTTCAAAATATAGGCATCTCCGTCGTCGCGCACGTGAGTAACCATGCCCGCCGGATTAGAGCCATGGTCCGGCTCGGTAAGACCAAAGCAGCCGATGAACTCTCCAGAAGCCAGCTTGGGCAAATAATAACGGCGCTGCTCCTCAGAGCCGTACCGGTAAATGGGATACATAACCAGTGAGCCCTGGACAGAAGCCATAGACCGCACACCGGAATCGCCGCGCTCCAGCTCTTGCATAATGACGCCGTAGGCTATTTCATCCATACCCCCACCGCCGTACTCGGTAGGTATGGTAGGGCCAAAGGCCCCGATTTCGGCCAGCCCTTTGAACAAATGCACCGGGCATTCCGCGCGGTTGGCATAGTCTTCGATGATGGGGCTAACCTCTGCCTTTACCCACTCGCGAACGGCATCCCGGGCCAGTAGATGCTCCGGAGAAAGGAGCTCGTCCACCAAATAGTAATCGTGGTGTTGATAACGGTCTTCGCGCACCGCTCGCTTTACGGGCGCGGCATTGGTGCCATTTGCTTGCATGATTTCAACAAGTATTTTTTTTAAAAGAAAAACATGAAACGGTCGCTTAAGGGTAATCTCCACAAAGATACGCACTTCCCCGGAGCCCGGACGACGGAGTCCGCCCAAGGGAAGAGCACTTACCGATATAGGCTGCTGCCTTCTAAATATTCGAATACGGCATCGGGCACCAGATAACGCACCGATTTGCCGCTGCGCAGGCATGCGCGGATGTAGGTAGAGGAAATATCGAGCAAAGGAGCAGAGCACATCCGCACCCGCGGATGCTGCTCTAAAGGGCCGTGCGCTGCCAAAGCACGGCGGTATACGTAAATGTCGCAGCGTTCCAACAGCACCTCGTAATTTTTCCACAGATGCAGGGTAGCCAAATTATCCCCTCCCATGATAAGGGCAAACTCCCACTCCGGATACTGCTCCCACAAATAAGCCAGCGTATCTACGGTATAAGAGGGCCGAGGTAGGTTAAACTCCACGCTCGAAGCCTCCAAGAGGGGGTTGTCTCCAATACCGAGCCGCACCAAATGCAGGCGGTCGTAATCACGGGCCAACGTCGCCTTGGGCTTAAGCGGATTCTGCGGGCTGACGACCAACCACACCTTGTTCAAGTCTGTTTGGGTCGCCATGTAGTTGGCAATAATCAAATGGCCGATATGAACAGGGTTAAACGAACCAAAAAACAGCCCTATCTTCATAAAAGCCTAAGAAGACGACTTTAAATTCTTGTCTTCCTGCTGAATTCGGTTGAGCAAGGCCTCTACTCGGTACATTTCATCTACAGTATCGTCCAAGAAGAAAAGCAACTGGGGAATGCGCCGCAGGCTCTTGCCTATGCGGTTGCCTAAGACATGGCGAAGGCGGGCATTGTGCTCCTCTATCTCCAGGATGACCTCTTGCTTATTTTCTGTGCCGTACACGCTGATGTACACCTTGGCCACCAACAAGTCGGGCGTCATCTTCACCTCGGTTACCGTCACCAATTTATCGTAGCCGTAAATCAGGCTACCCTCCTCCATGAGTATCATGCTGAAATGCCGCCGAATGAGTTCGCCTACCTGCTTTTGTCGCTTCGATTCCATATGTCGAGATATTTCTCCTCCACGGGTGAGGTATCAAAAAGATGCCGCTTCGAGGGCAAAGGTCGCTTTTTACCGAGGTATGTAGCGTTCTTTTAAAAAAGAGACGTAAAATCGTTCATCGCCCTGAACGCCTGGTGACGCTTCAATGTTTATTCCTACGAATTTTCCTCGCAGAAGCAGCCTAAAAAGATTTGGTCAGTGGCCCGAATGTGCGGGATGCCTCCAAATTTTTTTGGCTTGTTTTTACAGGTCTTTCCTGAAAGAGCTTTATCTTTGCAGCCGTTTTTCATGCGATCCCGTAGCTCAGGCGGTAGAGCACTTGACTTTTAATCAAGGTGTCATGGGTTCGAGTCCCATCGGGATCACCGGGCGCCTCGGCTCTTCACCGAGGCGCTTTTTTATTGGCCGCTAAGGCAAAGCAAACATCCATCAGGGGGCTAAGAGGCGGCTAACTCCCGAGAGGAGTTCCGCCAAAAGTCTTCTTCGCGAGCCTTCTTCACTTTACCGAGCGCGCGACTTATGCGGTATTTTCTCATCCTTGCCTATCGAGGTACGCGATATGCCGGCTGGCAGCGGCAGACGAATGCACTAAGCGTGCAAGGAGAGGTGGAAAGAGCACTATCGACCCTGCTGCGCTGCTCTATAGAGGTGGTCGGCTGCGGACGTACGGATGCCGGAGTACACGCGCGTTATTACGTGGCGCATTTCGATGCAGAGCAGCCGTTGCCGACGACGTTTCTGCACAATATCAACGGCATATTACCCGAAGATATCGCCGTGCATTCGGTGAAGGCCATGCATGCCGGCGCGCACGCGCGCTTCGACGCCGTAGAGCGACACTATCATTACTACATCGCTTTGCGCAAAGACCCTTTTGCCCGACAGCTGAGCTGGTTCTATCCCAAGGCCGAGCGTTTGAATATCGCTGCACTACAAGCCGTAGCCGACCTCCTGCCGCAATACGAGGCCTTTTTGCCTTTCTGCAAAACCGACAGCGGTAACGAGCACTATCGATGCCAAGTGTACAAGGCCCATTGGCAGACCTCTGCCGACTACACCCGGCTGGTCTTTCACATAGCGGCCAATCGCTTCTTACGCGGCATGGTGCGCCTAATAGTGGGAACCTGCATGGCCGTAGGGCAAGGCTCCCTGACGCTGGAGGCCGTTCGGCTCGCTTTGGACCAACAACGCCCTCTGCCTAAGAGCCTAAGTGCCCCGCCTGAAGGGTTAATGCTGACGGACGTGCGCTATCCTTATCCTATCGCCTGATATCACTCATACGTCTTCTTGACGACGGTCAGCAAAAAAAGAGGAGAGACCTCTGCACCTTTGGGAGAATTCTGAAGGCGATGAAGAAGATCCTCGTTCCGACCGATTTTTCAGCACACGCTAAGCAAGCCACGGAGGTAGCTGCCTACTTGGCCAAAGCCGCGGGAGGCAAGGTTATTCTGTTGCACGTCAACACGGCAGTAGCTTATACGCCCCCTCTTCCCGATTACAGCGTTCCTCAGGCGTTTGACCTGGAGGCGTATCGAGAAAACGCCGCCGAAGCCCTGCACGCACTCAAAAAAGACCTCTCGCAAAAGGAGGGGTTTGAGCAAATACCCTTCGAGAGCCGGGTAGAAGAAGGATTTCTACACACCACCATTCGCCGGTTGGCGGAGGAAGAGGGCATAGATCTGGTGGTAATGGGTACAAAGGGCGCTACGGGAGCGCTGGAGTTTTTTCTGGGCTCGAATACGGAGAAGGTCATCCGCACGGCACCGTGCCCGGTGATGGCGATTCCCGAGCGCACCAGCCCTTTCCGCCTGCAAAAAGTATTGTTGCCCAGCACGCTGCGGCCTGAGCAAAAGGGAGTACTGGCGCTATTGGCAGGCTGGCAGGCGTATTTCCCCTTCTCGGTAGACGTCTTGTATTTGAACGACCCGCTGGGATTGAGTACCCAAGGAGCCATCCGCAAAAAAGTCGATGAGCTGGTCTCGGCAACAGGGCTCCACAACTACTCGGTACTCATCGGCGGCAACACTTTTAACGAGGAGATGGCCATCCTGGAAATGGCGCGCGAGCAACACAGCGACCTCATCGCTATGGGAACGCACCAACGGCAAGGGCTCTCCCACTTGCTGTTCGGCAGCTTGACGGAGGACATGGCCAATCACTCCGACATCCCGGTGCTGAGCATTCCGCTTAAAAAATAGACAGGACATGACAGGGTAGTTTTCCATGGGGCGGCCCCCTGTAAGAGGTGGGCCGCCTTTTTTGGTAGTAGCCCCGGCGCAAAGGAAACATCGCGGGGCGATGTGGCGCAGCCTATCTTTGCCCGCAGAATGCCCTTCTCTTCTCAACTCATCGAGCGAGCCATAGATGCTTTCGCCGGCCTGCCCGGCATAGGCCGCAAGACGGCTTTGCGACTGGTATTGCATTTGCTCAAGCAGGAGCCCGCCGTAACGGAGCGCTTGGCCGAGGCCTTGCTGGCCATGCGCACCCGTATCCGGGAGTGCCGGGTGTGCCACAACTTTTCCGATGAAGAACTGTGCCGCATTTGCTCGGACCCACGTCGCGACCATACTCTGGTGTGCGTAGTAGAAAGTATCCGCGACCTTATGGCCATTGAGGACACCGGCCAATACCGGGGTGCGTATCACGTGCTGGGCGGTGTCATCTCGCCCATGGAAGGCATCGGTCCAGACCGGTTGCACATTGCTTCCCTGGTACGGCGCGTAGCCGAGGGAACGGTAAAGGAGGTGATCATGGCAGTCAGCCCTACCATAGAAGGAGAAACAACGATATATTACCTATCGCAGCAACTTGCTCCCTATACTGTGTTAATTAGTACCATAGCACGAGGAGTGGCCTTTGGTGGCCAACTGGAATACGCCGACGAAATCACCCTGGCCCGCTCTATATCGGCGCGCTTGCCGTACTCCAAATGAGGTATAGTATAAAGTGTTAAAACGCGTAGTAACTTTGCAGCGAATATTCGTACCTATTCAGCGCCATTTGGTGATGTTCGTACCCGGCGAGCGGCCCTTTTAGGAGCACCTTAAGTAACATACAGGTTTTCTTTTTTCATCCGACCACTTCACTTTATAGAAGTTGGAGGCTATTTTGTGCGCTTTTTATAAAGTAAAAAACTACGCTTATGGAAAAGCCGAGGTCAAATCCGCTATTCGTATCGAAGAGTCAGGAATCCGTCCGAATGTTTGAAAAAGACTGGATGGAAGCCCTCTCGAAGGTACACTTTAGCGTCCCGTTGCTGTTGTATTTGCCGGTGATAGCGTGGTGTTTGTGGCACACGGAAGGGCGCTGGTCATCTGCTGCTTGGTTCGCCGGCGGGCTGTTTGCCTGGACCTTAGTAGAGTATGTACTGCATCGCTTTTTTTTCCATTGGACGCCCCCGGGACGATGGGGAGCTCGTCTTCATTTTATTTTCCACGGAGTGCACCACGACTACCCCAATGACCGGCTACGCCTGGTCATGCCGCCTGTGGTAAGCCTTCCGTTGGCCTTGTTGTTTTTCGCCTTGTATTGGCACATTCTGGGGGCTCCTGCAGTGTATCCCTTTTTTGCGGGCTTTGTCTCAGGGTATTTGTGCTACGATATGATGCACTACGCCGTTCACCATTTGCATTGGAAGCACCCCCTGTGGCAGCGCATCAAGCAGCACCATATGCTTCACCACTTCCAGCAGCCGAACAAAGGTTTTGGAGTAAGCAACCCCTTTTGGGATATCGTTTTCCAAACTACTTTTGAACTCGGTAAAAAATCGCCGCCCAAGGCAATGTAGGAATTTTCCGTTTTTCTCTTCACTAAACTAAATAATCGGTATGAATGAAACGCTACGCGCCCGCACCGAGGCCTACACAGCCGCCGAAGAAACCCGCAAGGCGGGAGTATATCCGTACTTCCGCGTCATTCAATCGGAGCAAGATACCGAAGTACGTATCGGCGGAAAACCGGTGCTCATGTTCGGCTCCAACTCTTACTTGGGTCTAACCAACCACCCCCGCATCAAAGATGCGGCCAAAGCGGCCGTGGACCGCTACGGAAGTGGCTGTGCGGGCTCGCGCTTTTTGAACGGCACCTTGAGTATCCACATTGAGCTGGAGGAGGCCTTGGCGGAATATTTGAAGCGGGAAGCCGTCCTGTTATACAGCACCGGTTTTCAGGCTAACTTAGGTGCTTTAGCACCCCTCGTCGGTCGGCACGACTACATCTTTATCGACGAGCGAGTACATGCCTCCATCATCGACGCCACGCGCTTATGCTTTACCAACAAAGTGCAAAAATTTCGGCACAACGACATGAAGGGTTTGGAGCGCTTGGCCCTTCAGGCTCCGGAAGAAGCATTGAAGTTTATTGTCGTGGACGGCATTTTTAGTATGGAAGGCGACATCGCTCCTCTGCCTGAGATTGTCTCCATTGCCCGGAAATACAACTGCGTGGTGGTGTGCGACGACGCTCACTCGATAGGTGTCATCGGTGAACTGGGTATCGGTACGGGCTCACACTTCAACCTACACGAGGCGGTAGATATTCAGATAGGCACGTTCAGCAAGTCGTTGGCTTCTCTGGGCGGCTTCATCGCCTCCTCCCGGTCGGTCATTGAGTACCTCAAACACCACTCGCGTTCGCTCATTTTCAGCGCAAGCATGACACCGGCTGCGGCCGCCAGCGTGCTCGCTGCATTAGAGATTTTGAAAGAAGAACCCGAGCGCATTGACCGTTTGTGGCAAAACACCCACTATTCGATGAAGCTCTTCCGCGAGGCTGGCTTTGAAATCGGGCATACGCAGTCGCCCATTATCCCCTTGTACGTGCGCGACAACATGAAGACCTTTGCTCTGTCGAAAGCGGCTTTCGATGAGGGCGTCTTCATCAACCCGGTCGTTTCGCCGGCCGTGCCCAGCCAAGAGTCGCTGATTCGGTTCTCTTTAATGGCCACGCATACCTTTGAACAAATCGAGCGCGCTGTGGACATCCTGTACCGCCACGCCAAACGCCTGGGTATCTTAGACCGGCAAATGGACGAGGTAGATGCCGTAGTAATATGATAACCGTTGCGCACGTAGAGCCTACCGACCGGCGTCAACTCCGGGCATTTATCGACTTCCCGCACGATCTCTATTCCGGCGACCCTAACTACGTGCCTATGCTCTACCTGGAGCAGGAGGCCCTGCTGAATCCGAAAAAGTCGCCCTTTTTTTTACACTCCACGGCAACCTATTTCTTAGCCCGGGAGAAAGGACAGGTCGTCGGGCGTATCGCCGCTATTTTAAACCGCAATCATTTGGCTTTTACCGGCCGAAAAGAAGGCTTTTTCGGCTTTTTCGATGCGCGAAACGACGGGCGAGTCGCAGCAGCCCTAATTCAGGCCGTCGAGCAATGGCTACGCCAACAAGGCATGCATAAGATCATCGGGCCGGCCAATTTTTCCACTAACGAAACCTGCGGTCTGCTGGTAGAAAATTTCGACCGCCCGCCCATGATCATGATGCCGTATAATGCGCCCTACTACGCGACCCTCTTGGAGGAGCGGGGTTTTACCAAGTATACTGACCTGCTGTGTTACTGGTTGAAGCAGGAGGACATACCTCCCTCTGTCATAGAAATGGGTCGCCGGTTGGAAGAGCGCTTGGCTCGACGCGGCATAACGATTCGAGGAATCAATATGCGGCGCTTTGACGATGAGTTGCAGCGCTTCTTGCCGGTATACAATGCCTCTTGGGCCGAGAACACGGGCTTTGTACCGATGACGGAAGCCGAGATACGCCAAATCGCAAAAGACCTCCGGCCGATCATAGACCCCGAACTGGTCTTTTTTGCCGAAAAAGAAGGCCAAACCATAGGGGTCTCGTTGACGATTCCTAACCTTAATGAAGTGCTGATCCACATTAAAAGAGGACGCTTGTTTCCCTTTGGTATTTTCCGATTGCTCATCGGGCTACGTCGTATGCAAAGCGTTCGGGTTGTTGCCCTAGGTACTCTTAGAGAGTACCGGCGCTTGGGCATCGATGCCTGCTTCTACGTGCGAACCCTTCAAGCAGGCATTCGGCGCGGCTATCGAGAGGGCGAAGCGTCGTGGATTTTGGAGAATAATACCCTGATGAATCGCGCTTTAGAGCACATCGGCGGGCGCGTTTATCGGCGCTATCGCTTGTACGAAAAAACTATTTAACCAATCATAACCCATGGAGCAGCACAAAGATTTTCGCTATAAGACCGGCCCTGAGCCGCATCGCCAGCGCACCAGAGCGATACTCGAGCGGCACCCCGAGGTGCGTCATCTCATCGATAAAAACCCTTGGACGGCCCTGATTATCGTCCTTTGTGTCGCTTTTCAGCTGGGCATGGCCTATGCGCTGCGCGAGCAAAGCTGGTGGTGGGTAATAGGATTGGCGTGGTTGATCGGCGCTTTTCCTGCTCACGTGTTGTTCGTGTGTATCCACGAGGCGGCGCATCACCTCATCTTTCGCAAGCGCGAATGGAACATTTACGCCGGTATTTTCGCCAACCTGCCCACCTTGCTTCCTTCGGCCATCTCTTTTAAAAATTACCATCTCAAACATCACACCTTCCAAGGGGTGCACGAATTGGATGCCGACCTACCCTCGCGCTGGGAGGCCCGCCTGATCAACAATTATTTTATAGGCAAAGCCCTTTGGTTGCTGTTTTTCCCTTTCTTTCAGGCGGCGCGTATCTTTCGCTGCAAAGAGGCTATGTTAATAGACCGTTGGGTTATCTTGAACATCGTCGTCCAACTGGTCTTTGACGTGGCCATCGTTTACTTTTTGGGTTGGAAAGCCTTTGCTTACTTAGGCCTTAGCTTGATGTTCTCTATCGGCCTCCATCCGCTGGGTGCCCGCTGGATACAAGAGCACTACTTAGTGTTGGACCCCGACCAAGAGACGTACAGCTACTATGGCCCGCTCAACACGATAAACCTCAACGTGGGCTACCACAACGAGCACCACGACATGCCCTCTGTTCCTTGGAACAACCTGCCAAAACTTCGAGCTATGGCTCCGGAGTTTTACCAACATCTTAAGTATCACACCTCGTACACGCGTCTGCTGCTGTGCTTCTTGTTTAGCCAGGAAATCAGCCTCTTCTCGCGTATTGTGCGCAAGGACCGGGGCAATGTGCCCTTGAGCGACGATGCTACACCCGACCTTTCCCTTTTGGACAAATCGGTATGAGCCGTTTGTTGGTGACGGGTGCCAATGGCTTCATCGGAAGTGCCCTGGTAGAACGCGCTTTGGCGCAAGGCTGGGAAGTGACGGCTGCCGTTCGGCCTACCAGCGATTGCTCGCATTTGCAAGGGAAGAGAGTGCGCTTTGTTCATTTACCCTATGCGTCCGTAGCCGAGCTGAGACAGGTGCTGCGTCGGCAAGGGCGTTTCGATTATGTGGCCCATATCGCCGGCGTTACCAAGGCGCTGCGCCGTGAAGCGTTTTTTCAGATAAACGCCCATTACACCCGTTCCTTAGCAGAGGCCCTGACCGAGGAAGAGCTGCGACCTGCGTGCTTCTTGCTCTTGAGCAGTCTGGCAGCCTTAGGGCCGGCCACCGGGTCCGAACGCGTACACCCCTCTCAGCCCGCTACGCCGGTAACAACCTACGGCGCGAGCAAACGAGCAGCCGAGGAGTATGTGGAGGCTTTGGGCAGTGGGCTCCCCTGGGTAATCGTGCAGCCCACTGCCGTCTTCGGCCCGCGCGACCGCGACCTGTTTCAATTCGTCCGGCTGGTTAACCGCGGCTTAGAGCTCTACATCGGCTTAAGGCCTCAGCGCGTCAGCTTCATTCACGTCGACGACCTGGCAGAGCTGATGCTGACCGCCCTCGCCCGAGGTCCACAAGGCAAAAAGTTCATCGCAGCCGATGGGCAAGACTACACGACGGATGACCTGGGCGAGGCGGTGCGCCTGGCGTTGTGTCGGCGCACGTTGCGCCTTCGCTTGCCCTTAGCAGCCGTGCAAGCCGTCGCTGCTATAGGTGAACAGGTGGGCAAATGGAGGGGACGAGTACCGGCCCTCTACCGCGAAAAACTCCGCGAGCTGCACGGTGTCAACTGGTGGTGCGACACGAGCGAGACTTTCCAGGCGTTGAACTTTCAGCCTCAGTACAACTTGTACAGCGGCATGAAAGACACGGTGAACTGGTATCGCCAACATGAATGGCTCTGAGCGAGGCGACTGTTTTCTGCTGTGGGTACTCTGCGGCTTCGGCACCGGACGCCTACCCATAGCGCCGGGCACTTGGGGGGCTGTCTTGGCCTTGCTTACGGCTGGAGTACTTGCCTGGGTCGCACCCCATTTTTTCCGCGCAGGTCTGCTCCTTTTAGCCCTAAGCGCCTTTGTAGTAGGCATAATAGGCGTCCCGCGTGCAGAGGCGCTATGGGGGAAAGACCCTTCTGTCATTGTGTTGGACGAAATGTTGGGGCTTTGGGTCGCCCTTTGGGCCGCTCCCGTCGAAGTGCAAAGTTGGCCGATTATCTTTTTTTTATTTCGTTTGTTCGATGTGCTAAAACCCCTGGGTATCCGTTGGTTAGAGCGCTTACCGGGTGTGTGGGGAGTGATGTTGGACGATGTATTGGCCGGTGTTTACGCAAGCCTAACAGGGCGTGCTCTTTGGTGGCTGTTACAGTAAAGATATGCGTTCGGAAGGCTATCTGTTGTTCAAGTACGCACTTAGTTCGCTAAGCGCTACCGCCGTTGACTTTGGGATTTTTTACTTGTTCTTCCTCGCCACGGCTCACGGCGGTCGCGCTACCTTAGCCGGCTGGTGGGTGGGTGCAATAGTGGCCTTTTTCCTTCAGCGATACTGGGTTTTTGACCTGAGTCCGAAGCAATCGTGGCACTCTATAAGTTCCAAGTACGGCATCGGCCTTTTGCTCAGCATGGGGCTAAACGTAGGCGGAGTGTGGCTGGCCTGCGATGAGATGGGCTGGTCTCCGTGGTTCTCCCGCGTCGGTGCAGCCGTGTTTGCTTGGTATATCGTCTATCTTTTTAATCGCCATTTTGTTTTTACCGAAACCAACCGTTTTTGATTTGTTTTCGTTTAAGGAAAGTCGAGACTTTTACGAGCGCCATGCAATTCCACCCTGTTTTTTCTCGCCTGAAGCTGGTTTTAATCTTTCTGCTTCCGCTCGCGGCGTGTGCCCAGTCTCCCGTTCTTACCGTAGTGCGCGGACGCGTACTCGACGCCGCTACCGAGGAGCCGCTGCCCTTTGCTACGGTGCGTATCGCAGAGGCGAACGTCGGCGCGCGCACCGATGCAGAGGGAAACTTTCTCATAAAAACGACGGCCGTCGGCCCAATAACCCTGCGCGCCTCTTTTGTGGGCTACACGACAAGGGAAATCGCCTTGCGTCCGGGAGAGGAGAACGAAATCACCGTCCTGCTCCAGGAGACGGCTGCTGCTCTAAAAGAGGTAACGGTACGCGTCGAGCAATACCGCAACAAAGACAATCCGGCCGTCGCGCTGATACGCAAGGCCATCGAGCACAAGGCTAAGAACCGCCCGGAGGCTCTTTCGTACTACCGTTATGAGAAGTACGAAAAAATCGGCTTTTCCCTCAACAACATTGGCGAAAAGACCCGCAATAATTTCCTGTGGAGGCGCTTCAAAGTCATCTTCGACCACGCAGACACCAATTACGCCAATAATAAGGTCAACGTGTTGCTTTACCTACGCGAGACGCTCTCCGACGTATATTACCGCAACGCGCCCAGCACGCGGCGAGAGTACGTGCGCGGGGAGCGACACGTCATCTTCGAGGACGCCTTTAACCTGATGGGCATTTCTCATTTCATCAATGCCCTTTACACGGACGTCAACTTTTACGACGGCGCTATTGAGCTGCTCAATACGCGCTTCCTGGGGCCACTGCACCCTTTGTCGCCTAACGTCTATCGCTTCTATATCCAGGATACGGTGCTCATCGAAGGCACCCCGTGCGTGCAGCTTTATTTTGCCCCTCGAGTCAAGACGGATGTGGCCTTTACGGGCAACCTATGGATCGCCATAGACTCTACCTACGCGCTTCGACGCGTAGAGGTAGGGATTCCTTCCGAAATCAACCTCAACTGGGTCAACAACATGTCGATCAAGCAGGAGTACTCCTGGGTGACTTCGGATAATGACAGCCGCGCGTTGATGCTTAGCCGCGACGAAGTAGCCATAGAGTTCGGGCTTTGGCGAAATAACAGAGCCAAAACTTTGCTGGGTAATAAAACAACATTCTACAACGGCTATCGCCTGAACGAACCGCTGAGCGACTCGCTCTTTACACCCCTGTCGGCAGTGGTACGCGATACGACGGCACTGCATCGCGATGAGTCGTTTTGGGTACGAAAGCGCCCTGTAGCGCTTTCGCGCAGCGAAGCCGGGCTGACATTGGCAATGGATAGTCTAAATCGGGACCGCTCGTTCAAACGCCTTGTCAGACGAGTACGCTTCCTGTTTGAAGGCTACACTGCCGTAGGCGGCGTGGATATAGGCCCGGCCAACGTCTTTTACAGCTTCAACCCTATCGAAGGGCTGCGCTTGCGCTTCGGTGGGCGCACAAACTACGATTTTAGCACGCGGCTGGCCCTGGAGGGCTATGCCGCTTACGGCTTTGGCGATCAGCGCTGGAAGGGCATGGGCGCCATTACCTACTCCTTCAGCCCTGAGAAAGTGCGCCTCTTTCCCATACACCACCTGCGACTATGGTACCAAGACGACATCGAAATCCCCGGGCAAGGGCTCCAATTCGTCAACGAAGATAACCTCTTCCTCTCGCTCAAGCGCGGGCTAAACAACCGCATGATTTACAAAAATACCTATGCCCTGGAGTACCGACGCGAGTTTCTCAGCGGCTTTTCCTGGCGCTTTACGCTGCGCAACACTCGGCAAAATCCGGCGGGTATCTTGCTGTTCGACTACATCGACCAAGGAGAGACGCGGTACAAAACCGACCTCACCGCAAGCGAGGCCGGTATCCATTTGCGGTATGCTCCCAATGAAAAATTCTACGATGGGCCCAACTATCGAAGGCCTATTCCGACAAAATACCCCACAATAGAACTGGCTTACACTGCAGGCATACGTGGAGTGCTGAACAGCGAATACAACTACCACATCGTGCGCACTACCGTACGCAAATACTTGTTCTTCCCCCTCATCGGGCAGGGTTACGCTATCTTGGAAGGCGGTAAAGTGTTCGGGCAAGCGCCCTATCCCATGCTTATTATTCATCGGGCAAACCAGACCTATACCTATCAGCGCGAGTCCTATAACTTAATGAATTTCATGGAGTTCATCAGCGACCACTATGCGGCCGTCAGTTACTACCACAATTTTAACGGTGTGTTCTTGGGCCGCGTACCGCTGTTGCGCCGCTTGAAATGGCGCGAGGTGTTCACCGTGAAAGCGCTGTGGGGCGGTCTGAGCGCCCAAAACTGGCCTGACGAAAACAACCGGCTCTTGCGCCTGCCGCTTTACGAAGACGGCAGACCGCTATCGTACTCCTTAGGGACCAAACCCTACGTAGAGGGCAGCGTAGGAATAGCCAACCTCTTTGGCATCTTGCGCGTAGACCTTTTGCGGCGCTTTACCTACACGCACCAGCCATTCGTAACACAATGGGGCATACGCATCCGCCTGTCTACGGAGTTTTAGCGCGTTGCCGCAGGCCTCACGACGTGCGAAGAATGGTTTACAAGGCAGGTTCACTACCTTCGTGCTTCGTAAAATCAACGACCGCACATCTGAAATGAGGCAAACCACTATTCAGCAACCGATAACCATTCGAGGGGTAGGTTTGCATACCGGCAAATCGGTTACGCTAACCTTCAAGCCGGCGCCACCTAATCACGGCTATCGCTTTCAACGCATAGACTTGCCCGAGCAGCCCATTATCCCGGCCGACGTAAAAATGGTGGTCTCTACCAATCGAGGAACCACGCTGCGCTACGGAGATGCTCAAGTGGCAACGGTAGAGCACGTATTGTCGGCACTGGTCGGCTTAGAGATCGACAACGTACTCATGGAAGTGGACGGGCCGGAAATGCCGATCATGGACGGCACCTCCCTGCCTTTCGTACAAGTCTTGCAACCCGCCGGCCGAGTAGAGCAGGATGCAGAGCGCGAGTATTTTACCATCACAGAGCCCATTTCTTACAAAGACGAGGTCTCCGGTACAGAGCTGCTGGCTTTGCCTTCAGACAACTTTGAGGTGGCCGTCATGATTGACTTTAATTCCAATGTGTTAGGGCCTCAGTATGCTACCCTTCACCACTTAAGCCAGTATGAGACGGAGATTGCCCCTTGCCGCACCTTTGTTTTTTTGCACGAGCTCGAAAAACTGCTCGACATGGGCCTAATTAAGGGTGGTGATTTGGATAATGCCATTGTTATCGTCGACCGGATTATGGACCCTGCCGACTTGGAGCGATTGGCGCGCAAGATGGGCAAGGCCTCGGTAAAAGTAGAATCGGAGGGTGTGCTCAACACGGTCAAGCTGCGCTTCTCCAACGAACCGGCCCGCCATAAGCTGCTCGACATCATCGGCGATTTAGCCCTGGTGGGCAAGCCCATTCAGGGTAAAATCGTCGCTACCAAACCCGGCCACACCGCCAACGTGGAGTTTGCCAAATTGCTCAAAAGAAAGTTAATGGAACAGCGGCGCCTATGGGGAGTACCCAGGTACAATCCGGATAAAGAGCCGCTTTTCGATATTATCGGCATCAGCCGCTTGCTACCTCACCGCTATCCGTTTTTGTTGGTAGATAAAATTCTGGAGCTTTCCGATACACACGTAGTAGGGCTTAAAAACGTAACGATAAATGAGCCTTTTTTTCAAGGACATTTTCCGGGAAATCCTATTTTCCCCGGTGTGTTGCAGATCGAAGCCATGGCGCAAACGGGAGGCATTTTAGCCCTGAATGCCGTAGACGACCCTCACAACTGGGACACCTACTTCTTAAAAATCGAAAACACCAAGTTCAAGGCGAAAGTAGTGCCGGGGGATACCCTCATCTTGAAAATGGAATTGTTAGAACCCATTCGACGCGGCATCGTACACATGCAAGGCACGGCCTATGTGGGTAGTAAAATTGTTTCCGAAGGGGAGCTGACGGCTCAAATCGTGCGTCGCCACAGGGAAGGGAGCAAATAAGCCGCGCCTGCTCATCTTTTTTCTCATCATTTCAAATTTTATTCCCGTACATGTTCTTCATGTCCAAGCGCCTACGCCAGGTACACCCTAAAGCGCGAATCGGCAAAAATGTCACTATAGGCCCGTTCAGTGTCATTGAAGAGGATGTCGTCATTGGCGACGATTGCTGGATCGGCAACCACGCTACCATCATGAACGGCACGCGCATGGGCCACCGATGCCGGGTCTTTCCCGGGGCCGTAGTGGGTGCTATCCCGCAAGACTTGAAATACAAGGGAGAAAACACGACCCTGGAAATCGGCAACGAGGTTACCATCCGCGAGTTCTGCACGCTCAATCGCGGCACGGCAGAGTCGCAGCGCACGGTTATCGGCGACCGCAGCCTCTTAATGGCTTATGTACACGTGGCGCACGACTGTTTTATCGGCAGGGCGTGTATCTTGGCCAACAACACGACCTTAGCCGGTCATATTCACATCGGCGACTACGCCCGACTGGGCGGAATGACGGCCGTGCACCAGTTTGTCCACATCGGCGCATACACCATGGTCGGCGGCGGCTCCTTGGTGCGCAAAGATGTACCACCTTACGTGGTGGCCGCCCGAGAGCCGCTCTCTTATGCCGGTGTCAACCGCGTTGGGCTGCGCCGCAGCCAGTTCCCTCGCGAGGTCATTCACCACATAGAAGATATTTACCGTATCATCTTCGTGCGAGGCATGAGCATCCGCAGAGCCGTCGCCACGGTAGAAGCCCAAATCGAACCCTCCGCCTACCGCGACGAGATACTGACCTTCATCCGCGAGAGCAAACGCGGCCTGATGAAAGGCTTCCGCTCCATCACCCAACTGACCATGGCTGAAGAGGATTAACCTCGGCCCTTCACCTACACCTACCTACTCGTGACGGTAACTCTGACCAACGCCGGTAAGCGCTTCGGATACGAGTGGATTTTTCGAGGCCTTACCTATTGCTTTCAGACCGGACAACGATATGCCCTTACGGGTCCTAACGGCTGTGGCAAGTCTACCCTGATGAGGGTTCTCTCCGGCCATCTATCGCTCTCCCGAGGTGAAATTCGCTTTGAGGAACAGGGGCGGGTGCTCGAAGTAGATGCCGTCTACCGGCGGGTAAGCATGGCGGCGCCTTATATCGAGCTCATCGAGGAGTTGAGCTTGGGCGAGCTGCTGCGATTTCACGAGCGGCTCCGTCCCTTTCGAGAGAACCTCGATGCTACCCGCCTGGTAGAGCTGCTTCACCTACGCACGGCGCGCCACAAACCTCTGCGGCAGTACAGTTCCGGCATGAAGCAGCGCGTTCGCCTGGCGCTGGCCATTTGTACCGATGCCTCTTTGCTGCTGCTGGATGAGCCCACCACGAACTTAGACGCCGAAGGTGTTCGCTGGTTTGCAGACTTGTTGGAAGCCCATAGCGCAGAGCGGACGGTCATCGTAGCCTCTAATGTAGAGCAAGACCTGCAGCTGTGTACACACAGGCTTTCGGTATTAGACTACAAAGCGTAAAAGAAATTTAGGGTAAGCCCTCTCTCTTCGCTTTTTTGTTAGGCGTATTTTCGCCTCATGAGAAAACGGCTTTTCCCTCTTTCGCTGGTCGGCATGCTCCATTGGGCAATGCCGGCCGGTGCCCAGCCACTCCCGCATCACGACTTGTTGCTTTTTTCCCTGAACCAACGCCCGGACAGCCTGTGGCACCCCTTTGCACCGCGTTTTTTAACGGCGTTCAACCCTAAAGGATACAACAATCAGCCCAGTTTCTTTTCGCCCTACGAGCTGTACTTGACCGTGCAGCTGCCCACCGATACTCAGCAAACGGATATTTATGCCCTCGACCTTCTGCTGAACACCCTCACCCGAGTAACACAAACCATCACAGCGGAGTACTCCCCGGCGCGCATGCCCGACGGCCAGCATTTCTCCGTCGTACGGGTAGAGAGCGACGGAAGCCAGCGCCTGTGGGCCCTGCCAATAGACCGACAAAGTCAGGGGTATCCCTTGTTGCCCTTTGTTCAGAACGTCGGGTACTATTGCTGGCTAAGGGATACCTTATTAGCCCTCTTTTTGGTATCAGAGGAGGACAAGCACGAGCTAGCCATTGCACACACTAAAGAAGCCCGGCTTTATCGAATAGCGACCAGCATCGGTCGGTGCTTGCAGAAGACACCGGAAGGGCAGATGGCTTTTGTACAGAAAGTGCCCGGTCAAAACGCCCTTCTGAAAGTATATGACTTAAATCGCCGGACGGCTCAAACCGTTATTCCTCTGCCATCGGATACGGAGGACTTCGCTGTACTTCCCGACGGCACGTATCTGGCTGCGGACGGCAGCCGGTTGGTTCAGTTTAACCCTTGGCGCCATCGCACTTGGACCGCAACGACCGACCTTTCGACCTACGGCGTGCAGCGCGCTTCCCGGATTGCCATCAGCCCAGAAGGGCGGCTCATGGTGGTGGTGGTGCAATGACGGCCGCGCTTTTGGGCGCTCTCGCTCACTCGACGGCCTCTACCCGATAGCCCTGCCGGCGCAACAAGGCGATGACACCGCCAGCCCCACCTAAATGGCCGGCTCCCACAGCAAAAAACGTCGGCTTCTCCCGCATCATGCGCTCCATAATCGGTATCCACTCCCGATTGCGCCGGTCTACCAGTATCTCTTGAAAGATGCGGTCATCTCCGAACATTTCGCGCATCTTCATCTCCATGCCCTGGAGGTCTTTGGCTTCATAAAGGGCAACCATATCGGCAAATTCGCCTTCCACATCGCTCTGCCGGCGCAGCTGCTCCACCAACATCTGCGCCTGGAGGGTATACGGAATGCTATCGAAAAGGCTAATCTGATAGTCTACGGTTTCTAAACCTTCCACGGCGAGGTCTTGCTTTTTCGCTTGGCGAAGCAGCTCTATCTCCACAGAGGTCATGCGGCCACTCTCTCCGAGTTGGGTGGTTTCGTTTTGCAGCATGGAGCTGAGAAACATAGGCTTCATCCGCTCCAATGTGGAAAACGGAAGCGGAATTTGGCGCGCAATCTGCTCGCGCACAAAGGCGTAGTCTTCTTCCGTCAATACGTCGCGCAGCGTTTTACCCCCGCTCATGAAGGTCTTCGTCATTATTCTGAACAACGCCGCGCCACTCATCTGCTTTAGGTCGATCTCTAAAACCAGGCGGCCAACCTTGCCCAGGGCCTGCCGTTGCTGCTCCGTCAAGCGGAAGCGCTCTTTAGGGATGATATGGATGGTACCGAACAGGTAAGAGGGCTTCTTCAGGTTTTTGCCGCCGATTTTCCACAATAAGGCCTTCTCCGTGGGTGTTACTTGCTCCGGCAAATAGGTAGCCCGAGAGCAAAGTACCGTTGACCCGGCCAAAATGAGCAGGGCAATCGTTCGCCAAAGGGACATAGGGTTAGTATAGGTTAAGGAGATACGTTAAAACTTAGCGTCTTCGAGGTCTTTTTGCCGCCGTGGTCTATCTGGGCAAATACCTCCAGGGTCAAATCGGTGCGCTCCGTCGGGGTGCTTTTCCACCTCTTTTCGAGGGTAAAAGATTTTTTGTGGTCGTGAGCATCTTCGGCAAACAAGACCTTGCCGTCGGAAGAACGGCGTATTTCTATGGCCCAACCGTGAAGAAGACCGGAACTGGTGATTTTAGCCCGGATGGGAACCTCTTCTCCGGCGCGAAACGACTGACCCTCCTGGGGGGACGTTATTTCGATAACTACTTCGTCTTCCGGGACAGCATCGTGCTTGTGGCAGGCGTCAAAGACCATTCCGAGGCCCAAAAGAACAACACCAGCAAAAAGGGACGGGATTTTCATGGCGATATAGCAGATAAATTGAGGAAAGGACGGGGATGCTCACTGTGCAGCGTAATATAAAAAATTCTCCGTCAGAAAAGTTCGAACTTCTGTGGTTTTATTGCTTTAGCAAATAATCCGGGTTGGCCTACATTTGCTTGTGAGTCGTCTATCCCCCGCCTTTTGGGCGAGGCGATAAAGGAACCGTTTTCCAATACAAAAATAGATAACAGCTATGGCCAAGACTTACGCCCTCGAGCGCCAGCGGGCTGTTTACCTCGGCGGAGCCGTCGGGCAGCGGCCATCGGTACCGGTGGATATGGCGCGCTTGGCCGCGGCAGCGCGCAAACGGATGAGCGCCGAGGCCTGGGCATACATCGCCGGAGGGGCGGGCAAGGAACGCACCATGGCCTTTAACACCCGTGCTTTTGACCGCTGGGCTATCGTACCTCGAATGCTGTGCGACGTAGAGGAACGCGACACCTCCATCGCCTTTTTCGGTCACACTCTGCCAGCACCGTTCTTTCTGGCCCCCATAGGCGTTTTGGAAATGGCCCATCCGGAGGCCGACCTGGCGGTAGCCCGAGCCGCGAGCGCCGTGGGTATTCCCTTCATCTTTTCCAACCAGGCATCGGTGCCTATGGAAACCTGTGCCGCTGCCATGGGAAACAGCCCGCGCTTCTTTCAGCTGTACTGGAGCCGTTCCGATGAGTTGGTCATCCACTTTCTACAGCGCGCCAAGGCCTGTGGATGTGTCGGGATCGTCGTCACACTTGACACCACTATGCTGGGTTGGCGCACACGCGACTTAGACTTAGCACACCTCCCCTTCCTGCGGGGTATGGGTATAGCCCAGTACACGTCTGACCCTGTTTTTCGTAAAATTATGGACGAACCGGACCCCTCGCCGGCCCCTCGCTCACGCCCTACTTTGAGCGCCATTCGCACTCTTATCGCGGCTAACCGCCGTTTTCCGGGGTCTTTCTGGAGAAATATCCGCACCGGTGCCGGCTTGCGCGCCGTGCGCACGTTCATCCGTATATATTCCCGCCCGAACATCCGCTGGCAAGACCTGCCCTTCTTGCGGCAACACACCGACCTGCCTATCATCCTTAAAGGCATCTTGCACCCAGACGACGCGCGCAGAGCGCTGGATTACGGCGTAGACGGCATCTACTTATCCAACCACGGAGGGCGTCAGGTGGATGGAGCGGTTGCCGCCATAGAGGCGCTCCCTGCCGTTGCCGAAGCCGTTCAGGACAAAGTGCCCATTCTCTTAGACAGCGGCGTCCGAAGCGGCGCCGATGTATTCAAGGCTTTGGCCTTAGGCGCCACTGCTGTCGGTATCGGCCGACCCTACTGCTATGCTTTGGCCGTCGGCGGTGAGACTGGCGTAAGAGAGCTGCTCGCCAATTGGTTGGCCGATTTTGAGCTCACCATGGCCTTGGCCGGATGCAAGAATGTCGAGCAGGTGCGCCAAAGCACCCTACAAAGACGCAACCACCTCTACTAGGTAAACCACTTGAGTCGCAGGCTATTGCTCACCACGCTGACCGAACTAAGGGCCATAGCGGCTCCGGCAAACATGGGGTCGAGCATGAAACCGTACGTGGGATATAGCGCGCCGGCTGCTACAGGTATGCCTATGACGTTGTAAATAAAGGCCCAGAACAAGTTTTGCCGTATAGTGCGCACCGTATGACGGGAGAGGCGGAGCGCCTGAGGTATTTTTCGGAGGTCGTCGCTCATCAAAGTTATTTGAGCGACATCCATGGCGATATCGGACCCTCTGCCCATGGCCATGCTCACATCTGCTCGGGCAAGCGCTTGGCTGTCGTTTATACCATCGCCTACGACGGCTACTATTTTGCCCTGGGCTTGCTGCTCGCGCACGAAAGCCTCTTTGTCGGCCGGCAGCTGGCGAGCGCGCACGCGGTCGATACCCAATGCGGCGGCTACCGCTCGGGCGCTCGACTCATCATCGCCGGTGAGTAACCAGACCTCAATGCCCATTTTGCGCAGTTGGTGTACGGCAGGAGCTGCCGAACTCTGAACGGGATCGGCTACGGCTATGCCGGCCAACACTTTGCCTCCAGAGGCAAAAAAGACGGTACTCTTCGCCTCGGCCTGCCAGCGCTCGGCCGCTTGCTCGAGTACGCGGGGCAACAAAAGCCCCTCGGCCTGTAGTAACGCCCTATTGCCGGCCAGCACCCGCTCACCGCGAAACCAAGCACAAACGCCCTGCCCGGCAATCTGCTCTACGTCGGACAGCGGAACCGGCATGGCCTGAGCCTCCAGATGCGCGGCTATGGCCTCCGCTATAGGATGCTGACTTTGCCGCTCCAACGAATAGAGGACATCGGTATAAGAAGGAGCACTCTCTACCCACACCACCTCTTCCACTTTGGGCCGACCAACCGTGAGGGTACCCGTCTTATCCAAGGCCAACACCTGAACGCGATGGGCGAGCTCAAGGCTCTCCGCATTCTTGATGAGAATGCCTTGCTCTGCCCCCTTGCCAATGCCCACCGTGATGGCCGTAGGCGTAGCCAGGCCCAGGGCACACGGACAGGCAATGACCAACACCGTAACGAAAGCCAGCAATCCGCGTACTAAACCTTCGTTGCCGCCGAATAGCCACCATAAGACGAACGACACCGCTGCAATCAGAATTACTGCCGGCACAAATACGGCTGCTACTCGATCGACCAACCGTTGCACAGGCGCTTTACTGCCCTGTGCCTCTTCTACCGTTCGGATAATCTGAGCCAGTAGAGTATCTGCTCCTACCTGTTCTGCGCGCAATTGTACAGGCGAGTGCCGGTTGACCGTACCCGCCCATAGTCGGTCACCCGGTCCCTTAGGCACGGGCATGGGCTCGCCGGTGAGCAGGCTCTCATCCACGTGCGACCTACCACTGTGGACGCGACCATCCACCGGTACCTTGTCGCCCGGGCGTACCAGCAACAGGTCGCCCACCGAAACCATGGCCGTCGGAATTTCTTCTACGCGGCCGTCTGCTCGCAAGCGAACCACCGTCTGAGGTTGCAAACCCATCAATTTCTTGATAGAGGAGGAGGTCTGCGCCTTAGCCCGCTCCTCTAACCATTTACCTAAAAGGACAAAGGCAATGATGACCCCAGCCGCTTCAAAATACACGTGAGCAGCCAGCCCCCTGCTGTGCCAAAACGCCGGATAAAGCGTGTTGAACACACTGACGACATAAGCCACGCCGGTACTCAATGCGACCAACGTATCCATACTCGCCCTGCCGTGCAACGCTTGCTTCCAGGCGTGTATAAAAAACGAACGCCCAAACCAAAAGACCAGCGGGGTAGCCAATGCCCACGCGGCGTAATTCCCCCCGGGCACATCCATGAAAAACATCCCTAAAACGACAAGCGGAGCGGCGAGCGATAGCGCTCCTACAACCCGCAAGCGCAACGCTTCATGGTGCCGCAGCTGTTTCTGCTCGACGGTGTAAGGCGCTTCGGCTCCTATGACCAGGTCATAGCCGATGCTTTGCAGCGCTCTCTTGAAATCCTCCGGGCTCGTCTCCACCGGCGAATATTCCACTTGCACCGTATTATTGGCCAAATTCACATCGGCCGAACGCACTCCCGGCAGCCGGCTCAGGCCGGACTCTACACTTCGGGCACAGGAAGCACACGTCATACCCGTGACGGCAAACTGCCGGCGCAGGGTTCCACCTTTTATCTTTCCCGCCATGATTGAGCATTTTTTTTGGCAAAAAAACAAAAAACGCCTTTTTTTAAGGCAACTGAACGCAAAACAACCATCTATTTTGGATGCCCTCGCATCCACAAACGCTTAGCCCGGCCTTGGCGAAGCAGCAGCATTAGGGATATTACAAAGGCTGCAACTGCGCCGATGATTGCCAGAGGCGGGAGAGCGGGTGCGTCTGCCTCAAGATCGAGTGTCCCATCGGCTCCCGTAAGCGTGAAAGCGGCCCAATAGTAGGGGCTTTTTCGCGCATCTGGACCCGAGGCGCTCAACAGATCCAATTTGGCCTGCCGAAGCGCCTCTGACTTGGCAGCACCCCGGCCGAGATACCGATAAAAAGCCGTGAACAGCCGAGCCGTAGAGTGGTCGTTGACCGACCAAAAGCTGGCTACCAAGCTCTGCGCTCCGGCATAGGCAAATGCTCGGGCTAAACTCAGCACTCCTTCTCCCTGGGAAAAGGAGCCCGTATTCGTTTGGCAGGCGCTCAGCGCAACCAGTGAGGCTCGCAATCGCCGCGCGTATATTTCGGGCAAGGTCAGCATACGGTCGTAAAATTCGATGCCGGCCGACTCGGCCTCCCCCGCTTGTGCATGAGTAGACAAGTGCAGCACGTCATAGTGGGCATCCATCGCCAAAAAAGCGGCTGCCGTGGCCTCCTCATCGGCCAAAACATCGGCCGACACTCCGGGGGGGCGTTCTGAAAAGGAATAAGACAGGGTACTTTTGCCGCGACGCCCTGCTTGGGCGAAGGGTGCTATCTGTAAAAGGCGAGCCCGCTTAAGGGCATGAACGGTACACTCCTCCGCCAGAAAGGCCGCCGACCACGTGTAGCGTAAGGCGTGGGTACGCACTAAATAAGGTGCTCGAGCGTACGGCCCCGCGTATTCGCTCACGAGCAATGCCTCGAAGGGCAAATAAGTTAGCATGCCATCGGGGGCGATGACGAGCGAGCGAGCCGCCTGCAGTACTCTGTCGGGCAGCAGACGTTGCCGTAAAAGGAATGCCGGTGAGAAAAAGCACTCCGGTTCTCCCTCCAGCATTTGCTTTTGAGGAAGCGTTCGGATGAGACCGCTCAGAGAGGCTCGAAAAAGAGAGTCTTGCACGACCTCCCAAGCCCACTCGTGCTGCCGCGTTACCGCTATTCCTATGTAGTAGGCTCCTGCATCAAAAAAAAGGAGAAGGGCTGCCGTGTCGGCCAGACATTCCCGCACCTCTCGCAGGGAAATCCGGTGGTCGGCCTCAAGATATTCGCGGAACTTGGGATATTGCTGCAAGCGACGGAGCACTTCGGTGTAGCGCCGCTCCAGGTAGAAGAGCTCCATTTGGCAACGCCGGGCCACCAGTGTATCGCCGCGGCTTTCCGCCTGCAGTTGTGCCGCCTGAGTAGCGGCCCGCTCTCGACGAAGGGCTTCTTCTGCGCGCAACAGCGAATCCGGCACACCGGCCAGCGCTAAGGCGCGCTGCTGATAAAGGGCATCGCGCAAAGCGGTGGCACGCCCCCGCTCTATCAAGTCGAACAGCCGCTCGAGATGATGCGACTTCTCCGTCTGACGGTACAACGCCCACTCGTTGTGTACTGCCTCGCGCAGCAGGTCGAAATTGTGCGCCGTAAAATACAGTTTTGCTTCGTCAGTGCCGTAGGTGTGGCGCAGGCGTTCGGCTACGGCCAGGGCGGCGTCAAAGCATCGCGCTGCCTGTCGCCGCCGCTCTATCGAAGGCTGCCGAAGCAGAGCAGTGGCTTTGCGCGCAGCCGCATTCATTGCCCATAATTCTATGGGGGTCTCCTCAAAACGAAGGGGCCCTTTTTCATCACTTGCACTAAATTGCGGAAATACTTGCTCCAGTGCCTTGTCATAGAGAAGTAGGGCTGCCTCAACACTTCGATATTGCAAGGCCCAGTCTCCCCACTCACAGTACAGGCGCGCCAACTCCCGGCTTTTGCCCCGTCGAAAGAAGCGAGTGCCGATACGCTCGGCTTCTTTAAAATAAGCTTCAGCCTGCTTATAGTTACTCGTGTTGGCGGCTACATCGGCCAGTCCCCTCAAACAGCGAATCACATTTTCCGCTTCATCGGGCTGCGTGCGGTAATAGGCCAATGCCTTCACCCACGTATCCCGCGCTTCCGTCCACCGACCCTTTCGGCGGTAAACCTGTGCTAAAGCCGACAGAAGCGAGGCACGCGCCGCCGCCGGCCCACTCAGCTTCATGGCTAAAGAAGCGTAATATAGCGCCTTGTCGAGGCTATCCTGCCAATAAGCGTGATTAACCAGCTGGGCATATATAGACAGTCGATAATCACCTGCCGAGTCGCTGCGCAGGGCGGCCTGCAAGTATTGATCGGCAGCGCGATAATCTTGGCGGCGGATGAAGACTTGAGCGGCGTTTTTGTAGCAGTAAGCCACGTGAGGCCCTTTTTCTCTCAACCGCTCATAGAGGCCTAAGGCAGCCTCGTAGGCCTCCAACACTTCGCTGTACTGCTCCAATTGCCTATGCGCCCAGGCTTTCCACGACCACAAGTAAGCCGCTGCCTTACTTACAGCACCCTCTGTGCCTCGCAGCGCCGTCAGCGCGCTGTCTATCACGGCGAGAGCCCTATCGTACTCGCCGCGATCGTAAGCCTGCTCCGCGCGCTGCACACATTGCTCCGCATACGACTCCCATTCAGCACTCCGACGCTCCGCACTTTTCTCTAAACGAATACGAGAGACGACCTCCGCATAACGGCCTTCACCGATGAGAACGGCCGCGGCGTGCCCGCCGGAGGACTGAGCCCACAGCCCGGCGTTCAACAGCAGAAGCATGGGCAACAATACACGCCCGCTCTGCACCGGCCCATCTCGATAGAACATATAAGGGTACGAGGGTTCCCCTCGGCATACACGCGCATTTATCGGGCGGGCTTTACTCGCCCTTTTAACACTACATTGCTCTCGTTAGGGTAAGTGTTGGCCGTTATGTAGATAACCTTTTTTTGCTCCTCTGTCTTGCCCTCCGTGTTAAACCGGGCCTTAATCTTGCCCGTGCCTCCCGGAGGGATGGGATCCTTGGGCCACTCCGGCACCGTGCATCCGCACGAAGAGCGCGCGTTCAAAATAGACAGCGGTACGCGGCCCGTGTTCTTGAAATGAAACTCGTGCTCCACGACGGTACCCTCCCGCACCTCGCCAAAATCGTACGTCGGCTCTTCAAAGACAATGCGCGCCAACTCGTTGGTATCTAAGGGCAAGTTCGCCGAAATGGGGTTGCGGATAAGGGTGCTGTTAGTACCCTCTGAGCGAATTTCCTGCACTCCCGATGAGGTGTCGCCCTTACAGGCCCAAAACCCAACAACACCTAAAAAAAAGACAAAGCGCAGCGCCTTCATAGCTTCGTATCGCCCAAATTTTTAAATTATTTAAAAAAGGAGAAACGGCCCATCCAATAGACCGGCAAAATTACGGGATACTCGGTCAGATGCCTCTCCCTCACTTAAAAAAGCCGGAGCAGTGGCGCTTTTTGAGAAAAGCGATGCGCTTCACCGTTTTTTAATATGGCTGTTCTTCTCCGGCCGAGGCCTTACAGCCTGCTATCTTTGCCCGCCGTTTTTTAAAGCGCACCTAATTATGGCAAAAAAACGCGTACTCATCACCGGCGCCGCCGGCTTTATCGGTTCTCATTTGTGCGACCGCTTCTTGTCCGAAGGCTACCAAGTTGTGGGAATGGACAATTTGCTGACGGGTAATTTAGACAATATCGCCCACTTGTTCAAAGAAAAAGACTTTGAATACTACCATCACGACGTCACCAAATTCGTATACGTACCCGGTAAGATAGACTACATCCTACATTTTGCTTCTCCGGCCAGCCCCATAGACTACCTGCAAATGCCTATTCAGACTCTCAAGGTCGGTGCTTTGGGCACGCACAATTGCCTGGGCTTGGCTCGGGAGAAAGGCGCCCGCATCTTGGTGGCCTCCACCTCAGAAGTCTACGGCGACCCTCTGGTGCACCCTCAAACGGAGGAGTATTGGGGAAATGTCAATCCGGTAGGCCCTCGCGGCGTGTACGACGAGGCCAAGCGCTTCTTGGAGGCCATTACCATGGCCTACCACAACGTGCACGGCGTGGAAACGCGCATTGTACGCATCTTCAATACTTACGGCCCTCGCATGCGCGTAAACGACGGCCGAGTGCTGCCCGCTTTCTTTAGTCAGGCCATCCGCGGCGAAGGGCTCACCGTATTCGGAGACGGCTCGCAAACCCGCTCTTTTTGCTACATAGATGACCTGGTGGAGGGCATTTACCGCCTTCTCCTAAGCGATTACCACCTTCCCGTCAACCTGGGAAACCCGGACGAAATCTCCGTGCTGCAATTTGCCCGGGAAATTCTCGACTTGGTCAAAAACCCTAAAGCCTATATTGACTATCGCCCATTACCTGTGGACGACCCTAAACAGCGCCGCCCTGATATCACCAAGGCTCGCCAAATCCTCAAATGGGAACCGAAAATCGACCGAGCCGTGGGCTTAAGACTCACCTACGAGTACTTCAAGGAGGTAGTACCCTCTGCCTGAACCCCTGCACATGTGTGTAGGGCATGAATACTCAACCTACCGCAAAAGGCAGTTATCTTCTTATTACGGCATTACTCTGACCGCCCTATTTTCACCTCAAGCCCCCCTAAGGGCCGGGGCAATTACCGCGCCGATAGCCCTGACTCAGCCCTGTGCTTGTCCGGAAGCGCTCTCGAAAAAATCTGCGTCTCCCTCGAGTAACACTTATCCGCATCTGCGGATAGATAGGAGAAATCTTTTTACCCGCCCCGCCGGCCCCAACCTACCGGCTAAAAATATAGCCTCCCAGCTTCACCCGACCTCGCGGCGGTCAATGGATCGCCGCACTATTTGAAAGAGCCTCTTATCTCGAATATACCCCAGCAGGTGTATTTTTCGGCTGCTCCTTCTCTAAAAGCGGCCTTTGCTTGCGGGCACCCTACCTCATGGACGGGCTTTTTGAACGTCCTACCGAATCACGGTTAAAAAATTTTTGCCAGCTACTTGCGTGAATGCAAAAGCCGCTATTACCTTTGCAGCCCATTTCGACCAAAACACAGATGCCCCAAAAGTGGGGCGGAAACAAAGAGCAAGTTCATTGACAAGTTTGGACGAGTAGAGCGGACTTCGAGCGTTGATAGAGCCTTGGTGAGCGGCGTACTATAGAGCAAGGTTAGTGTGTGTTGTGCACTAACGGAGAGTACACTATGG